>Ga0207655_1000039_pt1 | contig 341249 bp, 257 predicted proteins | sample KBSM44metaG_FD_184398 | JGI IMG/M metagenome (GOLD analysis project Ga0207655, IMG submission 184398) | Miscanthus rhizosphere microbial communities from Kellogg Biological Station, Michigan, USA - KBS M4-4 metaG (SPAdes) (version 2) | ecosystem: Host-associated > Plants > Roots > Rhizosphere... | reverse complement strand
TGACATCAGGTCTTGTATCACTCCTGTGGGAGCTGGCTTGCCGGCGATGAGGCCAGTCCAGGCGGCACCACACATTTGAATCACAGTGACCGTGAAATCACCTTTCTGCTGCCTGCGCTAGGCGCTGTACGGCCCATCGCCGGCAAGCCAGCTCCCACCTGGACCGCATTGACCTCAGGTCTTGTATCACTTCTGTGGGAGCTGGCTTGCCGGCGATGGGGCCAGTCCAGGCGGCACCACACATTTGAATCACAGTGACCGTGAAATCACCTTTCTGCTGCCTGCGCCAGGCGCTGTGCGGGCCATCGCCGGCGAGCCAGCTCCCACCTGGAACACATTGACCTCAGGTCTTGTATGAATCCTGTGGGAGCTGGCTTGCCGGCGATGAGGCCAGTCCAGACGGCACCAGACGATTGAATCACAGTGACCGTGAAATCACCTTTCTGCTGCCTGCGCCAGGCGCTGTGCGGGCCATCGCCGGCGAGCCAGCTTCCACCTGGAACACATTGACCTCAGGTCTTGTATCACTCCTGTGGGAGCTGGCTTGCCGGCGATGAGGCCAGTCCAGGCGGCACCACACATTTGAATCACAGTGACCGTGAAATCACCTTTCTGCTGCCTGCGCCAGGCGCTGTACGGCCCATCGCCGGCAAGCCAGCGCCCACCTGGAACACATTGACCTCAGGTCTTGTATCACTCCTGTGGGAGCTGGCTTGCCGGCGATGAGGCCAGTCCAGGCGGCACCAGACAATTGAATCACCGCGGTCGTGAAATCACCTTTCTGCTGCCTGCGCCAGGCGCTGGGTGGCCTGCCGGATCTCATCCATATCCAGCGAAGCAAACCCCAGGCGCAAGGCATTCTCGGCATGGCCAAACGGCGAGAACTGCCGACCGCTGCGCACCACCAGGTCCAGTTCCAGCGCCTTGGCTACCAACTGGTCCACATTGATCGTGTCGGCAAACCGCACCCACAGCGCCAGCCCACCTTCCGGCTCCTGCACGGTAATCTGCTCGCCAAACGCCTCGTGCAGGCAAGCCAACAGGGTCTGCCGACGCCGACGATACTCGCGGTTGACCCGGCGCAAGTGCTTCTTCAGCTCGCCATCGTTGATCAAGTCCGCCAGCATCCGCTGCATGACCGCATCGCCCTGCCCCAGGGTCAGCGTCGCCCTGCGCTCCAGCACTGCTGTTACCTCCACCGGCGCGACGATATAGCTGCAACGGAACGTGCTGCCCAAGGGCTTGGACAGTGTGCCGATGTAAATCACATGCCGCTGCTGACGGTCGCTGGCCAAAGGCAGATAAGGCCGCCCGGAAAAGTGGTATTCGTAGTCGTAGTCTTCCTCGACCACGCAGAAGTCGTGCTGCCGCGCCAGTTCCAGCAACTGCTGCCGGCGCCCGGCTGGCAAGCTGACCGTGGTCGGAAACTGGTGATGGGGCGTTATGTACATCATCCGCACCTTGTGCTGCCGGCACAGGGCATCGATCTGATCGACCCGGCAACCCTCATGGTCCAGGTCCACGGTCACCAGTCGGGCCCCCAGCTGGCGGAAAATCTCCCACGCCGGCGGATAACTCAGGCGCTCGACCAGCACCGCATCCCCCGGCTTGAGCAACACGCTGGCCAACAGGGTCAGCGACATCTGCACACCCTGGGTCAGGCAGATATGCTCGGCGCCAACGTTCAAGCTGCGGTTGTGCCTGAGCATGTCGGCCAAGGCGGCGCGCAGGTACAGGCTGCTGCAATCACTGCCGTGGCGCACGCTGTTGCTGGCAAAGCTGTTGCGCAGGGCATTGCGGTAATAGCGATGCAGAACAGCCTCGGGCAGCAGGCGATGGTCACAGGCACCGTTGTCGAAGAACAAGGCCTCTGGCCGCCCCTGCTGCGCTGCAGCCCGTTCGTTTGCCTCGAAATAGGCAACGGCGGGCTCCTCTGGCAGCGCCAAGGCGAAGGAGCGCGAGGCGGCGGGCGCCGTGATTTTGCCGGTCGCCAACTGCTGGCTGACGAAGGTGCCCCGGCGCTGCACGCTCTGCAGCCAGCCTTTGGTCTCGGCTTCCTCGTAAGCAAGGATCACCGTCTTGCGGTTGACGTTCAACAGTTGCGCCATTTCCCGCGTGCCCGGCAGCGGCGTGCCAGGGCGCAGGCGGCCCTCGCTGATCGCGGCCACCAGCCCCTCGACGATCTGCCGGTACGAAGACTGCGCCCCATCAAGCTTGAGCAGCGGCTGCCATTTGCGAAGCTGGACCATGTGAATTATCCAAAACTGGAGGTTCTGCTGGTCCTGGACTATAGCAACAATCGAACCTTCATTTGCCCCCGAGGTGCTCATGCAAAGCCGCCACATCATCGAATTGTCGCCCTCGGGCAAAACCTTCGAAGCCAGCCAGGAGCTGCTGCTCGATGCCATGCTCGCCAGTGGCCTGCCGGTACCTTTTTCCTGCCGCCGCGGCGCCTGCGGATCCTGCAAGGTGAAGGTGGTATCGGGGCAGTATCAGGACAAGCAGCGGGATGCAAACACCCCCGCGCCCTCCTACCCCCTGGCCGCCGACGAGATGCTGCTGTGCCAGAGCCACGCCTGCAGCGACATGCGCCTGGCGATCCCTGGTTGGTCCCTGGACGCCCCGACACTGGCGTTCCAGGCGCAGGTTCACAGCCAGCGCGAGCTGAGTGCAGGTATCGTCGAACTGGTGCTGCAACCTGCTCACCCGCTGGAAGTGCGGGCTGGCCAATACGTAAGGTTCCAGCTCGACAACGGTGACAGCCGCTGCTTCTCCATCGCCAATCTGCCCGTTCAGGACCAGGGGCAACTGGTGTTTCACATCCGCAAGGTCAGCGGCGGCGTGTTCACCGAAGGCCTGCTGCCCACCCTGCAAGCAGGTGCCGTACTGAACCTTGAGGGGCCGGTGGGCGCCTGCACCTGGCAGCATGAAGACCAACGCCCACTGGTGCTGTTTGCCACCGGCACAGGTTACGCCGGCATCAAGCCCTTGTTGCTGACAGCCCTGGCCCGCGGTGCCAAGGTCACGCTGTACTGGGGTGGGTCATCGACGGCGGACTTCTATGACCGTGCGTTTCTCGAGCAGGCCAGCCATGAACACCCACACTTTCGCTGGCACCCGGTTCTCTCGGCTGAGGCACGCGTGCAGCAGGTGGCGTTGGGCCAGGCGCATCAGTGGGCCGACACCCAAGTCTATGCCTGCGGCAATGCCGCCATGATCAGCCAGGCCCGCGAACTGTGCCTTGCGGCCGGCGTACAACCCCACCGATTTGTCGCGGAGGCCTTTGTCGCCAGCGGCGCACTGGCACCCCAGGCTGCAACCGCCAACACCCTGCACCCAGAGCTGGAAAAGGTCGGCCCACGCTACTCGCTGGATGGCATGCTCGCTGCCCGCGAGCAGTCAGTGCGGTCGGTGGCCGCGATCGCCAGCCAGCTGCGCGTCGGCATGACCACCGCCCAGGCACTGGAGATGGCTGCGCAAACCTTGCAGGCAATGGGCGCGTCCCACACCTGGCACCCCACCTACATCCGCTTCGGCGACGACACCGTGCGTACACCGCGGCAAGGCATCGACCTGCAACGTGTATTACGTAATACGGATATTGTCGTAGTGGACGTCGGCCCGGTATGGGATGGCTACGAAGGTGACTATGGCGACACCTTCGTGTTTGGCCAGCACGACCTGCACCACGCCTGCGTGAAGGCACTGCACGAGGTGTTCGCCGAAACCCGCCAGGCCTGGGGCCGTGGGCTGACCGGACGCGAGCTGTATGACTTCGCCGAACGCAGTGCCCAAGCCAAGGGCTGGCAGCTGGAACGCAACCTGGCCGGGCATCGCGTCGCCGACTTCCCGCATGTGCTGTATGGCCAGGACAAGCTGGCCGAGGTGGAAATCGTCCCGAGCGAGGTGGTGTGGGTACTGGAAATACAGTTGTGCCACCCCACCGAACCGATCGGGGCGTTTTTCGAAGACATTTTGATTGCTGAAGGCAAGCAGACCATGGCAAGGGTCGCTTGACCGACCCGGCAAAACCGGGCGCGTGTCGATCAATCCAGGTTTACAGGCCGGGGCCGGTGTTCTTGCAAAACCGTCTGTTCCACCTGCTGCTCGAACCACTTCAGCACGGCTTGGCACGCGGGATGAGCAACGCCGCTGTCCCGTAACCACAGGGCATATACACCCCCTGTCTTCAGCGCCTCGCCGAACGGCACCACCAGGTCGCCGCGTACCAACGCATCGTGGGCCAGCATTCGGTCGGTCATGGCGATGCCCATGCCTCGTGTCGCAGCATCCAGTGCCAGGTCGTCAAGGTTGAACAACAGGTCCTGGTACTTGTGCTCGGCCGGCGCCTGCAGGGCCTTGAGCCACAGGTTCCATTCGTAGCGCGAAGTGGAGCCGTGGATCAGCGCATGGTCGAGAAGCTCCGCCGCACACTTGGGTGGGGCGCGGCCGTCGCCCAGCACGGGGGCGCAGACCGGGATCAGGTACTCGTCGAACAGCGGCGTCAACGGGCGTTCGTCCAGGCCGCCTGGTAGGTAAAGCACATATGCGTCGCAGTCGCCGCCGGTGTCTACCAGGTCGCCGCCGACCGTTTCAATCGACAAGGTCAGGCCTGGGTTGAGCGCATAGAACGAGGTCAGCCGCGGCAGCAGCCAGCGTACCGCCAGCGACACGAACATGCGCACGCGAAATGGGCGGTCCAGTGGCGTCGGCGCCAGCTTTTCCTCCAGCGTGCGCAGGGTTTGCAGCATGCCCTTTGCCACCCCGTACACCTCATGCCCATGGGTGGTCAGCGCGACCTTGCGGCTGGTGCGGTCGAACAACGTGGTCTGGAAATGCTCCTCCAGTTGCTGGATCTGCCGGCTGATGGCGCTCTGGGTCAGGTGCAACTGGCGTGCAGCCTCGGTGAAGTTGCTGGTGTCGGCGACCCGCACCAGGGCCTGCAACGCCTGGAACGATGGCACACGAAGGTTCTTATCCATGCAAATTCCGAATGGATGAATGAATTATTAGCGTTAGAAATTGCGCTTTGGTCCTCGTAAATTTGAGCCAAGACGCGCTTTCGCGGGCAATAGCCAATAACGCCTGTGCATCGATACTGAAGGAGTGACACGCAATGAACAACCACTGTGGCTGGATTGCGCTGGCCGGTGAGTCACCGCAGCGGCCCCGCCTGCAAGGCACTCATAAGGCCGATTGGCTGATCATCGGCGGCGGCATAACCGGCCTGTCCGCAGCCCATGCCCTGGCGCGCCGTTTTCCGTCGCAGCGGATCGTACTGCTGGAGCGCCAGCGGGTCGCCCAGGGCGCTTCGGCACGCAACTCTGGCTTCGTGGTCAGCCACGAGCTGCCAGGTGCTGGCGAACTGATCGGTACAGCAGGTTTTTCCGGCTATAAGGTCGCCTCGCGCATCGGTGTCGCGGCGGGTAATGAAGTGCGCCAGCAAATCCAGGCGCTGGCTATCGACTGCGAGCTCAGCGACCACGGCTACCACTTCGCGGTACACGAGCCTGCCCATTTGCAGCAGGCCGAGCAGGCACTGGAAACCCTGCGTGCCGTGGGTGCCCAGGCAAGCTACCAAGAGGGAGAAGCGCTGCAACGGCGCCTCGGTACCGCGTTCTATTCACGCGCGATCCATTGTGCGGGCGGCAACGGCCTGATGCAGCCGGCGCGCTACGTCAAAGGGCTGGCCGACGGCCTGCCAGAACAGGTGGAAGTGTTCGAGCAAAGCGCTGTGACCGACTTGCGCCGTCGCCCTGGCAAGGGCTGGACTGCCCGCACCGAGGCTGGCGAGGTCGAGGCCCGGCAGGTACTGGCCTGTGTCGGTGCGTTCCTGCCCAGGGTCGGGCTCAAGCGCAGCGGCACTTTCCCGCTGGAGCTGAGCGCAAGCATCACCCGCCCGTTGACCGGGGCGCACTGGCAGCAGCTGTTCGACGAACAGGGCTGGGGCGTGCTGTCTACCTTGCCGGGCGGCTGCACCCTGCGCCTGCTGCCGGGGCGCCGCCTGCTGATTCGCAACACCGTGGAATACCGTCAGCACGACATCGACAACCGTGGCCTGGCCGTACGCCAGGGTGCACACCTGCAGGGCTTGCAGAAGCGCTTCCCCGGCATCACCGCACAAGATCTGCAATACACCTGGACGGGCCACCTCAGCGGCACCCGCACAGGCGAGCCGTATTTCGCGCGGGTCGCCGACGGCCTGCATGCCGTGGCCGGCTGCAATGGGTCCGGCGTTGCCCGCGGCACCCTGTGGGGCCGCCTACTGGTCGAAATGGCACTCGGCATCGACTCGCCGTTGCTCGGCGACGTACTGGCCCAAGCCAGCCCTGGCTACCTGCCGCCCCGCCCGTTCTTCGACCTGGGCGCCAAGGTGCGCATGGCCTGGGAAGTACGCCGCGCGCGGCTGGAACGCTGATATTTCAATTACCTCACAAACAAGAACAAGAGCGCTATCCCATGATCAAGCACACTTGCGTGGCCCTGTTGTCCTCAGCATTGCTGGCCGCGGCAGTGCAGGCCGAAGAACGGGTCAACATTGCCAACTGGAGCGGCTACATTGCCGACGACACCCTGGCCGAGTTCACCCGGCGCACGGGTGTCCAGACCACCTACGACCTGATCGACAGCAATGAAACCACCGAAGCCAAGCTGATGACCGGCAACAGTGGCTACGACCTGGTGAGCCCGTCCAACCACTTCCTGCCGCGGCTGATCAAGGCAGGTGCCATCGAGGAGCTGGACCGCAGCAAGCTGCCTGGCTGGCACAACCTCGACCCGAAGCTGATGAAAATCCTGGAGGCAAGCGACCCGGGCAACCGCTATGCGATCCCGTATATGTGGGTGACCACCGGCATCGGCTACAACGCCGACAAGATCAAGGCCATCTTCGGCAGCACCGAGGTGACGCAATCCTGGAGCCTGCTGTTCAAGCCGGAGAACATCCAGAAGCTCAGCCAGTGCGGCGTGGCGTTCCTCGACAACCCGACGCAGATCATCTCGATCACGCTCAGGACCCTGGGCCTGGACCCGCACAGCGAGAAGCCAGAAGACCTGAAGAAAGCCGAGGCGGCCTTGCTGGCAGTGCGGCCCTACATCAGCTATTTCCACCAGTCCAAGTACGTCAGCGACCTGGCCAATGGCAACATCTGCGTAGCGATCGGTTTCAGCGGCGATGTGCTGCAGGCCATGAGTAGCGCCCAGCAAGCGGGCAACAGGGTGAACGTGGGCTACAGCATTCCGCGCGAGGGCTCGACCGTGGCGGTGGACATGGTGGTAATGCCCAAGGGCGCACCGCATCGGGAGAATGGGTATGCGTACCTGAACTACCTGCTGGAGCCGAAGGTCATCGCCAGTATCAGCAATACGGTGAAGTACCCCAACGGCAATGCCGCGGCGCTTGAGTACATCACGCCTGAGCTGCGCAACAACCCGGCGGTCTACCCACCCGAATCGGTCCTCGATACGCTGTTCCCGATCAAGACATTGTCGCCGGCAGGGATGCGCTCGAGTACCCGGCTGTGGACCCGAGTGACTAGCGGGAAGTGATGTAACGACCAAAATTCGTCCAGCCCCTCCATGGCGTGCCACAGCGGCGCGTTGGACATCGCGATACAGCCCGTGCGCAGGGCCAAGGCGGGTCTGTTCGCTACCGTACAGACGCTGCCCGGGCGATCGCCGCAGACTGAATGCTGAAAGGCCAGATCGGCAACCCGGCATACCATGGACAATCCTTGGCTTCTCGCACGCAGTTACCTCCGGCGCCTGTACGCCCATGCGGGGCGCTGGCGCTCGCCCCGGCACACCTTCACCTATGAAAGCCTGCTGCGCTCCGAGCTGTACAACGCCGACCAGATGGCCGAGCACGGTCTGCGGTTGGCCCATCAGCACCGCTTGAGCCAGCGGCCGGCCAACGACGCCCTGCTTGACCGCCTGGCCGACAACGAACGCATGCTCTCTGCAAGCTGCACCGCCCTCGCCGCCGCCCTGCCCGGCTCCCGCCCGGCGCTACCCGCCGCGCAGTGGCTGCTCGACAACTTTTACCTGGTCGAAACCCATATCCGCATTGCCAAGCACGACCTGCCGGCCAACTACAGCCTGCAGCTGCCGCAGCTGGACAACGGCGCCTCCACCGGCCTGCCGCGTGTCTACGACATTGCCCTGGAGACCATTTCCCACGGTGACGGGCGCATAGACGCTGAAAGCTTCAGCCGTTTCGTCGAGGCTTATCAGCAGGCGTGCACCCTGACCCTGGGTGAGCTCTGGGCCATCCCGATCATGCTGCGCCTGGCCCTGATCGAAAACCTGCGCCGGGTAGCGGCGCGGGTCATGGCCAACTGGGCTGACCGCGACCTGGCCAATGTCTGGGCCGACCGGCTTGGCGAAACCGCCGAGCGCGACGCCAAGAGCGTGGTGCTGGTGGTCGCCGACATGGCCCGCTCGCAACCGCCGATGACCGCCGCCTTCGTCGCCGAGCTAGCCAGGCGGCTGCAGGGCCACAGCGCTTCGCTGACCCAGCCGCTGCTTTGGGTGGAACAGATGCTCAGCGAGTCGGCGCGCAGCATCGAGGGCCATGTGCAGCTCGATGCCCAGCAGCAGGCCATTGACCAGGTGTCCATCAGCAACAGCATTGGCAGCCTGCGCCTGCTATCGACCATCGACTGGAAGCTGTTCGTCGAACACCTGAGCCATGTCGAACAGGCGCTGCACCGCGATCCGGCGGCCATTTACCCCGCCATGGACTTCACCAGCCGTGACTATTACCGGCACAGCGTCGAGCGCCTTGCACGCCACAGTAAATTCAGCGAGCCCGCCGTGGCGCGCACGGCCATCGAGCTGGCCCAGACAGCAGGCGCCGCGCCGGGTGAACCGGCTGGGCACGTGGGCTTCTACCTGGCGGGGGCCGGCCTGCCGTTGCTGGAGCAGCACCTGGCCGCGCGGGTGCCGCTGGCCGAGCGCTGGCAACGCCTGCTGCACCGGGCGCCGCTGGCGTTCTACCTGGTGCCAGTGGCACTGCTGTCGTGCCTGCTGGCCTGGGGTTTCATACGTGCCATTGGCCTGGAGGGCTGGCCTTTGGCGGTGCTGGCCGCCATGGCCCTGCCGGTTCTGCTGAGCACCAGCCGCCTGGCCATCGGCCTGGTGAACTGGCTGGTGACCTTGACCGTCAAGCCCTCCTTCCTGCCACGGCTGGACTACACGGACGGTATTCCCGAGGACGCCCGCACGCTGGTGGTTGTGCCCACCCTGCTGGCCAATACCGGCGATGTCGAAGAACTGGTCGAAGGGCTGGAAGTGCGCTTCCTGGCCAACCGTGACGAGCACCTGCACTTTGCCCTGCTCAGCGACTTCATGGATGCCCGTGAGCAGACCCGGCCCGACGACGAGGCACTGCTCGACCTGGCCAGCGAAGGGATCCGGGCCCTCAACCAGAAATATCCAAGCCCGGGCGGTGCGCGCTTTTTTCTGTTTCACCGGCCACGCATATGGAACGCCGCCGAGCGCTGCTGGATGGGCCGCGAGCGCAAGCGCGGCAAGCTCGCCGAATTGAACGCGGTGTTGCGCGGCCACGGCCACGCGTGCTTCATGCGCATCGTCGGCAACCTGCAAGCACTTGACCACGTGCGCTATGTGATCACCCTGGACACCGACACCCAATTGCCTCGCGGTGCCGCCCGGCAATTCATCGGCGCCATGCAGCACCCGCTCAACAGCCCTCGCTTCGACGCACATACTGGTCGCCTCGACGCAGGCTACGCGATTCTACAACCACGGGTGGGGATCAGCCTGCCGAGCGTGTCGCGCTCGCGCTACGCACGCCTGTTTGGCAGCGATGCCGGTGTCGACCCGTATACACGGGCAGTTTCGGATGTTTATCAGGACCTGTTTCTCAGCGGCTCCTTCATTGGCAAAGGCATCTATGCGGTGGACGCCTTCGAGCAGTCACTGGAGGGCCGTTTTGCCGACAACCGTGTACTCAGCCATGACCTGATCGAAGGCTGCTACGCACACTCGGGCCTGCTCAGCGATGTGCAATTGTTCGAAACCTACCCCGCCCGCTACAGCGCCGACAGCAAACGCCGACACCGCTGGATACGCGGCGACTGGCAACTGCTGCCGTGGCTGGTGCCCTGGCTGCACACCGGCACCCAAGGCCTGGCGCTAAGCCCGCTCAGTGCCTTGTCGCGCTGGAAGATTTTCGACAACCTGCGCCGCAGCCTGGAGCCGGCGGCGCTGCTGACCCTGCTGCTGTGGGGTTGGCTGGCCAGTGCCACGCCGCTCGCCTGGACGCTGGCCCTGCTGGCCTTGCTGCTGACGCGCCCAGTGCTGGACTCGCTGCTCGAACTGCCGGGCAAGGCCGCTGATGTCCCTGTGTCAGAACACTTGCTGGCAGCGTTGCACACCTCGGGCAGCTGTTTCTTGCGCGCCGGCCTTTCACTGGCCTGGTTACCCTTCGAAGCCTGCTACAGCCTGGATGCCATCCTTCGCACCTTGTGGCGGCTGAGCGTCAGCAAACAACGCCTGCTGCAATGGAACCCCTCTCGCGAGGATGAACGCTGCAGCGCAGATACCCTGCGGGCGGTGTATCGCCAGCAATGGGGGCAACCGGCCCTGGTGTTTGTGCTGACCGGCGCCTTGACGATGCAGCCGACAGTACTGCTGATCGCCTCGCCGGTGCTTGTCCTGTGGCTGCTCGGCCCGGCGCTGGCCTGGTGGCTCAGCCGCCCAAGTGACCGGGCCGCCCTCACGCCGGGCACCGACGACCTGGTCTTCCTGCGTCGGCTCGCCCGCGCCAACTGGGCCTTCTTCGACAGCTACGTCGGGCCTGCCGACAACTGGCTGCCACCCGATAACATCCAGGCGCCGCCCTTCGCCAACATCGCTCACCGCACCTCACCGACCAACATGGGCATGGCCCTGCTCTCGCACTTGGCGGCCCATGACTTCGGCTACCTCAGTGCGGGCCGCCTGTTCGAACGCCTGGCCTGCATGCTCGACAGCATGGCCCGCCTGGAGCGTTTCAAAGGGCACTTTTACAACTGGTACGACACCCAGGCGCTCAAGCCGCTGTCACCGCTGTATATCTCGAGCGTGGACAGCGGCAACCTCGCCGCCCTGCTGCTGACACTCAGGCCCGGCCTGCTGGAAATGGCCGACACGCCCCAGCTGGACCGGCGCTTGACCCAGGGTTTGCTCGACACCCTCGACACGTTGCTGGATGCCTATGCCCGCACAAGTGCGGACACCCAGCCGATCACGGCCCTGCGCGATCAGGTGCGGCTCGCCCATGGCCAAGTGGGCGACGGATACACCACGCTGTTGCCGATGCTGGTCGAACAGTTGCAGCCGCTGATCACGCAGCGGGCTGCCTTGGCGCCTGGCACAGAAGCTGCTGACGATGGTACTTTCTGGCTGAATGCCCTGAATGAGCAATGCCGGGACCTGAGCCGCGAACTGCAGCAGCTGCAATTGCCCCCCGGTAACGATCAGGCCCCCCACGCTCCGCTGACCTGGCGCCAGCTGGCACAGCTCGACGCAGACCAGTGGCCGCCCCCCGAGCGCCTGGCGGTGGCCAACGTCAGGGCAGTCGCCCGCCAGCGCATCGCCCAGGCACACGCCCTGGCCAGCCGCATTGAAGCGTTGGCCAGCATGGACTTCACCTTCCTGTACGACAACCACCGCGACCTGTTCGCCATCGGCTACAACGCCGACGAACACCGCCTGGACGCCGCGTTCTATGACCTGCTCGCGTCCGAGATGCGCCTGACCAACTTCGTCGTCATCGCCCAAGGCCAGGTGCCCCAGGACAGCTGGTTCGCCCTGGGCCGGCTGCTCACCAGCAATGCCGGCGTGCCTGTGTTGCTGTCCTGGTCCGGCTCGATGTTCGAGTACTTGATGCCGCTGCTGGTGATGCCGAACTATGAAGGCACGCTACTCGACCAGACCTGCCACGCCGCCGTCAAACGGCAGATCGAACACGGCAAGCTGTCGGGCCTGCCCTGGGGTGTCTCGGAATCGGCCTATAACGCGCTGGACGCACATTTCAACTACCAGTACCGGGCGTTCGGCGTACCGGGGCTGGGCCTCAAGCGTGGCCTGGGTGAAGAGCGCGTGGTGGCGCCCTATGCCAGCGCACTGGCCCTGATGGTGGCGCCCGCTGCCGCCTGCCGCAACCTGCAACGGCTGGCCACGCTTGGCCTGGCTGGGCGCTTCGGGCTCTACGAGGCCGTGGACTACAGCGAGGCACGCCTGCCCCCCGGGCAAGACGCCGTCGTGGTCCGCTCGTTCATGGCCCACCATCAGGGCATGAGCTTCCTGGCCCTGACCGCTTTGCTGCTGAACAAGCCCATGCAACGGCGCTTCGCCTCCGACCCGCAGTTCCAGGCCAGCATGCTGCTGTTGCAGGAGCGCGTGCCGAAAACCGCTGCGCCCTACCTGCATACCCTCCATGCCCCGGCCGAGGACGCCGCCGAGCGCGACCCCGAGGCACGGCTGCGGGTGTTCAAAGAGCCAAACCGGGCGCAGCCGGCCGTACAACTGCTGTCCAACGGCCGCTATCACGTCATGGTCAACCACGTGGGCAGTGGCTACAGCCAGCGCAACACGCTGGCGGTGACCCGCTGGTGCGAAGATGCCAGCCGCGACGACCTGGGCAACTTCTGCTACCTGCGCGATGTCGCCAGCGGCGCCTACTGGTCCACCTCCTACCAGCCGACACGGCACCGCACAAAGCTCCAGGAGGCGATCTTCAGCGACGGCCGCGCGGAGTTCCGCGTGCGCGAACGCGACTTCGACTGCCATACCGAAATTGCCGTGTCGCCCGAAGACGACATCGAACTGCGACGCCTGCACCTGACCAACCATGGCGACCTGCCCCGCACCCTGGAGCTGACCAGCTACGCCGAAGTGGTGTTGGCACCGGCCTTGAGCGATGCCCTGCACCCGGCTTTCAGCAAGCTGTTCATCCAGACCGAACTGATCCGCCCGCTGCAAGCCATTCTCTGCACGCGGCGGCCGCGCTCGCAGCAGGACGCCGTACCGTGGATGTGCCACGTACTCGCGGTGCACGGGGCGGACATCGAGGCGCTGTCCTACGAAACCGACCGGGCCCGCTTTATCGGCCGAGGGCGCACCCTGGCGCGGCCGGCGGCCATGGACCAAGACAACCAGGCGTTGTCCGATAGCGCGGGGGCGGTGCTGGACCCGATCGTGGCCATCCGCTGCCGCATCACCCTGATGCCCGGCCATGCGACCACGGTTGACCTGGTCACAGGCGTCGCCGACAGCCGCGCCGCCTGCCTGCAGCAAGTCGCCAAGTACCGCGACCGGCACTTGGCCGATCGGGTGTTCGACCTCGCCTGGCCGCACAGCCAGGTATTGTTGCACCAGCTCAACGGTTCGCTGGCCGACGCCCGGCTGTTCGAACAGATGGCCGCCTCGGTGCTGTACCCCAACGCCAGCCTGCGGCCCAACGCAGCGTTGCTGGCCAGCAACCGACGCAACCAGTCCGGCCTGTGGGGCCAGGGGGTGTCGGGCGACCTGCCGATCGTGCTGGTACAGATCGGCGACCCGGCCAACATTCATCTGGTCAAGCAAATGGTGCTGGCCCATGCCTACTGGCGCCAGAAAGGGCTCGCGCTCGACCTGCTGATCTGGAACGAAGACCAGGCCGGTTACCGCCAGCAACTGCAGGACCTGATCATGGGGATCGTCACCTCCGGCAGCGAAGCGGCCCTGCTCGACCGCCCCGGCGGCATTTACGTAAGGCCTGCGCAGCAACTGTCTGCCGAAGACCGGCTGCTGACCTTGTCGGTAGCCCGGCTGGTGCTCAACGACAATCTCGGCACGCTGGAAGAGCAACTGCACCTGCGCCGTCAGCCAAAGGTCCCGCCGGCTGTTCCGGCCAACCCTGCCAGCCGCCGGCCGGCACCTGCCAGCCATTCGCCGGACGAGCAACCCACAGTGATGCTGGGCAACCGTTATGGCGGGTTCAGCACCGACGGCCGCGAGTACGTCATTGCGCTGCCACCCGGCTCATCGCCACCGGCCCCATGGGTCAACATCCTGGCCAACCCGCACTTCGGCAGCGTAGTCTCCGAGGCCGGCAGCGCTTACACCTGGTATGAGAATGCCCACGAGTACCGGTTGACGCCCTGGCACAACGACCCGGTTACCGACGCCAGTGGCGAAACCTTCTACCTGCGCGACGAGGACACCGGCGAGTACTGGTCACCGACGCCGCAGCCCTGCCCAGGCCCTGGCCGTTACTGCACCCGCCACGGCTTTGGCTACAGCGTATTCGAATATACCGAGCACGACCTGCGCTGCGAGCTGTGGGTGCATGTGGCACTGGATGGCCCGGTCAAGTTCAGCCGGCTCAAACTGCACAACACTTCGGCACGGGTACGTCGGTTGTCGGTGACCTGCTTCGTCGAGTGGGTGCTGGGCGACCTGCCCGGCAAAACCGCCATGCACGTGGTCAGTGAGACCGACGCTTTCAGCGGCGCGCTGTTTGCCCGCAACAGCTACTCAGTGGAATTTTCCACGCACGTGGCGTTTCTCGATTGCGACCTGCCGATACAGGGCATGACCTGTGATCGCGGCGAATTCCTAGGGCGCAACGGCGATTGCCAGGCGCCTTTGGGCATGCGCCAGTCACGGCTGTCGGGGCGTACCGGCGGCGGTCTGGACCCCTGCGCGGCATTGCAGGTGGCGCTGCAGCTGGAGCCTGGCGAAAGCCGGGAGGTGGTGTTCCGCCTGGGCGCCGCCCGGGACGCCCGCGCCGCTACCCGCTGCGTCCAGCAGTACCGGGGGTTGCAGGCCGCCATGGACGAGTTCGACAAGGTCAGCGCCTACTGGCGGCGCACCCTGGACACCGTGCAGATCGAGACGCCGGAACCTGCACTGGATGTGCTGGCCAACGGCTGGTTGATGTACCAAGTGATCGCCTGCCGGTTCTGGGCGCGCAGCGGCTTTTACCAGTCTGGCGGTGCCATCGGTTTTCGCGACCAGCTGCAGGACAGCATGGCCATGGTCCATGCCGCGCCGGCGGCGGCGCGTCAACACCTGCTGGCCTGCGCTGCGCATCAGTATGCCGAAGGCGACGTGCAGCACTGGTGGCACCCACCGCTGCAACGCGGTGTGCGTACCCGCTGCTCCGATGACCTGCTGTGGCTGCCGCTGGCCGCCAGCCGCTACGTAGAGGTAACCGGGGACTACGCCGTGCTTGACGAGCCGGTCGGCTATCTTGAAGGGCGCCTACTCAATCCCGGTGAAGAGTCCTACTACGACCTGCCCGCCCACTCGCCCCTGATCGAGAGCCTGTACCAGCATTGTCAGCGCGCCCTCGCCCACGCCCTGCAGTGCGGGGCCCACGGCCTGCCGTTGATGGGCAGCGGCGACTGGAACGACGGCATGAACAGGGTCGGCGAACAAGGGCAAGGCGAAAGCGTGTGGCTGGGCTTCTTTGGCCACGAGGTGCTGCGGGCATTCGGCTGCGTCGCCTTGCGCCAGGGCGACAGCGCCTTTGCGTTGCGCTGCACCACCCAGGCCGCCGCACTCGCCGAAAAACTGCAAGCGCACGCCTGGGACGGCGGCTGGTATCGCCGCGCCTGGTTCGACGACGGCCAGGTACTGGGCTCGGCGAGCAACCAGGAATGCCGCATCGATTCGCTGTCGCAGAGCTGGGCAGTGCTGTCGGGTGTCGCTTCGCCCGAACGCGCCCGCCTGGCTATGGCGGCGCTGGACAGCCACCTGGTACGCCGTGACATCGGCATCGTCAAACTGCTCGACCCACCCTTCGACCAGGGCCACCTGGACCCTGGCTACATCAAGGGCTACCTGCCCGGGGTGCGTGAAAACGGCGGGCAGTACACCCATGCGGCCATCTGGGCGAGCATGGCCTACGCGCAGCTGGGCGACGCCGACAAGGCCTGGGAGCTGCTGCGCCTGATCAACCCGGTACGCCAGGGCTGCGACGCGCTGATCGATACCTACAAGGTCGAACCCTATGTGATGGCCGCCGACGTCTATGCGGTTGCGCCCCACGCCGGGCGGGGTGGCTGGAGCTGGTACACCGGCTCTGCCGGCTGGATGTACCGCTTGATCGTCGAAAGCCTGCTGGGCCTGCAACGCAGTGGCGACACCCTGAGCCTGCAGCCGCTGTTGCCGGCAGGCTGGCCGGGTTATGTCCTGCATTACCGCTTTGGTAGCACCCACTACCGCATCGAGGTACGCAACGGCAACGGCAGCGAACTGAGCCTGAGCCTGGACGGCGAGCGGCTTGCCGACGCCAAGCTGCGGCTGAAGGATGACGGGTGCGAGCACCACGTCATCGCCGAGTGTCGGGCCTGCACGTTGCCTGCCATCTGAACCGTTGGGCGCGTCACGGCAGCGCTGGCGCAAGCCTTGGCCCCGCTAGGCTAATCTTGTTCCGACAGCCGCTGCCATCGATGGTCCCACGCATGCAACACACGGTAAAACCCCAGAACAACCACTTGCTGGCTGCCCTGTCGCCAGAGGCGTTCCGCCGGTTGGCGCCGGACCTGGAGCACGTCAACCTGCCCTTGGGCAAGGCGCTGTACGAGTCCGGCGACACCCTGTGCCACGTCCACTTCCCGGTCGATGCCATCGTGTCGCTGCTGTATGTGATGGAAAACGGCGCCTCGGCCGAAATTTCGGTGGTTGGTAACGAAGGGCTGGTTGGCATCGCCGTGTTCATGGGCGGCGAAAGCACCCCCAGCCGGGCCATTGTGCAAAGCGCCGGCCATGCCTACCGTCTGCCCGTGCAAAAGATCAAGGACGAGTTCAACCGCCATGGCGAGTTGATGACCTTGATGCTGCGCTACACCCAGGCACTGATCACCCAGATGGCACAAACAGCGGTGTGCAACCGCCATCACTCCATCGACCAGCAATTGTGCCGCTGGTTGCTGTTGTCGCTCGACCGCCTCCCGGGCGACCGCCTGTGCATGACCCAGGAACTGATCGCCAACATGCTCGGCGTGCGCCGCGAGGGTGTGACCGACGCCGCCGGCAAGTTGCAGCGCCTGGGGGTGATCGAATACAACCGCGGGCAGATCAGGGTGCTGGACCGGGCACGCCTGGAAATGCTGAGTTGCGAATGCTACGCCGTCGTGAAGAAAGAAACCGAGCGACTGCTGCCTTACATGCCAGCCCCTCATGGATGAAGCCCTGCCGGCCGCCCTCTCCTTGGCTTTTTCGAGACTGCATCCTTGGATCACGCAAACCCCTCGCCTCACACCACCGCCCGCTGGTGAGCCAGAAGCTGTCGCAAGTCGACCTGCGCCTGGCCACGCCGCTGACCTCCGCCTGCATCGTCGCGGCGATCGTGGTCAAGGACCTGACCGAACGCGACGGGCGCGTCAATGTCAGCCTCGGCGCGCTGACAACGGTATTCGGGTTGGGCGCCGCGCTCAGCCCGGCCATCGCCGGGCAGGTGGTGCAGGCCGCGGGCTACGATGCAGCGTTCCTTTCTGTGGGAGCGGGTTCACCCGCGAACACCGGCGAAGCCGGTGCCATGCAGCGCGTCGCATCATTCACGGCGGTTTGACGCCTCGATAAAGCCGCACTGGTACCGCACACAGTTTTACAACGCCGCGTCTACAGAGGCCTTCTTCCGGGTATCCGGGTTCACGTTGAATTTTGTATCTTCCCCAATGCCGCATTGACAGCCAGCCATCCCTCTACCGCCGCCTCTCCGGCCTCACCGAATGCCCGCTCAAGCAGCTTTACTTGTTCACGTCGCAGCATTTGTTCAAGCCGCGAGCCTTCTTTGGTCAGCTGAAGCAAACGCATCCGTTTGTCGGTGTGCGATGCCGCGCTGTCCACTAATCCCATCTCTGACAATTGCCGTAGCGGTATGTTCAGCGCCTGCTTGGTCACGCCGAGCAGGGCCAGCAGCGCCTTGACGCTGAGGTGCGGGTGCCGGGCTATGAAAAAAACTATCCTCTGATGCACACGGCCCAAGCCCCTGCGCTCAAGCATCTCGTCGGCCTTGGTGGTGAACGCCTGATAGCCAAAGAAAAACGCTTCCATGGCCTGCTGCTGTGCTTCCTGGTTTTTTAGGTCAATCATATTGACTTATTCTCGACGAGCGTTCTACTTTAGGTAAAGGAGTTTGACCTATATTGTTCGCGCTTGGCCAGAGGTGATCCATGGCATTTTCTGAACGTGTTTCGCGCCTTAAAAGCTCTTTGATTCGTGAAATTCTGGCCGCCGCGCAGCGCCCAGGGATGATGTCTTTTGCAGGTGGCCTGCCGGCAGAGGAGATGCTGCCCTCTGTGGACTGGGCTGAAATGCCCACCAGCATGGGCCAGTACGGGATGAGCGAGGGTGAGCCGATGTTGCGTGAGGCGCTGGCCAGGGAAGCCCGGGCGTTGGGAATCAAGTGCGAGGCTAGCCAAGTGCTGATTCTCAGCGGCTCGCAGCAAGCTCTGGACCTGACATCAAAACTGTATATCGACAAAGGGACGCCGGTTCTGCTGGAAGCCCCTACTTATCTGGCTGCGTTGCAAAGCTTCCAGTTCTTTGGTGCGCACTGCCTTTCGCTGCCGATGGAGCGCGATGGCCCGGATCTGGAGTCGTTGCGCGAACTACTGAGCCAGAACCGCCCGGCGTTCATCTATCTGATTCCAACGTTTCAGAACCCGTCGGGGCTGCGCTACAGCGACAGAAAAAGGGACGAAGTCGCGGCGCTTCTCGATGAGTTCAACGTCACATTGATCGAAGATGAGCCGTATCGAGAGCTGAGCTTCGACGGCGTCGCGGCCATGCCGGTTGTCAGCCGTCTGAACACCACCAGCTGGATTTATACCGGTACTGTGTCCAAGACCTTGCTGCCCGGCTTGCGGGTTGGGTACCTGATCGCCAGCCCCGACCTGTTCCCGCACTTGCTGCGGCTCAAGCAATCGGCGGACCTGCACACCAGTCGGGTTGGGCAATGGCAGGTCCTTCAATGGCTGGGGACAGAACGGCTTGAGCGTCATCTTGAAGAGTTACGCAGCTATTACCGGGGTCGTCGAGACGCTTTCCAGGCCGCATTGGAGGCGCACTTCGCCGACCTGGCCGAGTGGCAGATGCCAGAGGGAGGGTTGTTCTTCTGGTTGACGCTCAAGCACCCCATCGATACCCGGGCATTGCTCGAACCGGCATTGGCGGCCAATGTGGCGTTCATGCCCGGAGAGCCCTTCTTCCCAGAGCCTGACAAACATCCAGGGCACCTGAGGCTGAACTTCAGCCATGTTGCTCCCGACAAGCTGGATGAAGGTCTGAAGCGTTTGTCGGATGTCCTGCGTCGGGCTCTGAGCCAGCAGGCGGCCTAACTATCTCTAATGGGTCGAAATCTGCGATTCACGACAGACCGCTTTCGACCCGTAGCTGTCGTTCATGACTTGCACCATCAACCCACAGCTGCCAGCCCGGTCATAGTATTCGCCCGGTGCTCATCAGCTTACTTCCTCAACCTGCTTGTAGATGCGCAATCCCCGTGCTTGATAGTTTTGAAGCGCAGCAGGATGGTCAAATATGCATGTGTGTACCCATACCCGTTCTGTACCATGCCATTCCCACGCAGATAGAATGGCGTGGCTTAACAGCGCTCCGCCGAACCCGCACCCTAGGAACTGTGGAGCTAGCCCAAAATATCGGATCTCACTGTTACGGCCATCGGGACGATAAAGCTCGTAATAGCCGGCTATTGCACCTCGGTGATAGGCAACCCACGTCCGATGGCAGTCCTGCTCAACGAGCGCCTGCCAATCGGAATCACCCCAGGTATCAAGATCGCCCCATTCCCAAGGCGCGCCTACTAGCTGGTAGAGAAATTTATTGAATTCCGCCTGAGGCACTTCACACTCGATAATCTGTAGATCATGTCGCTGGGGCTTCGCCTTCAGTTCTGAAACCGAAGTCATCTCCAAGTAATAAGTAGTGTAAGAACGATCCATTACGGGCCCCCTTCGCTCCTCCTCGTGGTGAGACAAGAATGCCAGCAACAGCTCGACTTCGGCCACCCTGCATGTTCGCCTCGTGAGCAGCCGTTGCTTCAAACCGTATCAGACCTGATGCTGCACTTGTTGGACAATGCTATCGAGCTTTTCTGGATCTTCACGGGTCTCCATGTCGCAAGCTAAGCTCAGCCATCTGCGACGCTACCAAGGACGGCACCCATGCACTTACTTACCGATGAGCAGTTACTAGAGATCATCCATCAGAACCCAATAAACCGGGCGTTACTGGAGATCCTGCCAACACTCGGTATCCCTCATTCCATGCTGGTCGCAGGGGCTTTGTTCCAGACGTTTTGGAATCACCGCTCGGGAGAGCCCGCTGAGTGGGGCATCAAGGACTATGACATCGCCTACTTCGACGCAGACTTGTCATGGGAGGCGGAAGACAGAGTCATAGCCCGGGTTCAGCAGGCGTCCTCCCATCTAGGCGTCAATGTCGAGATACGCAATCAGGCCCGTGTGCATCTGTGGTACGAAAAGAAATTCGGCGGCGCCTATTCACCGTTGAAAAAGGTCACCGATGGTATCGACCGATATCTGATTCGGTCGACTTGTCTAGGCATAGACGCCTGCACAGGTAAGCTTTACAGCACTCATGGTCTTAACGAGCTTGAGAACAATACGCTCAGGATGAACGAACTGAATCCACGGCCAGACTTGTTCAGAGAGAAGGCGGCTAGCTACCAGGCGCGGTGGCCATGGCTGCAAGTGATTCAATGAGCTTAAGCTATCGATCCAAAGCCGCCGATGCCAAAAGTCTAAATTTGGCCATTGCAATCGCGCCCGAATGTGAGATCAACGAGAAAGGAGGTATTTTCCTGCCCCTGAGATCAGCTGGCATCATGGAGGAACAAATGCAGATCTACATTACAGGCGCATCATGTGCGGGTGTGACCACTCTGGGGCAAAGTCTTGCCTCGCGGCTCGGGCTCTGTCATGCGGATGTAGATGACTATTTCTGGATGCCCACAAACCCTCCGTTCACAACCAAGCGGCCTGTCAGCGAGCGGGTGCCATTGCTCCAGCAAGCACTCGGTCAGGATGATTGGATACTGACCGGTTCCTGCATGGTCTGGGGTGATGCTCTACTGGCGCACGTCGACCCAATCGTGTTCGTGGTGACGCCGACTCCGATCCGCCTTGAACGTCTGGCAGCTCGTGAAAAGGCTCGCTTTGGAGATCGCATCGCACCCGGTGGAGACATGCATGAAACACATGCGGGATTCAGGGAATGGGCTTCGCAGTATGACAATCCAGACTTCTCTGGACGCAACCGAGTCTGGCACGAGCGGTGGTTATCAGAGCAGTCATCTCCAGTCCTGCAAATTGACGGGGCGATCAGCACTGAAAAAATGGCATCGAAAGTCACCCAGGCGATGTCGCACCTAAGGCATTACGCTCCAACGGTCACGTCAGCGTCTCAATGTTAGGCGCCTCGCAGACCCAATACCTAGTAACTTAATTCTTCCGCCGTCATCACACCATTCGCAGCCCCCCACCCTCAACAAGGGCGCACGCCCTCCCAGGCCTTTCGAGGCAGTCTAGCCAGCATCGCTCGGGGGGGGGCTATGCACGACCGCTCTACAAGCGGCTGGTATTCAATCTTTTACGTTCAGCGACTCCAGCCAGAAGTACAAACCATTCAACACAGCTACGACGACCCCACAAAGTGCAGCCTGCGTGTTCAACGTAGCAGCTGCAATCGTAGTGGAGAGAACCTGCGCCTGGTCCAGATTCTGAAGCTGAACGACATCCTCCTGCAAGGTCGCCGACATGTGCCACAGCGAGGCAGATAGGGCAGCGATTAATATACCAGAGACCACCAACAATCTCTGAAATGCTTGAATGACCCACGGGTTGTCTAGGGAGTAATTACGCGTTAGCGACACCAGACCATCAGCGATGCGGGCAGCCAGGAGAACCAGATCGTACAGTTTCTTCATGCATGAGCCTTCCAAGTGGAGCAGAGGCCGATCTTCAGCCTCCTCCTTCACTGTTCGGCAGAGGTAAGCAAACCTTTACTGTTATGCGAAAGCTTTCACGCGATCTAGCTAGTGAAGGTCTACTGCCGCAGTTCTAACCTCTTCATCAAAAAACCTTTTCACCTCGTCCGGCCCCTGCAATCCACACGAGACAGCAGGCAGATGCGTCACAGAACGAACGTCAGTGAAATATGGGTATTTGCTGTTGACTTCGCTAGCAGTGCACTTGGTGGTTACCTCCGTGAATCCCTGATGGAAAGCCCACCAGGTCAGGCCAGCAAGCTGCCAGGCTTCGTCATCGGGATGGGGTCGATGACGCGTATAGGAGGCGACCCTCTCATTGAACATTTCGACCTCGTCATCAGCCCGACCACCGGTCTTTTTTCGAGCCCCGTGGAAACCCATCACAAGGTCGCCGTCGTAGAGAATGCGCTCTCGTCCGGCCAGAACCATCCAAGTGCAGGCAGACTCGCACTCACCCGCAGCGAACTTATGTCCTTGAGCATCTAACCTGTATCTGGAGGCCAGGCATGTATTCAGCCCACGCTTGGAAATGTTGTCAGCAATGATCATTGCTTCAGAGCTACTTCCTCCTGAGGAAGCAATGCAAACCGTCCGAATGCTTGGATCTTTGTCCAACTCCCGCCCTAGGCGGAATCGGACCCAAATGGAGGCTATACCAGCGATCTCACCATGGACAAGCAAGATTTTGTCATCACATTTTCCCTTGGAGCATACCCATGCGGGCGTTACGCTTGGTCGAGGATAAAACTCATAAGTCAATAGAGCCACTAAAGCAATCAGAAGCAACGGCCCCCAAATCACTATTCCATTCTCATTTAAACGACGCGCAACAGTCACTAACAAGCTCCAAACACAAAAAACCAAAAAACAATTAGCTCACGCATTGAGTCAAACTAGATCCGCTCAACTGCAACCACATCAATATATTTATACCTCTTCTAAAATTTCTTCTTGGCATCCATTTCAGCAGCTAGACGACTGAGACTGTCACTTTCAAAAATGACAGATTCGGTGGCACCCTCAAATACATTGCTCACACTAAGCGTCACCCTGGTTTTCGAGCTCAGCTTACTCATTTGCGACGCTTTCTGCTTCGTGCCGGCTGGCTGGGTGACGGCCGAAGCCGACGAAACGCCGCCCCCAAACAACGCACGTCGCATTTATTCTTCGTTCAACTCAATGCTCATATCCACTCCTTGGTGCCTTAAAATCACGATCTCACAACCGCATAGCACAACGGGGCACTGGTATAGCCCCCACAGTCCTAACGCGATGCTGCACACTCCCCTCTACCACTAGACCCCACGGACGTACGGATGTCACAGAATTTAAGGGGTTCGGATCGCGTCGGGCCGTAGAGGCACTACCGGCAAAACTGTACAAAAGTGCTTGCCGCAAACGGCGATCGCTGCGATACACACCCCACGATTCATCAGCGAAGCGAGATTGTCAGAGGAAGCTTTTTGGCATTGAGATCAATTACAGACGATTATAGATTCAGGCATCACCGCGCGCTATCTCACAAACGTATGCCTCGGAGACCTACCGGCTAGTGATCAAGCACCATAGCCTGTCGAAGCTCTACCGGGTAGGAAGACTTGGCGGCTAGGTAGGCATCGTCGCCCCTAGAAATCGCTCTCGTTCCTAACGTCCGCTTCGGCTCGAAAGCGGTCAGCCGCGAGGGTCTGCTTCCGACCCATAGCGGCCGTTCGCAGAGGGCCGCAAACGGCCAAAAGTGGACGCTCGCGGTTTAACGTACAAAAATCTCCGGACACTGTGGATTCCTGGTTACAAAATCAAATAAATCGGACATTCGCGGACGACTGTAGAAATAGCTGCTAATTTTAATTGCCTACTCTGTTCAAGATTAAGGGGGTCGCATGGCTAACTACACAGTTACCGTACTCAACTGCAACAGTATTGACCGCGCAGATGTAGTTATTTCTGAAGGAGCGCTAAACATTAAATATGGGCCAAACGGCCTTGGAAAAAGCACCATTGCGAAAGCTATTATCAGCCATATTCGTGCTGACGGCTCTCTCCACGAGTTGATCCCATTCAAGCACCGCGGCAAGCCTGATATGCCAGCCCCGGAGGTTCGGGGAGTGGACAAACTCAGGAAAGTCCTCGTATTTGACGACAGCTATGTGCAGCAATTCGTGTTCCAGAAAGATGAGATTGTGAAAAATAGTTTTGATATTTTCATCAGAACTCCGGAATATCTGGCGGAGATGGCTGATATCGATTCGCTGCTTTCGGGTATCCGAAAAGCGTTCTCCGACAATGCTGAAATCGGACAAGTCGTAACCGATCTGAAGGAATTACGGGAGGCCTTCGGAAAGTCTAAGACAGGTGCCATCCCCAAGACAAGCAAGATCCACAAGGCATTCGGATCTGGCAATAAGTTGGAAAACATTCCTGATGTCCTGCAACCATTTTCGACGTTTATTAAAAGTCAGGAACCTGCCAAATGGATCGCATGGCAGGTAAAAGGCAATGAATTTCTACAATTAGCAGATAGCTGCCCCTACTGTTCAATAGCGCTGACTAGCGTAGAACAGAAGGACACAGCCTTAGCCGTCGAAAGAGAGTATGACTCCAACGCCGTCGGGCACATTAACCTCCTTCGCGGAATCATTGACAGGCTAGGAAAATATTTCAGCGAGAAGTGCCGAGAGAATTTGGAGAATGTGACAAAGGCAAAGGTTGAATTGCAGGCGGAGGAGCAAAGCTTCCTAACGGGCCTCAAAGCGGACATTGATGCATTGATCAACAAGCTGGAGGGGTTGCGAACTATATCTTTTTTCTCTCTACGCGATTTCGAAGAAATTGGCGACCAACTTACACCTTTGAAAATTGAGCTCAATTTAATCGACAAGCTTGATTCTGAGGAGACGCGCAAGACCGTCGACCCTATCAACCTACAGCTGGATGACTTGATTGGGAAAGTTGGTAGCCTCAAAGGGAAAATCAATCGACACAAAGCGAAAATTAAGAAAAACATCGAAGACAACCAGAACAGCATCAATGGCTTCCTGAAGTCTGCAGGCTACAAATACGTTGTTGAAATCGTAGCCGAACCAGAATCCTACAAAATGAAGCTAATCCACAAAGACCAGGAGAATTACATAGAGACGGCCTCACGTCATCTGAGCTACGGGGAAAAAAACGCATTTGCGCTTGTGCTATTCATGCATCAAGTCCTCAGTGAAAAACCGGATTTAGTCGTATTGGATGATCCTATCTCATCTTTCGACAAGAACAAGAAATTTGCGATCCTTCAGGAGCTATTCCGGGGTAAGGCCAGTCTGCGCGGCATAACCACGCTGATGCTCACCCACGACATCGAACCCGCGATTGATGTCATAAAAAGTACCAACGCCATATTCAAAGCCGCCGAACCATCTGCTTGCTTCTTATCTTCGCGCGCCGGGGTTGTAACGGAAGTTCCGATCGAGAGGAACGATATCCAGACCTTCGCCAAAATCTGCAAAGATAATATCGAGGCACTTACCGACACCGTCCTGAAGACAATCTACCTTCGACGACACTTCGAGCTGCTGGACGACGCAGGCCTGGAATACAACCTACTTGCTAGTCTTTTCAAGGGGCGGGATACCCCGACGATTCAGTCAGGATCTTCTATTCGGGACATGACGACTGCCGAACAGGCAGATGCCGAGTCACAAATCCGCAACAACCATATCGCCGACTTTAATTACATTGCCCTGGTGGCTGAGGTGAAGGATGTGGTGGCCATCAAGGCCAAGTTTTACGCTACCGCTGTGGGTTATGAAAAAATCCAGCTGTTCCGGCTCATCAATGATGAGCACGACGACAGCGTCATCCGCAAATTCATCAACGAGTCCTATCACATCGAGAATGAGTACGTGATGCAGCTCAACCCGCATAAATTCGAGAGCATTCCGGAATATGTCATCGAGGAGTGTGTCGCGCTGCTTACGCCCGCTCCCACCGTTGCGTAAGTCAGTACCACGGATCTGATCCCTACTGACGCTTGGGGGGCTTTCTGACCTAGAAGGGAATCCCACAGAATTCGGAGATCTTACCGTTCGACTTTTTCCGAATTCTGTAGCCTCCCCCCTCATTGCTTACATTGAAGCTGAAACCGTACCCAAAGCCATAAAGGCCATCGTCTCCTTCGGGTCGATACCGGCCGGTCTGGGAAGACCGCTTTCGCCCCATCGTGCCCTGCAAAGCTAAACGGCGGGTAGCCATGAGAATGGCAACCCAGGATTGAAACTCGCCCAGTCCTTGCCCTCTTGACCTGCCAAGTGAACTCATCCGCCAAGCTGTGACGCGTACAGGATGGGGATCACGTCGAGGAAATGAAATATCTCAGGCATCGGGAAGGTTGGCTTCCAACCAGTGTTCCAGTCGATCCATCAATGTGTTCATCTCGAGCTTCCCTACGGGCGGTTATTGCTGGTCTGAATCGGTACGGGGAAACGTGGCGGTGAATGTCGTCTCCTGCTTTAAGGACGACCTTACCGGTATCGGGCCACCATGTGCACGGAGAAGTGAGCCGTCGTGATCTGATTCGTGACGGCTCGGTTTGAGATGTCAGTTCAAGCGATCAGAACGCCGGCACCACATCGCCGTGATAACGCTCAAGGATGAACTGCTTGACCTGAGGCGAGTTCAACAATGCCCCAAGCTTCTGCACAGCCGGGTCGTTGGCTTTGTCCCTGCGCACGTACAGGTAGTTGGCGTACGGCGATTCCGAGCTTTCGATGAACAGCGCATCCTTGTGCGGCACCAGCTTGGCTTCCAGTGCGTAGTTGGCATTGATCAGCGCCATGTCCACCTGGCCCAGCACGCGCGGCAGCATGGCCGCTTCAAGCTCCTTGAACTTCAGGTGCTTCGGGTTGCTGGTGATGTCGCCGGCGGTTGCCATGATGTTGCTGGGATCTTTCAGCGTGATCAGGCCCTGCTTGGCGATCAGCAGCAGTGCGCGCCCGGAGTTGGTGGGGTCGTTGGGAATGGCAACGGTGGCGCCATCTTTCAGCTCGGCTACCGATTTGACCTTGTTCGAGTAAGCACCGAACGGCTCGATGTGAACGGCTACAACCGGTACCTGATCGCTGCTTGGGCGGTCTTTCTTGTAGGCCTCGTAATACGGCTTGCTCTGGAAGTAATTGGCATCCAGCCGCCCCTCGTCCACTTGGCGGTCCGGCTGGATATAGTCGGTGAATACCTTCACCTCCAGCTCAACGCCCTGCTTGGCCAACTCCGGTTTGAGGTACTCCAGAATCTCGGCGTGAGGCACAGGTACCACGGCAATCTTGAGCGTTTCGGCCTGTGCAGAGCCGAGGGAGGCAGCCAGCAGGGCAAGGGAAAGTGCAATACGCTTCACAGGGTTTTTCCTTCGAATCGTTCAAGGGTGAAAGAGGACAGATCAAGGTCGGTAGTGCCGCGTGTGCACCACTGCGCGAAGGCTTCGCCCAAGGCCGCCGAGTGTTTGAAACCGTGGCCAGAGCAGGCGGACACCACCAGGGTGTGCTTGAGCGTGGGGTGTTGGTCGATGATGAAATGCCGGTCCGGGGTGACGGTGTAGGCGCAAACAGCCGACTTGAGGACCTTGTTTGTGACCCCGGCAATACGGCCCTGCACCTGCTGCTGGTACATCTCGAGTTCTTCCACGGCAGAAACCGTGCGGTCCAGCAGGTCGGGCTGCGAGGCCGTGTGGTATTGGGCCGTGGCGATTTTCAGGCTGCCCTCGCCGGGCTGCGCAGGGAAGCCGTAGTTGATTTTGTCGTCCCCCCGCCCATGGGTGAGGATGAACGTGGGCGACGCGCCCTCAAGGCCCGCGCCCTCTTCGAGCTCAAACCAGAACAGCCTCTGCCGGTAGACACTCAGCAACCGGTCGAAGGGCTCACCCAACAACCCGCCGGCCCAGTTTCCGGCGCTGAACACCAGCTTGCGGGCTTTGACCTTGCGCAGATCGGTCGTGACCGTCACGCCCTGTTCATCCGAGCTGATCTGAGTAACCGTTTCGCCTGTGTGCAAGGTCGCGCCGTGCTGCACAGCCAAACGCAACTGCACCTCGATGCAGCGTTCAGGGCGCACGAAACCACCGCCCGGTTCGAAGTAACCGATCGCGTCGTCGCGTACGTTGGCGAATTGCGGGAAGCGCTGGCGGATCTGCTCGGCGTCGAGCACCTCGTGTTCGATCCCGTAGGTCTGGGCCAACCCTATGGTGCGCAGGGTGAAGTCGGTTTTATCGTCGGGGTCGAATTCGGGGCTGGAAGTGAGCGCGAGCAAGCCGGACTGTTCGAACAACGACTCGCCAGACTGCGCCTCCAGATCACGCCAGATCTGCTGGGCCCGCTTCACGATGGGCACGTACTGCGCACCCTCCCCCACGGACAGCCGCGTAATGCGCGTATCACCGTGGCTTGAGCCAAAGGTATGCGGGGGCTGGAAGCGGTCGATGCCCACCACATCGACACCCGCCTTGGCCAACTGATACGTGGTGGCGGCGCCCATGGCGCCCAGACCGATGACAACTACTTCACAGTGCTCCACGGACAGCGCTCGCTCAAAAAGGCGCTAGTTGAAAACATAGGGTCTGAGGTGACAAAGAATTAAAGGGTATATGGTTATGCCTTAGTGCATTGGACGGCCACGTGCCTTTGAGCATGGGCCAGCGTCGCACGAAGTGCTGACGGTGTTCGCCCAGAGCATGATGGGAACCGTTGAACCCGTCTACCCTGCCCCCCTGTCAAAGGCGTAATCCTCGAAAACCAACCACCCTATCCCATGTGAGCACTGTTCATGCCTATCGACTTCAGGCCCGCCCAAGCCTCGGACGCGCACGATATTGCGCGCTTCTTTCAACTGACATCGGAGGGCATGGCCGATTACATATGGAGCAAGCTTGCCGCACCTGGGGAAGCGTTGCTGAGTGTCGGTGCGTCTCGCTATGCCAGGGAACAGGGCGACTTTTCCTACAAGAACTGCCTGATGGCCACTTTCGAAGGGCGCGTCATCGGCATGATGCATAGCTATGCCTTGCGCGAGGCCCCTGACAGGCCTGTCGAGACAGACCCGGTGCTCGCGCCTTATGCCGACATGGAAGTACCCGACACCTTGTACATATCCAGCCTGGCCCTGGATGAGGCCTGGCGCAGCCAGGGGCTGGGCGTGCAGTTTCTTCGCCACGCCCAGCAGCGCGCTGAGGACGCTGGCCTGGATGGGCTATGCCTGATCGATTATGCAGAAAACCACGGTGCACGCCGCTTCTACGAACGTCACGGTTTTCAGATTGTTAAAACCTGCCAGATCGTTGCGCACCCGATGCTGGGCGTAACCGGTGAAGCCTATTTGATGTATCGCCCTACCCACAACGTGCTCGAGAAAAAGCCATGAACAAGAAACTGACCGTGTTCCGCGAACTGGATATCCAACCGGTGCGCGACCTTCCCTTTTTTGAAGAGGTACTGGAAGGCACCCCTCATACGTTGACGTCCAAGTACTATCACGATGAACAGCAAGGGCGCATTTCCGGAGAATGGGAAGCCAGCACCGGAGCGTGGCGCATAGACTACAAAGTGTGGGAGTTCTGCCATGTCCTGAGTGGACGCTGCGTCATCGAACTTGAAGGTTGCGCCCCCCTCACACTGGCCGCTGGCGACACGTTCATTATCGAACCGGGCGCCAAGGGCAAATGGACCGTGCTGGAAGACATGAAAAAGAACTTCGTGATCCTCTTGCCCGCGAATTAGGCACGGGTCGCATTTCATCGAGCGCCGCTCAGGTTACTGGAGGAGCGGGCTTGCCCCGCGAACACCGGCGAAGCCGGTGCCATGCACCGCGTGGCCCCTTCGCGGGACAAGCCCGCTCCCACAATGACCATTGTTCTCTGCGTGACAGCGCCCCCTACCAGACAGCCGTGACCGTGCTGAAGCCAAGAAGGGCTCAGCTCACCATCACTTCGTCCAGTGCCTGTTCAAGGGTGCTGACCGTGCGCTCGATATTGTGCAGTTTTTCAAGCCCGAACAGGCCGATACGGAAGGTCTGGAAGTCGGCCGGTTCGTCACATTGCAACGGCACTCCGGCGGCTATCTGCAGGCCGTGTTCGGCAAATTTCTTACCGTTCTTGATGTCGGCATCATCGGTATAGCTCACCACCACGCCCGGGGCCTGAAAGCCGGCTGCGGCCACGCTTTTAATGCCTTTGCCGGTCAACATGGCACGTACCCTATCGCCCAGCGCCTGCTGTTCACCGCGGACCTTGTCAAAACCGTAGGCTTGCATCTCGTTCATCACGTCGTTGAACCGCGCGAGCGAATCGCTGGGCATGGTCGCATGGTAGGCATGCCCGCCCTGTTCGTATGCCTGCATGATCTGCAGCCACTTTTTCAGGTCGCAGGCAAAGCTGCTGCTCTGCGTCTGCTCGATGCGCTCGAGGGCCAAAGCACTGAGCATCACCAGCGCGCAGCAAGGGGAAGCGCTCCAACCTTTTTGCGGTGCGCTGATCAGCAGGTCGACTGCGCACTTGTGCATATCGACCCACAGCGTGCCTGAGGCGATACAGTCCAGCACGAACAGCCCCCCCACTGCATGCACAGCGTCGCCAATGGCCCGCAAGTAATCGTCAGGCAAAATAATCCCGGATGAGGTTTCAACGTGGGGGGCGAAAACAATTTGCGGCTTGTGCGCCTCAATGGCCGCCAGCACTTCGTCCAGAGGCGGGGGCGCGTAAGCTGCCTGGCGACCCGCCTCGACCGGCCGGGCTTTCAGCACCGTGGTAGCCGCCGGGATGTTGCCCATGTCAAGGATCTGGCTCCAGCGATAACTGAACCAACCGTTGCGGATCACCAGGCACTGCTGGCCGATAGCAAACTGGCGCGCTACCGCTTCCATGCCGAAGGTACCGCTGCCCGGCACTACCGCAACCGCCTGGGCGTTATAGACCTGTTTCAGGGTGCTGGAAATGTTCTTCATCACGCCTTGAAATGCCTGCGACATGTGATTGAGCGAGCGGTCGGTGTAGACCACTGAGTACTCGACCAGCCCCTCAGGATCAATACTTGGATATAGCTTTGACATGCGGTGATTCCTTTGGCAGAGATGTCATTGGTATGGACCCTCTCCTGTGCCTTGGCAAATGAGAAGATTGATCGGGACTGTTTGCAGGTAGCGTATAGCCTCTTCCCCGCAACCATCCAGCTGCTGATACCCCGACTCACTGTACCCACTACAGCCGTAGTAGGTACACCCGCCCCTTTCTCGGCAATACTGCAAGCACATCCCCCCGCCAGGAGCCGGCTGATGCGTATTCTGCTGATAGACGACCACGGCATCCTCAGGGCCGGGGTCAAGAGCCTTATCCAGGCCGTGCATCACGATGCCCAGGTACTGGAAGCGTCCTGCACCGCAGAGGCCCTGGAACTGGTGCGTAGCCAGGCCTTCGACGTGATCTTCCTTGATTTGTGCATCCCCACCTCGGCCACCAGCAACGACCTTACGCCCGACAACGGCCTGAGCCTGCTGTCGCTGTTCAAGTCCGGCCGCGAGGCGCCAGCCGACCCCGATCCTGCCAGGTGCGTGACGGCGCCGGTAATCGTGATGTCGGCGGAGTCGGAGCGGCGTTTCGTCGACGAGGTGATGCGCCGCGGTGCTTCGTCCTTCGTGCCCAAGGCCAGTGCCCATGAAGTGATGCTGGAGGCCATCCATCGCGCGCTCAGCGGCGGGGTCTACCTGCCCAGCGAGGCGATTGGCAAAGGCGGCCAGGCACCCTCCTCTGCCTTCCACGAGCAACCCGCGACACCGCTCGGCCCCAAGGACCTGGGCGTGACACCGCGCGAGTTCGACATTCTGCGCCTGGCGTTGCAAGGCAATGCGCCGTGGAAGATTGCGGCGATTCTGGAGATCAACCCGGTCAACGTGCGCCAGTACCTGAGCAAGCTCTACGGCAAGTTCGGGGTCATCGACCTGTATGGTTTGCAAGGCCTGTTCGCCAAGACCGGTCAGGTGCTGGGGGTGCTTTCTTCACCGCCCTCGCCAGCGTTGGCCAGCCGACCGCGAGACAAAAGCTGCTGAACGGCAGCCATCAGGGTGGCTGCGCTTTCGCCCTTGCCGACGGCCCGTGACAGGCTGTCGTCGTGCAGCGGTTGGCGCAACAGCTCGGCCGTGTAGAGGATCGCTGGCACGTGGGCCCAGTCGTAAAACGCCCGCACCTGCTCGATCAGCGCCACGCCAACCAGGCCGTCGCGCAGTTTGTAGTCGCAAATGAGCAGATCCGGGTAGCGATCGGGCGCCCGCGCCAACGCTTCCTGCAAGGTTTCCTGGTCCTCGGCCGTAGCGACGATGGCGCCCTGCAGGCTCAGCGACTTCGACAAACTGTCGAGGATGCGTTTGTCGTCATCGACCAGCAGGACATAGGCCCCGGCGATGTCCAGGCATGTGTCATTGACCTGCGGCGCCGGCACACTGGCGCCCGTCGACAGTGCTCCCCCCTGGAACAAAGGGCAGTCGACCGAAAAACGGCTGCCGTGTCCGGGGCGGCTGCTGAAACTCAGCCGATGGCCCGGCAAGCGATCGATGAAGTTTTTCACGATCGACAGCCCCAAACCTAAGCCGCGCCGAGTGTCATGGCTGGGGTTGTCGACCTGGAAGAACTCCTCGAAGACCTTGCCCTTGAACGCGTCGGGTATGCCGATGCCCGTATCGACCACATCGATGCGCACGGTGGTCCTGCCCGCCACGCTGCCGACCACGACGCCGCCGCGCTCGGTGTATTTGACGGCATTCGAGATCAGGTTGCCCAGCACACGCTTGAAAATCGCCCGGTCTGAATCGAGCACAGCATCCTGCCGGCGCTGCTGCAACTTCAGGCGTAAGCCCTTGGCGTGCGCCAACGGCTGGTGCAGCGATTCGAGCTCGGTCATCAGCGCATTCAGGGAAAACGGCTCGATGGCCGGTTGCGACTCGCCACTGGTAAACACTTCGCGCAGGCCGGTGAACAGGGCGCTGATTTCCCGCCCGGACACGTCGATATCGTGGAAGATCTCCTGCAGGCGTTCATGCTGGCCCTGCTCGACCATACGCTCGCCAACGTACGCCAGGGAGGCAATGGAGGCCAAGGGTTGCATGGTGTCGTGGTAGGCCGCGCGGACGAAGCGGGTGCTGGCTTCGGCCTTTTCGCGGATTTCCACGGCTTTTTTCGCCTCTTGGTCGAACAAGGCCTTCAGCGCATCGTCCGCTTTCTGTTTCTCGCGGCGGACGCGGAAGTTGGCTTGCTCCAGGCTTTCGTTCTTTTTGTTCAACGCCAAGGATTTAAGATAGCCCTCCCGCGCAACTTTCTCGGCGCGCACACTGATGGTCCAGCCCACCAATGCAAACGCCAGCAGATAAAACATGGCGGGGAAAAAGTTGGTATCCAGAACACCCGTCGTTACTTCCTGCACACAGAGCAGCAGCACGCAATAGCCGGTACTGAACAACGAATAGCGCGCCAGCAGCGCCAAGGTGCCGTGCTGAAAGAAGATAACCAGGACAATACCGACAAAATAGTAATTGTAATTCAACGGCGCCGGGACAATTTGCATCATTGCCACCAGGCAGGTCTGGGCGAAGCACACCGCAATCACCACGGTTCTGTTCACCCAACGTTCGTTGTCAAAGCGCGAGATGAATGACACCCAGGTGGCTGCGGCTACTGCCAAGGTGCCTGCCAGCCGCCACACCAGGATCAAGTAGAAGTCCAGGCGCGAAAGCGCCTGCTCATGGCGCACGTAGTGGTAGTAATCCCAATAGCCAAAACCGGCCCATACGGCAATGGCCACAAACATGAACAACCGTCGCCTGCGAAGGTTTTCTGCAGCCTGGGTATCGAGAAAACCCTGTTCGTCCTGCGCATTGGCAAAGGGTTGCGGCAGGCCGAAAAGTTCAACTGCGGCCTCTTTGATTTCATGCCATCTGGTCATGTTGGCCACTCACGCTGTTGATACTACAGCTGTTGCACCACACCTGTTGCACCACCCAAGTTGCACTACCGCCGTTGTATTTTCCGAACCCTGCTTCGGTGAGAAGCTGAACCCATCGAAACACTTCAACTTCGAAACAACGGGAGCAGGCATCATGAACACCAACTCTGAAAGTAAAGCACCTGCTGGCAGACCCGCCATCGAAGCCGGCATTCGCGCAACCTGGTGTGCTGCGCGCTGCCGCTGAAACGGAACTGGCATGGCCCACTGCGCCCAAGTGGCCAGACCGTTGCCCAAGCAAGCGGGCGATAAACCTACGCAGGCAAGCCTGCAAGGAAACCGAGGTGCATCATGAAACTGATAAAAACCATCGCGATTGGCAGTGTGCTGCTTGGCCTGGCCGGTGCCGTGCATGCTGAAGACGGCTCCCAACGGGCTGAACAGTTCAAGCAGAACTTCCTGGCGGAGCAGGCGCGCCTTTGGGGCAATGACGCGGCCGAGCAGAAACAGCAGATCGCCCAGGTGCAAGCCAAACAACAGCAGCAAGAGGGCCAGGCACAAACGGCGGTAAGCAAGGACTTCTGATGGTAAAAACCACCCACGGAAAAGCCAGGCTGATGCCTGGCTTTTCCGTGCTAGCGCCAAGGCTTTGTTCGGGTTCAAGGCCTCTTCGCAGCACAAGGCTGCTCCTACAGGGCACCGGGTAGCGCCAGCACCGCCAGCAGTTTGTCTCTGGTTGGTTGAGTGCAAGGCTGCATCGGCTCGCGCAGCTCGTCGCTCATCATCCCCTGCAACTGCAATGCGGCCTTGACCACGGCCGGGTTGGGCTCGGCGAAAGCCATTTTGATCCAGGGCAGCAACTGGTAGAACGTACCACGCGCAGCCGCCCAGTCGCCGCTATCGACCTGCCGCAGCATGCGCACGTAAAGGTGTGCATGCACATGCGCCGAAGCCGAAATAGCCCCTGCACCGCCCAGGCACAGGTTGTTGAATATTTGCAGGTCTTCACCGGCCAGCACCTGGGCGTGGCCGTCCTGGATCAGGGCCATGGTGGTTTCGCTGTCGCCGCTACAATCCTTGACTGCGGCGATGCGTGGGTGGCGCACAATCCGGCGCAAGGTTTCGCGCTCGATGCGCACGCCGGTGCGGTAAGGGATGTCGTACACGATCAGCGGCACGCTGGCGGCATCGGCCACGGTGTTGAAGAAAGCTTCAATACCGGCCTGCGAAGGGCGGATGTAGCAAGGTGCCGGCACCAGAAGCCCACCAATCTCGCGCCGCTGGATTTCAGCCTGGAACGCCAACAATTCGCGCAGGTTGTAACCCGACAGGCCCATCACCACCTGGCCTGGCGCCACCCAGGCCAGCACGGCGTCCAGCACGGCCAGTTGCTCGGCCTTGGACAGTGCTGCCGCTTCGCCCGTGGTACCGCACACCACAAAACCGGCTACGCCGTCTTCGAGCAACTTCTTCACCAGCTTTTCCAGGGCGGCGAAGTCGACTTCATTGGCGCGCATGGGTGTGACGAGGGCGATCCAGATACCACGGAAATTCGACATGCAAAAACTCCTGATGTTGACCGAAAGTCAGCGTCAGGGGATGAAGAGTCGAAGTGGTCTGGCAGGGATACCTGGCGCCTTCTGTCTCGTCAGCCCATCTGACGAGACAGCGCGCCTCGGTCAGATGAGCGGCTGTTTCTTGGATTTCTTGGCAACGGCAACGCACGCGCCTGCCTGGGCAATAAAGCCCGAAGCGGAAATGGCGTGGTTGGATGTGGACATCATGAGAAAGCCCGTTGCGTAGGTATGGCTGGATAATGGTGGGGCGGCCTAGTGGGTGTCAACCCTTGGTCTGCATCGGCACCTGTAAGACCTTGCAAGTCGTGTATCGCCGTCAACGCCACTCGCTATAAGGCTCCAGCGGCGTTACTGGCAAGGCCAGGTTGCCCCGCCACGGCTCGAACAGGTAACGCAGGTAAACCATGCCATGGCTAGGTGCATAGTCATCGCTGTGCTGCCAGTCGAAGCCGCCGCCCAGTACCCACCGATCACTCAGGCGCCGTTCGAACAGGCCGCGCAGGCGGTAGCCCAACCCGCTGCTGTCGCTGGCTTCGCTCATGGCATCGATGTTGGAGTCAACGTCATACTGCGCCAGCACTTTGTGATTGATGTGCGCATCCGGGTACAACCGGCTGCTGCCACTGTGGGCCTGGGACCAGCTGACCGAGCCTTCCAGCAACAGCGACCAGTCGTAATTGCGCCAGGCGTAGCTGACCGGAACACCGACGGACGTGTAACGCTGTGGGCTGTAGTAACCGCCCTGCCCCAGGCTGTAGCCGCCCAGGTCCTTGTCATGGCGCCAGTGCATCAGCGTCAGGCCAACACGCACGCGCTCGTCGGCCCTTTCCACCACGCGGTGATAATAACCCGCCATGGCCCGGGTACGCTGGTTTTCGGCAACGTTCTCGCCATACAGCCAGTGATGCCCCAGGCTGGCCCAGACACCGTTGTCACCACCCTGGTCCCAGCTCAGGCCAAGCGTGCCGCCATTGGCTGTAACCCCGCCCCAACGCACGCCCGTCGGGCGATCGCGTGCCCCGGCGAACGACAACAGCGAGTTGCTCATGGGCCGCCGCGACGCCGTCAGCGACCAGCCGACCTGGCCGAGGTCGCCGTTGAGCGTTGCGCCACCCAGCCAGTTGTTGATTGAGTAGCCCTGAGTGGTGCCCAGGTCGAACGCCCAGCGGCTGCCCTGCCAACCCAGCGCCAGCACGCTGCCATCAGCGGTCTGCGAGCCGCCGGTGCACGCAGGCAGCGATTTCCCGTCAGCGGTCTGGCCGACAAACTGGCAGCTACCGAAGTCGGGTGTGTAGCGGCCCTGATCATTCTGCTCGAACGAGCCTGCATCCATGCCGATGCGCTCAACACGGGCAAAGGCGGTGCCGTCCTGCCAAGGGGTATCGACATGCAACAAGGTCGATTGGGTACTCAGCTCGGAGGTGCCCGGCGTACCGTCGTCCTGGCGCCAGCCGTAGTCGTGCATCAGCGTCACATGGGTATTGCTCTGGCGATACAACGCATCGACGTCGCTGCGCAGGCTACGCGCCAGCCAGTCGTCGGCGTCCTGCTCACGGCTGGCCAGCGTCAGGGCACGGTCATCCCGTGGCGAGGCGGCAGCACGGTCCAGCAATTGCGCATCGGCCATCGCTGCGGCGTAGAGGTCCAGCGCCCGTTGCGGCTCGTGCTGCGCCACCAGGCGGGCGGCGTCACGGCGCAACAACGGATCAGGCCGGGGCTGCTGCGATGCAATCCGGTCGAGCAGCGCGGCCGCCTGGTCGTGATCGCCCAAGGCCACCCAGACAGCCGCCAGGCGCCGCTGGGCGTTGCTGTCATCGGCGGCCAACTGTGGCACCTGCACGGTCATCATGTGCCGGGCCTTGGCCAGGTTGCCTTCAGCCACCGCGCTTTCGATCACGCCAAGGCGCGCGTCCGGTCGCCCGGGCTGTATGGCCAGCACACGCTGGTAATAACCACGCGCCTTGTCAGGCTCACCGCGCGCTGCCGCCCAGTCGGCCAACAGTATCAGGTCGTCGGGGCCGCCTTCTCCGCGCGCCAGGCTGGCTTCAAGCATGGCTGTCGCCTCAGTAACACGGCCTTGAGCCTGCAGCTGCTGCGCCGAGGCCAGGGTCAAACGACGCTGAATGCGCTGCTGCAGCGCCTGCATGTCAGCGTTCCAGGTTGCCTGCGGCACTGCACCCAGGCTGTCCAGGGCCAAGGCATCACGGTCGCTGGACTCCAGGAACAGGCCATGGGCATAGCGGGTTGCTGGGTTGCGTGGCTGGTGCTGCACCAGCCTGGCGAAGGCCGCATCGGCCTCGGCGGTGCGGCCCTGGTGACGCAGGCTGATGGCCAACTGATACACCAGCCAAGGCTCATCGGGGGCCAAGGCAGTGGCCTGGGCCAGCACCTGGCTAGCCGCTGCCCAGTCTTCGCGTTGCAGCGCCTGCTCACCCTGCTGACGCAGGCGTGAAAGTTCCAGGCTGCGACGCAAACTGGCGAACTGCACCTGCTGGCGTGGCGGCAAGCTGTCCAGGTACGCCTGCGCCTTGGCAGGCGATTGCGCCTGGTACACACGCATCAAGCCACGCACGGCGCTTTCATTATCCGGCGCCATCCGCCTCACGTGCAGGAACTGCCGCTCGGCCGCAGCCGCGTCGCCCTCGGCCAGCGAAACATCGGCCAGGCCGAGCAAGGCGTACTCATCTTTCGGGCGTTGCTGGCGCGCTTGCAGGTACAGTGCGCGGGCGCCTCGCAGGTCCTTGGCCTGCAGGGCGCGCTCAGCTTTATCTAGCTGCGCCCAATACTGGCTGGACGATTCCAGGTCCTTCCATTGGCTGATCCAGTAGGTGTCTTGTTCTTTGGCACTTGCCGCCCGGAACGCTGCATTGGCGTTTTCGTAGCGGCCCTGACGCATCAGCGCATAGCCCAGGGCGCCGTGCAGGCTGGCGTCCTCAGGGTACTTGCGCAGGGCCCGACGCAGTTGCGCTTCGGCTTCGGCATTACGGCCCTTGTCGAGCAAATGCTTGCCCCGCTGGCCTGCCTGCCAGGACGGGTCGGCCAACAGCGTGCGCTGCTGTTGCAGGTTGGCGCTGGCCTGCGCCAGCAGCGGCGAAGCTGGGTAGCGCTGGAGGAAGGCTTGCCAGCCCGCCGCGCTGGCGCTGCTCACCGCCTGCCCCGACAGGTATTCGAACTCACGCTGGGCGGCAGCATCCCGTGCGCCGGGGTCGCGCGCCAACTGATCGAGCAGCGCCAGCGCTTCGCGGTCACGCTTTTCGGCGAACAGCCAGCCGGCCAGGGTCTGGCGCAACCCGGCACTGCCGGGGTACTGCTGGTCCAGCTGCTGCAACTGCCTGATCGCTTCTGGCCGCTGGCCTGGCAGGTTACCGCGCACGCGCCAGTAATCCAGGGCCAGCTCAAGGCTGGGCGGCTCCCCGGCGAACAGCTGCTCATAAACCGCCAGCGCCTCCTGATTGCGCCCGGTAACGGCCAGCAGGCGCGCCTGCTGCAAGCGCCGCGCCGTCTCTGGCTGCTGCAACGCGAGCAGGCGCGCGGCCTGGCGCGCTTGCAGGCTACCGGGTGCCAGGGCATTGATCCTGGCACTCAATTGTTCGGCCTCGGTGATGTTCTTTTCGCGCAAGGCCAGGCCCAAAGCCGCCAGCAACACATCCGGATTGCGCGGTTCCAGCAGCTGCAGGCGGCCCAGCGCATCACGCACCAGGTCGTCGCGGTGCAGCGCCTCGCCCCGGCGCACCTGGTCCAGCAGCCATTGGCGCTGCTCCCCGGCGTCCTTGGGTTGTGCCACGGCCTGGCAAGCCACCGTCGCCAGCATCAGCACGCCGATCATTCGCTGCATGGGGCACTCCAGGCCGGCAGCAGGCGGCCGTGCGGGTCAAAACGGTAACGGGCTTCATCCCAACCCTGGCCAAACAGCGCCAGCACCTGGCTGTAGTACGCCTTGGCCTCGACCGGCTGCTGATGCAAACGCTGCCGCTGCGCTGCCAGGCCAGCCACGTGCTCGGGAGAAGCCGCCAGCAAAGGCAGCAGGGCCGCAGAGAAGCCTGCCGGGCCATGGCCGCTGGCAGCACCGCTGCGCGCATCCACGTGCTCGGGCGGCAGCCCGTCACGCGTGGTCAATGCCGCCATCGGGGCATAGCGGGCCACCAGGTCGGCACGCTGGGGCGCGTCCTTGGCCAGCATGCCGACCCACAGGTAAACCCGGATGGCGTCGTAATCACCGGCGCTGCCATGCTGTGGGTCCGCGGCCAGCTCACCGGCCGACGTCCACAGTAGCCAGTCCGGGGCGAAGCCCTTGGGCGACGACGCCAGCCACAAGCGCCGCGTATTGTCCGCCAGCTCGCCCCACAGCGGGTCCACCAGGTTGAAGCGGTCGAACAGTTGCAACGGCAGATAACTGGGGTTCAAGCGTGTGCCACGGGCATCCTCGAAACCGTAGTCGCCCGGCAGCAACATCACCCCCAGGCCTGGCAGCTTGCGCACGGTCTGCGCGGCGATGCGCCACAGCAGGCGCTGGCCCAGTTGCGTGTAGGCCGGTTCGCCCCACAACCGCCCCGCTTCCAGCAGGCTGTAGGCAATCCACAGGTCGGCGTCGCTGGCGTTGTTGGTATCCAGCACCTGCCACTGCTGCTGGCTGTTACGGCCCCACAGCCAAGCGGGAAGATGCCGGGCCATGTCACCCTCGGCCAGGTTGTTGGTGGTCCAGCGCAGCAATTGCGCGAAGGCCTGCCGGTCATTGCCTACCAGGGCAAAGAACAATGCATAGCTCTGCCCTTCCGAGGTAGTGATCAGGCGCTCGTCACTCGGGTCGATGACCCGGCCGTCCACACTCACCAGCTCGGCCTTGAAGCGGTCCCAGGCGGGCCACGGGCAGGCCGGCGCGGCATTGGCGAAGAAAGGCAGGCCGCAGGTGACCAGCCCCACCAGCAATCGGCGCATCATCACCCCGCCTCACCCAGGCGGCGCTTGCCCGCCCAACGCAGTGCCCGCCATAGGAGGAAGGCAAACAACAGCACGCAAACAGCCGCGATCGCGGCCAGCAGCACGGGGTGCTCGGACAAGTGGAACCACAACAGCAACCACCACGGCAATGCGCCCACGAAGTAATGCTCGCCAACGAACTGGCTGCTAACGCCGCTGCTGCGAACCAGCGTTACCGAGCCGGCCACCGCATCAAGCTTGCCCACATCGCCGAGCGTATCGCGCAGCAAGCCATAATCGCTGTCGCTGCTGGCCAACAGGGCGACGACACTGCGCTGCTCGTGGAACGGCGATTTCAACCCGGTGATCGCCGCGATGGGTGCCTGCGCGCTCACCGCCACGCGGCTGCTTGCAGCCACCGGCGCGGTGTCGAAGCGCTGGCTGCCCGGCAGCCCTGCAGTACGGCCTTGCAGCAACCAGTCACGCTGGGCGCTGAGCAGCAGGCCAAGGTCGGGCGCATCGCTCAGGGCTTCGGGGAGGTTGCCGATCAGCAGCAAGTCGGCATCGGCCGCTGCGGCTTGCTTCCAGTCATCCACCAGTTGCAAGCCCAGCGCCGGGTAACCGACCTGCCCTGCTACACCGCCAACGGTGTCGAGCAAGGTGCCGACCTGCATCGCCGTGGGTTTGGACGGCATGATGACCAGGGTTTCGGAGAGATCGGCCATGCGGCTGAACGGGAAGCCGCTGCGGGCAAATGCACGCAGGTCGGGCATGGCAATGTAGTGGTGATAACCGGACAGGTCGATGGTGGAGTTGTCGTCGATTGCTGCGCGCACATCCACCGGCAGCGAGGTCTGGCACCGGTCGCGCTGGGCGCTGCCCAAGGTGCTGGCAAAGCTGAAATCGAAGCGCAGGCGGTTGCGGTCGCCGATTTTCAACGCCGGCACCAGTGACTTTTCGGTCAATGCCGTGCTGTCGCCGGACAACACCGCCAGGCGCATTTCTTCGAGAGTGCCGCTGCGTCGGTCGTTGCCCACCAGCGGCATGCTGGTGATGTACTGGTCGTTGACACTGATGCTCAGGCGCGATTCGTCGGTCACCGCAGGCGCCGTGTAGCGGTACAGGGTGCGCAGCGGGATGCCCTGGTTTCGCCACACAAACAGGTCGGGCGGCAGGTTCAGCTCCAGCGTCACCGGCCGAGGTTGCAGGCCACTGACTTGCAGCTGCTCGGGGTAGTCCAGCAGCTCGGCAAAGCGTACCGGCCGGTCGGTGCGCGTCCAGTTGGGCGCATCGTAGGGCTGACGTGGTTGCAAGGCAGTCATCTGCTCCACTTTCACCCGGGCCCCGCGGAACAGGTTGTTGCCAACCGCCAGCGCCGACGCAGCCTTGACCAGATCCTCGTCGTTGCGGCCCAGTACCAGCAGCACTTTGCTCCAGCGGTCATCCGGGTGGTCGATCATCTGCAGCACCGGGCCATCCACCGGGGGGAACTGCTGCAGGTCGGCGAGAAAGGCCGGGCGACGGTCGTTGCTGGCAAACACGATGCTTGGCTTTGGCGTGCCCGCCCGCGCCGGCAGGCGGTTGTACAGCACCGGGAAGGTTGCCTTGCGCCAGCCGGCCTGGCTGCCGAAGTACGACGCCAGGATGGCCGCCGCGCGTTGCTCACCCAGGCTCGGCACGCCACTGAATACCACCGGCAATTCCACCTTGCCGGTATCACGCGCATCGAAGAACGGCAGCGGGAAATAGGCCAGGTCGTTGTCCAGCGCCAGGGCCTGCTCGTGCAACTGCACCTGGCTCTTGCGATTGAGGTTCAGCCACAGGCCACTGTGTGCCGGGTCTTCGCAGATGTCGGTGTAGTGCCCGACAAACTCCAGGCGTACCCGGTTGAAGTCGCTGAGCAGCTTCGGGTCCAGCGGCAACTGGCGGCGCACGCGCTGGCCAGGCTGGTCCTTCTCCACGGGCACCACGCCCATCAGCTCGTCATTGAGGTAGACGCGAAGGTGCGACAAGTTCGGCAGCAGCGCTGGCGAAGGCGTGTAGTCCAGTTGCAGGCTGGCGTCAGTGGCCAAGCGGTCGCGACGTACGCCGAACTCGATGTGTTCAGTGTTGCGCACCCCCAGCAACAGGCTGTCGGACGCATGCCCGAGCTGCTCAAAGGTTTTCATCACTGGCCAGTTCGGTACCGTGGGTACGGCTGGCTCGGCAAGCGGGGCTACAGAGGCGGCAGCAGCAGGCTGCGACAAGGCGGCAAGCAGCGCCATCGCCAGGCCCCAGGTACGCGCGGGATAACCAGTCATCATGCGTCTCGATCAACAAGGTTCAAAGAAGGAACAGCCCGTGGTGTGCGGGGCCAGTAGCTGGCCAGCCAACGTGCCAGCGCGCGCAGTGGGTGCAGCCACGCGTGTAGCCACGGCGGCAGGTGCTCTAGCAGGCGCAGGTAACCGACACCGCCCAGCTTCAGCACATCGACCAGGCTGCGCAGCGGGCGCTCGACCTCGTGCTGCTCGCTCCAGCCCAGCCAGGCATCGGCGCGAGCAAACGTGCAGTGCACCAGGTCGATACGCTGCTGTTGGCTGAGCGCGTTGAATACCAGGCCCACGTGCTGCCCGACCGTACGGGTGACACAAGCCTGGAAGGCGAACTCGCGCTGTCCACGGCTGAGCAGCAGGCGCACCTGCTCCCCAGGTTTCAGCGCAAGGCCGTCGTGCAGTTGCAGGCCGACACCGCCATCGGAGTAATCGACCAGGGTGCACGGGTAGGCGTGACCGCTGGCGAGCACCAAGCCTGCCGGCAGGCGCATCTGCACCCGGTGGGCGCGGCGCACCTGGCGCACTTCAGCGGCCACGGCAACCGCGGCGCCGATGATCAGCAGGTTGTAGATCACCCACAGCGAACTGACGATCACCGTGCCGATTTCTGCCGCCGGGCCCGTGAACAGGCGCCACACGGCAAAGCCCAGGCCCGCTACGTTGAGTGCCGCAAGCCACAGGTACGGCTGGGCGATGTGCCAGTCGAACTGCTCCTGCTCCATCAGGCCGCCCTTGGCGGTAACGTTGAACTTGCCTTTTTTCGGGGCGAACAGCGCGACCGTGGTGGGGCGGGCGATGTACCAGGCCAGCACGGTCTCGTACACCTCGCCCCAGAAGGTTTGCCGGTACCTGCCCTGCATGCGCGAGTTGGTCAGGCTGGCGTGGATCATGTGCGGCAGCACGTACAACAGGATCATCAACGCCGGTGCGTAGATGATGTAGGCATGCAGCAGCAGGAACGCCAACGGTGCGGTCAGGAACACCAGGCGCGGCAGGCCAGCCAGGAAGTGCAGCATCGCATTGGCATAACACACCCGCTGGAACAGGCTCAGCCCACGCCCGAACAGGGGGTTGTCGGTGCGGAAGATCTGCACCATGCCACGTGCCCAGCGAATGCGCTGGCCGATGTGCGCCGACAAGCTCTCGGTAGCCAGGCCGGCCGCCTGCGGGACGCTCAGGTAGGCCGATGACCAACCCTGGCGGTGCATGCGCAAGGCGGTGTGGGCATCTTCGGTCACAGTCTCCACGGCAAAACCACCGATGCTTTCCAGCGCGGTGCGGCGCAGCACCGCGCACGAGCCGCAGAAGAACGCCGCGTTCCACATGTCGTTGCCGTCCTGGATCAGGCCGTAGAACAGCTCCCCTTCATTGGGGCGGCGACGGAACGAACCCAGGTTGCGCTCGAACGGGTCGGGCGAAAAGAAATGGTGCGGCGTCTGCACCAGTGCCAGCTTCGGGTCCTTGAGGAACCACCCCACCGTCATTTGCAGGAAGGAGCGCACCGGCACGTGGTCGCAGTCGAAGATGGCGATCAGCTCGCTGTCGGTCACACCCAGCGCATGGTTGAGGTTGCCGGCTTTGGCATGCTTGCTGTCCGGCCGCACGATGTAGCCCACCCCCACCTCGTCGGCGAACGCGCGGAATGCATCGCGGCGGCCGTCGTCGAGGATATAGATACGCAGGCATTCGCGTGGCCAGTCCAGGCCCAGTGCCGCCAGTACTGTGGTACGCACTACCGACAAGTCTTCGTTGTAGGTGGGGATCAGCAGGTCTACGGTTGGCCAGTGCTGCGGGTTGGCGGGCAGGCTCGCCGGCTTGCGCTGCAACGGCCAGCTGGTCTGGATGTAGCCCAGGATCAGCACGAACCACGAATAGGTTTCCGCCGCCAGCAGGATCACCCCGCACACCAGGTCAGTGGTGTCGTTCCAGTTCAGGGTCGCGGTGTAGCGCCACCATAGATAGCGGCAGGAAATGATCGTCGAAAGCACGATCAGCATCAGTGTCGGGAAACGCCCCGGCATGTGCCGCACCAGCATGGCAATGCCCAGCAGCAGGCCGATGAACACCAGCTGTGCCAGGTAGCCGAACGGCTCCGTCACGCACAGCAGGGCCAGGCCGGTCGCGCACAGTGTCAGCACACTGTAGAACGCCCGCCGGGCGAACACGCTCAAGCCGCGCAAGCGTGCCGAGGCTTCATGCCTGAAGGCACTGCCACGGTAGCGGGCAGGTACCTGCTGCAACCTGCCGATCAGCAGGCTGCGGTAATGGCCCGCAACCTGTCGCGCATTCCGCAACTGCTCGCGCATGGTGGCCCCGACCCGCCGCGCCAACCCTGGCCGGTGTTGCGCCGGTTGCTGCCTTAGCAGCAGCCACAGGCTCTGGATCAACAGGCGGACCGGGTCGCCCAGGCTCGGGCGCTTGCCCGCCAGTTGCGGGTACAGGCGCTGGCGCTCGGCCAACAGCGCCTGCCAGGCGGGGGACTCCAGGCGCAGGAACAGGAAGGCCAGCCATACGCCGAGGGTAAACAGGCAGGCTACCGGTAAGCGCGCACCGCGCGCGGTGAACCAGGTGTAGGTCGACAGGGGGCTCAACGTCACGGCTGGCGCCTCGTCAGGCAACGTACCGCCAGGCTCTGCACATCTCGGCAGGCCAGGCTCTGCGGCGCGTAATGGCCGAGCGGTGCCTTGCATGCCAGCGCTTCGAGAAACGCCTCGTCGCGGTGCACCACCTGAATCGGCAGGCGATCACGGAACAGGTCACGCCATACCATCAACAAGTCGCTTTGCAAGCGGCTGGCCGGGTCGTAACGGTTGACCAGCAGCATGTCGTAGCGCTCGACCGGCTGGCGGCCGAGCAACAAGTGGCTGGCCATCTCGGCCTCGGCCACCAGTACTCGCACATCGGTCTCGATGCTGTGGCCAGCGGTATCGGGCGGCAGTTGCGGCAGGTCGAACAACACCCAGTCGAAATGCCCGGCAAGCTCGGCCTGACGCGCGCGCCATGCCTGCGCGTCGGGCATGGGGCGCGCCACGCCATCTGGCAGGTTGCCGAACGGCAGCAGGCACAGGCCATCGAGTACTTCATACACGGCATCGGCAACCGGCCGCCCTTGCCGCTCGGCCAGCGCCCAGCCTTCTTGCGTACTCAGCGGCAGGTTGAAGTGCAGCCCGAGCAAGTTGCTTGGGCACAGGTCGATCAGCAGCACACGCTCGCCCACGCCCTGCAGCGCATAGCCCAGCGCGGCCAGCAAGGCGCTGCGCCCCAGGCCACCACGCACGCCGTGCAAGGCCAGGCTGGTCATGGCGAGACACCCTCGCGCTGCGCTGCTGCCGCGTGCAACGCGCCCGGGGTGCTGGCCCGACAGCTTTCACCCAGCAACGGCCAGCGCTGCAACGCCTGCTGAACCCCCACCAACATGGAAATGTCCTGGTAGTTCAGGTCTGGCATCGCCAGGTGCAGGCGCAACTGGGCGATATCGTCGCTGCGGTCGGACGGGTCTGCTTTGCCAGTGTTCATGGGCGCTCCTCGGGGATGGGCTGCCAGTCGGGCTGGCCTTGCAGGCGCATGTAGGCGCGCCCCTGATAGTTCACAACCTCCGCCCCGGAGGTTTGCGCAACCTGTTCGGTGGTCGGCAGGTCGGCCAGCAGGCCGGGCACATCCAGCGCCTGCTGCTGGCCCAGGCTGGTGTAAACGCGGGACACGAGCTCCGACAGTGCCAGGTAGCTGGTTGGTGCCGCGACACGCAGCGGTTCGCTGCGGGCCGGCTGCCCCATGCCGATGAACTTCAGGCCCACCGGTACATGGGTGATCGACGGCGTAGGGATTTCACGCATGCCTGACAGCTGCATGCGGTCACCGTGCAGCGCAGCGCCATGTTCCGGGACAATGGCCACGACCACGCGGCGGCCACTGCGCTCCAGCTCGTCTAAGAAGGTGCCCAGCTCGCCGAACAGCCGGTTGGCGCGGGTGGCGTAATCGGCCACGCGGGTACCGCCGTCGGCGGTAACGATACGGTTGCCGTCGTGCAGGCTGATGCTGTTGTAGAACAGCGACACATGCTCGGCGGCGCTGCCTTTGCGCTGCCCCCACCAGCGGCGCAACACGTCCAGGTCACTGGCAATCGGCGACCCGTCGAAACCGACCAGCGCGCGCGGGAAGTCGGTATTGCGCAAGCCGGGCTGCGGCATGTGCTGCCGGGTGATGTCGCCGATGAAGTTGTCGAACTGGCCGCTGTGGTTGAGCAAGGTATTGCTCTGGAAGCCGAGCTTGGCCAGGTTCTGGAACAACAGGCACTGCTCCGGGGCGCTCTGGTAAAGGCCCGCGTGGGACGACTGCCCGCAGCTGGCACGTAGCACGCGGATGGCCGCCGGCCCACTGTAGGAGGTGGCCGAATTGAACTGGTCGAAGACCACGTCCAGACGCGACAGCAACGGGTTGTCACGCAGCCCCGCGGCAGACAGGTCATCCCAGGCCAGCGAGCAGATGTTGATGACCAGCAGGTCGAATGGTTGCTCATCGGCATTGATGGCAGGGAATGCCGTCACCCGCTCCCGCTCACTGGCGAAGAACCGTTCGAGCCAGCTGTCGAGCGTGGCATTGTCGGCAAGCGCTGCGGCCTGCACGGGCTTGCCGGGGCCGGCAGCCACATTGCCGGACGGCTGGCCGGCGTTGACGGCCAGTGAAGGCAGCCCGCCCACGGCCAGCCACGCCAGCCCCAGCAGGCTCAAGGTGCTCAGGCGCAGCCAATGGCGCAAGTACAGGTAGCCCACCAGCAACAGCGCCAACGCACCGAGCAGGTTCCAGTTGATGAAACGGCCCAGCAGTTCGAGCAGGTAGTCCCATGAAAAGTCGAGCACACCCGGCTGTGCCAGCAGGCGGCTGAACGGGGGGAACCAAGTGTCCTGGTAGAACAACGCGACACCAATCGGCACCGCCACCAGCTGCCGCGCGATGCGCAGCCATCTCCCCGGCAAAGGCAGCAGCAGGAAAGCGGCGAACAGCAGGTTCGGCAGCGCCTGGAAGTCCAGCATGCCGAGGGCGACCAGCAGGAATTTTGCCAGGAAATAGAGGTTCCACCCTCCCAGTCCAGGCCAGCGGGCCAGGACCGGGAGGGAGGCGATAGTCTTAGTCATTACGGGGTTCCTGGCGTGCAGCGCGGTGGCGGACGCCCAGCGGTTTCAGGTAACGGGGTGCAAGGCGGCGGCTCAACCAGCCGCGCAATGCAACGCGCAGGCGCAACACCAGCAGGGCCAGGGCAAACGTAACCAGCGCAGTGATGGCAATTACTTGCAGGAGCTGCACGAAGTTCATGCTGTATACCGCTTGCCCAGGGCAATCCGGCGTGGCGCCAGGGCCGACCTTGGGTGCGCAGGCTGTTGCGCCGATGCATCCAGCCGCGGTAGCCGCGGTGTGCTGTCGTCGAGGAAGGCCGGGGTGGCCAGGCTGTCGACACCGGCGAGTACCTCTTGGCTGATGAACAGTTCTTTCCACGACAACTGGAAGATGTGGTCAAGCGCTTGCTCGCCCCCTTCAGAGCGGCAGGCGAACAGGAACAGGAACAGGACTTCGCCTACCACACAGGCAATGTCACCATCGCGGCGGAACACCGTGCGTGAACAGGCCTGCAGCGGGGTCAGGCCAGGCGCTGGGCGCAATACCAGCAACTGGTGGACGATTTCGCCATTGCGCATACCGTGCCACATGGTGTTCACGGCTTGCGCAAATGCACGGGGCGCCACCAGCCCGCAAATGGCCAGCGGCCGCAGCCGTGCGAGCAAAGCATCGAAATTGCCCGGCAGATGCCGCCGCCATACGTAACCCTGGATGCTCTCGACCATGGTCAGGAAACGCGAGAGGCTGGCACCGAACGGCACGATCTGGGTGGCACCACAGGCCAGCAGCAGTTGCTCGTCCTGATAGCGCAGGGTTGGCGCCATCTCGCGCACCACCAGCTTCAAGGCATTGCCACGTAACTGGCGCAGGCGGTGCAGCTGGCGTGCCAGGCTGTCCAGGCGCTGCCCGCCATCCATGGCAAAGATCACCGTGGCAGACACCGCTCTGCTGGCTTTGGCGCTCAGTTCGTCAAGGTTTTCGCAGACCTGCCAGTGCTCGGAGAAGGCGGGCGCGCCTTCCAGCACCGGGCGCTGGGCCAGGCACAGCAACTCATCACCACCGGTGTCGGATGGCACCTGCGGCGCTCCGGTAACGGCAAACCCGGCGTCAAGGCGCGCCAGTTCCAGGTCTCGGGTACCGGCCTTGCCGAGCGGGTTGCTCCAGAAATGCTGCAGGTAGCGCACCCCACCTTTGCCGCGGTACACCTGAGCCAGCCCGTCTACGCTCTGATTGAACGCACGCAGCTGCTCCACCCGTCCGACACCCTGCCCGCTGCTGATGACCAGCAGCAACGCAGCCTCGGCCAGCAATAAGGGCCGCAGGGCATTGCACCAACGGGCAACATCATCGCCCGGCCAGGCCTCGAGCGGCGCCAGCAGCAACAGCACACGCCCAGGCGCGTCGATGCGCGGCAAGTCATCAATCAGGTGCAGGGTGGCTTGCGGGGTGGTCTCGTACATTGCCAGCTCGGCCGGGCCCTGCGCTGCATCGAGCGCACCCAGCACTTCACCCATGGCTTGTGCATCCGTGATCAAGGTTGCCCGAACGTCGTCGGACATGCCTGCAAGCACTTGGCGGCATAGCAAAGTGGCGTCTTCCGTGGCGTCACAGGCTATCCAGTACAGTCCTTGTTCATGAAGGCAGCTGCTTTCGGCGCCTATGCCGGAAATAGCCAACAACGGCATTCCATTCGTCAAAACAGTGGCTCTACGTCAAAAATTTAAACGGCTTTGAAGCTAGATTTGCACAAGGGTCGTCGAGGCCTTTTGATCCTCGTCAAAAAAACGACAAAAATACCGACGCACCATTTCAGTGCGTCAATTCTACAGCAGTAAGGCAAAATAATGTCAACCGCAAATGTAATGAATTGCAAAGGTGTGTCGAACGCTGCACCAAGGGCACGACGCTGCAGGCGAATGTTTCGATGTGCGTTAAGGTTACCTGTCACGCAGATGCTGATTTACCGGAGACACGCATGCTTCGCATTTTTGAACGCTGGCTAGACCCCTTCCCCCCTGACGAAGTACCGCCGCCGCCGGTTGGCCTGTTGCGCTTCATGTGGGCATGCACCCGGGGCGCCCGCGGCTACATTCTTGCCTTGGCACTGCTCAGTGCCGGGGTGTCGATTTACGAAGCCTGGCTGTTTGCCTTCCTCGGCCAGGTGGTGGACCTGCTCTCGGCCTGGCAGGCCGGTGGCGCCGCCGCCAGCACGCAGGAAAGCCACGTGCTGTGGGGGATAGGCATCGTCCTGGTGACCAGCATCGGGCTGGTGGCACTGCGCACCCTGGTGCAGCACCAGGTGCTGGCAATCAATCTGCCGCTGCGCCTGCGCTGGGACTTCCATCGCCTGATGCTGCGCCAGAGCCTGTCGTTCTTCTCCGACGAGTTCTCTGGCCGGGTTACCACCAAGGTGATGCAGACAGCGCTGGCGGTGCGCGAGGTCTTGTTCACGCTCATCGAAATCCTGCCCGGCATCGGCGTGTACTTCATCGCAATCATCGCCCTGGCCGGTGGCTTTGCCCTGAAGCTGATGCTGCCGTTCATTGCCTGGCTCGTGCTGTTCGGGCTGGCCATGCTGTATTTCGTGCCACGCCTGGGCAAGGTCGGGCAAGAACAGGCCAACGCACGGTCGTCGATGACCGGGCGGATTTCCGATGCCTACACCAACATCACCACGGTAAAGCTGTTCTCGCACTCCAAACGTGAAGCGCACTTTGCCCGCGCGGCCATGGAGGACTTCAAGCAAACCGGCTTTCGCCAGATGCGCCTGGTCAGCCAGTTCGAAATCGTCAACCAGGCACTGGTAGTGGGCTTGATCTTTGGTGCAGGCGGTTACGCGTTGTGGCTGTGGCACCAGGGCCAGGTCGGCACAGGGGCGGTCGCGGCCATTACCGCCATGGCCCTGCGTATCAACGGCATGTCGCACTGGATCATGTGGCAGATGACCTCGCTGTTCGAGAACATCGGCACCGTGCAAGACGGCATGGCCACCCTAACCCGCGGCCCCAAGGTCCAGGATGCGCCGGATGCCACCGAGTTGGTAACCCGCGGCGGCGCGGTGAGCTTCGACAAGGTCAGCTTCAACTACAACGGCGAGCGCCAGGTGCTCAACGACCTGAGCCTGCATATTCGCCCAGGCGAAAAGGTGGGGCTGGTCGGCCGTTCCGGCGCTGGCAAGTCCACCTTGATCAACCTGTTGCTGCGCTTCTACGACGTGGACAGTGGCGAAATCCGCATCGATGGGCAGAACGTCGCCAAGGTGACGCAGGACAGCCTGCGCAGCGCCATCGGCATGGTCACCCAGGACACCTCGCTGCTGCACCGCTCGATTCGTGACAACATCGCCTATGGGCGCCCGGACGCAACCGACGCGCAAATCCGCACCGCTGCAGCCAATGCCCAGGCCGATGGTTTCATCAGCCAGCTCAGCGACCGCCAGGGCCACAACGGTTACGACACCTTGGTGGGCGAGCGCGGTATCAAGCTGTCTGGCGGCCAGCGCCAGCGCATCGCCATTGCCCGGGTCATGCTCAAGAACGCACCGATCCTGCTGCTGGACGAAGCCACCAGTGCGCTGGACTCGGAAGTGGAAGTGGCGATTCAGGAAAGCCTGGACGAAATGATGCAGGGCAAGACCGTCATCGCCATCGCCCACCGGCTGTCGACGATTGCCGCCATGGACCGGCTGATCGTGATGGATGAAGGGCGCATCATCGAGCAAGGTACCCACGCCGAATTGCTGGCGAAGAATGGTACCTATGCCCGGCTGTGGCAGCACCAGAGTGGTGGGTTCCTGGGTGAAGACCAGGGCGTGGCCGAGGCGGTTGAATAGGCTCACCTGAAGCTGACGCGGGCATTGTGGGAGTGATCTTGCCGGGGCGCTCCCACAGAAATCGCGCCTACCTGAATCCGGTACTTCAACCAAACACATGCGAAGGCCGGCGCAGCACCGGGTCGAACGGGTTGACCCGTTCGCCAATCGCCGCCGCCTCGCGCTTGAGCAATGCCACCACGGTCGGCATGCGGTTGGGCCCAAGGCGGTCGCTGATGGTCGCCACGCTCAACGCTGCCACCGCATGGCCGTTACGGTCCAGGATCGGCACTGCCAGACCGGCCATGCCGTCGAGCACTCCAGTGTTGCGCCCCGCGTAGCCGAGGTTGCGCACGTTGTCGATTTCGGCACGCAGCAACACTTCGTCGTAATGGTGAAAGTCCTTCAACCGCGGCAGGTTGTAGCGGATCACCTCGTCCCGCTCCTCCTCAGGCAGGAAGGCCAGGATCGCCAGGCTGCCCTGCCCCACGCCCAACGCCACGCGGCCGCCGATGTCGCCGGTAAAGGTACGGATCGGGTACGGCCCTTCGCTGCGGTCCAGGCACACGGCATCGAACCCCGAGCGCGCCAGTAGAAACAGCGAATCGCCCAGCGAAGCCGACAACCGCAGCAGGCTGGGGCGCACCACATCGCGCAGGTTGCCCGCCTGCCCGGCCTTGGCCGCCAGGGCAAAGAAATCCAGGCTCAGGCGATAACGCTTGCTGGTGGCGCACTGGTCGACCATGCCCTCCTCGATCAGGCTACGCAACAGCCGATGGGTGGTGGGCTGCGCCAGGCCAACCCGCAGCGCCAGCTGGCTGACCTTCTCTCCCTCCCCCCCGCAATCACCTAGCGCGCGCAGCACGGCGAACAAACGCGACACTGCGCTTACGCCAACTTCCCTGGCCTGTTCATTTCGTTTATCGGAATCCATTTTTCGCTAAACCCCCAAGAATTTCATTGAGTGGAATAATTTCAAAATAGCTGTCACTCAGTGAAATTACCCTTTGTCGCCATCCTAATCATTGCCCTACTCTCCGGTCCATAGGGCGATATCACAACATCGGCCGCCGCCATAGAAGCGAGCGCCAACGTCCGTAAAAGCATTGCTTTTCGCCGCTGGCGCTCTGCCCACCCTGAAACTGCCGGGTTACCCCGGTTCCGTTTGCGATGGAGCACAGCCATGACCTTTCTGTTGATCGACAAGCTTTGCAAGCGCTATGGCGCTACGGAGGCAGTGGCCAGTTCGTCACTGGCCATCGAAAAAGGCGAGTTTGTCTCCCTGCTCGGCCCGTCTGGCTGCGGCAAGACCACCACCCTGCAGATGATTGCTGGCTTCGTCGAGGTCACCAGTGGCCGCATCGTCCTCGACGGCCGCGACATCACCCACGCCAAGCCGGCCAGCCGGGGCCTGGGCGTGGTGTTCCAGAGCTACGCGCTGTTCCCGCACATGACCGTGCGCGACAACGTTGCCTTCGGCCTGCGCATGCGCAAGGTGGCCAACGCCGAGATCGCTCGGCGCGTCAACCAGGCGTTGGCGTTGGTACGCCTGGACAAGCACGCCGAACGTTACCCGCGTGAACTGTCCGGCGGCCAACGCCAGCGTGTAGCCCTGGCCCGCGCACTGGTGATCGAACCGCCGGTGCTGCTGCTGGACGAACCGCTGTCCAACCTGGACGCACACCTGCGCGAAGAGATGCAGTTCGAGATCTGCCGTATCCAGAACGAAGTAGGCATCACCACCCTGATGGTCACCCACGACCAGGCCGAAGCCCTGTCGATCAGCGACCGGGTGGTGGTGATGGAAGCCGGGCGCATCACCCAGATCGATGACCCTTACCGCCTCTACGAGCACCCGGGCACGCCGTTCATTTCCGACTTTGTCGGCAAGGCCAACCGCCTGCATGGCGTCACCGGCCCCGGGGGGTTACCGCAGGCAGCCGCCCAGGGCCCGCTGACCCTCAGCCTGCGCCCGGAAAAGATCAGCCTTGGTGCAGCCGGCAGCGGCAAGCTGGCAGGCCGCGTCAGCTGCCGTTACTTCCTCGGCAGCCAGTGGCTGTACCGCGTCGATACCGCCTTGGGCAACCTGGCGGTGGTCCGCGCCAACGATGGCAGCACGCCGCTGGACGAAGGTACCCAGGTCGGCCTGGACTGGAACGATGCCCTGCTGCGGGTGCTGAACACAGCCGAGGTGGCCGCATGAGTACGGCAAAACTGCGCAGCAACAGCTGGGGCTACGGCCTTAGCAGCCCGGCCCTGCTGTTGTTCCTGGCGTTGCTGGTGATGCCGCTGGGGCTGACTGTGCTGTTGTCGTTCAACGCGTTCGACTACACCAGTGGTATCCAGGCCGGCCAGTACACCTTCAGCCATTACCTGAGCCTGGTGACCGACACCTATTACTACGAAATCTTTTTCCGCACCTTCTGGATCAGTGCCCTGGTCACCTTGTTGTGTGTGCTGATCGGCATCCCCGAAGCCATGGTCCTCAGTCGCATGGGCGCGCCGTGGCGCTCGATCTTCCTGATCCTGGTGCTGACCCCGCTGCTGATTTCGGTGGTGGTGCGCGCCTTCGGCTGGAGCCTGCTGCTGGGGTCTGACGGCCTGATCAACCAAGGCATCAGCGCCCTCGGCGGGCAGCCGGTGAAGCTGCTGTACACCCCGTTTGCGGTGATCATCGGCCTGGTCCACGTGATGCTGCCGTTCATGATCATCCCGGTGTGGACCTCGCTGCAAAAGCTTGACCCGGCCGCCGAGCAGGCCGCGCTGTCGCTGGGCGCCAGCCAGTGGACAGTATTCCGCCGCATCGTGCTGCCACAGATCATGCCCGGTGTGCTGTCGGGCACGCTGATCGTGTTCGGCCTGGCCGCCAGCTCGTTCGCCATCCCGGGCCTTCTGGGCGGGCGGCGGCTGAAGATGGTCGCCACCATGATCTACGACCAGTACCTGGCCGAACTGAACTGGCCCATGGGCGCCACCATCGCCGTCGCCCTGCTGCTGATCAACCTGCTGGTGATGCTCAGCTGGAACCGGCTGGTCGAACGCCGCTACAAACGCGCACTGGGAGTGTGAACCGATGACCCGTAACGGCCCGCTGGCCCTGTCCTTTCATGCCTTGGTGATGCTGTTCATGCTCGCCCCGCTGGTGGTGGTGTGCCTGGTGGCATTCACCTCGGAAAACACCCTGAGCCTGCCCACTGCCGGCTTCTCGCTGCGCTGGTTCAGCGCTGTGTTCGAGCGTGCCGACTTCCTCGACGCGTTTTACAACAGCCTGAAACTCGCCGCCCTGGCGGCCTCGCTGGCCACCCTGATCGCCGTGCCGGCAGGCCTGGCGCTGACCCGCTACAGCTTCCCTGGCCAAGGCTTTGTCAACGGCCTGCTGCTGTCGCCGATCATCATCCCGCACCTGGTGCTGGGTGTGGCCTTGCTGAGGTTGTTCGCCCTGCTTGGGGTCAATGGCAGCTTCACCTGGCTGGTGTTCGCCCACGTGGTGGTCATTACTCCGTACGTGCTGCGCCTGGTACTGGCTGCCGCCATCGGCATCGACCGCAGCGCCGAACAGGCCGCGCAAAGCCTGGGCGCCGGGCGCATCACGCTGTTCTGCAAGGTCACCCTGCCAATGATTCTGCCTGGCGTGGCCGGTGGCTGGCTGCTGGCGTTCATCAACAGCTTCGACGAAGTCACCCTGTCGATCTTCGTCACCTCGCCTGCCACCCAGACCCTGCCGGTGCGCATGTACGTATACGCCACCGAGTCCATCGACCCGATGATGGCCGCCGTCTCGGCACTGGTGATTGCCGTCACCGCCCTGACCATGATCGCCCTGGACCGCGTGTATGGCCTGGACCGCGTACTGGTGGGCAAGCAATGACAAGGAATGCCCCTATGCCGCTGTTCAAGCGCGTGGCCGAACACGACCGCGAGCCGCTGCCCTTCCTGCTCGACGGCCAACCGGCTCAGGGCATGAACGGCGACACCCTGCTGACCGCCATCCTGACCAACGCCACCCACCTGCGTGGCAGCGACTTCAGCGCCGAACCGCGCGCCGGTTTCTGCCTGATGGGCGCCTGCCAGGATTGCTGGGTACGCCTGCAGGACGGCCGCCGGGTGCGCGCCTGCTCGACCTTTCTGGAGCCGGGCCAATGTGTCACCCGCGAACCGGGGCGCCAGCCATGAGCGCAACCGTCATCATTGGTGCCGGCCCCGCCGGCATCCGCGCCGCGCAAACCCTCGTGGCCCATGGCGTGCGCCCAGTGCTGCTGGACGAAGCCAGCCGTGGCGGCGGGCAGATCTACCGCCAGCAGCCGGCCAACTTTCGCCGCTCGGGCAAAGCGTTGTACGGCTTCGAGGCGGGCAAGGCGCAGGCCCTGCACAGCACCCTTGAGCAACTGCGCGAGCAGATCGACTACCGCCCGGAAACCTTGGTGTGGAATGCCGAGCAGCAAGTGCTGGACACCTTGCAGCAGGGCCAGTTGGCCGACCGCCTGGCATTCGACCGGGTGATCGTCGCCACTGGCGCTACCGACCGCGTGTTGCCGATCCCCGGCTGGACCTTGCCCGGGGTGTATACCCTGGGCGCGGCGCAGATCGCGCTGAAGTTTCAGGGCTGCGCCATCGGCGAGCGGGTGGTGCTGGCTGGCAGCGGGCCGCTGTTGTACCTGGTGGCCTACCAGTACGCCAAGGCCGGCGCCACTGTCAGCGCAGTGCTCGACACCTCGCCGTTCAGCGCCCAGGTACGCGCCCTGCCGCGCCTGTTGCTGCAGCCGGGCACCTTTGCCAAGGGCCTGTACTACCGCGCCTGGCTCACCCGCAAAGGCGTGCCGGTGCATCAGGGGGTGACCCTGCTGGGCATCGAAGGCGAGCAACGCGCCAGCGCCGTGCGCTGGTCGCACAATGGCCAGCAACACACCTTGCCGTGCGACGCCGTGGCATTCGCCCACGCCCTGCGCAGCGAAACCCAGCTGGCGGACCTGCTGGGCTGCCAGTTTGCCTGGAACACCCTCAACCGCGCCTGGCTACCGGTACGTGACGCCCAGGGCCGGGCCAGCAGCCCCGGTGTGTACCTGGCTGGCGACGGCGCCGGCATCCTCGGTGCCGACGGCGCCGAAATGACCGGTGAACTGGCCGCCCTGACGCTGCTGGCCGACCTCGGCAAACCTGGCAACCCGCAACGCCAGCAACAGCTGGAAAAACGCCTGGCCACCCTGCAGCGCTTTCGCCAGGGCCTGGAACAGGCCTTTCCGTTCCCCGAGCAGTGGGCCCGGCAAGCACCGGACCCGTTGACCGTGTGCCGCTGTGAACAGGTCAGCGCTGGCGAAATCCGCGCCACGGTGCGCGCCGGGCACTGGGAAATCAACCGGGTCAAAGCCATGTGCCGGGTCGGCATGGGCCGTTGTCAGGGCCGCGTGTGCGGGGCCGCCGCCGCCGAACTGATTGCCTGCGAAAGCGGCCGGCCCATTGACCAGGTCGGGCGCCTGCGTGGCCAGGCACCAGTCAAGCCCCTGCCCTTCGGCCTGGAGATCAAGCCATGAAGCTGATCGAGGTGGACGCCATTGTTGTCGGCGGTGGCATCGTCGGCAGCAGCGCCGCATTGACCCTGGCCCGCGGTGGCAAACAGGTGGCGCTGCTTGAACGTGACTTCTGTGGCTCGCACTCCAGCGGGGTGAACTATGGCGGGGTCCGTCGCCAAGGCCGCTCGCTGGCCCAGCTGCCATTGTCGATGCGTGCCCATGCCATCTGGGGGCAGTTGCGCGAGTGGATCGGCATCGACGGCGAGTACGCACGCAGCGGCCATCTGAAGCTGGCGCGCAGCCAAACCGACTTCGACGCCTTGAAGGCTTATGCCCGTCGGACCCAGGCCTTTGACCTGGGCCTGCAACTGCTGGAGCACCGCGAACTGCGCCAGCGCTTCCCTTGGGTGGGCGATATCGCCGTCGGCGCGTCCTATTGCCCCGAGGACGGCCATGCCAACCCGCGCCTGGTGTCACCCGCCTTCGCCCAGGCGGCCCGGCACAGCGGGGCCCAGTTGCACGAGCAATGCAAAGTGCTGGCGGTAGACCACGACGGCCAGCGCTTCACCGTGCGTACCAGCACAGGCCAGTGCGTCAGGGCGCCCTGGCTGCTGAACTGCGCCGGCGCCTGGTCGGCGCAACTGGCCGAGTACTTCGGCGAAGCGGTGCCGCTGACGGCGGCCCACCCGGCCATGCTGGTCACCGAGCCACTGCCGCTGTTCATGACCGCCAGCACCGGGGTCGAAGGCGGCGGTATCTACGCCCGCCAGGTGGCGCGCGGCAACTGCGTGCTGGGCGGTGGGCGCGGCTTTGCCCTGACCCCAACCACCGCCCGCCCGGGGCAAGCCGCAGTGCTCGACATCCTGCGCAATGCCACCGAGCTGTACCCGGCATTGGCCGGCGCCCAGGCGATTCGCACCTGGAGCGGCACCGAAGGCTACCTGCCCGATGACGAACCCGTGATCGGCCCCAGCCTGCGCCAACCCGGCCTGCTGCATGGCTTCGGCTTTGCCGGCGCTGGCTTTCAGATTGGCCCGGCAGCCGGGGAAGCCCTGGCGCAATGCGTACTTCATGGCGCGCCGGCCATCAGCCTGGCGGCCTTTTCCATCAACCGTTTTCAGCCCAACCAACACTACAAGGAAAACCTGTCATGACGCACAAGCAACGTTTGCTCGCCCTGTTCTGCACCGTACCTGGCCTGTTCGCCTGCCTGCCCGCCATGGCGCAACCCACGTTGTACCTGGGCATGAACGGCGGCACCATGGAGCGGCTGTTCAGCGACAACATCCTGCCCCCGTTCGAGAAGGCCAACGGGGTGAAAGTGGTGATCGTCCCCGGCACTTCGGCCGACATCCTGGCCAAGGTCCAGGCCACGCCGAACAAGCCGGCGATCCACGTGATGGTGCTGGATGACGGCATCATGTATCGCGCCATCGGCATGGGCCTGTGCAGCACCCTCAAGCCCAACCCGACGCTGGCCCAGCTGCCGGAAAAAGCCCTGATCAAGGACAAGGCCGCCGCCGTCAGCCTGGGTGTGACCGGGCTTGCCTACAACAGCCGCCTGTTCAAGGAAAAAGGCTGGGCAACACCCACCTCGTGGAACGACCTGGCCGACCCGCGCTTCAAGGACAAAGTGGTGTTCCAGTCGATGGCGTCGTCCACCTTCGGCTTGCACGGTTTCCTCATGTACAACCGCCTGCACGGTGGCAGCGATACCGACGTCAACCCGGGCTTCACGGCGTGGAAGAAGAACGTTGGCCCGAACGTGCTGGAGTACATCCCCAACTCGGCCAAGCTTTCGGAAATGGTGCAAACCGATGAGGCCGCGTTGTTCCCGCTCACCCCTACCCAGGTCACGGCGCTGAAGCTCAAGGGCATCCCGGTGGAATACGCCGCGCCCAAAGAAGGCGCCGTGGTGCTCAACCAGGCCGAATGCGTCACCGCCAACAACGACCAGCCGGAGCTGGCGCAAAAGCTTGCCGAGTTCCTGCTCAGCCCTGAGGCGCAGGCACCGGCACTGGAGCTGGGTGACCAGATCCCGTCCAACCCCAACACGCCGACCAGCGACAAGACCCGTGGCCAGGTCGAAGCCATGCAGACCTACCTGCAAACTGCCGTGACCATCGACTGGGACCAGGTCAACACCCAGCGCCCGGAATGGAATGCCCGCTGGAATCGCCAGATCGAGCGATAGGCCGAGGCCCCCTGGCCCGCTGGCGGCGCCACAGGTGCCGGCCAGCGGGCACACCACCCGCTTGAGCCACCGATAACTGCACCGTCGCTCTGCCCTGCAAAGGCGCGGAAACGGCTTCTGCATGCCCGCAAAAAGGCTCGGGTACCCCTTGCATCACGCTGCCACCTAACTAGAACAAGCATCCGGAGCATGAAATGAGCATCAACACACTCGGCGTAACCGCCCTTCTGCTGGCGTCCGCCAGCCCCCTGCTGCAGGCCAGCGAGCAGGCCGAGTCGGCGGGGTTCATCGAAGGCAGCAAGCTGTCGATCAAGGCACGCAACATGTACATGCAGCGCGACAACCGCGCCAGCGGCGCGCGGCAGAACTACGGCGAGGAATGGGCCCAGGGCTTTATCGGCACCTTTCAGTCCGGCTTCACCCAAGGCACCCTGGGTTTCGGCATCGACCTGATCGGCCAGTACGCCTTCAAGCTCGACACGGGCGACGGCCGCACCGGTGGCGGCACCGGCCTGCTGGAGCAAGACAGCCACGGCGCCAAGCAGGACATAAGCAAGGCCGGCGCGGCGCTGAAAGTGCGCGCGTCCAACACCGTGCTCAAATACGGTACACAAGTGATGGCAGTACCGGTGCTGGCCACCTCCGACAGCCGCCTGCTGCCAGAAACCGTCGACGGCTTCTCGCTCACCAGCAGGGAAATCCGCAACCTGCAGCTGGACGCCGGCCACTTTACCGGTCTGACCAATCGCAACCAGTCGTCCCGTGACAGCGGGCGCATGACCGCCGTGGATTACATCGGCGGGGTGTACAACTTCAATGAGCGGCTTTCCAGCAGCCTGTACTACGCAAAAACTGCCGAGCACTTTCGCAAATACTACGTGAACACCCGCTACCTGATGCCGCTGGGCGCCAGCCAGTCGCTGAAGCTGGACTTCAACGCCTACGACACGCAAAGCATCGGCCAGGCCCGCAGTGGCGAACTGGACAACCGCATCTGGAGCCTGGGCGGCACCTGGACGCTGGGGGCACATGCCTTCACCCTGGCCTACCAGAAGGTATCCGGCACCGGCGACTATGTGTACGGGCCGGACGGCAACGCGGTCTACAACTTTGCCAACTCGGTGCAGTACTCGGACTTCGACTACGAAAACCAGAAGTCCTGGCAGGCCCGCTATGACCTTAACCTGGCCGCTTACGGTGCGCCGGGGCTGAGCTTCATGACCCGCTACGTGAAAGGCACCGACTTCAAGAACGGCAGTGGCGGGGACCTGGATGGCAAGGCCTGGGAGCGCGATGTCGAATTGCGTTACGTGGTACAGGCCGGTTTGGCCAAGGACTTGTCGCTGCGCGTGCGTCAGGCCAGCTACCGCAGCTCGGACCGCGGCGGGCAGATTGATGAAGTGCGGGTGATTACCGAGTATCCGCTGAATATTTTCTGATCGCGGTCACGCCCGGCAGAAGCTCGCGGCATGGCACCGCAAAGCAGGCGACCCGGTGCCGCCGCCATTAACGCTTCAGTCCAGCACCGGCCGCAACAGCGCCTGTGCCTCATAGAGTGGCGGCAAATAGCGCATGCGGATTTCATCAACACTCAACCGCGAAGCATGGGTGGTGATGGTCAGCGTCGCTTTCAGCTGCCCGGCACGGTCCAGCAACGGTACCCCCAGCACCCGCATACCGATTTCATATTCCTGATCAACAATACAGAAGCCCTGCCCCTTCACCCGCAGCAACTCCGCGTCTAGCTGAACGCGGTCTGTCTGCGTATAAGGCGTCAACGCCCGCAACGGGTTATGTGCGAAGTACTCATCCCGCTCCCCCTCACCCAGCCAGGCCAGCCAGATACGCCCGCCGGCCGTGCAATACATTGGCACCCGCGAACCGGGCCTGATCGACAACGAAGCCACATGGCTATAGCGGCTGCGCACCAGGTGGATGATCTCGTCACCATCGCGGGTACCCACCGACACATGCTCCTGGGTCTGGCGCGCCACCTGCTCGACAATCGGCCGCAGCATGCGCGGTAGTTGCGCCGAGTCCACGTAAGCCTGGCCGATCCGCAAAGCCTTGGGCGTCAGCCAGTACTCGCGGCTGTCGGTTTCGGCAAAGCCCTCGTGCACCAAGGTCAGCAAAAAACGCCGTGCGGCGCTGGGCGTAAGGCCAGACAACCTGGCCGCCTGCGGCACGCTGAGGCGCGGTTGCTCGGCGCTGAACAATTGCATAAGGGCCAGGCCTTTCTGCAAACCGGCGATCAAATCGCGGGGGTGGATGGCGGGCGTTTTCATCTTTTACGACTCGCAAGTGGGCAAAAACAGCCGATTACTGCGATAACCGGATCATGATTGCGATTATCGCATCAAAAGGCCGATCAACGCATTGTTGCTCTCCCGCCTCTGCATCACGCTTGCCTCCACAACAACATCAATAAGGAGGTCAGCATGATTCGTGGTTCCACTGAACTGGTTGCCATCGTCGGTTCGCCCATTGCCCAGGTGAAGTCCCCCGAGAACTTCAACACCTGGTTCGCCAACAACAACTGCAACGTCGCCATGCTGCCCATCGACCTGCACGAAGCCGCGCTGGGCAGCTTTGCCGACAGCCTGCGCGGCTGGCAAAACCTGCGCGGGTGCGTGGTCACCGTGCCCTACAAGCAGGCCATGGCCAGCCGCCTGGATGGTTTGAGCGAACGTGCGGCTGCCTTGGGTTCGGTCAATGTGATACGCCGCGAGCGCGATGGGCGCCTGCTGGGTGACAACGTAGACGGCGCCGGCTTCCTCGGTGCTGCGCGCAAGCATGGCTTTAACCCGGCGGGCAAACGGGCGCTGGTGATCGGTTGCGGCGGTGTTGGCAGTGCCATCAGCTACGCATTGGGCGAGGCAGGTATCGCCAGCATTACCCTCAGCGACACCAGCACAGCGCGCATGGGCGCTGTGTGCGAACTGCTCGGCAATGCCTTCCCGGGGCTTTCGATCAGCACGCAGTTCAGTGGGCTGGAAGACTTCGACCTGGTGGCCAACGCCTCCCCGGTCGGCATGGGCACAGGCGCAGAACTGCCGCTGTCCGCTGCCCTGCTGGCCACGTTGCAACCAGACACCTTGGTCGCCGACGTGGTCACTTCGCCCGAAATCACCCCGCTGCTTAACCGCGCGCGGCAAGTAGGCTGCGCGACCCAGACCGGCCCGGAAATGGCCTTCGCCCAACTCGGCCACCTTGGCGCCTTCATGGGCGTGACGCCGCTGGAGATCTGAGGCCATGGCGACTCTTGAACACAGACAACACAGCTTTGACCTGGTGGTATTGGGCAGCGGCGCCGGTGGTTTTGCCGCTGCCGCCACGGCGGCTCGCCGCGGGCTGAAGGTGCTGGTAGTGGAAAAGGCCGAACGCTTTGGCGGCACCTCGGCGATATCCGGCGGCGCGGTATGGCTGTACGGCACCGATCAAGCCCGCGCCGCGGGGGCCAAGGATTCACCCGAGGCCATGCGCACCTACCTCAAACATGTGATCGGCGACGGCTACGACCCTGCCCTGGCAGATGCCTTCATCGAGCACGGCCACCAGGCGCTGCGCTGGCTGGAACAGCACACCGAGCTGCGCTACGCCCTGCGCCCGCACTCCCCGGATTATTACCCCGATGCCCCTGGCGCCACCCAGTTTGGTCGGGCGCTGGAAATGGTCGAGTACGACGGCAAGCACCTCGGCCCGCGCTTCAAGGACCTGCAAATGCCACCGCCCGGCATGCTGTTGTTCGGTGGCATGATGGTCAACCGCGTCGATATCCAGCATTTCCTCAGCATTCGCCGCTCGCCCAAGTCGTTGTGGTATTGCCTGAAACTGATGGCACGCTACGCACGGGACCGCCTGCAGCACCCGCGTGGCACCCGGCTGACTACCGGCAACGCACTGATCGCCCGCCTGGCCACCAGCGCCTTTGCCCATGGCACACAGCTGTGGTTGCGCAGCGAGGCCCTGGAACTGATCGTTGAACAGGGCGCGGTCACGGGCGTGGTGGTACAGCACGAGGGGCGCCGCGAACGGGTACTGGCCCGCGGCGGTGTGGTGTGCGCCATGGGCGGGTTCGCGGCGGGCGCACTCGCCGGTGGCTACCGGCCAGCCCAGCAAGCACCGCACCTGACCATGTCACCCGCTGCCAACGACGGCGCTGCCCTGCGCCTTGGCCAGGCTGTGTCGGCGGCTCAGGGCGAGGGCCTGGCGGCCAACTTCTTCTGGGCGCCGGTTTCCGAACTGCGCCATGCCAGTGGCGAGCGTGAGCGCTTCCCGCATCTGGTTACCGATCGCGCCAAACCCGGGGTGATCGCGGTGAACCCGGCCGGGCGGCGCTTCGTCAACGAATCCGACTCCTACCACCACTTCGTGCAGACCATGTTCGCCACCGGCCTTGCCAGCTGCTGGCTGGTCTGCGATGCCGAGGCCATGAACCGCTATGGCCTGGGCCTGGCGCGGCCAAAACCGGTGAACAACCAGGCGCTGATCGACGCCGGTTACCTGTATCAGGCGGCAACACCGCAAGCCTTGGCCGAGGCCATCGGGGTCGACCCGCAGGTATTCGTGCACACCCTGGAGCAATTCAACGCCGACGCCTGCAACGGCATCGACCGCGCGTTCGGCAAAGGCGGCAACAGCTACAACCGCTACATGGGCGACCCGCAACACACGCCCAACCCGTGCCTGGCGCCGCTTGCCAGCGGGCCGTACTACGCCATCCGTATCCACACCGGCGACCTCGGTTCGGCCTGCGGCCTGGTGACCGACGCCGATGCCAACGTGCTGAACCGCACCGGCCAGCCGATTGCCGGGCTGTACGCGGTGGGCAACGACATGAACTCACTGATGAAAGGCACCTACCCCGGCCCCGGCATCACCCTGGGCCCTGCCCTCACCTTCGGCTGGCTCGCTGCCAACCACATCACCGCGCGCCTGCAGGCGCCGGCCACCCAAACGGAGACCCCTGCATGTACTACGAACTGAGAACCTACACCCTCGACCCACTGAAAATGGCCGACTGGCTGGCCCTTTACCAAAGCCATGCGCTGGAAGTGCAAAGCGAACACCTGGGCAACCTGGTGGGCTTTTTCACTACCGAGTTCGGCGACGTCAACCAGGTGGTGCACATCTGGGGCTATGCGAGCCTGGATGAGCGCATTGCGCGCCGCGCCGCAATGGCAGCAGACCCGCGCTGGGCGGAGTTCTCGCGGCGCAACCGCGAACTGGCGGCGGTCGTACGCCTGCAATCGCGGCTAATGCGGCCCACCGGCTTTTCGCCGCTGAAGTAAACCGTACTGCACCTTCTTTCAACGCCTGAGCGGAACCCTTGCATGCAACCCCTCGAATGCGACGTACTCGTCATCGGCTCCGGTGCCTCTGGCCTGGCGGCCGCCGTTACCGCCGCGCATCACGGCCTGCACGTGATCGTTGCGGAAAAAGCCAGCCAGCTGGGCGGCACCAGCGCCTGGTCGGGGGGGTGGCTGTGGGTACCGCGCAACCCGCTGGCCGTTGCCGAAGGCATCGTCGAAAACGACGATGCCCCAGAACGCTACCTGCGTGCGCAAACCCATACGCACGAGCTGGACCCACGCCAGCGTGCCTTCCTGCGCCACGGCCCCGAGATGGTGGCGTTTTTCCAGCGGCACACTGCTGTGCAGTTTCAGTGCGGCAGCCGCATGCCCGACATGCGCGAAGGCGATGGCAGCGCACACGGCGGCCGTTCGCTGTGCGCACTGCCCTACGACGGCCGCCTGCTCGGGCCTTGGCTGCACAGGCTGCGCCCACCGCTGGACATCGTCAGCCTGGCCGGCATGGGCATTGCCGGCGGCGCCGACATGGCTGCCTTTTTCAATGCCACACGCTCGCCCAAGGCAGCGCTGCATGTGGGCAAGCGCCTGCTGCGCCACGGGCGTGACCTGCTGCTACACCGACGCGGCCAGCAACTGGTCAATGGCAACGCACTGGTGGCACGCCTGCTGCGCAGCGCCCTGGACCTGGGTGTGACGCTGCTGACCGACAAGCCGGCCAGCCGCCTGTTGGGTGAAGGGCGGGTCAGCGGCGCGCTGTTTGCCGATGGCCAGGCGATCCACGCACGCCGGGGGGTGGTGCTGGCCTGTGGCGGCTTCCCCCACGACCGCGAGCGCATCGCTCAATTGATGGCGCATGCGCCGGATGGCACCCGGCATTACTCTGCAGCGCCCAAAGAAAACAGCGGCGACGGCCTGCGCCTAGGTGAACAGGCCGGTGGTCTGGTAAGTACCAAGCTGGCGCAATCCGGGGCCTGGGCACCGGTTTCGCGGGTACCCCGCAGTAATGGTACCTTCGGCCATTTCCCACACCTGATCGACCGCGCCAAACCCGGCTTCATCGCCGTGCGCCGCGATGGCCGACGCTTCGTCAACGAAGCCGATTGCTACCATGACTTCATGAACGCACTTTTCGCTGCCACGCCGCAAGGCGAGCCACCTGAAGCCTGGCTGATCTGCGACCACCCCGCGCAACGCCGCTACGGCATCGGCTGGGCCAAGCCGTTTCCCTTCCCCACCCGCTTTTATCAACGCTGCGGCTACCTGCACAGCGGCGCTACGCTGGCCCAGCTGGCGCAACGCTGCGGGATCGATGCCGCGCAGTTGCAGTGCACGGTGGACGGTTTCAACCACTCTGCGGCACAGGGTGAAGACCCAACCTTCCAGCGCGGCGCATCGGCCTACAACCGGGCCCAGGGCGATCCGCAACAGGCACCCAACCCGTCGCTTCGGCCGTTGCTGAAGGGACCGTTTTACGCGGTGAAACTGCTGCCAGGCAGCCTTGGCACTTTCGCCGGCCTGGGCACAGACGCCTCGGCCCGCGTGCTGGACCACGCGGGGCAGCCGATACCCGGGCTGTTTGCAGTGGGTAACGACATGCACAGCGTGATGGGCGGGTACTACCCGAGTGGGGGTATTACCCTTGGGCCAGGGATGACCTTTGGGTATCTGGCCGGTAGAGCGTTAAGTGGCCTGCGTTCACAGTGAACACCGCAAGGGCTGATTTTCATAAAGGCTGCCCATGCGCCTGCTCTACCTGAGCCACCTTGGGCGGCTGTTGCAACAACCCTCGCGGCAACCGGAAGCTTTTGAACGGTTGCTGGGTAATGGGATTGAAGGCTTTTTCAGCATTCAGTCGATAGCGCATCACGCCATCACCGGTCCGGAAGCTCAGGTCTACGCTGGTTGGCGTCCGCCCATTGAGTGAGCCGCGGCTGAGCAAGCGGAACATCGACCATGGCCCGCGGTACTCCAGGCTGCTGCTGTTACCGTTCTGCCTCAGCAAGGTAAGGTTGCTGCGCACCTGCTGCCCCAAAGTATTGGGCCAGACGATCCCGGTGATCTGGCTCGGCCCATGGGTGTAGGAAATCAGCTGACCATCGAGGTCCAGCAGACTGGTGCGCTGGTTAGCGCTGAGGCCCAACGGCTCGATGCTGAACTGCACACTCAGGTTGCCGCGCTGATCGAAGAAGGTTTCGCGGATGCGATCTGCCAGCTCGAGTTGCTCGATCACGTCGCTGCGAATCAACGAGCGCCCTTGCTGGCCGGCCTGCAGGGCTTCAAGGTTGTCCTTCAGGAAGACCTTCAGGTACTGATCGTTGAACTGCTGCAGCCGCCCCTTGGGCCCGAAGAACGCCTCAAAATCGTCCAGGGAGGCGTCAGGTGCTCTCACTACGAAGGGGTAGCGCCCTGCCAGGCGCTGCTGGAAGAAGCTGTACACCTCGGCATCCCAACGCCGCTCCAGCTCGCGCAGGGCTTCAACGTTGAGCACTTGTGCCGTTTGATCGGCCAATTTCCTGACCTGGTGGTTGATCGGCTCTGGCAACCCGGTAGAGACTCGCTGCAAGGTACCAATAGGATCCTGACCCGTCATCGAGAAGCGTTGATGCACAGCCTGGAGTGCAGCTTTGCCTCTGTCGGGGCTGTCCTGCACCGCCTTGGCGTAATCATGAACGGCGGTAATGGCGCCAAGGGTTTCATCGTAGTAGCTGGGCTTCTCACCGGTTCCTCGCAGCATGGCGCTCAGCCCGACAAATGCGCGCTGGATGGCCCAGGCCTGTTGTTGCTCGGGCTTGCTGGCTGGCGGTGCTAGCGCTTCAGCATCTTCAGGTGTCTCAACGCCCATGGCTGGTGACAGCGAAGTGTTGTCCTTGACAGTGTCCAACAATCGATGGAGTGGTGCCGCTGGGCCGGTGAACTGCTGCAGAACTGCCACCCCATGGTCCAGATCGCGGAAGTCAGTCACCGAAATTGCGTTCAAGGCGCGCCGCCAACTGTCGATGAAATCCGCGCTGTACAAATTGCGCAGCCGCTCGCTCAGCGCCGCACGATCAGCGTCAGAGTAATCGAGCTGGCCGCGCTCACCCAGCGCCCACTGGTCGATCATCGCCATGTCAGCAAACCGCTGGCTGCGCGGTTCGAAGTACTCCTTGAAACCTTTAGCGGTGAGCATCGGTGCCAGCACGACATCATCGCCTTTCCTGGAACTGCCAGCTGACTGATACACCACATCAAAGGCCGGCCCCACCTGATTACGCAGGTCCAGGCCGATGTGCAACTGCTCCTCAGCCTGCTGTTTGAGGCTCGCATAGACCCGCTCGGCAAGCGGGACCCTGCGCAAACTCTGCTGCACCTCGGCGATGCGCTGACGATACTGGGGCAGATCGGCGTCGGCATAGGCCAGCGCATACTTCAAGTGCCGCATCAGGTCGCGTTGCAATTGCCCTTGGCCTGGGAATTTTTGCTGCCACTGGCGAGCCATCCAGTCCTCGACCCAGTCGGGCCGTCGGTTCTGACGGTCCTCCAGCATCCGGTAAACCCTGAGGGTAGCCATTTGTTGCTCACTGCCAGGCTGTGCCGCGGCCATGGCATCGATTACCCCACTGGCCAAGGCTGGCAGGAAACGCTTGGAGAGCAAGCTAAGGTAAGCCTCATCCACGCGTGGACCGATGGCCCGTCCTTGATACAGACCTAAATCAGCTACACCCGGCCACGCTGCACGATAGTCGCCAAACACAGCCACCGCGTCGCGGATCTGGTCCAGTGGCTCCAACAGGTTGCGCCCGGTCGGGTCCAGTCGCTGGTCGATTTCGTGATGACTATACTCCCTGCTCTTGGCGAGCACATTGGCGGCCTTGGCGCCATTGATATCGAAGTAGCGTTGCCAACTGGCGATGCCAACCCACAAAGCCAGGACGCCTACACCAGAGCCTACCCAGAGCAGCTGGCGCTTGTTGCGCGCCACTTTGATGTTGTCCCCAGCGAGCCCAGATTCCGGATTGATGACGCGCCTGAACGCGTGCTGGATGAAATAGGCCAGAGCCTTGCCCTGCGCCTTGCCTTCAAACAGTGGAAGCTTGGTCTTGTAGGGCTGTGCCGCCTCCCGAACAAAGGCGTTGAGCATGTCGCCCTGCTGCATCACCGAAGACCAATACACGCCACGCACCAAAGCAGGCGTTGTATAGCGGTCGCTGGCAAGTGTTTCTTTGAGAAAGCCCAATAGTATTGGGCGCAAACCGATCAACTGGGCATGCAATGAGAACACGCGGGCTCGCAGCAGCGCACCGTCCAGTGCATCCAGGCGTTCTACCATCTGTTCGAACAACTCGCGGATCATCCGACCGTACTGTTCGCCATATTCTTCTAGCCAAGCGTCGAACGTACCGATCGCATCCAGTTTGAACGTGAAGCCCAGCATCTTTTCCCGCGAAGCGGCGGGAAGGCCGGCGAAAAGCTGGTCAAAACCATCCAGCAGATCGAACTTGCTCAGAACCACATACAGCGGCAATCGCGAACCCAACTGACTGCTCACCTCGTACAGCCGCGTGCGCAACACATGCGCCAATGCAACGCGTTGTTCGGACGTGCCGTGCAATAACGCAGGCAAGTCGATCACCAATACCAAGCCGTTAAGGGCGCGCCGACTGCGGTTGCGCACCAGCCAACCCAGTAAGTGCTGCCACAACCTGGCCGGTGTAGCGGGTGGTACCTCCGGTGCGTCTGCTTCCCCGGCTGGTGAAATTGAGGGCGAATATTGGCGGATGAAGGCGCCGGGCGGATCGATGACCACCGCGTCGTTGCTGACCCACCAACCAATCGGGTATGCCAGCGCTTGCGCCTGTCGGCCGCGCTTCTGTGTCTTGTCGATGCGAGTCAGCGAGAAATCTTGTTCGGTACGGTCAATGAAGCTCGTCTTGCCAGCACGCTGATCACCCACCACCAGATACCAGGGCAATCGGTACAAGGCGCGTCGGCCGCCAGCGTTATGCAAAAACCGCGAAAGCCCTTGGTCCAACGCCTGCTCTTGCGCTTGAACGTACGGCAATACCCGATCCAGCTCGACGGCTGCGGCCTGATTGCGCTCTGCTTGCAGACGGCGATTGCGCTTGCGCAACACAACGAGCCAACACAGTAGCGACACCAGCACGAGTACCAGACTGGCCAGCCCTCGATGGGCCATGCTGGCCAACGGCTGCTGTTCACGCCACGTCCATTGCGGGCCGAGCCACCAGATGGCCACCAGTATCAATGCAGCACCCAGCCCGAGCAGCAGCGGCATGGCCAGACCAATACGAGTCACCAGGGGCAAGCCCCAACGTTTGAGGTGCTTCCATAGTTGATTCATCGTGACTCCCGCTCCTTGTTCCGATCAGCCTCTATCTGAGGTACCGCATACTGCTGAAGACGTTGAAAAACCTCTGGTTCCCAGGCACTGGCGGTGGTTTCCTGCATCGTTCTAGCTACACCTGCGCACAAGTCCCGCGCCAGCCAGGACACGCCCCGGGCGGCCAACAGGTCTGCGGCAATGACAGTGGTATGGCAACGCTCACGGGGCGCGTGGAGATCCGCCTGCATCCCCTGTAGCCTGAGCAAGACGGGTTCCACGCCACCTGCTTCCAGCTGGCTTACCAATTCTTCACGCAGGTTGGCAAACTCATAGGCGGCCGCTTGTTGGCCGGATGCGCCATGTGCCCCCTTGAGCCATGCCAGGCATTGATCATCGACAAACACCTTGCCGTCGCTGAAGCACAGTTGCTGCAATGCCGGCATGCGTTGCACGAACCGCGCGGTCGCGGCGCGAATGGCCTCTGCCACTTCGCCCATTGCCAGCCGGCTGGCAGCGGTTGCCGCCAGGAAGCTGCCGCGTATCCAGTAGGGGCAAGCGGTCACACTTTTTTCGATACGCAGGAGCAATGCCGCGTCAATCCCGGTGCCTGCAATGGCCTCTTCATAATCCCCGGCGATATCCTGTGGCACGGCCATCAGCTCTGTACGGTTGCCTTGCTTGGTTTGAGGTGCTGCCTGCATATGGGCCCACAAGCCGAATCGACGTAGCTGGTAGCCCGTCGGGTCGTAAGGGTCCTGCTGATTGATCAGTTCGGCCATGGTCAGCACGGCCCGGCGTGATTCACGCTCGTTGCCCAGCGATACGCGGGGCATTGGTGTAGCAATGACCTCAGCCAGCGGCGCAGGCTTGCTCGCCGAAGAGGCCGTGGCTAAGGATGAGGTTGTAGTCGGCTCGCCCACACCGTTGGCCAGCCCTGTGTGCTTAGCAAGCAGGCGCTCAAGTTCACCCAAAAACGCTTCATCCAATTGCGCTGCAGCTTGCTGCCGTTGCATCCGTTGCAAGGCATCCTGTGCCGACACCGCATGAGCGGGGGTGTACGTGAATCGGTCCAGCCGTGGCAGCGCTTCGGTCAAACGATTGAGTATCAGCGCAACCAACTTGCGTTTACCAAGGAAGCCTTTAGGGCCAGGCTTCGGATACGAGCTTTCCCAATACTGTTCGATTAGGCCAGCGAGCATCGCCAAGGTAAAAACCCAACGCTCCCAGCATCGGCTGCGCAGCCAGGCGGCACTCAGATGCGCGGCGATGCGCAAATGCTTGCACTGCTGGCCCAGATACTGCCGGGACGCTTCCTCGATGTAGGCCCAGTCAATTGAGGCCTCCTGCAGCCCGCCCAGCTTGACCATTTCCTGGTCTATGGCCTGGTAGGTTTCGTCCTCTACATCGAACAACCCGGCAGGACTCTGAGCGTCGATGGGAGCAAGCAACCGGGCAATTTCCTGCGGGTTGACCTCTGCTACCAGCGACATGCTTTACGCGCCTCATCGATGAGTGGGTCCAGCCCCTGAGCGTCAAAGACCAGGCCGTCAACGGCCGGGTTGTCACTCTCGACGTGAATACGATGGGCCTTTATCAGTTTTTTGATCTGCTCGATGCCCGGCAAGCCCCTGCCGGCATCAAGCACCTGACCGTTCTCCATCACCTGCCAAGGGGTAGGAGCAGTTGAGCCACGATCCCCCTTCAGGACCAGCGTCTGCAGGTTGCCCAGCTCGTCATAGCGGTACTGCAGCAGGCCAGCGCTGTTGGTTTCGCTGAGCAATTGCCCGTTGGCGTCGTAGGTGTAGTCGAGTTGCTGTTGTTCTCCTTTGTTGTCCGTAAAGGTGATGGACAGCAGATTGTCGGCGGCGTCGTAGCCGTAGTCGGTGGTGCCATCTTCAGTGCGCTTGCTGAGAAGACGGCCGATTGCGTCGCGCTCGAAGTCATGGCGGATGGCGGTCGTGCGTGTCGGCGGGGCGTTGTCGGACAGCGGCGGCTGCTCGTCAGGCGAGGGCACATGGGTAAGACGAGTGACCTCATCCAGCACGTTGTAGGCATAGAGGCGGCCACTGCCATCCAGGTCCTGTTGCGCGACCAGTCGGTCCAGTTCATCCCAACCGAAGCGGTATGACTCGCCATTCTCGTTGGTGAGTTGCAGTAACCGACCATAGGCGTCGTAGCGGAACTTGACGCTGTAACCCATGGCGTCCGTACGCTCGACTACAATCGGGCACTGCCTTGAGCGTTCGCACGTGCACACGTGGCTCAAAGCGCTGAATGGTGCGGCGGATGTCTGCGCTCACTTGCTTCAGGAGGTCGCCACTGCTTACGTCGTGCCCGTTGAAGTCGCGCAGGCCCAGCTCAGGGCTGCTCTGTGAGCAACCCCGGCGAGCGTTGAGCAGCGTTTCGAGGTGGCGCTTGATGGCGGCGAACTTCTGGGTAGCGTTCTCTTGCCTGGACGGCACCCGGCTTGCGAACTGGTTGGTCACCAAACCATCGAAAAAGCCAGTCATTGGGTATCAAGCCGACCAACCAGGGAGATTTCGAAGTTCGCTCCCATGTACTTGAAGTGCGGGCGCACGGCGAGGGACACCTGGTACCAGCCCGGATCACCGGCGACATCCGAAACCTCGACCTTTGCAGCACGCAACGGGCGACGGCTGCGCACATCGGCAGAGGGGTTCTCCTGGTCGGCGACGTATTGCTTGATCCATTTGTTGAGTTCGGATTCAAGGTCTCGTCGCTCCTTCCAGCTCCCGATCTGCTCGCGCTGCAACACCTTGATGTAGTGGGCCAGGCGATTGACGATGAACAGGTAGGGCAGTTGGGTGCCGAGCTTGTAGTTGGTCTGTGCTTGCAGGCCTTCGGGTGTCTTGGGGAAATTTTTAGGCTTCTGCACCGAGTTGGCTGAGAAGAACGCGGCGTTGTCGCTGTCCTTGCGCATGGTCAGGGCGATAAAGCCCTCTTCAGCCAGCTCGAATTCCTTGCGGTCGGAAATCAGTACTTCGGTAGGAATCTTGGCCTGCAGCTGACCCAATGATTCGTACAGATGCACCGGCAGGCCTTCGACGGCACCACCCGATTGTGGGCCGATGATGTTGGGGCACCAGCGGTAGCGGGCAAAGCTGTCGTTGATGCAGCTGGCCAGCAGGAAGGCTGAGCTGCCCCACAGGTAATTATCGTGCCGCCCGTCGATGTCTTCGCGGTAGTGATAGCTCTTGGCCGGATTGTCTTGCGGATGATAGGCAGAGCGGAGCATGAAGCGCGGTCCTGTCAGCCCAACATGGCGGGCATCCTCACTTTCACGAAACGCACGCCACTTGGCATGCCGTGGGCCGGCGAAAATGTCCTTGATCTCCTTCAGGTTGGGCAGCTCTTCAAAGCTGCTGAGGTTGAAGAATTCAGGGGAGGGTGCGGCGAGGAATGGGGCATGCGACATCGCACCGACGGAGGCCATGTAGCTCAATAGTTTGATATCGGGGGAAGAGGGGCCGAAGCTGTAATTGCCGACCATGGCCGCAACTGGCTCGCCACCAAACTGGCCGTAACCTGCGGTGTAAACGTGTTTATACATTCCGCTGCACGTGATATCGGCCGCGTTCTCGAAGTCATCAAGCAAGTCTTCTTTGCTGACATGCAGCACTTCAAGCTTGATGTTCTCGCGAAAGTCCGTACGGTCGACCAGAAGTTTGAGGCTGCGCCAGGCTGACTCAAGTTGCTGGAACTCAGGCTGATGCAGAATGGCATCCATCTGTCTGCTGAGGACTCGATCCAGTTCAGCAATCATCTGATCGACGCGATGTTTGTTGATCAGTTGATCTGGATCAGGGCTTTTAATGATTTCGGCAATAAAGGCAGATACACCTTGGCGAGCGACTTGATAGCCCTCTTGAGTGGGCACCAACCTGGTTTCTGCCATGATCTGGTCGAGCAGGGTGGCGTTGCTCAGTATCTCCGTTGTCGATTCAACCGTGACGGTCGTGTTGTTTTGCTTTGGCATGGGACGCTCCGTTGTCTCAGTCTTCTTTCGGCGCTTCGAGCACCAGGTTCAGTTCTTGGGCCAGTCGTTTGCGCGCTTGCTCGTCATTCAACAGATGCTGCAGTTGCTTGCGGAACGTGGGCACGTTGCCCAAGGGGCCTTTAAGGGCGACCAATGCTTCGCGAAGCTCCAGCAGCGTGTTCAGCTCCGGTACTTGGCGGGCGATGCTGTCTGGCCCGAAATCGTTGATGGCCTTGAACTGCAGGTTGACCGCCAGCTCCGCATCCGGGGCTGTGTTGAGCGCAGAGGGTACGGACATGGCCAGGCTGACACCGGCATCGTTCAACACATTGTTGAAGGTGTGTTTATCGATGCGCATGACCGAACGGTCTTCCAAGGCACGGGTGTCTTCCAGCCCGAAATCACCAAGCACCAGCATCTTATGCGGCAGCTCTACTTCGGCCTGTTCATCGCCCGTGGCGGGTACGTACTTGATGTTGATACGTTCTTTAGGTGCAACCGATCCCATGGCTTTCGACATCGCAGAAACTCTCCTTGGTATGTAGGAATTTTCCGTGGAAGTTCTCTAAGTATGTCTTGAGTGACTTGTAGGAAATTTCGCTGATATTGACGTATCGTTTAAACAGGTCTGACTGGTTTTTATAAACAAAGTTGGTCGGACTAGATGGGTCCTTTAAAAACCATGCGCTCGGTGGTGGCGCTTGGTCGAGCACGAAAATGTTAAAAAATATTTGTTTGTATCACCTGTTTTTTATGGGCTAGGCTCTTGTCAGTTTTGGGCGCTCAAAGTAATCGGGGTTCTTGCGCTCGTCGGCTAAATGGGGCGTGTGTGTTATTGAGAGAGAATATTCTTGCGATGTCTGGTAAAAAAGCTTATGGAATAAGTCTTGTGCTGGTATTGAACTTTCTATCGATGCCCGCGTATTCCTATCAGGATTGTCGGCACATCGTTTCTAATCTGAAGCGTTTGGCCTGTTTCGATAGATCAGCCGGAACTCCTGCTCATCTTGTGCCTGTGCAATGGTCCGCACCGGAGCAGGACTCGACCACGTTGCGTCGTGTCTTGACCAATGAGGTGGGGCGGTCGCCAGAGGACCTGATGTTTCGCCTCAGGGCTGAAGATGATGGGCTGATGATATCGGCGCCTGCGATTGCTTCGGCCGCACAGCATTCCTATCTGGTGATCAGCTGTCTGCAAAACATTTCCAGGTTGCAATTGGTCGCCGCACAACCCATCGATACCGGTCGCGTGATCGTGCAATTGGGCGGTTGTGCGAGAAGCGTATCGGCAGCAACTGGGTGCAGTATTTCGAGTATGACGCCGAGCAGCGGCTGGTTTGCGTGGAGCAGTACCGCTGTGGGGAGCGGGAGCGGGTGGTGTTTGCCTATGACCCGTTGGGGAGGCGGATCAGCAAGGAGGTTTATCAGAAGGATTACCCAGAGCCGCGTCGGCGGGTGCTGTTCCACTGGCAAGGGCTGCGCTTGCTTCAAGAGGTGCAGAGTGGTTTGGCCAGCTTGTATGTGTATGCCACTCCGGACAGCTATGACCCGCTGGCGCGGATCGACGGCAGACCGGGTGGCGAGGCAATTCACTATTTTCACACCAACTTGGCAGGCCTGCCAGAGCAGTTGACTGACGCTGATGGCAATGCAATCTGGCGCAGCGACTACCAGGGATGGGGCAGAACGCGCAACGAGTGGCACGGCAGTCGACAACCGGGAGAGCAAAACTTACGATATCAAGGGCAATACTATGATCGTGAAATTGAAGCACACTACAACACAACAAGATTCTTTGACTTTGATATCGGACATTTTACTCAGCCAGACCCAATCGGACTGAATGGAGGTCTGAACTTATATAGCTTCGCCCCAAATTCAAACACTTGGATTGACCCGCTAGGGTTGACACCTGTTACATTTACAGATAGCAGGGGATTGAGCCTTGAAGTACAGGGTTATAACAGCCTTAGCCACTTAACTGACTCCCAATTGAATAAAATATTATTCCTTAACGGCCCCAATTCTAAACTTTATGGATTAAGCCCGAAGGACAAGCATGGAAATGTGATAGATTCACACCACTACAAACAGCGTACAGAAGGTCCTATAATTGCTATGCCCCAAAAACATCACATCAAAAACTCTAAGGAACTACATCCACACGGCAATAAAAAAGGACACGGAATCAGTAATCGAGCAGAATTTAATTTCTGGAAAAGAGAGTTTTGGGCGAATCAAGCCTTTAAAGAGCTGCAAAAAAGAATCGATGCGAAATCATCCTCACCAACCAGGTGCCCATAATGGACAACATCCTTCGGAAAAGAATTGAAAATTTGGTTGAGAACGATAATGATCTCCGCGGACGACCGGCAACCGACAACGAAATAAAAGACGCAGAAATACGTTTAAATGTCAAATTTGACACACAGTACATTGATTTTATAAAAATTTTCGGCGGCGCATTTTGCGGCATTGCAATTCACGCCTTCGGTAACGGTGATATGATAGGTGACGAAACAGTAATAGAGTTAACTCAGCGCTTTCGGAAATACACCCCAAATCTTTCTAGTGAGCTCATAAGCTCATATGTAATATCGGACGACGGCGCAGGCAACCCACTATTGATCAGCCGAAACGGCCATATATTGATCTATTTTCACGACAGTGGAGAAACGGAAGTTCTGCACACCACATTCAACGACTTACTAAACCAAGCATTACCATAGAGATAACGTTACAAGCATGCGGGTCACCGTATTAGGTCTGCCCGGCGGTGAGGATCAATTGCGACGAGTGGGGCCGAATCAAGGTGTCAGCTGCCCTTGGGCCCTACCCCACACCAGCGGCAGGGTTGGCAGCCGCCTCTATGCCTACAACGTGCTGGATGAGGTCACTGGCCTTACCCATGTGCCCTCGCCTGACGAACAGCTGCCACTGTCCGACAACGCTCCGCCGACACGCACGACCGCCATCCGTCATGACTTCGAGCGCGACGCAATCGGCCGTCTTCTCAGCAAGCGCACTGAAGATGGCACCACCGACTACGGCTACGACGCTGCCGACAATCTGCTGTCCATCACCTTCACGGACAACAAAGGAGAACAACAGCAACTCGACTACACCTATGACGCCAACGGGCAATTGCTCAGCGAAACCAACAGCGCTGGCCTGCTGCAGTACCGCTATGACGAGCTGGGCAACCTGCAGACGCTGGTCCTGCCCGACCAGCGCGAACTCAACCACCTGTACTACGACAGCGGGCACCTGCAACCGCTGCTGAATCTGATGCGCGAAAGCCTGTTGAGCAGTCGGATCATCCACTGTGATGAAACCCGTGTGCAGGTGTTGAAAGAGTCGTGAGCCCAGCAGCCAATCCTGGATGTGAGTGCAAACCGACGGCCCGCCTGATCGCCCGCTGATACTTTTCGACTACACCATCAGCCGAGCGCAGGAAGTGCCCGTGCGCCTGCTAGATGGCTATCGCGGCTCCTGCTGGGCGCACGCACGGCGCGAGTTCGTTGAAGCACAGATAGTGCAACCCAAGGGCAAAACGGGTGGCCAGACATCGCACTGAATTTGATCAACAAGCTCTATGGTATCGAGCGCGACTTTAAGGACGGCAGCGATGAAGATCGCAAGCTGGCCCGCCAGGCGCGCAGTCAACCGGTGCTGGCCCAGTTGAAAAACTGGGTAGAGAAAACGCAGCCACAGGTCACGACCCAGAATGCGTTGGGTAAAGCCATCAGCTATCTGGCCAGCAACTGGAGCAGGTTGGAACGCTACGTCGAGCATGGTTATTTGCCGATCGACAACAACGCAGCCGAACGTGCCATCCGCCCGTTTGTCATCGGCAGAAAGAACTGGTTGTTCAGTGACACGCCCAGAGGGCCGACGGCCAGCGCGCGACTTTACAGCCTGGTCGAGACGGCCAAAGCCAACGGCCAAGAGTCCTATGCGTGGCTGCGCCACGCACTGGAACACCTGCCGCTCGCGTCCTCAGTGGAGGACTACGAAGCGCTGCTGCCGTGGAATTATACGTCTAAAATACATAGCTAAGTGCTTGACCCATCCTGGGTCAGGCGGGGCCTACGAAGCGTTTGAAGAACAAGAGCGGAGTAACCATGGACTACGACGATAGGTTGATTGAAGACGCAGTGCTTGCCCTGTTGGCAGCCTATAGCTCCGACAAAGGTAACGCGTGGAAAGGATTCGACTTCGAGATCATGAATCGACTGCATGAACAGGGTTTCATCAGTGATCCAGTTAACAGAAATAAATCCATCTGGTTGACAGAGGAAGGGTTGGAGCGAGGTCGCCAGCTAGCCGACCGATTGTTCGGGTCAAGGACGCAAGCGGGGCAGGTGCCCGACTCGAATACCTGACTTATTCCCACTTCATAAAACAGGGTAATTTCCTGAAACCAATAGTTCCTCCGGCGTCGGAATATCCCTACACAAAGCTTATAAACCTAAACAACCCCACGAAAAACAAAGCCATGGTGGTTTACCAAGAAAAATCCTTCAAATTATTTCGCCGCTTGCATTTCCCTTCGGCAACCCCTAACACTAATCCCATCACCCGATGGAGATTAACCATGTCCCGCCTCGCCGAGTTCCGCGCCCTCGAACGACTACTCGCGACCAAAAAGTCCGAACTCTCATTCATAAAAATCGACCCGCGCCTCATCCGCGAATTCGAATTCGAAAGCAAACTCCACAACCTGCTTGCCGAATATCAGTTCAATCTATCGAACATACTGGCCATCATCGAGAGTGAAATCGCAACCCAGGATTACGATGTCTATCAACAACCGCTCCCTGTCGTATCGCCCGCACGTTACAGGGCTCGGCAAAGCAAATACTACATAAACCCTCATACCGGGGAGGAAGTAGAAGCAAAAAGCACCCTGCACAAAACCGTAAGGTTGTGGATTCAGCAGTACGGCCGCGCCGAGGTCGAAAGCTGGGCAACTGCATGGTCGGTGTGCACGCACAAACCTGGCCTGTAGTCATGCTGTGCAGCACAGCCTGCCCTTGAGTGCTTGGCCTGCGCCCATCAAGCAACAAGGGTGAAAGCCTTCTACCCTTTATTGACGTGAATCCCTGCCGCGCCCACAGGGCAACGCAACCGTTCGGTAACCGAACAGTAGCCCGTCTCTCGAATTGACGCTGCCGCCTTCACTGCGCACCATGCACCGGCCTTGCGTGCCCCCCCTGCCTGGGACTTGGTCACGCACCTGTAGCACCGCAGCTGAATACAATTTCAAGAAACGAGCAGTTTATGAACCACACCAAGACCACCCCCGCCGCGCCCCGGATGCATCAGGGTTCGATTGGCGACAAGCTTCGCGGCGCCTTTGGCGTCGGCAAGACCCGTTGGGGCATGCTTGCCCTGGTGTTCTTCGCCACCACCCTGAACTACATCGACCGCGCCGCCCTTGGCATCATGCAGCCTGTGCTGGCCAAGGAGATGGGCTGGACGGCGATGGACTACGCCAACATCAACTTCTGGTTCCAGGTCGGCTATGCCATCGGCTTTCTGCTGCAGGGCCGGCTGATCGACAAGGTTGGGGTAAAACGCGCCTTCTTCTTCGCCGTACTGCTGTGGAGCCTGGCCACTGGCGCCCATGGCCTGGCCACTTCGGCGGCCGGCTTCATGGTCTGCCGTTTCATCCTGGGCCTGACCGAGGCCGCCAACTACCCAGCCTGCGTGAAGACCGTGCGGTTGTGGTTCCCGGCGGGTGAGCGGGCCATCGCTACTGGCCTGTTCAACGCCGGCACCAACGTCGGCGCCATGGTAACCCCGGCCCTGCTACCGCTGATCCTCGCCGTGTGGGGTTGGCAGGCAGCGTTCATCGCCATGGGCTGCCTGGGCCTGGTGTGGGTGGTGTTGTGGGTGTTGAAGTACTACAACCCTGAAGACCACCCCAGCGTGCGCCAGAGCGAGGTGCAGTACATCCAGCAGGATGACGAGCCCGAGCCGACCCGTGTGCCGTTCAGCCGTATTTTGCGCCTGCGGGGCACCTGGGCGTTTGCGGTGGCCTATGCGATCACCGCGCCGGTGTTCTGGTTCTATCTGTACTGGCTGCCGCCGTTTCTAAACCAGCAATACAGCCTGGGCATCAACGTGACCCAGATGGGCATCCCGCTGATCATCATCTGGCTGACGGCGGACTTTGGCAGCATCGGCGGCGGCATCCTGTCGTCCTGGCTGATCGGCCGTGGCGTGCGGGCCACCACCGCACGGTTGGTGTCGATGCTGATCTTTGCCTGCACCATGGTCAGCGTCGTCTTTGCCGCCAACGCCAGTGGCCTGTGGGTCGCCGTGGCCGCCATTTCGCTGGCGGTCGGCGCGCATCAGGCGTGGACAGCGAATATCTGGAGCCTGGTGATGGACTACACGCCCAAACACCTGGTGAGCACGGTGTTCGGCTTCGGCAGCATGTGCGCGGCGATTGGCGGGATGTTCATGACGCAGATCGTCGGCAGCGTGCTGACCGCCACCAACAACAACTATGCCGTGTTGTTCACGATGATTCCGGCCATGTATTTCCTGGCGCTGGTGTGGATGTACTTCATGGCACCGCGCAAGGTCGAGAGCGCCTGAGGGCGCTAGCCACTTACCTCTACGGGGCCCTTGCGGGCCCTTTTTTTGGTCTGATGATCAGACCGTGAAAGTGCGTTTTCTGTCGGGGCAGCGTTGATTGCAAGGGGAAACACAAGTCCTGTAGGAGCAGCCTTGTGCTGCGAAGTGGCCATTGCAGCCGAAGATAATCTTTAGCTTTACCGGCCTCTTCGCAGCACAAGGCTGCTCCTACAGGGGTGAAGCGGCAGACTGCGTGATGGTGCCGAAATCAGACGGTGGCCAGCACAGCCATGGCTTTCTCCAGCGCCATGCGCGCGCGCTGTTCACCGCTGATGCCTTGCTCCAGCAGCTGCCGTGTGGGGATTTCCAGGCTCAGCGGCACGGTGGGCGGCAGGCCGCGCAGCAGGCTGACCAGGTCGGCATCGCCGTCACCGGGGAAGCGCCGCTCGTTTCGCGCCTGGCGCAGAATCTCGTCCATGTCGGCCGGTACCGGGCCGGCGACGTCACACAGCTGGGCGTAGCGCATGCGCTGCGGCGCCAGTTGTGTCAGATCGTCCAGCGAAGAGCCGGAGCGATTAAAGTGGAAGGCATCCACCAGTACGCAGCCATTGCTGCGGTCGGCGTTGGCCACCACCCGCATGGCCTGGCTCAGGTCGCGCACATCGGTCCAGGGCATGAACTCCAGATGCGGGTAAATGCCATACCCCGCTGCCAGGTCACACAACGCGGCAAAGCGCTCGGTCAGACGGGCTTCATCCGGGTCGTTGCCGGCCACCAGCAGCTCTGTGCCACCCAGCTCGGCGCCTACCGCCAGAATCGGTTCGAAATCGGCCACGCAGGTTTCGGGCTTAAGGCGCAGTATTTCCAGGTCGAGCACCTTGATACCGGTGTCGCGCAGGCGCGCCTGGGTTTGCCGGCGCAGGTCGGCGTCGGCCACCAGCGGGAAGTGCTGCTCCTGTTCGGTGGCCGGCACCAGGCGCAGGCCAACGTGGCTGTAACCGGCGCGGGCAGCTACCTCGACCATGTCCGGCGGGGACAGTTCGAGGACTGTCAGCGCGGCGAGGGAGAAAATTCGATCAGTCATTGTGAGTCACCAAAAATAAGTCAAGGTCGGCTTAGGCAATCTGCTCGGGCGCACAGGCTCGGCCGCTTTGTGAGGCCTGGCGAATGGCTTCGACCAGCGCCAGGGTGCGGCCAGCGTCGGCAGCGTCGATCAGCGGCGCCTGCTCACCGCGGGCAACCCGCACGAAATGCTGCAACTGCAGGGCCAACGCTTCGCCCTCAGGAATGGTTTCTTCGCTCTGCAGCAGCGGCGTGTGCCAGCCCGACCCCGCCTCGGCGTAGTGCCAGCGCTTGAGCTGGGGAATACTCAGCGCCCCTTGGGTGCCGGCCAGCAGGTAGCACGGCTGGCCATTTTGGCGCGGGTACATCGGGCTTTCGCCAGAGTCCAGCTCCCAGCTCCACGGCGCGGCCACCGCGTCCGAGCCGGTCAGGCTACCCAACGCACCGTTGGCGAACTGCAGCAGCACCGCGGCGCTGTCTTCGTTGGCAAAACCACGTACATCGTTACGGGTGAACGCCTGCACCTGCACCACCTCGCCGCACAGATGGCGCAGCAGGTCGAGGTCGTGGATCAGGTTGGTCAGCAAGAAGCCCGCCCCCGGCTCGCGACGCCATGGGGTTTCGAAGTAGCTGTCAGGTTTTTGCAACTGCCACAGTGCGGTGACATTGATCAGCCGGCCCAGCTTGCCGTCGGCAATCACCTGGTGGGCCCGGGCGATCAGTGGGTTGTGGCGCCGGTGATGGCCAACCAGCACGGGTACATCCCGACTACGCGATGCCTCTACCAACGCACGGACTTCATCCAGGTGCACGCCCACCGGCTTCTCGACCAGCACTGGCACGCCGGCCTCAATGCAATCCAGGGCGGTAGCCACATGCAGGTTATTCGGGTTGGCAACGATCACAGCCTCGGGGCGCACACGCTCCAGCATCTGCCGGTGGTCGGCAAAACAGGGCACGCCACATTCGGCAGCAAAAGCTTCGGCCTGCGGACCGGGGTCAGCCACCGCACACAGCTGGGCTTGCGGCACGTTACGCAAGTGCTGGTAGTGCTGGCGGCCCATGATGCCGGCGCCGATCAAGGCGATACGAAGGGGTGCGTTCAACAGCCTGTCCTCTTGTCATTGTTGTTTTACTGATTCTGGGACCAGATTCCAGAATCAGCACTAAACAATTTAGAACCAAGTTCAGCTTTTCAGAAGAACCTGCGGAACAGACTGTGCGGTAATCGACCAGTAATGTGCCTTCAGGCAAACAATTCGCTTGCCCGGCTGGCTGCGGACAGCTCCTGCGCCGCCGCCAGCAACAGCGGCGCAAGCTCTGCCAGGCGGCTCTGTGCCATGCGTGCACTGGGCCCGGCGATGCTCAATACGCCGATCACTTCGTCAGTTTGCGGGCGACGCACCACAGCCGCCAGGGCCGAGGTACCGATGGCCGAGGTTTCCTCGACCCAGGCATATCCCTGCTCGCGGGCACGGTGCAGGTAGGCAAGCAGCTCCTCAGTGGAACGTGGCGCATTCGGGCCGAACTGCGCAGGGTCGGCAATGCCTTGGCGCAACACCATCTGCAACGCCTGCTCATCGTCCAGGCTGGCCAGCCAGGCATGCCCGGACGCGGTGTAGAACAGTGGCGCATCGCGGCCCATGTCCGGGTCGTAGCGCAGCCCGGAACGGGCGCCCTGGGACTTGGCTATCCAGGTCTGCCGGGCACCGTCGATCACGCCAAGGCGCACCAGTTCGCCGCTGTCCTGGGCCAGGCGGTCGAGAATCGGCTGAATGATGTCGGCACCGTTGCTCGACAGGTATCTAAACCCTAATGCCACCAGCTTGGCCGACAGCTGATAGCGGCTGTTGTCGCGGTTCTGCCGCACGTAGCCCAGCCGCACAAGCTCGGTGAGCATGCGGTGGGCCGCGCTCTTGGGAATGTCCAGGCGCTCTGCCAAGGTCTGCAATGGCAGCCCCTGGGGTTCACCGGTAAGGCTTTCTACAAGACTGAAGGCGCGTTCGATCTGACTACCAGCCATGACACAGGTCCCTGAATTTTTGCGGATTCTAGAAGATGATTCCATATGAGCGGTAGCGGGCGCAGCCAGCGCGCCGTGAAATGTCCGGTTATCGCCCAGTAGTTGGCCGGCCAAGCTGCCACGCTCTTGCAGGCTGCGGCACTGCGGATAAAAATGTGGAACCTTGTTCTAATAACAAACAGGAACGCCGCAATGCCTTCTGCAGCTCTCGATACCGAATACGATGTACTGGTCATAGGCTCCGGCGCCGCCGGGCTGGCTGCGGCCGTGACGGCAGCCTGGCATGGGCAGAAGGTGATCGTGCTGGAGAAGGAGCCCGTGTTTGGCGGCGCCACCGCCTGGTCTGGCGGCTGGGCCTGGGTGCCACGCAACCCCTTGGCACAGCGGGCTGGCATTGTGGAAGACATCGAGCAGCCACGCACCTACCTGCGCAATGAGCTTGGGGCCTATTACAACGCCGAGCGCGTGGATGCCTTCCTCGAAGCCTGCCCGCATATGGTGGCGTTCTTCGAGAAGCACACAGCGCTGCAGTTTGCCGACGGCAACGGCATCCCGGACATGCATGGCGACACGCCAGGTGCGGCCCAGGGCGGACACCAGGTGATCGCCGCGCCGTACGACGCCCGCCAGGTTGGCGCCTTGCTGCCACGCCTGCGCAAGACCCTGCGCGAAACCTCGTTCATGGGCATGCCGATAATGGCCGGCGCCGACCTTGCCGCCTTCCTCAACATGACCCGCTCGCCCAAGGCCTTGCTGCACGTGTGCAAACGTTTTGGCCGGCACCTGTATCACTTGGCCCGCCATGGCCGGGCGATGCACCTGGTCAACGGCGTGGCATTGGTGGCACGCCTGGCCAAGTCGGCACAAGACCTGGGCGTGCACCTGCAGGAGTCGGCGCCGGCCAAACGCCTACTGGTCGAAGAGGGCCAGGTACGCGGGGTGCTGGTGGCCACGCCGCAGGGCGATCGGCAGATCCGGGCCAAGGCCGTGGTACTCGCGGCAGGCGGCTTCCCCAACGACAACGCCCGGCGCCGGCAGCTTTTCCCGCGTGATGCCAGCGGCCACGACAACCTGGCCCTGCCGCCACAGGGTTGTTCCGGGGACGGGCTGCGCCTGGGCGAGTCGGCGGGCGGCGTGGTCGCTACCGACCTGAAATCGCCAGTGGCCTGGGCGCCGGTTTCGCAGGTGCCGCACCGTGATGGCAGCATCGGCCACTTCCCGCACATCATCGAGCGCGGCAAGCCCGGCATCATTGGCGTGCTGGCCAACGGCAAGCGCTTTGTCAACGAAGCGCATGGCTATTACGACTATGTGTCAGCCATGGTCGCGGCGGTACCGCCGGACGAGGAAGTGTGCTCGTGGCTGGTTTGCGACCATCGCTTCCTGCGCCGCTATGGCCTGGGTTACGCCCGCCCGGCACCGCTGCCGGTAGGGCCGCATGTGCGCAGCGGCTACCTCAAGCGCGGCGCCACGCTCGAACAACTCGCCCAGGCGTGTGGCATCGACCCGTCCGGGTTACGCGCCACGGTCGATGACTTCAACAGCCACGCCCGCAACGGCCAGGACCCGGCATTCGGCCGTGGTTCCACACCGTTCAACCGCAAGCAGGGCGACCCGCAGCACAAAGGGCCCAACCCTTGTGTAGCGCCCATCGAGCATGGGCCGTTCTATGCGGTGAAGGTGAAGCCTGGCTGCTTTGGCACCTTTGCCGGGCTGCGCACCGATGGCAGTGCCCGCGTGCTGGACGAGGCCGGGCAGCCGATCCCGGGGCTGTATGCCGCAGGTACCGACATGGCCAGCGTGTTTGGTGGCTGGTACCCGTCGGGTGGCATCAACCTGGGCCCGGCGCTGACCTTTGGTTATGTGGCCGGGCGGCACATTGCCGGGGTGCAAGGGTACGAGTGAGGTACGCCGAAAGGTTTGCAGCGTTTATGCGATCGAGCGCCGCCCGCGCGGCGCATCGCGACGCAAGGCCGCTCCCACATTTGTTGCAACGTGGCCATGCCTGTGAGGCCATGGCTATCCACCTTGCGCACGACTTAAGACAGGTGGTGCGGCAGCCGCGCCAGCCTGGAGGTATTGTCACACCAACAAGGCGGGCAACCATCACCTGACAGGTTTGGCACGTTGCAACAAATGTGGGAGCGGCCTTGCGTCGCGATGCGCCGCGCGGGCGGCGCTCGATCTCACAGGCGCTGAAACTGCTGCGGCGGACGCCTGTCAGCCTTATCTCCGGTCAGCTGCGGTCAGCGCTTCGAAGATGTCGGCAATTGGTTTGCGTTCACCCCAGGGCACGCGGTGCTCCGGCCGCACGGCCAGCAGGGGTTCGTCTACATAGGGTTCAAACCCGCTGTTCCAGCATGACCAACGCCCCGACAATCAGCGCCTGCATGCCCTCATGCAACTCCACTTCCATCTCCGATTCTTCGCCAGCCCGGTCGGCCTCCAGCAGCGGCTCGCGCCCCGACACCGTGTACACCGTATCGGCCACCGCAAAGCCATGGAACGCCACCGTCGACAACAACCAGCGCGCCTGTTCCAGGCTCAGGCCGTAGGCTTGGGCGATGTGTGCCTGGTGGTCATTGATCTTGTCGATCATCGCTTCTGTCGCTGCCAGCCTGCGGATCACATAGGGCGTCAGACCCGGGTGGGCCTTCACGAATGCCTGTACCGACGTGGCAAAGCGCGTCAGGTAGGCGTGCAACCCTTCTACACAATCCCCGTCTGCCCTGGGGATTTGCCAGCGCTGAAAGATCTCCTCGGTCACCAGGCACTTGAGTGCTTCGATGTTCGGCACATGCTTGTACAGCGCCATGTGGCTTACGCCCAACGCAGCGGCCACGCCAACGAACGTGAGGTTGGGCAAGCCGATGGCGACGCTCACGTCGGCAATCCGTTCACGGGTGATGGTACGAGGGCGACCGCGTCCGGGGGTGCGTTGTGGTGGTTGCATCGGGTCCTCCAGGCTTTGTGAAGACAGTCTTGTAGCTGTCTTGTCGCGTTTTCGCAAATTAGTTTATAGTCATGCAACTAATTAATTTGCAGCTTTCCAGGCCCGCTTCATGTCCGATTCATCAACGCCCCTTGACGATGCCGCCCCCTCAACAAACAAAGCCCGCAGCCCGCTCAGCCGTGTGCTTTCCCCCATTCGCGGGCGGCTGGCGCTGTCGGCAGTGCTGGCTGCTGCAGGTTCGATGCTGGCTTTGGTACCGCTGGCAGGCATTGCGCACATCGCACAGCTGGCCTTGAGCGAGACCGCCACATCGGGCGCCATTGGCCGGGCCATCGCAGCCAGCATCGCCAGCCTGTTCACTGGCATGGCCCTGATCACCGCAGCCGAAATGCTGGCGCACCAGGCCGACAACCACATCACCCATCACCTGCGCGTGGCGATCGGCCAGCGCCTGATGCAAGTGCCGCTCGGCTGGTTCAGCGAGCGGGCATCAAGCGAAGTGAAACGGGCCATGCAGGACGACATCGGCACACTGCACAGCCTGACCGCGCACTTTTTCACCACGCTGGGCCGCGCCGTGGGCGCCGTGCTGATTTCCGTGGCCTACCTGTTCGCCATGGACTGGCGCCTTGCCGTGGTCGTGCTGCTGCCCTTCCCGGCGTTCTTCCTGTTTCTGCACCGTGCCATCAAGGCCAGCGCAGCGCATATGGGTGATGTGGTTGCGGGCATGGGGCGCATCGACAACGCGGTGGTCGAGTTCGTCAATGGCATGCCGCTGGTCAAAGCATTCGGCGGGCGCGGCAACGCGCAGGACCGCTACCGTGCAGCGGTCGATGCCTTTGCCGAAACTTTCACCGGTTTCACCCGCCCACTGGTTGCGGCGATGGCACGGGCCAATGCCTTGATCGCCCCGGTGACGGTACTGGGGGTGGTGCTGCTGGCAGGCATGCTGTTCGTGGCGTTGGGCTGGATCGAGCCGCTGCAGATCCTGCCTTTTGCCCTGGTTACACCCGGGTTGTGCGCGCCGCTGCAGCTGTTGCATTACATCACCCACGACCTCAATAACGCCGTGGCGGCGGCCCAACGGGTGCAGGCCCTGCTGGACACTCCGGTGCTGCCGGCCCCTGCGGTTGGCGCCCTGCCCAACGGCAGCGAAATACGCGTGGAGCAACTGAGCCATGCCTACGACCCCGGCAACAACGTGCTCAATGACGTCAGCTTCACCTTGGCCCCCGGCACCACGACCGCCATCGTCGGCCCCTCTGGCGGCGGCAAGTCGACCCTGGCGCGCTTGCTGCTGCGGTTCTTCGACCCCGACGCCGGGCGCATCACCCTGGGCGGCGTCGACCTGCGGCAGATCGAGAGCCGCGAACTGTACCGACGCATAGGTTTCGTGCTGCAGGAGGTGCGGCTGATCCATGCAAGCGTGGCCGACAACATCGCCCTGGGTAAACCGACTGCAACCCGCGAGCAAGTCGAAGCGGCTGCGCGCCTGGCCAACATTCACGCCCGCATCCTGCAACTGCCGCGTGGTTATGACTCGGTGGTGGGCGAAGACGCGCAATTGTCCGGGGGCGAACAGCAGCGCCTGAGCATTGCCCGCGCCGTGCTGCTCGACCCGCCCGTGCTGGTGCTGGACGAGGCCACCGCAGCCGCCGACGCCGAAAGCGAAGCGGCGATCCAGGATGCCCTGTCGCGTTTCGCCCGGGGTCGCACCCTGCTGGTCATCGCCCACCGGCTGGACACGGTGATGCATGCCGACCAGATCCTGGTGCTGGACCAAGGCGCCCTGTGTGAACAAGGGCGCCACAGCGAATTGCTCACCCGCCAAGGCCTTTATGCACGGCTATGGGCGCAGGGTGGGTATCAGGACACCGTGAAAAAGGCGCTGCCAGCATGCTGAAAACCTTCGTTCGACTGCTGGGCGAAAGCGCCCCGGCGTGGCGCCGTTACCTGCAGATGACCGTGCTGTATGGGATATTCAGTGGCCTGACCATCAGTACCCTCGCGCCAATCATGCTGCACCTGCTGAGCAACGAAATACGCGCTGCCAGTGCCTGGCTGGCCGTGCTGACAGCCGGCACGATGCTGTGCTGGGCCTGGCGACGTCGGGTAGAACAGGCCGGCATAAGCTTGGCGGTAGCGGTGCTGCAAGGCGGCCGCCAGCACATTGGCGCCCAGGTGGCACAGCTGCCACTGGGTTGGTTCACCCCCGACAACACCGCGCGGCTCGGGCATGTGATCACCCAGGGCACGATGGCCGTGGCCCAACTGCCGGCCCATGTGCTCACGCCGTTGATCAGTGGCAGCATCACGCCGCTGGTGCTGGTTGTTGCGTTGTTCACCCTGCACCCGCCGATGGGCCTGATCGCCCTGCTAGCGCTGCCGGCGCTGGCCGCAGTGCTGCTGTTCAGCGCACGCCTGGGGCGCCGCGCCGATCAGGCCTTTCACCAGCACTTCGCCGCCGCCAGCCAGCGTATGGTGGAGTTCGCCCAGGCACAGTCGGTGCTGCGGGCCTTCAATGGGGAGGGTGGTGGCACACGGTTGCTGACGCAGAGCCTGGAGCGTCAGCGCAGCAGCGGCATGGGCCTGATCATTCGTGCTTCGCTGTCAGCATTGCTCAACAGTTGGGCCGTGCAGGCAACATTTGCCGCGCTGTTGGTGGCCGCCGGCCTGTGGTTTGGCGATCAGGCGGGTGGCCAGGCGCAGGACGCAGTCGCGGTGATCGTGGCACTGGTGCTGGTGTGCCGCTTCATCGACCCGCTGCAGGACGTGGCCAGCCATGTCGAGATCCTGCGCGGGGCCCATGGCCAGCTGCAGGAAATCGAACGGGTCCTGGCCGCCAAGCCATTGCCAGAACCCGCCTCGCCCCAGCGGCCGGTGGGCGGCGCAATCAGCCTGCAAGGGGTGAGCTTGCGCTACAACCCCACCGGGCCCGACGTGCTACAAAACGTGAACGTGCACATCCCGGCAGGCAGCATGACCGCCGTCATCGGCGCCTCGGGCTCGGGCAAGACATCACTGATGCGCCTGATTGCACGGTTCTTCGATACCACCGAAGGCAGTGTCCGCATTGGCGGCGTCGACGTGCGGCAAATGGCCCGCGCCAGCCTGACCGACACGGTCAGCCAAGTACTGCAGGATACCTGGTTGTTCCAGGGCAGCATCGCCGACAACATCCGTATCGGCAAACCCGATGCCAGCGACGCCGAGGTACTGCATGCGGCGCACATGGCCGGCTTGGCACACACCTTCGAACGGCTGCGCCGGGGCCTCGATACGCCCGTGGGCGAAGGGGGTGCGCGGCTTTCCGGTGGCGAGCGCCAGCGTGTGACCATTGCCCGTGCGCTGATCAGGCAAGCACCAATACTGCTGGTGGACGAAGCCACCGCCGCCCTTGATGCCGAGAACCAGGCCGTGATTGCCCAGACGCTGCACAGCCTGCATGGGCATTGCACCTTGGTGGTCATCGCACACCAGCTCAGCACCGTGGCCATGGCCGACCATATCGTGGTGCTGGATGCCGGGCAGGTTGTCGAGCAAGGCGCACCGGCCACACTGCGCGCCAGTGGCGGGCACTATGCACGCATGCTCGAACAGCGTCACGCCGCCAACGGCTGGCGCATCGGGGCACCGAGGGTGGAACACGACTGATGCGTGTTGCATGGCTCATCCTGTTCCTGCTGTTGTGCGCGGCCTCACTGGCGGTCGGCGTTCGGGAGCTGGCCTGGTCTCAACTGCTCACCCTGCAAGGCGACGCCTGGCTGACCTTGACCGCAAGCCGCCTGCCACGGCTGGCGGCATTGCTACTGGTGGGTGTCGGGCTGGCGGTATGCGGTGTGATCCTGCAGCAGATCGTGCGCAACCGTTTCGTCGAGCCCGGCACTACCGGCGGGCTCGATGCCGCGCGCCTGGGCATCCTGCTGTCGCTGGGCATGGCGCCCGCGGCCGGGGCACTGCTGCGCATGCTGTTCGCACTGGCCGTGTGCTTTGCCGCCAGCCTTCTGTTTGTCACCCTCATCCGCCGCATACGCGCCCGCAACGCGGTGCTGGTGCCGGTCATCGGCCTGATGTACGGCGGCGTGCTGAGTGCGCTGGCCGAGTTCTACGCCTACCGCTTCAACTTGCTGCAAAGCATGCAGGGCTGGTTGCTGGGTGATTTTTCCAAGGTGGTGCAGGGCCGCTACGAAATCCTCTACCTGATTGTACCGATCGTGCTGCTCACCTACCTGTACGCCCAGCGCTTCACCGTGCTGGGCATGGGCGAAGGCATGGCCACCAGCCTGGGGCTGAACTACACCGCCAACGTGACGTTGGGCCTGCTGCTGGTAGCAGTGACGGTGTCGGCCAGCGTGATCATCGTCGGCGCCATCCCCTTCGTCGGCCTGGTGGTGCCCAACCTGGTCGCCCTGCGCCATGGCGACAACCTGCGCCGCACCCTGCCACTGGTGGCGCTGGGCGGTGCGGCCTTGCTGCTGGTCTGCGACCTGCTCGGGCGGTTGCTGATCTACCCGTACGAAGTACCCATCGGCCTGACTGCAGGCGGCCTGGGCGGGCTGATCTTCCTCGGGCTGATCATCTGGAGGCAGCGATGAAAGGCCGACACTGCATGTGGCTGGCCGTGGTCGCCCTGGCCACGCTGTTCGTGTTCGTCAACGCCGGGGCGGATTTCGCCTACCTCATCCCCAAGCGCCTTGTGCGCCTGGCGGCCATGGTAATCGGTGGCGTGTGCGTGGCCTGCTCCGCCATTGCCTTCCAGACCCTTTCCGGCAATCGCATCCTCACCCCGGCGATCATGGGCTACGAAGCCGTGTACCTGCTGCTGCAGGCGCTGCTGGTGCTGGGCATGGGCGTGCAGGGGCTGATCGTGCTCGGCAGTGACGGCAATTTCCTGCTCTCGGTGCTGCTGATGCTCGGCTACTCCTGGGCCCTGCACCGCTGGCTGTTTCGTGACGGCAAAAACAACGTGTACTTCCTGCTGCTGGTCGGCCTGGTGCTGACCATGGTCATGGCCACGTTCACCCAGTTCGTCCAGCTTAAAGTCAGCCCCGGCGAGTTCTCGATGCTGCTCGGCTACACCCAGGCTTCGTTCAACCGGGCATCGCCGCAGTTGCTGCTGTATTCGGCCGCGCTGGTGGCGGGCGTGTGTGTGCTGCTGGCCCGGGCCGTACCGGTGCTGGACGTGCTGGCACTCGGGCGCGACCAGGCCATTTCGCTGGGCGTGGACTACCGGCGCAACGTGCGCCTGCTGCTGGCGCTGATCGCCGCGCTGGTCGCGGTGTCGACCAGCCTGTTGGGGCCCACTGCATTCGTGGGCGTGTTCGTCGCCAACATCACCTATGCGATGGCCGGTACCTTCCGCCACAGGGTCACGCTGGCCCTCGGCAGCGCCGTGGCCATTGCCGTGTTCATTGCCGCCCAGTTGCTGGTCGAGCATATCTTCAACTACAGGACCACCGTCGGCATCCTCGTGAACCTGGTGTGTGGCACCTACTTCCTCGCCCTGATGGTGCGCAACCGGGGAGCCGCATGATTACTGTTCACGACCTGCACAAAACCTATGGCAGCAAGGTGGTGTTGAGCGGGGTAAGCGCCAGCTTCCCGCGCGGGCAGCTGACCTCGCTGATCGGCCCCAATGGCGCCGGCAAGACCACCTTGCTGATGATGCTGGCCCGGTTGCTGGCGCCTGGCAGCGGTGACATACGCCTGCACGGGCAAAGCATCGACAACATCGCCATCGGCGACTATGCCCGACGCGTCGCCACCCTGCGCCAGTCGGTCGACTTCAACCTGCGCCTGACCGTCGACGAGCTGGTCGCGTTCGGCCGCTTCCCCTACAGCCGTGGTGCGCCACCGCTGCAGACCGTCGGGCCATCGACCAGGCCATTGCCTTTCTGTCCCTGGAGCCGCTGCGCCAGGCTTATCTCGATGAACTCAGCGGCGGCCAGCGGCAAATGGCCTTTCTGGCCATGACCATCGCCCAACAGACCGACTACCTGCTGCTGGACGAGCCGTTGAACAACCTCGATATGCGCCACGCCGTGCAGATCATGCGCGCCCTGCGCCGGTTGTGCGACGCGTTCGGCCGCACGGTGATCCTGGTAGTGCACGACATCAACTTCGCCGCCGCCTACTCAGACTACATCGTCGCCATGCAGGGTGGCCGTGTGCATTGCAGCGGCAGCGTCGAGCAGGTTGTGACCGAGCAACAGCTGCACGCGCTGTACGGGCTGGATTTCGACATCACCCACGGCGCGCGCGGCCGCCTGTGCAACTACTTCAACCCACCCGGAGAACAGCAATGAACCGCAACCACCCCGCCAGCGGCTGGCCATTGGCACTACTGCTAGGCGCCACCCTCGCCCTGCACGGCTGCAACCAGCCCACGGCAACCACGGCGGCAACCGTGAAAACCGCGCAGCATGGCGACTACACGGCGGTTACCGTGCAACACAAGCTGGGCACCACGGTGATCAGTCAACTGCCACAGCGCACGGTGGCACTGGACATGAACGAAGTGGACTTCCTCGACCAGTTGGGCGTGCCCGTGGCGGGCATGCCCAAGGACTTCGTGCCGGACTTTCTTGCACGCTACAAGGATGCCGGGCAAACGGCAGATGTCGGCTCGATCGTGCAGCCCAACCTGGAGCGGGTGCATGCGGCGCGGCCTGACCTGATCCTGATCACCTCGCTGCAGGCCAACCACTATGGCGAACTGAGCGAAATGGCGCCGACCCTGCACTTCGATGTGGACTATCGCGACAGCGAAACCGGGCATGTCGCCATGATCAAGCAGCACCTTGTCAGCCTGGGCCAGGTGTTCGGCAAGCAGGACCTGGCCCAGCGCCAGGTTGACGCCCTGGAGGCCAGGCTGGCCCAGGCGCGCAGCGTCACCCGTGACCGCCCGGAGCGGGCCCTGGTGGTGCTGCACAACAACGGCGCCTTCAGCGCCTTCGGCGTGCAGTCACGCTACGGTTTCATCTTCAACGACCTGGGCGTCAAGCCGGCCACCACCACCCTCGATACCGGCCTGCATGGCCAGCCGATTTCCAGTGAGTTCATCCAGCAGGCCAACCCCGACATCCTCTATGTGGTGGATCGCACCGCCATCATGGAGCACCGCCCGCTGATGACGGCTGAAACGCTGGGCAACCCGCTGCTGCGCCAGACCAACGCGTGGAAGCACGGCCGCGTGGTGTTCGTCGACCCGCAGGCCTGGTACGTCACGGCCGCCAGCCCGACATCACTGGCCTTGATCGCGGCTGACGTGATCAAGGGCTATCAGGACTAGGCACTGCCTTTTTGCAAATGCCTGCCACTGCGTTAGCGCGTGATTCTCGTTTGCCTTACGTCTTCGCTTTTTAAAACCAAAAACACCAACCTGCCATCTGTCCCTCTGGAGCCATCGCGTGTCCATCCGTCCCTTGCACACACTCTCGTCCCCTGCCCTGACATTGCCTGCGCTACCGCGCACCCCGCTGGCACATGCCGTATTCATTGGCCTAGCCCTTGGTAGCTGCACACTGGCGCCAATCGCCGCACACGCCGATGCAGCCACCCCCCGCCCCCACGAGGCCGCTGAAGAAAAACCCGCTGCCCCGGAACTGCCTGCCACCCTGATCGACGCCCAGGCCAGCGCTGTCGACCCACTGCCACCGGTGTATGCCGGTGGCCAAGTAGCCACCGGCGGGCGCGTAGGCCTGCTGGGCAACAAAGACTTCATGGAGACGCCGTTCAGCACCGTCAGCTACACCGACACCTACATCCAGGACCTGCAGGCCCGGGACATCACCGACGTCATCGCCGCCACCGACCCGTCGGTGTTCAGCAACGGCCTGACCGGCACCTACAGCGAGAACTACTCGATCCGCGGCTTCCAGACCAGCGTCAGTGACATGACTGTCGATGGCCTGTTCGGCATGGCCCCCTACTACCGCGCCTCACCCGAAATGTACGAGCGTATCGAAGTACTCAAAGGCCCATCGGCGCTGCTTAACGGCATGCCGCCCGGCGGTTCGGTGGGCGGGGTCGTCAACCTGATTCCCAAGCGCGCTGGCGACACGCCGCTGACCCGGCTGACCGCCACCTACGCTTCCGATGCCCAGCTTGGCGGCCATGTGGACGTTGGCCGGCGCTTCGGTGAGGGCAACCAGTTTGGCGTGCGCTTCAACGGCATGTACCGCGACGGCGACACTGCCATCGACGATCAACGCCAACGCAATGTGCTGTCTTCGCTGGCCCTGGACTGGCGTGGCGAACGTGGCAAGCTGTCGCTCGACCTGTTCGATACCGACGACCACATCAGCGGCCAGAACCGCGGCATGGGCCTGGCCGCTGGGGTGCCAGTCCCCAAACCGCCAAAAAACGACACACTGCTCAACCCCGACTGGGCTTATGTGGAAACCAAGGACAAGGGCGTCATCCTGCGCGGCGAGTACGAGCTGAACGAGCAGTTGCTGGCCTATGGCGCGGTCGGCACCAGCAAGACCGACTATCGCTACAGCGGCGCACTCACAGCCACGGTGAACAACAGCGCCGGTGATTTCACCACCGCGATGGGCCAGTTGCAGATGGAGATCCACAAGACCTCTGCCGAGGTCGGGCTGCGTGGCCATTTCGACACCTTCGGCATCAACCACCAATGGTCGGTCAACGCCACCCAGTACAGCGACACGCAAAAGGACTTCGGCCGCCGCGCCGCCGGCTCGAACTGGACGACCAATATCTACAACCCGGTCTGGGGCCCGAAGGTATCGGAGGCCTGGCCGCTGATCGCCCACACGGAGAACGACCTGAAAAGCTATGGGATCGCCGACACCCTGTCGGTGCTGGACGACCGCGTGCAACTGACCCTCGGCGTACGTCGCCAGGAAGTGGTCACCGACACTTACAACACCAATACCGGTGCCCGCAACAAACCAGGCTATGACACCCATGCCACCACCCCCGCCGGGGCCATCCTGTTCAAGCTGACCGATGAGCTGTCGCTGTACGCCAACTACATCGAAGGCCTGAGCAAAGGCGCGGCCGCTCCGATCACCGCTGCCAACTATGGCGACGTGTTCGCGCCGTACAAATCAAAACAGAAGGAAATCGGCCTCAAGCTCGACCTGGGCACCTTCAGCCACACCTTGGCGCTGTATGAAATCAAGCGCCCGGGCAGCTACACCGACCCGGTCACCAACATCTTTTCGTTCGGTGGCGAGCAGCGTAACCGGGGCGTGGAATGGAGCTTCTTCGGTGCCCCTCTGCCCGACGTACGCCTGATGGGGGGCGTGGCATATGTCGACCCCAAGCTGACCAAGACCGCAGGCGGTGCCAACGATGGCAAGACCGCCACGGCTTACCCCAAGGTGCAGGGCAAGCTGGGCATGGAGTGGGACATCCCCGGCCTGGATGGGCTGACCCTGACCGGCAACGTGACCTCACAGTCCAAGCAATACATCAATGCCGAGAACAGCCTGTCGATTCCGGGTTACACGATCTTCGACGTGGGCGCCCGCTATGTGACCCAGGTCGCCAGCAAGCCGGTGACCTTGCGAGCGAACATTGCCAACCTGGGGGACAAGGACTACTGGGGTGTGCCACTGACCCAGACCCTGGGGTTGGGGGCGCCGCGGACCTATCAGCTGTCGGCTAGCGTGGACTTCTAACCGACAATTGTGCGGTGCCTGTGGGGGCCTCTTCGCGGGTGAACCCGCTCCCACAGGTACTGCACCGGCCTCAGGTGCAGTGCGATACCTGTGGGAGCGGGTTTACCCGCGAAGAATGTGACGCGGTAAAGGGTGGTGATATCAGCCGCGCAACTGGTACCAGGTGGTCTTGAGCTGCGAATACTTGTCGAACGAATGCAGCGACAGGTCGCGCCCGAACCCCGACTGCTTGCCACCGCCAAAGGGCACCGTCACATCCAGCGCGTCGACCGTGTTCACCGACACGGTACCGGCTTTCAACGCCCGCGCTACCCGGTGCACCTGGTTGAAGTCATCGCTCCACACCGAGGCCGCCAGGCCATAGATACTGTCGTTGGCCATGCGCACCGCTTCTTCTTCCGAGTCGAAGGCGCTGACTGCCAGCACCGGCCCGAACACTTCCTCCCGCGCCAGGCTCATGCGGCTATGGACACCGGCAAAAATGGTCGGCTCGATGTAGTTGTCCGACCCTTCGATGGTCAGGCGCCGGCCGCCACACACCAACCGTGCGCCCTCTTGCCCGGCGCGCGCAATGGCGGCTTCGATGCGGCCGGTTTGTTCGGCATCGACAATGGCACCCGCACGGCTCGCCGGGTCCAGGGGGTTGCCCGGCAACCACTGGCGGGCTTTGGCTTGCAGGCGCTCGACAAATTCGTCATGGATGGAGCGCTGCACGTACAGCCGCGAGTTGGCCGAACACACCTCGCCCTGGTTGAAGAAAATACCGAATGCGGCCTTTTCCGCCGCCAGGTCCAGGTCCTGGCAGTTTTCGAACACCAGGTTGGGGCTTTTGCCGCCACACTCCAGCCACACCTGCTTGAGGTTGGACTGCGCCGAGTACTGCATGAAGTACTTGCCCACCTGGGTGGAGCCGGTGAACACCAGGCAGTCCACATCCGGATGCAGGCCCAGCGCCTGCCCGGCCCGCTCGCCCAGGCCCGGGACCACGTTCAGCACGCCCTCCGGCACACCGGCTTCCAGCGCCAGCTGGGCCAGGCGCAAGGCCGAGAACGGTGACTGTTCGGCAGGTTTGAGCACCACGCTGTTACCGGCGGCCAGCGCCGGGGCGAGCTTCCAGGCGGCCATGTCGAGCGGGAAGTTCCATGGCACCACGGCAGCGACCACGCCAAGGGCTTCACGGGTGATGGTGGCCAGTGCATTGGTAGCAGTGGGCGCCACCTGGTCGTACAGCTTGTCCAGCGCCTCGCCGTACCAGGCGAGCACATGGGCAGAGCCCGGCACGTCGATGTTGTAGGCGTCCATCACCGGCTTGCCCATGTTCAGCGAGTCCAGCAGGGCCAGCTCCTCGCGATGGGCCATGATCAGCTCGGCCAGGCGCAGCAGCACTCTCTTGCGCTCGCCTGGGGCCATGCGCGCCCAGGGGCCTTGTTCGAAGGCCCGACGTGCGCTGGCCACGGCAAGGTCGACCTCCGCCTGGCCGCAGGCAGCGACTTGGGCCAGTACGCTGTTGGTGGCGGGGTTGATGGCGGCGAACGTGGCGCCATCCTGTGCGTTGACGGGTTTGCCGTTGATCAGCGCCTGGGATGGCAGGTACAGGTCCGAGGCGCGTTGTTGCCAGAATTCGAGGGTGTACATTTGTACTCCAGTCGACCGCGGTGGCGATCATTTTGCGGAAGTAACAGGTACCACACAGTCCGCAAGCGCGCCGCGCTCCCCTTGTGGGAGCGGGCGTGCCCGCGAATCAGGCGACACGGAGGATGGCACCGGCTTCGCCGGTGTTCGCGGGCATGCCCGCTCCCACAGGGGAAACCGGTTGCCCTTGGCAACGGTTTAGAGCTTGCCGACCAAGCGGGCCGTACGGTCCACGGCAATGCGGGTTTTCTCCACCAGCTCATCCAGCTCGCTGTGGTTGGCGATCAAGGCCGGCGCCATGATCATCCGGCCCAACGTCGAGCGAATGATCACCCCCTCCTCAAAACCAAAGGTGCGGCATTGCCAGGCCAGGTCGTTCTCGTTGGCGAAGCGTTTGCGCGTCGGCTTGTGCTCGGCGAACTGCAACGCTGCCACCAACCCGGCGCCCTGCACCTGGCCGATCAACGGGTGGTCGGCGAACACCTCGCGCAGGATGCGTTGCAGGTACGGTCCGGTGTCATCCTTAACCTGGGTCACGATGCCTTCGTCGCGCAGCGCCTTCAGGTTGGCGATGGCCACCGCCGCCGCCACCGGGTGGCCGGAATAGGTCAGGCCGTGGGCAAACACCCCGCCCCGCTCCACCAGTGCCTCGGCAATGCGCTTGCTCAGCACCAGGCCACCCATGGGCACGTAGCCGCTGGTCAGGCCCTTGGCAATCGACAGGGTGTCGGGCTCGAAGCCGAAGTATTCGTGTGCAAACCACTCGCCGGTGCGGCCAAAGCCACCAATCACCTCATCGGCGCACAACAGCACGTCGTACTGGCGGCAGATGCGCTGGATTTCCGGCCAGTAGCTTTCCGGCGGGAAGATCATGCCGCCTGCGCCCTGGAACGGCTCGGCGATAAAGCCGGCAACATTCTCGGCCCCCAGTTCCAGGATCTTTTCCTCCAGCTGCAAGGCGCAGCGGCGGCCGAACTCGGCCGGGGTCAGCTCGCCCCCCTCGGCGTACCAGTACGGCTCGTCGATGTGCGCAACATCCGGGATCAGCCCGCCCATTTCGTGCATGAACTTCATGCCGCCCAGCGCCGTAGCCGCCAGGGTCGAGCCGTGGTAACCGTTCCAGCGGCCAATCATGACCTTCTTGTTCGGCTGGCCGACCACTTGCCAGTAGCGGCGTACGGTACGGATCAACACTTCGTTGGCTTCAGAGCCTGAGTTGGTGTAGATCGCGTGGCTGTAGTGGCCGGGCAGCAGGCTGAACAGCAGCTCGGACAGCTCGATCACCGCCGGGTGGGTGGTGTGGAAAAACATGTTGTAGTAGGCCAGCTGGTCCATCTGCGTGGCGGCAGCGACAGTCAGGTCGCGGCGCCCGTAGCCGAGCTGGGTGCACCACAGGCCAGACATGCCATCCAGGTAGCGCTTGCCCTCGCTGTCCCACAGGTGCAGGCGTTCGCCACCGACGATCACCCGCGGCCCTTCGGCATTCAGCGCTTTCTGGTCGAGGAAGGCATGGATATGGTGCGCGGCATCGGCTGCCTGGTAGTCGCGGGTCTGGCGTTGCGGGGCGAAAGGCGCATTCATTGTTGGTTTTCCTTTGCGGTGGGGTTGCAGGGTGGCTGGCGCTCAGCGCAGCTTGCCCATGTAGCTTTCCAGCGGGTCCTTGCCCAGCACGCCCTGGGCATTGGCCAGCGCGTCGATGAACAGGGAAAACAGCTCGGACTGGGTGCCGATGTCGAGCTTGGCGTAGACGTTCTTGCGGTGCGACTTGATGGTGTCTTCCGACACTCCCAGGCGCTCGGCCAGCGACTTGGTCGAGTGGCCACGCAGGATCAACTGGGCGATACGGCATTCACGCTCGGTCAGCAGCGAGCTGCCAAAGTTGTTCAGCGCCGCGTGGATGCGTTGTTCGAGGATGTTCTCGAAGCGCCCGGTGCGGCTGTCCAGCCCGGCGAAGTGCTTGCTCAGCACCGCCAGCACCCAGGGCGTGATGCGCCCGTACAGCTCGCGGGTGTGCGCATCCAGCTTGTCGGTGAACGCCAGCGACACCGCCAGGCTCTGCCCCGGCGCAACCTGCAGGATGTAGTTGAGCTCATCCTCCAGGTGCGAGTGCCGGTAGAACGACTGGTAGTATTCGCTGACCTCGAAATGGTCGGGCGCTACTTCGAACAACCCATAGCAACCCGACTCGACCTGCTCCACACACGCCCCGTAGAACGGGTCGAGCAGGTAGAAGCCGGACAAGTAGCGGCTGACATTGCCCTCAGGCTGCCAGGGCGCCTTGTCGTCCTGCTCGAACAGCGCACAAGGCATGCCGTCGTGCGGGTACAGGTACACCGTGGTCGCCTGGATCGGCCGGATAACGCCAAGTGCGGCAAACAGGTTGGCGGCAAAGCCCGGTCGGCCGATTGCCTCGGTGACCTTGGCCAGGTGCTCGAACCACTGTTCTGAAAGCAATTGATTAGTCACTGTGGGCCTGCCGTTTCTATTCAGTGGCACCGCCGCCAGTGCGGTGCGTTGTTGACCAGATACTCCCACGCCACCGCAGACGCCGGAATCACCCTTTGGGGTGAGCCGGGCAAGGCTGTACCCGCTCACCCCAAAGGGTGATTCCGGGTACCTGCAGGGTGTGGGAGCATCAACCCGCCCCAGCGCTGCGAGCCTTCCGCTCGACCTCCTTGCACTTCACCCACCGGTAACGAGCCTGCTCGCGTACCGCGGTGTCTTGCATCCCCTTCCAGGAGTTAGCAATGCATACAACAACAAGTACAGCCCATAGCCCCTCACATGACACCGCCGCGCATCCCTGCGCCAACACCGGCCGCTTCCGCAAGTCCATGGGGCTGACTGCCCTGGTCCTGTTCGGCCTGGCCTACATGGTGCCCCTGGCCGTATTCACCACGTACGGGCTGGTCACCCAGATGACCAAAGGGCACCTGCCCACCGCCTACCTGCTCACCCTCGCCGCCATGCTGCTGACTGCCTACAGCTACGGCCGCATGGTCCAGGCCCACCCCTACTCCGGCTCGGTCTACACCTATACGCGCAAGGCCTTCGGCAGCCACATCGGCTTTATTACCGGCTGGACACTGCTGCTCGACTACATCTTCCTGCCGCTGCTCAGCTACCTGCTGATCGGCATCTACATGTCGGAATACTTCCCGGCTATCCACGCGTGGGTGTGGGTGGCAGGCTCAATTGCCCTGGTCACCTTCCTCAACCTGATCGGCATCGAGTCCATCACCCGGGTCAACTGGATCCTGGTAGTGGTGCAACTGGTGTTCATCATCGTCTTCGTCGCCCTGTCCGTGCTCAAGCTCAGCGGGCACGCGGAGCCGGTGTCGCTACTCGCCCCCTTCCATCACGAAGGCTTCAGCGTGCCGCTGATCATGACCGGCGCTGCCGTGCTGTGCCTGTCCTTCCTGGGGTTTGATGCCGTCTCGACCATGGCCGAAGAAACGACCAACCCGACCTACCGCATTCCGGTGGCGATCCTGGCGGTTTCGCTGATCGGCGGCTTGCTGTTCTTGGTGGTGTCGTACTGCGCGCAGATGGTGTTCCCCGACTGGGGCAGCTTCGCCGACCCGGATTCGGCCTCGGTGGATGTGATGCGCCGTGTCGGCGGCGAACTGCTGGTAACGGCCTTCACTGCCACCTACGTGGCCGGCTGCTTCGCCTCGGCCATGGTGTCCCAGGCCAGCGTGTCTCGCGTGCTGTTCGCCATGGGCCGCGACGGCGCGTTGCCGCGGGCGTTCGGCCAACTGGTGACGAAAAAACGCGTGCCAGCCACTGCCATCCTGGTGGTCAGCCTGCTATCGCTGATCGCCCTGGTGATCACCCTCGACACCGTGGCCAACATGATCAGCTTTGGCGCGCTGTTCGCCTTTTCGGCGGTGAACCTGGCGGTGGTCAAGCACTATCTGGTCGACCAGAAACTGCGCGGTGGCCGCAACTACCTGCTGTACGGCGCCATCCCCGGCCTGGGCTTTCTCAGCACGCTGTGGCTGTGGAGCAGCCTGACCAGCCTGTCGTTCACCATCGGCCTGTGCTGGATGGGCATGGGCCTGGTAGTGCTGATGGGGCTGACGCGCGCGTTTCGGGTGAAGCTGCCGGAATTGCAGATGGCGGAGTGACGCTACAAGCTGGGTGATAACTGGTCGTTATCACCCGATCCGCATTAATCATTATTCAGCCCCCCGTTCGCCCCCTACAGTCCCAGCGCAACGACTGTCATTGCCAACGGGAAACGAAATGTCCATCGAACATCGCCTGAACCATATCGCCGGCCAACTCAGCGGCAACGGTGACGTGCTGCTGAACAGCGTCGACGCCCACACCGGCGAGCCGCTGCCTTACGCCTTCCACCAGGCGACCGGCGACGAAGTAGAGGCCGCCGTGCAGGCCGCCGAGGCCGCCTACCCCGCCTACCGCAGCACCAGCCCGGCCCAGCGCGCCGCCTTCCTCGACGCCATTGCCAACGAGCTGGACGCACTGGGTGACGACTTCATCCAGCATGTGATGCGCGAAACCGCGCTGCCCGAAGCCCGCATCCGTGGCGAACGCAGCCGTACCAGCAACCAGCTGCGCCTGTTTGCCGAGGTGGTACGCCGTGGCGATTTCTACGCCGCACGCATCGACCGTGCCCTGCCCCAGCGTACGCCGCTGCCGCGCCCGGACCTGCGCCAGTACCGCATCGGCGTGGGCCCGGTAGCCGTGTTCGGTGCCAGCAACTTCCCGCTGGCCTTCTCCACCGCTGGCGGTGACACCGCGTCGGCGCTGGCCGCTGGCTGCCCAGTGGTGTTCAAGGCGCACAGCGGGCACATGCTGACTGCCGCCCATGTGGCTGGCGCCATTGACCGCGCGGTGGCCAGCAGCGGCGTGCCGGCAGGCGTGTTCAACCTGATCTACGGTGCCGGTGTGGGCGAGGCGCTGGTCAAGCACCCGGCCATCCAGGCGGTCGGTTTTACCGGCTCGCTGCGCGGTGGCCGCGCCCTGTGCGACATGGCGGCAGCACGCCCGCAGCCAATCCCCGTATTTGCCGAAATGAGCAGCATCAACCCGGTGATCGTCCTGCCCCAGGCGCTGCAAGCCCGTGGCGAGCAAGTAGCCGGCGAACTGGCCGCCTCGGTGGTGATGGGTTGCGGGCAGTTTTGCACCAACCCTGGCCTGGTGGTGGGCATCCAGTCGCCGCAATTCGAGCATTTCGTGCAAACGCTGGTGGCACGCATGGCCGACCAGGGCCCGCAGACCATGCTTAACGCCGGCACCCTGCGCAGCTACCAGAACGGTGTGCAGCACCTGCTGGCGCACCCGGGTATCCAGCACCTGGCCGGGCAGCCACAGACCGGCAACCAGGCCCAGCCACAGCTGTTCAAGGCAGACGTAAGCCTGCTGCTGAACGGCGACCCGCTGCTGCAGGAAGAAGTATTCGGCCCGACCACCGTAGTGGTGGAGGTGGCCGACGCCGAGCAACTGGCTGAAGCGCTGCGCCACCTGCAAGGGCAACTGACCGCCACGCTGATTGCCGAGCCTGATGACCTGCGCGCCTTCGCCTCCCTGGTGCCGTTGCTGGAGCGCAAGGCCGGGCGCCTGCTGCTCAACGGCTACCCGACCGGTGTGGAGGTTTCCGATGCAATGGTGCATGGCGGGCCTTACCCGGCCACCTCCGACGCACGCGGCACCTCGGTCGGTACCTTGGCCATCGACCGCTTCCTGCGCCCGGTGTGCTTCCAGAACTACCCCGATGCACTGCTGCCGGATGCATTGAAAAACGCAAACCCGCTGGGGATTGCGCGGTTGCTCGATGGCGTGAACAGCCGCGACGCGGTGTGATACGGCGCATGTTGAGCAGGCACGGTGCAGCTTAGCCGTGCCAGGCTTGCAGGCAGCGTTGAAAAGACGCAATTACCTGGCTGCTCTGCCGATCAGCCAGGCAATACAGGTAAGTCTCCGTGTACACCGGGTCCTGCGCAATGCGGATCACCTTCAGGCGCGGGTCGCCAATGTATTCCGCCTCGGACACCGCGCCAATGCCGATGCCACGGATCACCGCCTCGCGCAGCGCCTCGCGGCTGCCGATTTCCATGGCGATGCGCGGTGTTACCTGCGCCGCTTCCAGCGCATTGTCCAGCGCCAGCCGTGTAGTCGAACCCTGCTCACGGCGCAGCAACGGCTGCCCCTGCAGGGCTTGCAGCGGCACCTGATCGTGGCGGGCAAAAGGGTGATCGGCGCGGGCGAACAGGATCACCGGGTGCCTGGCATAACGTTGTGCGACAAACGCCGGATCATGGTGCAGCCCCGCCAACACACCGATGTCGGTCACATAGCCCTGCAGATCGGCCAGCACTGACGCCGAGTTGCCCACGCGGATGGACACGTCGATCTGTGGGTACGCCTGCCGATAGCGGTCGACCATTTCGATCACATGAAACGGCCCCACTGCACCGATCTTCAGCTCACCACGGTTTAGCTGGCCACTGTCACGCAGCAGGCTGGTCGCCTCGGCTTCGAGCATCGACATCTGCTGGGCAATGGGCAGCAAGGCGCGGCCAACGGCGGTCAGCTCGATGCGCCGCCCGCGGCGGTGGAACAGCTCGACATCAAATTCGCGTTCCAGCCCCTGGATCTGGTTGGTCGCGGTCGGCTGGCTGAGGCCGATGGCCCTGGCCCCGGCGCTGAAGCTGGCGTGCCGGGCCACGGCAAGGAAGGTGCGCAGGCGAGCGGTAGACATCCATAGATCCTTTGAATGGTTGGCTGGCCAAACGCATATTGAATTGATGCTGTGACTGTCACATGACAGCCCTAGCTTTGGCGCTACCGACAACAACCACTCCGGTATTGCCATGACCCCCTTCCCGAAACTGTTGCGCTGTGCCCGCCTCGCCCTGTTGCCACTGCTGCTCGCCCCCGCCGTGCAGGCACAGCAGGTGCTTACCGTCGGCCTGATCCCGTCGGAAGACTCCCAGGCCATGATCAAGAGCAGCCAGCAGGTGCTCGACCAGTTGCAAGCGCGCCTGGGCATGCCGGTCAAGCCATTCGTCGCTACTGACTACAACGGGGTGATCGAAGCCCTTCGCGCCGGCAAGCTGGACGTGGCCTACCTCGGCCCGTTTTCCTACGTACTGGCCAACCAGATCGCCGGTGCCGAAGCGTTTGCCGTGGCGGTGACCAAAAAGACCGCCAGCAGCGCCTACCACAGCCTGATCATCGCCCGTCAGGACAGCGGCATTCGTACGCTCGACGACCTCAAGGGCCACACCTTCGCCTTCGTCGACCCCAGCTCGGCCTCCGGCCATCTGTTCCCCAAGGCCGGCCTGGAGCACGCTGGCCATGACCCGAAAACCCTGTTCTCACGGGTGATCTTCTCCGGCTCGCACGATGCCAGCATTCTTGCCGTGGCAAACCGCAAGGTTGATGCAGCGGCCGTGGCCGACCGTATCCTGGCCGGGGCTGTGAACAACGGACAGGTTCAGCAGCAGGACTTCCAGGTGGTGTGGACCTCCCCGGATATTCCCGAATCACCAATGGTCTGGCGCAACAACCTTGACCCCGAACTGCAGGCCAGGCTGCGCACTGCGTTTGCCGGGATCAAGGACGTGCCATGGGGCGATCAGGGCATGCTCAATGGCTTCCAGCCGACCACTGACGCGGCCTACAACGTGGTTCGTGACACCGCCAAAGTGCTCGACCTCGACCTGCGGAGCCTGAAATGATCCGTATCCGCCAACTGACCAAGGGCTACGCCGACAACCCGGTACTGCGCGGCATCGACCTGGATGTTCAGGCCGGTGAATTCGTGGTGATCCTCGGCCAGTCCGGCGCCGGCAAATCGACCCTGCTGCGCTGCATGAACCGGCTGGCCCAGGCCGACACCGGCGAGCTGCAGGTGGCCGGGGTTAACGCCATGCGTGCAGCCGACCAACGCGCACTGCGCCGGCAGGTCGCGATGATCTTCCAGCATCACAACGTGGTAGCGCGGCTGTCGGTGCTTAAGAACGTGCTGACCGGCCGTCTCGGCCACTGCAGCACTCTTGCCTCGCTGCTACAGCTGTTTCGCCGCGACGACGTGGCCCTGGCGCGTGATTGCCTGCGCCGGGTCGAGCTGGAGCACAAGGCCGGGTCGCGCACCGATGCGCTGTCTGGCGGGCAGATGCAGAGGGTGGGTATCGCCCGTGCGCTGGCCCAGCGACCACAGGTGATCCTGGCCGACGAACCGGTGGCCAGCCTCGACCCGAACACCGCGCATGTGGTCATGCAGTACCTGCGCGAAGCCAGCCGCACCCTCGGCATCACCGTGGTGTGCAACCTGCACCAGGTGGAACTGGCGCGGGCATTCGCCGACCGCATCGTCGGCCTGGCCAACGGGCGCCTGGTGTTCGACGGCCAACCCGGTCAGCTGGACGAAGCCGCGCTGCAGCACATCTATCACAACCCATCTGCCAATGAGCCTGAGCAGGCAATGGCTGCACCACGGCCAATGCTGGCCACTGGCACAGGAGCCTCGGCATGAACCCGCAGAGCCACCAATGGCTGGTCAAAACACCCACTCGCGCCCGCAGCTGGCTGGGCACTGGCGCGCTGTTGCTGGCGATCGTCCTGGTGCTGCAGTGGAGCGCCGAAGGGGCACAGCTGAGCTGGGGCGAACTGGCCAACGGGCTGCCACAGATCGGCGACTTCCTTGGCCGCTCGCTACCGCCAGACCTGAGCATAATGCCCAGTTTGTGGCGCCCGGCCCTGGAAACCCTGCAAATCGCGCTATGGGGCACCCTGCTGGGGATCGTTCTCGCCGTGCCGCTGGGCTTTCTGGCCGCGCGCAACTTGCATGGCAACCGCTGGCTGTACCAGGCCACCCGGCAGCTGCTGAACGTGATCCGCAGCATCAACGAGCTGATCCTGGCCTTGGTGTTCGTCTCGGCGGTAGGGCTGGGGCCCTTCCCAGGCGTGCTGGCCCTGGCGCTGCATGGCGTGGGCATGCTCGGCAAGTTCTTTGCCGAAACCATCGAGGAAATCGACCAGGGGCCCATTGAAGCGCTGCGGGCCACCGGTGCGCGGCCACTGCAGGTGATCGCCTTCGGCGTGCTGCCGCAAGTGATCACCGCCTGGATCGCCGTGGTGCTGTACCGCTTCGAGGTGAACCTGCGTTCGGCCACGGTGCTGGGCATGGTCGGTGCCGGTGGCCTGGGCTTCGAGCTGGTCAGCAGCCTGAAGCTGTTCAAGTACCAGGAAACCGCCACCTGCATCCTGGTGATCACTGTGATGGTGGTGCTTGCCGACCTGGTCTCCAACCGCCTGCGGCACGCCATTCAGGGCAACGCCCGCCACTGATTCGCCGCCCATTTAACCCCTTGCCACGTGCGCCCGGCGGGCGCGCGACGGGCAGACCATGCCTGGAGTTCAAGCCCATGCACTTTGTGTCCGTTATCGGCTCAGCCGATAGCACCCTGCAATCAATCGATTGGATCGAAACCCGCCAGCCGACGAGCATGGCTGCACCTTCCAACAACAATAAGGAACTGCCCATGCCTGCCTGCTTCCACAACCCGGTCACCACCGTTTTCGGCGGTGGCAGCCTGGACCAGATCGCCCGACACTGCCCCGGCAAAGTCGCGCTGGTCACCTTCCCCGAGGCCGAACAGCTCGGTTTGGTTGCGCGGGTACGCAGCCTGCTGGGCGAGCGACTGGTGTGCGTGATCGACAACGTGCAACCCAACCCCGATGTCGCCTGGCTGCGCGGTGTGCATGAAGCGTTCTGGGCACGGCACGGCGACTGCGATACGGTGCTGGCGCTAGGCGGTGGCAGCGCCATCGATACCGCAAAGGCGCTGATCGTCGGTACCGCTTCCGGCCATTTCGATGAACTGCTCGAGCTGCTGGCCAGCGGCAAACCGTTTACCCCGGCCCGACACAAGACACTGGTGGCCGCGCCGACCACGGCAGGCACCGGCAGCGAGGTGACGCCATGGGCCACCTTGTGGGACGCTGGCCAGCAGAAGAAGTACTCGCTGCACCTGAGCTGTACCTGGCCCAGCGTGGCGCTTATCGACCCGGAACTGATGCTCAGCGTGCCGGCCGGGGTGACGGTATCCACCGGGCTGGATGCTTTGTCCCACGCGCTGGAATCAATCTGGAACCACAACGCCAATCCGCTCTCCGATACCTTCGCGCTGTCGGCCATCGACGACATTCTCGACTGCCTGCCACGCCTGCAGCAGGACCTGGGCAACCGCGAGCTGCGGGCCCGCATGGCGTTGGCTGCACTGAAGGCCGGGCTGGCCTTTTCCAATACCAAGACTGCCTTGGCCCACTCCATTTCCTACGAAATGACCTTGCGCCACGGCCTGCCCCACGGCATCGCCTGCTCGTTCACCCTGCCGCTGGTGCTGGGCCTGGCCTGGGGCCGTGATGCCGGGCGTGACCAGATCCTGCAGAAGGCCTTCGGCCGCGACCTTGCAGCCGCCCAACAGCGCTTGCGAGCATTTCTTCATCAACTGGGCGTACGCACCGAGTTCGCAGACTACGGCGTGACAGCCGCCGAGGCCCAGGCGATGATCGACGCCGCCATGCAGGGCGCCCGTGGGCGCAATTTCATCGGCGCGCAAGCCGCCTGACATTCCGCGTTTTTCCTGTAGCACCTTTCAAGAGTGCCGACTCGCCGTGCCCCTCGGGCCGGCGCCAGAGAACAAAAGGAAACCGTCATGAACCGTGCACAAACCCTGACTGGCACGCTGCCCAGCACCATGCCGTTTCGCCTCGCGCAATGGCGCATGCTGCTGGCCGCGATGTTCTGCTACCTGTTCTTCTACACCGGGCGCCAAACTTTCGGTTTCGCCATCCCCGGGATCCAGGCCGAGTTCGGCCTGAGCAAGGAAACCCTCGGCTGGGCCTCCACCGCCATGCTGTGGATGTATGCCATTGGCCAGGCCATCAATGGCAACCTCGCCGACAAGTTCGGCGGCCGACGCATCATGAGCATCGGCGCCGTGTTGTCATGCGGCGCCAACTGGGTCACCAGCTTTGCCGGCGGTTTTCTCAGCCTGATCCTGCCGTGGGGCGTCAACGGCTACTTCCAGGCCCTGGGCTGGGCGCCCGGCAGCCGCTTGCTGTCAAACTGGTGGGGTGCTGCCGAGCGCGGCAAGGTCTATGGCTTCTATGTGTTCGCCGCCGGCTGCGCTTCGGTGCTGTCGTATGTCACCTCGGTGGTGGTGATTGATGTACTGCACCTGGAGTGGCGGTGGATCTTCCGCCTGCCGGTGCTGCTGATGCTGGCCGGTGGCATCGTTTTTTACCTGGTTGCCCGGGAACGCCCGCAGGACATGGGCTACCCCGCGCTGGACGACACCGGCGTAGCCAACGCCGAAGACAGCGCCAACGCGGCCACCCAGGGCGGCGAAGAAACCTCGCGCCAGCGTTACCTTGCCGTTCTGAAAAACCCGCGTCTGCTGGTGGCCGCAGTGTCGCTGGGCTTCCAGAACGCTGCGCGCTACGGGCTGATCGTCTGGGTGCCGGTGCATTTCCTGGGCGCCAACTGGCAGAAAGGCGACAGTTTCATCGACCCGAAGTGGATCACCATCGCCTTGCCGGTGGGCATGGCCGTGGGCGCGCTGAGCAACGGCTGGGTGTCGGACAAGCTGTTCGGTAGCAAGCGCTACAAGGCAATCATGCTGTACATGGTGTTGGGCGCGCTCACCAGCCTGTGGATGTGGAGCCTGCCGGCACACAGCGCGGTGGGCCTGCTGGCGCTGTTCCTCTGCGGTTTCTTTGTCTATGGCCCTGCATCGAGCTTCTGGGCGTTGTGCCCCGACCTGGTTGGCGCGCGCCGCGCCGGCACCGCCACAGGGATCATGAATTTCGCATCGTACCTGTTCGCCGGGCTGGCAGAGCCGCTGATCGGACGTATGCTCGATACCACCGGCAACACCTCGCTGATCTTCGTCGTGGTCACCACAGCCTGCGCCTGCAGTGCCCTGGTGGCCCTGTTCGTGCGCCGCTGAGGTTGCCTGCCATGTCGTCCGTGCCATTGCCAGAGAGGTGTCATGTACCAGTACCACAAGTGGTTGCGCTCCTTCCATGCCGTGGCACGGACCGGCAGTTTCACCCAGGCCGCCGAGCTGCTGAGCATCGGCCAGCCGACTGTCAGCGAGCAGGTCAGCGGCCTGGAAAAACGCTTTTGCGTGGAACTGTTCCACCGCCGCGGGCGCTTTATCGAGCTGAGCCCGGCAGGCCGCCAGCTCTACGAAATCACCCAGGGCCTGTTCGGCCAGGAAGACGAAGCGCTGCAACTGCTGCACAGCTTCCAGCAACGCAAGCAAGGCATGCTGCGTATCGGCGCGGTGTCGCCGCCAATCGCCATGAGCCTGACGTACGAGCTGATGCAGCGCTACCCGCAGATCGAGCTGGAAACCTCGTTCAGCAGCGAGGCCGGGACACTGGAGAGGCTGTACAACTTCGACATCGACCTGGCCATCCTCGCCCTGTCGGAGTTCGACCAGCGCCTGAGCACCCGGCTATACCGCACCTGCCCGATTCTGGCGGTGGTGCGCGACGACCATCCCTGGGCCGGGCAGACGAGTGTCAGCGTAAAGGACATTGCCGATCAGCGCGTGGTGCTGCGCGAGGCGGCATCGCGCACCCGCCAGCTTGTGGAGGAAGGCTGCCGCCGGCATGGCGTTTCACTGGATTGCGCGATGCAGTTGAACAGCCGCGAGGCCATTGTGCATGCGGTGGTACACGGCATCGGCGTGGGCTTTGTCTCGGCGGTGGAGTATGCCGACCGGCCTGGCACGCGCTCTGTCGCCTTTATCGAAGACCCGTTCCACATCAGTTACTACCTGTGCTGCCTGGGCATCCGCCGTAACCGGGCGATCATCGCCGAACTGTTCGACGCGCTCAACGCGCACTGATGCACCACTGACCAGCGCGAGCCTGCCAATGCGTCGGGCGGGCCGCGCGCACCCTGAGTTTTTACCCACTGGAGCTTTGCCATGCACTATCAGCACCCCAAGCAACTGCAGGCCGCCATTCTTGACTGGGCCGGCACCGTGGTGGATTTCGGCTCGTTCGCCCCCACCCAGATCTTCGTCGAGGCCTTTGCCGAGTTCGGCGTGCAGGTCAGCCTGGAGGAAGCCCGCGGGCCCATGGGCATGGGCAAGTGGGACCATATACGCACCCTTTGCGATGTGCCCGCCATTGCCGCGCGCTACCAGGCCGCATTCGGCCATACGCCAAGCGACGATGATGTAACAGCCATCTACGAGCGCTTCATGCCCTTGCAGATCGAGAAGATCGCCGACCATTCGGCGCTGATTCCCGGGGCCCTGGAGGTCATCGCCCAGTTGCGCCGGCAAGGGCTGAAAATCGGCTCCTGCTCAGGCTACCCTGCTGTGGTGATGGAAAAGGTGGTGGCCCTGGCCTTGAGCAACGGCTACAGCGCCGACCACGTGGTGGCGACCGACGAGGTACCGAATGGTCGCCCCTACCCCGCACAGGCACTGGCCAACGTGATTGCCCTGGGGGTCAGCGATGTAGCGGCTTGCGTCAAGGTCGACGACACTTGGCCGGGCATTCTCGAGGGCCGCAGCGCGGGAATGTGGACCGTGGCCCTGACGTGCTCGGGCAACGCTCTCGGGCTGACCTACGAGCAATACAAGGCTTTGCCCGAAGCGGAACTGGAACAGCAACGCCGGCGCATTGGCAGCCTGTTCGAAGGTGCGCGACCGCATTACCTGATCGACACCATCGCCGAACTGCCCGGCGTCATCGCCGATATCAATGCCCGCCTGGCGCGTGGAGAAATGCCGCAAGGCTGTTGAACCTGACGGCATGGCCTGGTTTGTCCGCGAACAACGCGTCATCCGTTTCGCGGGCAAACCCGCTTCCGCGCGAAGGGCTGAGACACACAGATGCCATTGATGAAATGTCCTTGTCAGCATTCAATATGCTCCACTGACAATGGAACCCAATTCATCAACAAGGCCCGCCATGTACTCCTCCGAACGCCTGAAAGGCATCGACGTATTCGTTGCCGTCGCTGATCTGGGCAGCTTCACGGCAGCCGCCGAGCGGCTCAACCTCACCAGCTCGGCCATCAGCAAGAGCGTGGCCCGGCTGGAGGCCCGCCTGGGTGCACGCCTGTTCAACCGCACCACACGCACGTTGTCGCTCAGCGAGGCTGGCGTCATCTTCTACCGTACCTGCACCTCGGTCCTGGCCGACCTGGAAGAGGTCGAGCACGCACTGGTCGCCAGCGACAACGAACCCCATGGCAAGGTCCGGATAGAACTGCCAGCCTCCTACGGCCGCCTGCATGTGCTGCCCTTGATTCTGGACTTCATCCGCCTGCACCCATTGCTGCAACCGCACGTGTCTTTCTCCGACCGTTTTGTCGACCCGGTGCACGAAGGTATCGACATCGTGGTGCGAATCGGTGGCCCGGATGCCTGGCCTGCGGCACTTGGCCACCAGTACTTCGGTGCCCAGCGCCTGATGTTCTGTGCCGCACCCGCCTACCTCGAAAAGCACGGGGTGCCACAAGACGAACGCGACCTGGAACACCACCACTGCGTCGGCTATGGCCATACCGATGGCATGGTCAGCCCCTGGCTGTTCAAGGGCCGCCAGCCTGGCGAAATGGAACGACGCACCGTACAGCCACGCATCGCGGTGGGGGACGGCGAGGGGGAAGTTGCAGCAGTGCTGGCCGGTCATGGCATCGGCCAGCTACCCACTTGGCTGACCCAGCAACTGCTCGATCAAGGGCGCCTGGTCGAGGTGCTGCCAGAGCTGGCCACCGACGGCCTGCCAATGAATCTGGTGTGGCTCAAAAGCCGCGAGGGGCTACCCAAGGTCCGCGCCCTGCTCGACTACCTGCTGCCGCGGCTGGCGCCTCATGGTACCCGGGCCAGCGATGCGCGCTGATGCGCAAGGCCGCCGACAAGCGGCACAAGCCCCAGCGCCACCAGCGCCACGCCTGCGGCTACGTAGCCCAGGTATTCGATACCCAGCCCAGGGATGGTCAAGCCACCGAGGACGGCGCCCAGGCCAATCCCCGCATTGGCTGCCGACACATTGGTGCTACCGGCCAACGCCTGGGCATGCGTCACAGAACCCATCACCCGTACCTGGCTGATGGGGTATAGCGCGGTGTTGGCCACACCCCACACCCCCAGTGCCAGGCAGAACACCAAGCCTGCCTTTGCCAGCGGCACGATTGCCGCCATACCGATAGCCAGCAACAGCAGAAACAGCGCCGTCGCCCGCAGCGGTGAACGGTCCACGACCCGTCCACCGATCCAGTTGCCGAGCAGGCCCACTGCGCCAAAGCCCATCAGCCACCAACCGGTATGCGCGGGTGGGACACCCGCAACCCGCTGCAGCAGCTCGGCCAGGTAGCTGTAGCCTGTGAACATCGCGGTGAACACCACCACCGAAAGCAGGACGTTGGCGAGGAAATAGCGCTCTTTGAAAATGCGTGCCTGCTGCATGAAGTCGACCTTCGCCGCGCGGGCAACGTGCGGCATCCACACCCACATGGCCAGCGCCATCAGCAACGACAGTGCGGCCAGTATCCAGAATGCGCCACGCCAACCCACGGCATTGGACGCCACGGTGCCCAGCGGAATACCCAGCAACATCGCCGCCGAGATGCCCAGGTACACCTTGGAAATGGCTTGCCCTGCTTTATCAGGCCCGGCCAACTGGCCGGCCGTTTCACTGGCCGTGCCCCAGAACACCGGCAACGCCAGTGCCGGGACAACCCGCGCAATGGCCAGCACCCAGAAACTGGTCGAGGCCGCAGCCAATGCATTGGCTGCGGCAAATACCAGCAGAATGGTGATGAATAAACGCTTGCGGTCCAGGTGCGCCAATGCCGCAGTCAAGAACGGGCCGGCAAGCATCACAGTAAAGGCAAACAGCGTGACCAACTGCCCCGCCATCGAAATGGAAACCCCCAGGTCCTGGCTGAGCGCGGGCAACAAGCCGACAATCAGGAATTCGGTGGTCACGATCAAAAAGGCCGAAAAGGCAAGCACCGCGACGCTGATTGCAGCAGTACGGCCAGTGGCAGTAGCCCCAAGGCGGGGTTCAAAAGCAGACATCAAGACAGGCTCCAGAAAAGGTCCTGCCAGTCTATTGATAAATAAAATTCCTATTTCTGGTTATTTTTCACGAATTGAATGACGCAAAATCATCAATAGCACTTGAGTGTATACAACTTACAGGGTTCCTGATTACATTATCCCTCGCCTACGACCTCGGTAATCGCCAAGGCGTATTGCAACGGGCTTAAGCCATGTTATCTGCAACCGGTAAGAAAACCCTCCTAGTCAAAAACGCCGCACTTCTGGTCACCATGGACGGCCAACGCCGCGAGATCAAAAACGGCGGTCTGTACATCGAAGACAACCTGATCACACAGGTCGGCCCAACCGATACCCTGCCACAACAGGCCGACGTCATCCTCGACATGGCCGGCAAAGTGGTCATCCCAGGCCTGGTCAACACCCACCACCACATGTACCAGAGCCTCACCCGCGTGGTGCCGGCAGCCCAGGACGGCGAGCTGTTCAACTGGCTGACCAACCTGTACCCGATCTGGGCACGCCTGACCCCCGAGATGATCGCGGTGTCGACCCAGACCGCCATGGCCGAGCTGATCCTGTCCGGCTGCACCACCTCCAGCGACCACCTGTACATCTACCCCAACGGCTGCAAGCTCGACGACAGCATCCACGCTGCCGCCGAGATCGGCATGCGCTTCCACGCCGCGCGCGGCAGCATGAGCGTAGGCCAGAGCCAGGGCGGCCTGCCGCCTGATTCGGTGGTGGAAAAGGAAGCTGACATCCTCAAGGAGTCCCAGCGCCTGATCGAGGACTACCACGATGCCAGCCACGGCTCGATGCGCCGCATCGTGGTAGCGCCGTGCTCGCCCTTCTCGGTCAGCCGCGACCTGATGCGTGAAGCCGCCGTGCTGGCGCGCCAGTACGGGGTGTCGATGCACACCCACCTGGCCGAGAACGTCAACGACATCGCCTACAGCCGCGAGAAGTTCGGCATGACCCCTGCCGAGTACGCCGAGGACCTCGGCTGGGTCGGCCACGACGTATGGCATGCCCACTGCGTGCAGCTCGACCAGCACGGCATCGAGCTGTTCGCCCGCACCGGCACCGGCGTCGCCCACTGCCCATGCTCAAACATGCGCCTGGCCTCGGGCATTGCCCCGATACGCAAGATGCGCGACCACGGTGTACCGGTGGGCCTTGGGGTCGACGGCTCTGCCTCCAACGACGGCGCCAGCATGATCGGTGAAGTGCGCCAGGCCCTGCTACTGCAGCGGGTAGGCTTCGGCCCCGACGCCATGACCGCCCGCGAAGCTCTGGAAATCGCCACCCTCGGCGGGGCCAAGGTGCTCAACCGCAATGACATCGGCGCCCTGGCCCCGGGCATGGTCGCCGACTTCGTCGCCTTCGACCTCGGCCACGTCGCCTATGCCGGTGGCCACCACGACCCGCTGGCGGCACTGGTGTTCTGCACCCCGACCCAGGTGCACACCAGCGTGATCAACGGCCGCGTCGTGGTGAAAGACGGCCAGCTGGCCACCGTCGACCTGCCACGCGTGCTGGAGCGCCACAACCAGTTGGCACACCAGCTGGTCAGCGGCAACTGATGTACCCGGGCTGCTGCGGCCAAGGCCGGTTGCAGTAGCCCACACCTCCCATTCAAAACTCAACGAATGCGACTGAGACCGTGCTGTTAGACGCATAAAATAACAAAGCGAGCTACTCACCATGACTTCTCCCGCTTCACCTCGTCCGGAAGACGAGAACCTCGGCGTGGGCGCCAACCTGGCCTATGGCCTGCAACATGTACTGACCATGTACGGCGGCATGATCGCCGTACCGCTGATCATCGGCCAGGCCGCAGGCCTCAGCGCTGGCGATGTCGGCTTGCTGATTGCCGCCTCGCTGTTCGCAGGGGGCCTGGCAACATTGCTGCAGACCTTGGGCATCCCCTTCTTCGGCTGCCGCTTGCCGCTGGTGCAGGGGGTTTCCTTTGCCAGCGTCGCCACCATGGTGGCGATCATCGGCAATGACGGCACCGGCGGAATTCAGGTGGTGTTCGGCGCAGTGATCGTGTCGTCATTGGTCGGCCTGCTGATCACCCCGCTGTTCTCGCGCATCATCAAGTACTTCCCGCCCTTGGTGACAGGCATCGTCATCACCACCATCGGCCTGACCCTGATGCCGGTTACCGCGCGCTGGGCCATGGGCGGCAACAGCCAGGCCGCTGATTTTGGCAGCCCGGCGAACATTGGCCTGGCGGCGTTCACCCTGGCCTCGGTACTGCTGCTGAGCAAGCTGGGCAGTGCCAGCCTGTCGCGCCTGTCGATCCTGCTGGCTATCGTGATCGGCACGCTGGCAGCGATGGCCACCGGCATGGCCGATTTCTCCCAGGCGCTGCAAGGGCCGTGGGTGGCCATGCCCGAGGTGCTGCACTTCGGCGCACCGCAGTTCCAGGTGGCGGCGATCCTGTCGATGCTTATCGTCATCGTGGTGACCATGGTCGAGACTTCGGCAGACATCCTGGCCGTGGGTGAAATCATCGGCACACCGGTCGACTCCAAGCGCCTGGGCAATGGCCTGCGGGCCGACATGATCTCCAGCGCCCTGGCGCCGTTGTTCGGCTCGTTCACGCAAAGTGCCTTCGCGCAGAACGTCGGCCTGGTCGCCGTGACCGGGGTTAAGAGCCGCTACGTGGTGGCCAGCGCCGGCCTGATCCTGGTCACGCTGGGGCTGCTGCCGGTGATGGGCAGGCTGGTCGCCGCAGTGCCTACTGCCGTGCTCGGCGGTGCCGGGCTGGTGCTGTTCGGCACGGTCGCGGCCAGCGGCATCCGCACCCTGGCCCAGGTGGACTACCGGAACAACATGAACCTGATCATTGTCGCCACCTCGATTGGGTTTGGCATGATCCCGATTGCGGCGCCGGGTTTCTATCACCACTTCCCGACCTGGTTCGAGACCATTTTCCACTCCGGCATCAGCTCGGCGGCGATCATGGCGATTCTGCTCAACCTGCTGTTCAACCACCTGCGCGCCGGCAACTCCGACCAGCAGTCGGTGTTCGTCGCCGCCAGCGAGCGCACCCTGCGCTACCGGGATATCGCCGGGCTGAATGAAGGTGATGTGTTCCGTGATGGCAAGCTGTATGACCGCGATGGCAACGAGGTGCCGATCATGGAGCCTGATGAGGGGCACTTCAAACCGGGCAAGGTGCCTGTTATGCACTGACACCTAATCCCCAAGGCTGACGCGCACCCTGTGGGAGCGGCCTTGTGTCGCGATAGGGCCGCAAAGCGGCCCTGGCAATCTATGCTGCGTCGCAGAAATTGTGGGGCTGCTGCGCAGCCCTATCGCGACACAAGGCCGCTCCCACAAAAAAGGCGACAGACCGCGGGCCCTGGCTTACTGCTGCTGCCGGGTAGCGCACACCACGATTTCGCGGATGCACACGGACTGCGGCTGGCCATAGGCAAAGCCGATGGTCTCGGCAATGGTCTCGGCCGTGAGCACCCCGCCCATCTCCTGCTTCCAGTCGTTGTACCCCGCCTTGATGGCGTCATCGGTCGTGTGGCTGAGCAGTTCGGTATCGACTGCACCCGGCTCGATGGTGATCACCCGCACATTGCTCGGTGCCAGCTCTTCGCGCAGGTTTTCCGACAGGCCGGTAACAGCAAACTTGGTGCCTACGTATGCGACATGGTTGGGGAAGGCCTTGCGACCGGCAACCGAACTGACGTTGATGATAGTGCCCTGCCTGCGCTCGACCATGCCGCTGGCGACCGCATGAATACCGTTGAGCAGGCCACGCACGTTCACGTCGAGCATGCGGTCCCACTGCTCCGGGTCCTGGGTGGCGATACTGCCCAGCAGCATCACACCCGCATTGTTGATGATCGCGTCTACCGGGCCAAACCGTGCTTCGGCCTCAGCGACGGCTGCCAGCACCGCAGCGCGGTCGGTGATATCGACCGCCAGTGCCAGGGTATTGGGCAGCTGCAGTTGCTGCATCGGCGCCAGGCGCCGGGACAGCAGCAACAGGGCGTGGCCACGGCTGGACAGCAGCTTGGCGGTGGCCAGGCCGATGCCGGAGCTGGCACCGGTAATGACTACCAAAGGTTTAAGGGTGTTGGTCATGGTCACCATCCTGTTATCCGATTTGCCTATGGGTAAGAAGTCGAGCGAGTATAGAAGCTGGTTTTTCTTGCGAAAAACGGGAAATTCTTTTCGCAGCCATCGGCATCACTTATGGGTAACCCATGGATTATCGCCAGCTTCGCGCCTTCATCGCCGTGTTCGAAGAGCGCAACATCACTGCCGCCGCGCGTTCGATACACCTTAGCCAACCGGCGCTTTCCGGCAGCATCCGGGCACTGGAGCAGGCCTTGGGCACCACGCTGTTCGTGCGCCAGGCCCGCGGCGTCGAGGTGACCGAGGATGCCCGCGCGCTCTACCCCGAAGCGCAGCGCATGGTCGCCGACGCCAATCGCCTGCTCGGCCGCTTCAAGGGGGATCGTGAGCGCGCGCCGTTGCAGATCGGCGTGGAGCAGGATGTGAGTGCGGCGGTACTGGGCAAGGTTTTACTGGCAGCCGCTGCCATGCAGCCCCCGGTGCGCTTGCAACTGGCGACCGGCTGCATGGGCGCGGTGCGGCTGGCCAGCGAAGAACTGCGCTGTGAGGATGAGTTGTTTCTGCCGCTGCACAGCGACCCGTTCGTGCTGGCGGTTGCGCAGCAGGCAACCACCGAAGCGCGCTGGATCACCTGCCCGTCACAGCCCAGCCATCAGCGCCTGCAACCTTTCTACAGCGGTACTCTGGTGGCAGAGGCAGACACCTTTGCCCTGGCCCTGGAGCTGGTTGCGGCGGGCCTGGGTGTCGCGATCGTGCCAGAATCGCTGGCCACCGAGCACCCCGGCGTGCGCATCGAGCCCATGCCACAACTCGACCTGCGCCGGCGTATCGGCCTGTGCTACTCGGCGCAGGCGCTGGCGGTTGATGGCGTCGTTCAGCTGCGCGATGCCTTGCAAAGTTGAATTGCCTGTACCGGCCCTGTCACCGGCCAGATTAAGCACGGGCTATGTGGGAGCTGGCTTGCCGGCGATGGGGTGCGAAGCAGCCCCAGGTTTCAGGTGCGCAGCACTTGCTCCCCGGCATTGCTCGGCAAACGAATGGCATCCGCCAACGCCACGCAGGCAATCAACGCAACGCCAATCAACGCCCAGTGGAAGTCGCTGACGGTCATCTCGCTTTCGCCGCCCCGCACCATCATCGCCACGCGCAACAGCAGTGCCACCACCGCCACACCCAACGCCATCGCCAGCTGGAAGCACATGCTGAACAGCGTCGAAGCCTCGCCCATCTGCTGCTTGGGCACATCGGCAAAACCGACAGCGTTGTACGTGGTGAACTGCATCGAGCGCGAAAGCCCGCCCACGAACAACACCACGGCCATCAAGTACCATGGCATGCCTTGCTGCAAGCCCAGGCAGGCCAGAATGCAACCAACGCCAATCAGCCCGTTGACCAGCAACACGCGGCGGAAACCATAGCGGCGCAGCAACCCGGTGGTAAACGGCTTCATGGCCAGGTTGCCGGCGAAGATCGCCAGTACCAGCAGCCCGGCATCCACCGGCGACAAGCCGAAACCAATCTGCAGCAGCAACGGGATCAGGAACGGCAAGGCGCTGATCGACAGGCGGAACAAGGTACCGCCAACGATGCTGACCCTGAACGTGGGGATAGACAGGGTATTCAGTGGCAATAGCGGCGAAGGATGGCGCCGGCAATGGCGAATTGCCAACCAGGTCAGCAAGCCGCCCAGCGACACCAGTGCCAGCCCGGCGCCCAAGCTGCCCCCCGCCAGCGAGCCAAGCATTTCCAGGCCGACCAGCCACGCCGCACAAGACGATGCCAGGAAAACGAACCCCAGCGTGTCGAAACGGCGTTTTTCATCTGACCGCGCATTCGGAATCAGCACCCAGGCAGCCGCAATGGCCAGCAACCCGAGGGGGATGTTCAGGTAGAAGATCCAGGGCCACGACCAATGCGTGACGATCAGGCCGCCGAGTGGCGGGCCCAATACTGGCGCCACCAGGCCGGGCCAGGTGATCACTGCGAGCATTTTCACCAGGTCCTTCTTCTCGGTCGTGCGCAGCACCACCAGCCGGCCCACCGGTACCATCAGGGCACCGCCAATGCCCTGAAGCACCCGGGCGGCGACGAAGGTTTCCAGGGTCGGGGCCATGCCGCACAGCAACGACGCCACGGTGAACAGGCCGATGGCCCCGGCAAATACCTGTCGCGGGCCGAAGCGGTCGGCCACCCAGCCACTGAGCGGAATGAACACCGCAACTGCCAGCAAGTAGGCACTGATGCCGATGTTCAGGCTGACAGCGCTTTCACCGAAGTCACTGGCCATTTGCGGCAGTGCCGTGGCAATCACGGTGGCGTCGAGGTTTTCCATGAAGAAGGTGATAGCCACCAGCAGGGCGATGCAGGTGGTTTGGCGGGAGGTGTAGACGGCTGCCGGGTTGGCCAAAGCTTCAGGTCCTTCTGATAGGTGAGTGCGGCTCAAGCAAGCCAAGGTTTCAGAGGCCCATGACCATCTCATGCCAGGCCATGCCGCCATGATCCGACGGCGACGGTTTCACGTACTGATACCCCATCTTCTGGTACAGCGCCACATGCTGCTGCTTGCACATCAGGTGAATGGTCTGCTTGCCCGAGGCCTTCATGCGGGCCATGAATTCGTCCATCAAGCGCTTGGCGTAACCTTTGCCCTGGTGCGCCGGGTCCACCACCACCGACATGATCACCACGTTCGGTGCTGCCGGGTCATGACCGATCAGTTCCTTGAATTCCTCATCAGACATGACCACTTCGTGGGCGCAACCGCTATTGATGAAGCCAACGATCTCACCTGCGTTTTCCAGGATCAGGAAGCCTTGCGGATACTGCGCGATGCGGGTGCGGATCTTCTCCAGCGTGGCCGCTTCATCCCCTTCATAGGCACCAATTTCAATGGCGTAGCAGCGCTCGGCGTCTGCAACAGTGGGGGTGCGGAACTGCGTGGTATTCATGGCTGACTCCTTGGAAACGTGAAAGCGTCAGGCATGGTAAACCAGTAGCGTTGTGCTTGCCGCCTACCTGGGATGGCACGCATGATGGGCGCATTGCCTACTCGCTCACGGACACGCCTATGACCGCTGCCTCACTCCCTCTCACAGAGCCAGGACGCTGCAAACGCCTGAAAGCGGCCAGCAGCAGCGACCATGACAACGTCGACGAACTGGTGATGGCGGCGCGGCCTTTCGAGAGCCGTGAGCGTTATGGCCACTTCCTGCAGGTACAACACCGCTTTCACGGCAGCCTGCTGGCGCTGTATCAGGACGATCAGCTGAACCGGTGGCTGCCGGGGCTGGTTGAGCTGTCGCGTTTTGCCGCAGTCGAGCAAGACCTGCTCGATCTGGGCCTGCCGCTGCCAACGTCTCCCCAGCCGGTCAGTGCCAGCCCGGCCCAAGCCCTGGGGTGGCTGTATTGCAGTGAAGGCTCCAACCTGGGCGCGGCGTTCCTGTTCAAGCACACTCAGCGCCTGGGGCTGGATGGAGAACAGGGCGCTCGACACCTGGCGCCGCACCCGGATGGTCGTGCACTGCACTGGCGCGAGTTCGTGGCCAGGCTTGATGGCCTGGTGCTGGATGAGGGGGAAGAAGCAGAAGTTGTGACGGGGGCGATTGCTGCGTTCGGCAGTTATCGGGCACATTTGCGTGAGGTATTCGCATAGATATAACGGAGTGGCATGGCACCGGCTGCGCCGGTGTTCGCGGCTGAAGCCGCTCCCACAGGTACTGCATAAGCCTGAAGCCAGTGCTGTACCTGCCGGCGCCGCGAAGGAGGTAACACAGGGCCTCACACCCTGTGCTACACACCAGACTTCAATGGTACCCTTCGCCGTCCTTGACCTTGCCGCGGAACACGTAATACGACCAGGCCGAATAGCCGAGGATGAACGGGATGATCAGCAGCGCACCGACCAGGGCGAAGCCCAGGCTCTGGGACGGCGCTGCGGCTTCCCAGATGGTCAGGCTGGGCGGCAGCACATACGGCCAGATGCTGATCACCAGACCGGTGAAGCCGAGGAACACCAGCAGCAGCGACCAGACGAAAGGCCCGGCATGCGGTGCGCCGCGCAACGACCTGAGGATCGCCCAGGTGGCCCCCAGCACCAGCACCGGTACCGGCAGGAAGAACCAGAAGTTCGGCAGGCTGAACCAGCGCTCGAAAATGGCCGGGTGGGTCAGTGGCGTCCAGATGCTGACGATCAGCATCGCCGCCACCGTCGCCAGGGTAATCGGTGAGCACGCGCGAATGATGCTGGCCTGCAACCGGCCTTCAGTCTTCAACACCAGCCAGGTGGCGCCCAGCAGCGCATACGCCACCACCACCCCGACCCCGCAGAACACGTTGAACGGTGTCAGCCAGCTCATCACGCCGTTGGTGGCCACGCCATCGACAATCGCGTGCCCTTCGATGAACGCCCCCAGCATCACCCCCTGGAAAAACGCCGCCGCGTAGGACCCGCCCGTGAACGCCTTGTCCCAGAACGGCTTGTGCGCCTCATCGGCCTTGAAGCGGAACTCGAACGACACGCCACGCCAGATCAACCCGGCCAGCAGGCCGAGCGCGGGGATGTACAGCGCACTGAGCAAGATGGCGTAGACCTTGGGGAACGCCGCCATCAACCCTGCCCCACCCAGCACCAGCCAGGTTTCGTTGCCATCCCACACCGGCGCCACGGTATTGACCATGGTGTCGCGGTGGTCGCGGTCGGTGATGAACGGGAACAGGATGCCGATACCCAGGTCGAAACCGTCCATGATGACGTACATCATCACGCCAAAGCCGATGATCAGAAACCAGATCAGCGGAAGATCAATACCCATGACAACGTCTCCGGTCAGTCAGTGTAATTGGGCGAATTTGGATACAGCGGGTCGTCCACTGCCGACAACGGGCGGGCGGGCCGCTGGTTGGCCGTCACCGGCTGCTCGTGGTCGTCGTGCGGTTGCGGCCCCTTGCCCACCAGGCGCAGCATGTAGGCGACGCCAGTGCCGAATACCCCGATGTACATCACCACTAGAACCACCAGGCCCACCGACAAGGTCAGCGCCGAATGGTCTGAAACTGCGTCCTTGGTACGCATCAGGCCGTACACCACCCAGGGCTGGCGGCCGATCTCGGTGACGTACCAGCCGGCCAGCAAGGCCACCAGGCCCGAGGGCCCCATCCACAGGGCAAACCGGGCCAGCCCCCGTGACGCGTACAACCGTCCACGCCAGCGCTGCCAGGTGCCATACAGGCCAAGCACGACCATCAGCAGCCCCAGGCCGACCATGACCCGGAAGCACCAGAACAGGATGGTGGCGTTGGGGCGGTCCTCTTTCGGGAAGTCCTTCAGCGCAGGGATCTGCCCGTGCAGGCTGTGGGTCAGGATCAGGCTGGCCAGGTTAGGGATCTCGACCTTGTAGCGGGTGGTTTCGGCCTCCATGTCCGGGATGCCGAACAGGATCAGCGGCACGCCCTGCCCCGGGGTGTTGCTCCAGTGGCCTTCTACTGCGGCAATCTTCGCGGGCTGGTGCTTGAGCGTATTCAGGCCATGCACGTCACCGATCAGCACCTGCAACGGCGCGGTGAACAGCAGCATCCACAGGGCCATCGAGAACATCCGCCGCACCGCCGGGGTGTTGTTGCCGCGCAACAGGTGCCACGCTGCCGAAGCACCGACGAACAACGCGGTCGACAGCATTGCAGCCGTGACCATATGGGCCAGGCGGTACGGGAACGATGGATTGAAGATGATGGCGAACCAATCCACCGGCACCACCACGCCATTGATCACTTCATGCCCTTGCGGTGTCTGCATCCAGCTGTTCGATGCCAGGATCCAGGTGGCGGAGATCATCGTGCCCACGGCCACCATGACGGTGGCGAAAAAGTGCAAGCCCCGGCCGACCTTGTGCCAGCCGAACAGCATCACCCCGAGGAAGCCCGCCTCAAGGAAGAAGGCCGTCAGCACCTCGTAGGTCAGCAACGGGCCGGTGATGCTGCCGGCGAACTGCGAGTAGAAGCCCCAGTTGGTGCCGAACTGGTACGCCATGACCAGCCCCGAGACCACGCCCATGGCGAAGTTGACGGCGAAGATCTTCGACCAGAAGTGGTACAGGTCGAGGTAGGCGTTGTCTTTCTTCCACAGCCACAAACCTTCCAGAACCGCCAGGAATGCCGCAAGGCCAATGGTGATGGCGGGGAAGATGATGTGAAAGGTAATGGTGAAACCGAACTGTATACGGGCCAGCTCCAGGGCTGTAAGGCTGAACATGGCTATGCCTCGCTCCGTTGGGAAAGACGTTGCAGCAGGGTGCGTGGACGGGCCTGGTGATGGGCGGCCGCGGCGTCCTGCCAGCGCTGCGCCGGCACGCTGGCCGACACCCGTACGCTGGTGAACCCGCACTGCAACAACATGGCGAACTGGTCGGGCAGCAAAGGCCCGGCGGCACGCAGGTCACCCCTGAAGCCGTGGCGCTCGCGCAGCAGCCTGGCAAGGGTGAAGCCGCGGCCATCGCGTGACTTCGCGAACTCGACCACGATCAAAGCCAGGTGGCCGAGCAACGGCAGCACATGCGCCGGGTCCTGGTCGGCCGCCAGCCACAGGCCTTCAGCCGGTTGGCCAAAACGCATGTGGTAGTCATCCCACTGCTGCGGCTGCAGCACGGTTTGCGGGGCGTAGGTCGGCAGCGTTTCACCCTCCAGGTAGCGCCAGCTGTCGGGCTGAACCCGGCCATCACGATCAACGAGCATCACGCAACACCTCCTTGAACGGCTCGATACCGACGCGGCGATAGGTATCAAGGAAGCGCTCGCCGTCCTCGCGCAATTGCAGGTAGATGCCAACGATCGCCTCGACGATGTCGGGCACCTCCTCGAAGGGCACCGAACGGCCCAGGATGGTCCCGACCGCAGCGTCCTCTTCGGCGCTGCCGCCCAGGGTGATCTGGTAGTTTTCGTGGCCGGCCTTGTCCAGGCCGAGGATGCCGATATGCGCCACATGGTGGTGGGCGCAGGCATTGATACAGCCGGAGACATTGAGTTTCAGTTCGCCGATGTCCTGTTGCCGGGCCGCGTCGAAACGCAAGGCGATGCGTTGGGCAACCGGCACTGAACGGGCAGTGGCCAGGCTGCAGTAATCCATGCCCGGGCAGGCGATGGCGTCGGACAACAAACCGATATTGCTGGTCGCGAGCCCCACCTGGCGCAAGGCCTGCCATACGCTGTACAGGTCGCCCTGGCGGATGTGCGGCAGCACCAGGTTCTGCTCGTGCGACACCCGAATCTCGTTCAGCGAGTAGGCCTCGGCCAAATCGGCCAAGGTGAGCATTTCCTCGGCGCTGATATCGCCGGGGATGCCACCTGGTGGCTTCAGCGAGATGACCGCGCTGATGTAGCCACGCTGTTTGTGCGGGTGGGTATTGGTGCGTACCCAGCTGGCGAACGCGTTGTCGTCGGCCCGCGCACGCAGAAAGCTGTCACACAACCCGGGCAGCGCCTCGAAGGCCGGCTGCACGAAGCGGGCACGGATACCTTGGACGATGGCCGGCTCCAGGTACTGGTGATCCGCCGGCAGGCTGGCGAACTCGTGCTCGATCATTTCAATGAAACGGCCGGGCTTGAGCTCGCGCACCAGTATCTTGATGCGCGCCTTGTACAGGTTGTCGCGCCGGCCCAGGGCGTTGTAAACCCGCAGGATGGCTTCGACATAACGCAGCAGTTCGCGCTCGGGTAACCACTCCCGCACTCGGGTGCCAACAATCGGCGTACGCCCCAGGCCGCCCCCGGCATACACCTGGAAGCCCACCTCACCCTGCGCATTGCGCTGCGCCAGAATGCCAATGTCGTGGAAGCGTACAGCGGCACGGTCCTTGGGGCTGCCGGTTATGGCGATCTTGAACTTGCGTGGCAGGTAGGTGAACTCGGGGTGGTCGGTGGACCACTGCCGGAGGATCTCGGCATGCACCCGTGGGTCCAGCACCTCATCCTCGGCGGCCCCGGCAAAGTGGTCGGTGGTAACGTTGCGGATGCAGTTGCCACTGGTCTGGATGCAATGCAGGTCGGCATCGGCCAGTACCGACAGGATTTCTGGCGTATCGGCCAGGCGCGGCCAGTTGAACTGGATGTTCTGCCGGGTGGTGAGGTGGCCGTAGCCCTTGTCATAGGTGCGGGCCACATAGGCCAGCTGGCGCAGCTGCACTGCGCTCAAGGTGCCATAGGGGATGGCCACGCGCAGCATGTAGCCGTGCAATTGCAGGTACAGGCCGTTCATCAGCCGGTACACCTTGAACGCCTCTTCGTCCAGTTCGCCGCTCAAGCGGCGGGCAACCTGCTGCTCGAACTGGCGGGCGCGGTCCTTGAGAAACTCACGCTCTAACGGGTCGTATCGGTACACCCCCGCCTGCCCCGCCGCCACCGGCAGCAGCGGGCGCTCGCCCTTGCCACCTTGCGGCGACGTGCCTGCGGCCTGCTTGCCGAGGTCGCTGCGTACTGACGGGCCACGCGAGCGCAACCGTTCACGCAGGCTTTTCGGCTCTGGCAGGCCATCCACCAGCCAGGCTGCACAAGGCGTCGGCGCAACCACCTGGTTGGCCCGCACGGCAGCCTCGGCGGCGAGGGTTGCCGGTACCAGCGTCTGCGTATCGAAGGCGCCGGCCTGTTGCAGTGTCTCTACCCATTCGTGCCTGGCATCAAGCCAGACCACAGCCCCATCGTCGAGGCGATTGGCGCAGATCAGATGACAGTCATCCATCAAACATCTCCATGACTGGCAGCCCGGAAGCGCTTATCGTTGCAACCCTGCCACGCCGTTCCGGTGCACATCAAATAAACCATACGCTTTCCATATTGTATGGATTTGTTAACAACCGTATGCCATGATATTCCTATGTGTATGGACTGACAACCGGGAGGAAGACCTATGCCTCTTGCCGAAACGCCAAGAGAAGCTGCTCAAATGCGCTGGACAAAGCCTTTCAAGCCAAAAGCAGGCCCGAGATACATACAGATCGCGGACATGCTCGCAGAATCCATACAGTCTGGAATTTTGCGGAACGGCGAACAAATTCCACCGCAACGTGCACTGGCTGCGCACCTTGGTGTCGACCTGACCACAGTGACCCGGGCTTATGCCGAGGCTCGAGACCGTGGCCTGATTGCCTCCTACAGTGGTCGCGGCTCGTTCATCCTGGGCGCCCGCGAAACCATGACGCCGGCAGCCATCGACCTGACCATGAACATCCCGCCGCAGCCGGCCAATGGCTCGATGGCACAACTGGTGAGCGCCGGGCTTGAGCAGGTGCTGCAACGCAACCGCATCGAAGCACTGTCGCCCTACCAGGACGAACCGACCACCCGCTCGCTGCTGCAGGCGGCACAGGGTTGGCTGAAACCGGCATTGGGTGACCTGGACAGCCGCGGCCTTGCCCTCTGCTCGGGTTCGCAAGCGGCCATCTTTGCCATCCTCAGCACTCACACCCGCGCGGGCGATGCCATTCTCTGCGACCCACTCACTTACCCCGGCCTGCTGCTGGCCGCCCGGCAACTGGGGCTGCGCATTGTCGCGGTGGCCAGTGATGCCGACGGCATGCGCCCCGACGACCTGGAGCAGGCCTGCCAGGAAAGCGACGCGCACCTGCTGTACCTCAACCCCACGTTCCACAACCCCACCGCGCACACCATGCCCGCAGCCCGGCGCCAGGCAATTGCCGAGGTGTTGATCAAGCGCGGTATCACGCTGATCGAGGATGACCCTTACCGTTATCTGCTCGACGACGCGCCGGCGCCCATCGCCTGCCTGACCGGGGGCGCCAATACGTACTACCTGGCGTCGCTGTCCAAGTGCCTGTGGCCAAGCCTGCGCACAGCCTTTGTGCTGCCACCGCGTGGCGACGACGGGCAAAGCCTGCTCAATGGCTTGCGCGCATCGAGCATGGGCTGCTCGGCCTTGCTGCTGGCGCTGGTCGAACAGTGGATCCGCAGCGGCACCGCCGGGGAGCTGGTCCAGGAAATCCAGCGCGAAGCCCGCGCCCGCCAGCATCTGGCACGCACGCTGTTGAGCCATGAGTTCCAGGCCCACCCCACCGGGCTGCACCTGTGGTTGCAGCTGCCAGCGCACTGGCACCAGGATCGGTTTACCCAGGCCCTGGAGGATGTGGGGGTGAGCGTGGCCGGTGCGGACTCGTTCAGCGTGGCAACGCAGGGGCCGGATGCCGTGCGCATCTCGCTGGGCGGGGCACCGGATCAGGCCCTGCTGGGGCAGGCGTTGCGCAAGGTGGAGGGGCTATTGAAGGAAGACCGCCGCCGTGGCGGGCGGGCGTTTGTGTAAAGGGGTGATCAGGCGTCAAAAGTTCTACAAGTTGTTGCTGCAGCGAACTTTTTCCCGTTTACCGGTCTATCTGGGAGGCACAGAAAGGTAGCGGCACGCGAGACAAGGTTCGCCCCACACCTGCTGGCCAGATGGCTCAATTGTTATCAGAGGTTGGCTTCGCTCATGAAAATACATGTCGCAAGGTTGGTGCTGCTCGGCCTGTTCTCGTTCGCGGCGGTGGGCACGGCATCGGCAACTCAAATGAAAGCACCGGTGGCACCGGCGCCGGCCGTTCAGTCACCGTTGCAGCCTGCCGGCAATCCCTGGTCGAGGGTGGCCAGCGTGGCCGATGCACAGCCGGCCACGCTGCTGGCGCACGACGACGACCGCTGGCATGACCACAGAAGCGACGGGCGCCGTGAGCAGTGGCGGCGCGAGCAAGCCCGGCGGGACTGGGAGCGGCGGCGTGACTGGGAACGGCGCCGCGATTGGGAGCGCCGCCATGAGCGGGCCATGCACCAGCGCCACCATGACGAGCACCGTTACTACCGCCGTTGAAGCCGACGCGATCCCTGTAGGAGCGGCCTTGTGTCGCGATGGGGCCGCTCTGCGGCCCGATCGCGACACAAGGCCGCTCCTACACGGTCCGTTTCAATCGGCCAGCTGAGGAGTATCCTCCGACGCCTCTGCCTCCATCTTCAAGCGGTCAGCCTTGCAGATGTACTTGGGCTTGCGCGGTGCCAGTTTGGCATTGGCCTTTTTGGCATGCGCCTCCAATAGCTGCTTGATCTTCTTGCGACGGTTCATAATCCACAGGGCCTTTCAGTGCAGTTTTGCTGACCACATCATACCCGTGTGGCCTGCGCATTGCGCCAGTAAACATGGCGCTGGGTCACCCGCCGGCCCCTATTCCTCGCCACCTTGACGTTATTTTCACACGCCGCAGATTAGCGTCACGCCCTTTCCGGTCACGGGCACATCCGCTGGCCGCCAAGGTACGACGAGGCATACGTGTCACACACTACATCCCCCGCCGCGCACACGCGCGTGGACTGGGCCGGCCTGGGCTGGCTTTTGCTGTTCTTCTGGTACTTCTCCGGCGTCACCCAGGCGTTGCTGCTGTTCAGCGGCACTACCGGCTTCGCCGGTTTTCGCGATGCGTTCTTCCTCAGCAGCCTGTGGCTGGCCCCGGTGCTGCTGCTGCCCCGCTTCACCCGCGCCACGGCGGCCGTCATCGGCCTGGTGCTTTGGGCGGCATCGCTGGTGGGCTTGAGTTACTTCGGCATTTATCGCCAGGAGTTCTCGCAAAGCGTCATCTTCGTCATGTTCGAGTCCAACACCGCCGAAGCCGGTGAGTACTTCAGCCAGTACTTCAGCGTGTGGCTGGGCCTGGCGCTGCTGCTGTACACGCTGGTGGCGGTGCTGCTGTGGAAGCGCGTGCGCCCGGTCAGCCTGCCCCTGCGCAGCCGCCTGCCAGTGGTGGCGCTGTTGCTGGTAGCCAACCTGGTATACCCGTTCTACAAGCAGATGGTGACCCAGGAGCGCAACTTCGCCGATGCTGCCGAAAAAGTGCAGCAGCGCATGGAGCCTGCAGTGCCCTGGCAACTGCTGGTCGGCTACCGTCAGTACCTTCAGCAACTGGACAACATGCAGAAGTTGCTGGCGCAGAACGCCGCGTTGCCGCCCCTGCAAAACCTGCGTGACAGCAGCGGTACGGCGCCACGCACCTTGGTGCTGGTGCTGGGCGAGTCCACCACCCGCGAGCACATGCACCTGTATGGCTACAACCGCGACACCACGCCCAACCTCGACGCGCTGGCCGCCAGCGACAAGGGCCTGACGGTGTTCCGCGACGTGGTATCGCCGCGCCCGTACACCATCGAAGTGATGCAGCAGATCCTCACCTTTGGCAACGAGCAGAACCCGGACCGCTTCCTCACCGATCCATCGCTGATCAACCTGATGAAACAGGCAGGCTACAAGACCTTCTGGATCACCAACCAGCAGACCATGACCAAGCGCAACACCATGCTGACCACGTTCTCGCAGCAGACCGACGCGCCGGTCTACCTGAACAACCAGCGCAACCAGAACGCCAGCCAGTACGATGACGTGGTGCTGGCGCCGTTCGAGAAGGCCCTGCAGGACCCTGCGCCGAACAAGTTCATCATCGTGCACCTGCTGGGCACGCACATGGACTATCGCTTCCGCTACCCGAACGACTACGCGCACTTCACCGACAGCCAAGGCGTACCGAAAGAGCTGACGCCAGACCAGGTAGAAACCTACAACTTCTACGACAACGCGGTGCGCTACAACGACTACGTGGTATCAAGCCTGATCAAGCGTTACTCGGCCGGCAGCCCCAATGGTTTCCTGGTGTACCTGTCCGACCATGGCGAAGACGTGTACAGCTCCGGCAACCACGACCGCCTGGGGCGCAACGAAGGCGCGCCGACCCGGCCGATGTACACCATCCCGTTCCTGCTGTGGACCTCGCCCAGCTGGCAGGCCGAGCACCCACGTGATTTGCAGGCCATGGCCAACCGCGCTTACAGCAGCTCGCACCTGATCCATACCCTGTCCGACCTGGCCGGGCTGAGCTATGACCGCTTCGAGCCGGCCAAGAGCCTGGTGAGCCCGCAATTTGTGGTGGCACCGCGCTGGATCGGCGACCCGTACCGCAAGGATGGCTTGCGCGAGTTCGACCACCTGCCGCTGGACAAGCCCGAGCGGGTGCAGGAAACGGACAGTAATCATCAGTAGATCGTCACGTGTAGGAGCAGCCTTGTGCTGCGAAGCGGCCGGTATTGGAGGCATACGGATATGTGGCCTGTACCGGCCGCTTCGCAGCACAAGGCTGCTCCTACAAGAATCGCGATAGGCCGTTTGCCGTATAAATTAAATTTAAATTGATTTTAAATTAAGCCTCAGCCACGCTCTGCCCATATTCCCGGTTTGCAGAGTACCCACCATGTCCGCAGCCCCCCGCGAACCCCGCAAGGACGGCGCCGTCACCCGTACGCGCATCCTCGAAGCCGCCGGCGAGCTGTTCGCCGCGCTCGGCTATGCCGAAACCAGCAACAAGGCCGTCGCGGCCAAGGCCGAAGTCGACCTGGCCTCGATCAATTACCACTTCGGCAGCCGCAATGGCCTGTACCTGGCCGTGCTCGACGAGGCCCGCCAACGCTTCCTCGACCTCAGCGACCTGCAACGCATCACCCAGGGCAGCCAGACACCGGCCGAAAAGCTGCGCGTGCTGGTGGAACTGGTGGTGCACAAGGCCACCCAGGCCCGGGACAACTGGCATTTGCGGGTACTGGCCGCAGAAATCCTGGCCCCCAGCCCTCACGGCCAGCCGCATCTGCAGGCCGCCGCGCCACTGCGCCTGTCACTGCTCAAGGGGCTGTTTAGCGAGGTCAGCACCATCCCCGTCGACGAACCGGCCCTGACCCGCTGCATCCTGTGCGTCACAGCGCCGTGGGCAATGCTGCTGATCGGCCCGCGCGGCGGATCCGGGGCGCTGCACGAGATTCTGCAGATGCCCAGCGAGGCCGTTGCAGCGCAGCTTTACCGCTTTGCCCTTGCAGGCCTGCAAGACGCTGGCCAGCAGCATGCCCAGGCCAACGCCACCCCCAGCTGAGGTAAGCACCGTGCAACCTGTATCCACTGATACCTCCCCCGCCGCAACGGACGCGCAAACCTCCATTCCACTGCTGCTGGCAGCGCTGATGCTGGTGATGTTCCTGGCCGCCCTCGACCAGACCATCGTCTCGACCGCACTGCCCACCATCGTCAGCGACCTCGGTGGGCTGCGCTGGCTGTCGTGGGTGGTCACCGCCTACCTGCTGGCCTCCACGGTGGTGGTGCCGCTGTATGGAAAATTCGGTGACCAGTTCGGCCGCAAGCGTGTGCTGCAGGTGGCCATCGTGCTGTTCCTGCTGGGCTCGGCCTTGTGTGGCGCAGCACAGGACATGGCCCAGCTGATCGTCTTCCGTACCCTGCAAGGGCTGGGTGGTGGCGGCTTGATGGTGGTGGCGATGGCCGCCATCGGTGATGTCATCCCGCCTGCCGAACGTGGCCGCTACCAGGGCCTGTTCGGTGGCGTGTTCGGCCTGGCCACCGTGGTAGGGCCGCTGATCGGCGGTTTTCTGGTCGAGCAGCTGTCGTGGCACTGGATCTTCTACATCAACCTGCCCCTGGGCCTGCTGGCGCTGCTGGTGATCGGCAGCGTGTTCCGCCCGCACGTGGCTTTGGTACGGCATACGGTGGACTACATCGGCGCGTTCTTCCTTACCGTGGCCTTGGCTGCCTTGGTGCTCATCACCAGCCTCGGCGGCAGCCTGCTGGCGTGGCAGTCGCTTGACATGCTGTGCCTTTCGCTGTTCGCCCTGATCGGCCTGGTCGGTTTCGTCCTGGAACAACGCCGCGCCGCCGAGCCGATCATGCCGCTGCACCTGTTCCGCCACCGCACCTTCGTGCTTGCCGGGCTGATCGGTTTCATCGTCGGGGTGTCGCTGTTCGGCGCGGTCACCTTCCTGCCGCTGTACATGCAGGTGGTAAAGAACGCCACGCCCACCAGTGCCGGGCTGCAGATGCTGCCGCTGATGGGTGGCCTGTTGGTGGTGTCGGCGATTACCGGGCGACTGATCAGCCGCTGGGGGCGTTACCGGGTGTTCCCGATCCTCGGCACCCTGCTGCAAGTGATTGCCCTGGGCCTCCTCAGCCGGCTACAGCTGGACACGCCCATGGCGCTGATGAACCTGTACATGGGCTTGCTGGGGGCCGGCCTGGGCATGGTCATGCAGGTGCTGATCCTGGCCGTGCAGAACAGCGTCGAATTGCGCCACATGGGCGTGGCGACCTCCGGGGCCACCTTGTTCCGCTCGATTGGCGGTGCCATCGGTGTGTCGCTGTTCGGCGCCTTGTTCTCGCACAGCTTGCTGGGCGGCCTGGGCAGTGACTTTGCCGCCAGCGCCGGGGGTGCCGCGAGCCTTTCGCCGGCCGCCGTGCATGCCCTGCCCGCTGCCCTGCAGCACAGTTACCTGCAGGCGTTTTCCGGGGCAATGCATGGCGTGTTCCTGCTGGCCGGAGTGATCACCAGCGTGGCTTTCGCACTGTCCTGGCTGCTGCGCGAGGTGCCGCTGCGCAAGGCCACGCAGGCGTGAGCACAGGTCGGCAGGCCTTCAGGCAGAGGGCGAGCAGCTACCCCGAGCGGCACTGCCCCGCACTGCCTCGGCCAGTTTGCGCAGGTTGGCCTGGTGCGCATTTACCAGGCTGGTGATGCTGTTGTCAGCCGCAGTCTGCACCGAGGTGCGGCAGCTCAGCTCAGCCTGCCCCACCAGCTTCAGGCGCCACACGGCTTGCAGCGAGGCATAGCGCCCCGGCACCGTATCGAAGCGCTGTACGTCCACCCGCACTGCCGCTTTGGCGTCACCCGCCGGCCCACCCAGCTGGTCCTGCAAGGCGCTGCGAAACTCATCCACCAGGTTGGCACCCCACCATTCCGTCTCAAGAATGGCCAGGCCGCTCTGCCCTTGCCGCACCACCAGTTGCGGGCGGTCCACCTGGGGCGGCACGACCACCCGGGTCACCCGGATGTGCAGCCCGCTGTCACGCATCGGCTCGTTCGGCACCAGCGTGTGGTAATTGTTCGGCGTACTGCTGCAGCCCCCGAGCCACACCAGCAGGCTGGCCACACACACATTGCGCAGTCGTTGCATCGGCTGTCTCCTCAGGGTTCAAGCTCTGCGGCCCCGGCCGCTTTCGGCCGCCCGCGAATCAGCGACTCGGGGTGCCGGCCCAGGTAGTCGGCAAGGTCGCGCAGCGAACGCGACATGCGCTCCAGTTCGTCCAGCGTTTCGCCCATCCGCTCGCGCTGCGGGGAGTCCTCGGAAATGGCCGCATTGGCCGTGCGCAGGGTCTTGTGCACTTCGTCCAGCGCCACCTTCACATCCGGCAGCGTCTGGCCATTGAACTGTTTGAGGCTGGCGCGCAGCTCACGCAGGCTGCCGTCCAGGTTGCTGGCGATGCTTTCCAGCGGCAGCTTGGCAATGCGCTCGACCACCCGCTGCAGTTGCTCCTGCAACTGTTCCAGGCTGCCCGGCAAGGTGGGGATGGTGATGGGGTTGGCGGCCATGTCGAAGGCCACCTTGGGAGTATCCGGGTAAAAGTCCAGGGATATGAACATCTGCCCGGTGATCAGGTTGCCGCTACGCGCCTGGGCCCGCAGCCCGTGCTCGACGAAGGTGCCTATCAGCCGCCGCGCCCCATCCACATCGCCCTCGGCGTGCTTGAACACCGCCAGCATCTTGCGGTGCACCGGCCCCAGCCGCTGTGGGTACACCACCGCATCGACCACCACCGGGAAGGTCTGCCGCTCGGCATCGTAGTCAAGCTTGATCGAGGTGACCCGGCCAAACTCCACGCCCTTGAACTCCACCGGCGCACCCACCGACAGACCGCGCATGGCCTGGTCGAAGCGCAGCTGCAGGTATTGCGCCTGGCCATTGGGCGGGGCCAAGGCAGAGTCTCGGTCGGCAAACAGCTGGAAGCGGGCCTGATCGGCAGCAGGCTCGGCCTGCGGGGCAAAATCGGGCGAGCCAAAGGCCAGCCCGCCCACCAGGATCGATGACAGCGATTCGGTATCGACTTTCAGGCCATTGGCGCCAATCTGCATGTCTACGCCACTGGCATTCCAGAAGCGGCTATCAGCGGTGACGAAACTGTCGTAGGGGGCCTGCACGAACACGCCAATCTCCACCCCTTTGCCATCGTCCTGCAGGGCAAAGGACACCACCTCGCCCACCGGGATCTTGCGGTAGTAGATGGACGACCCGACATCCAGCGAACCCAGGTCGCTGGCGGTGAGGAAGAAACGCTTGCCCTTTTCGTCGAAGGTAATAGGCGGCGGCAGTTCCAGGCCGACAAAGGACTTTTCCGGTACTTTCGATTCGCCGGAATCAGCCCCGATGAAACTGCCCGACAGCAACGTATCCACCCCGGAGATTCCGCCCACGCCAATGCGCGGGCGCACCACCCAGAAGCGCGCGCCCTGAGTGGCGAACGCGCGGGCATCATCGGTCAACTGCACCTTGGCGACCACGCTTTTCTTGTCATCGGCCAGGTCCACCGTCGTGACTTCGCCAATCACCACGCTGCGGTACTTGACCTGGGTCTTGCCGGCCACCAGCCCCTCCCCCGAGTGGAAGGAAATGGCAATGACCGGGCCCTGCTGCATCCAGTTGCGCACCACCAGTGAAGCGCCAATCAGGATTGCCAGGATCGGCACGATCCACACCAGCGACACATTCCAGCGCCGGGTGCGTACTTCAACCTGCCCCGCGCCTTCGCGCTCGTCAGTCTGCTGCCCCATCAGTGCGGCCTCCCCTCGTTGGCATGGCTATCCCAGATCAGGCGTGGGTCGAAGCTCATCGCAGAAAACATGGTCAGCACCACCACCATGCCAAAGAACAGGATGCCCACCCGCGGCTCGATGGTGCCCAGCCCGCGCAGCTGCACCAACGCCGCCACCAGCGCCACCACCATGACATCAAGCATCGACCAATAGCCAATCAGCTCGACGAAGCGGTACAGCTGCGAGCGCTGGCGGCAGGCCCAGGTTGAACGGTGCTGGGCGGTGAACAGCAGCAGGCCGAGCGAGAAGAACTTGATGGCAGGCACCCCCACGCTGGCAATGAAGATGATCAGCGCGATGTCCCAGGCGCCGGCCTCCCAGAACTCCAGCACACCACCCCCAATGGTGCTTTCGCTGCCACTGCCAAGCATTTCGGTGTGCATCACCGGCAGCAGGTTGGCCGGGATGTAGAACACCAACGCCGCCAGCAGAAACGCCCAGCCCCGAGCGATGGCATTGGCTTTGCGCCGGTGAATGGCGGCGCCGCAGCGCGTGCAGGTGTGGTCACCGCTGCTCAGGTCACAGGCCTGGCCGCAGCCATGACACAGGCACAGTCCCAGTTGGTCGGCGTTGGCCGGGTGACTCATACCTGCACCCACAAGTCGCGAATATCCTTACCGGCGATACGGATGATCAGCATGCTCAGCGCGGCCAGGGCCAGCAGGCCTATACCAGGGATGACATCGAGCAGCCCGGCCAGCTTGATCACCGCCACCATCGCCCCCAGCAGGCATACTTCCAGCATGCTCCACGGTCGCAGGCTTTCCAGGCCGCGCATGCACAGGGCAAAACCGGGGGCACGCTGGCCGGCCAGGGCAAAACTCAACACCCAGCACAACATGGCAATCTGCAGCACCGGCGCAAAGATGATCGACAACGCCATGACCAGGGCGATGAAGGTGATGCTGCCGTGGCTGAGGATCTGCACGGCATCCCATAACGTCGCCGAATGGGTGAGGCCCTGCATGCCGATGGTCATCACCGGGTAGGCGTTGGCGAACACCAGCAGGATGCCGCCGGTCACACTCAAGGCCAGCCGCTGCTCGATGGTCAATGACGTATGCCGGTAGAGCACGCCGCCACAGCGCTGGCAAAGGGCGCGCTGGTGCTTGAGCAAAGGCGCACGCTGGTACACCGTGTCGCAGTACTCACAGATGATCAGATCCTGGGGCTGGGTCATGGCGTGTCCACGGTTAGCCCGACGTGGGGGTCACATGCAATGGCGAACTCTGTTATCCGGTGTAGACCATGCAGACAAATACGCCATCCCCAACCGATGACGGACTATCCTGTGAAACGGGCTTTCTGCCCGGTGGAGGTGTGCCATGCGTACGTTCACGTGGAGTTACCTGCTGGTGCTGCTGTGCGCCGCATCCGCAGCCCAGGCGCAGTCGGTAGTGCCGCTCAAGGGCCAGAGCAGCCAGCAGATGCAACTGGATATAAATGATTGCAATACCGTCGCTACCAACGCCGCGAACAGCACCGCGACGTCCAGCGAAGCCCATGTCGGTGGCCGGGTGCGTGGTGCGGCGGCAGGCGCCGCCGCCGGTGCCGTGGGCGCACAAGTGCGCGGCAACCAGCACGAGGAGCTGTATGACCGGGCCAGTGACGATGCCAAACAGCAATACCGGCAGAACCGTGCCGGCGAAACGGCCGCTGCCGGTGCGGCGGTCGGCGGCATGCGCCAGCGCCAGGACCGGCGCCAGGATCGGCGCAGCGAAGGCGAGGCCAAAACCCAGGCCCATGCCAGTGCCTACAGCGGTTGCCTGCAAGGGCGCGGCTATCAGATCAATCCTTGATCAGCGGGCACGCCATGCCCCTGGATGTACAGCATGGCGTGCCGCCTTCAGAACTTCGCCAGCTCTTCCCGACAGAACTCGACGAACAATTGCGCAGGCTTGGTCAGTTGCACCCGCTTCAACCAGGCCGCCGCCAGCCCCGACAGCGCCACCGGCTCGGCGATATCCAGCAGGGCCAGGCGCTGGCCGTCGTAGGTGTATTCCGAATGCGGTCGGGTCACCAGCAGCGAAAAACCGAAACCCTGCCCGACCATGCCCCGCACCATCTCGATCGACGGCGAGCTGAAGACGATGTTCGGCGTCAGGCCCATCTCGTTGAACAGGCTGACGAAGTAGGTACGGCTGGGGGCCACGTCCAGCAGGATCATCGGCTCCGGGCACAGGTCGCGCAGCGATACCTGGGCCTGGCCGGCAAATCGGTGGTTTTCTGGCAGCAGCACGTAAGGTTTTTGCGGCGGCATCAGCGGCTCGGCTTCGATGGTGCCGTCCAGGTCATGATCATAGAGAAACGCCAGGTCGAACGTTCCGGCCGTCAGGCCCTGGATCAGCTCCTGCTGCTCGCCGTCGCGCAGGCGGATATCCACGCCTGGGTAACGCTGGCGAAAGGCGGCGATCAGGCGCGGCAGATACAACGGTGCCACGGTTTCGAAACAGCCGATGTCGATCTGCCCGGCGACGGTGTCGTTGTCAGCCAGGGCGTTCTGCTCGAACTCGTGGGCCATCTGCAGCAGCGATCGGGTCTTGGCGTAGAAACGCTTGCCGCTGGGCGTCAGCGACACACCCTGAGCATGGTGGCGAATGAACAGCTGCACGCCGAAGCTTTCTTCCAGGCTCTTGATGGCCGTGGAAATGGACGGCTGGGCGATGTACAGCTGGCGCGAGGCCTCGGCAACGCTACCGGCCTCCACGGTGGTGACGAAGTACTTCAGTTGTCGCAGGGTATAGGCAGCCACGGGCACCTCTTTGACGCCGGTTTGGGCGCGCAGGGATCATGCCTGACACTTTAACCCCGCTGGCTGGCGGACGGGGGCCGGGTGATGAAGGATTTACCTATGGCTTGAGCAGTTTTTTTGTAGAGCGATCGCCCGAGCCCGGGAACAGCTGCTGGCCAAATACTCCCGAACGTCTTTACTGATACCCAACGGCCTCAGCATTACGGTGTACGCCTATGAAGATCGTGGTCACCAGCATTCTCGTCGACGACCAGGCCAAGGCCCTGGCCTTCTACCACTACGTACTCGGTTTCGAGCCCAGGCACGACATCCCCATGGGCCGGCACCGCTGGCTGACCCTGACCTCGCCCAACGATCCCAGCGGCGTCGAACTGCTGCTGGAGCCAGACGCGCACCCGGCGGCCAAGGTGTACAAGGCCGCGCTCAAGCAGGATGGCATCCCCGCCACCTCGTTTGGCGTGCGCGATATACAGGCCGAATACACCCGCCTCTGCGCGGCGGGCGTGCAGTTCACCCAGCCGCCCACCGACATAGGCCCCGTCACCGTGGCCGTGTTCGATGACACCTGTGGCAACCTGATCCAGATCGCCCAGAAACACAGACAGCCCCACGCGCACCAATAAGGAAAACAGATGCGCCACGAATTCAGCGAAGTACTCAACGACCTGGTCGATTACTTTCTGCTTGGCGATATCCAGCTGCTCGAACGTTTCAAGCAGGAGCATGCGCTACCGGACGACCTCGCCTACGCCTTCACCCATGGTGACAGCGGCGACAAAGCGGTACGCGAAGGCGTCGTGCTGCCGCTGGCCGGGGTCGACAACCTGCCCTACCGCATTCTGTTCACCCTCGATGGCCATACCCCGGCCCTGCGCGAAGCTGGCAGCCGCCTGAAGCACCGGCGCAATGGCTATGTGCTGCGGGTCGAGCACGGGGCGTTGATGCTGTACACCTGGCGCATCCTGCAGCACTTCACGCCCAAGACCCTGGGTGACCTGATTGCCCGCTACCAGGTGCCGGGGCGGCCGATCATCGAGCTGGACAATGGCTGGTATGACGTTGAGGTGCTGGCGGGGGCACTGGTGCGCGACGGATTGTACGAGCCGGCGTTCGAATTCGTGTTGAAGAAACGCTGGAGCCGGGGTGAGGCAACTGAGGTGGATACGAGCTATGCCTTTGGCTTGCGTGGCTACTTCGACTGATTGATGGCCTGTGCCGGCCTCTTCGCGGGCTCGCCCGCGAAGAGGCCGGCACAGCTGCCCCATCAGTTGATATCCCGGTCCTTGGTCTCGGGCAGGAACAGGATCCCCAACACCGCCGTCATTACCGCGATCACGATCGGGTACCACAAGCCGTAATAGATATCCCCGGTCGCCGCCACCATGGCGAACGCAACCGTCGGCAGGAAGCCGCCGAACCAGCCATTACCGATGTGGTAAGGCAGCGACATCGAGGTGTAGCGGATACGCGCCGGGAATAGCTCGACCAGCCAGGCAGCAATCGGGCCGTAGACCATGGTCACGTAGATCACCAAAATGGTCAGCAGCAACAGCACCATCGGGTAGTGGATCTTCGCCGGGTCGGCCTTTTCCGGGTAGCCTGCTTCTTTCAACGCACCACTCAAGGTGGCGGTAAACGCCTCACTCTGCACCTTGAAGTCCGCTGCGGCCATGCTGCTGCCTTCAAAGCTCGGCAGCACCCGCTCACCAATGCGAATCTGCGCCACGCTGCCAGGTTCGGCCGCCTGGTTGGTGTAGGGAATGGCGCGCTTGGCAAGGAGGCTCTTGGCGATGTCGCAGGAGCTGGTGAATTTGGCCTTGCCCACCGGGTCGAACTGGAACGCGCACTGGCCAGGGTCAGCCACCACCACGACCGGGTTCTGCTCCTGGGCGACGAACACATCCGGGTTGCCGTACTCGGTCAACGCCTTGAAGATCGGGAAATAAGTCAGCGCAGCGATGATGCAGCCGGCCATGATGATCTTCTTGCGGCCAATGCGGTCAGACAGGCTGCCGAAGAGGATGAAGAACGGCGTGCCGATCAGCAACGAGCCGGCAATCAGCAGGTTGGCCGTCTGCGGCTCGATCTTGAGCATCTGCAACAGGAAGAAGAGTGCATAGAACTGCCCGGTGTACCAGACCACGGCCTGCCCGGCGGTGCCGCCCAGCAGCGACATGATCACCACCTTGAGGTTATCCCAGCGGGCGAACGACTCGGTCAACGGTGCCTTGGATGCCTTGCCCTCGGCCTTCATCTTCAGGAACACCGGCGACTCGTTGAGCTGCATGCGGATGTACACCGAAATCGCCAGCAGCAGGATCGACAGCAGGAACGGCACCCGCCAGCCCCAGGCCTCGAACACCTCGGTACCCATGACCGTGCGGCAGGTCATGATCACCAGCAGCGACAGGAACAGCCCCAGGGTCGCGGTGGTCTGGATCCAGGCGGTAAAGAAGCCGCGTCGGCCCTTGGGCGCATGTTCAGCCACATAGGTGGCCGCGCCGCCGTACTCGCCACCCAGGGCCAGGCCCTGCAGCAAACGCAAGGTGACCAGGATGATCGGCGCGGCCACGCCAATCGCGGTGTAGCTTGGTAGCAGGCCCACCAGTGCCGTAGACAGGCCCATGATGACGATGGTGATGAGGAAGGTGTGCTTGCGCCCGATCATGTCGCCCAGGCGACCGAACACGATAGCCCCGAACGGTCGTACGGCAAAACCGGCGGCAAAGGCCATCAAGGCGAAGATGAACGAGGTGGTTTCATTGACGCCGGCAAAGAAGTGCTTGGCGATGATCGCGGCCAGTGAACCATACAGGTAGAAGTCGTACCATTCGAACACCGTGCCCAGGGACGAGGCGAAGATGACCTTGCGCTCCTCCTTGGTAATGCCGCGTTGGGGCGCGCTACTGCCCGTGGATGCGCTGTCGATAACCGCCATGGGTTGCCTCCGTCTTGTCGTCATGCAGGCCGGAGCACCTCACAGGGAGTAAGTCACATCCCTTCCACCGTCGCACCCAGGCCCTAGGGCTTGCTTTGGTTGCGCGAAGCACGACGAGGCGGGCCGCCTCGGATCGCAGCAAGGTAACTGAAGCATAATCGGGTTTGCCGGGATATCCACCCGCCAGGCCAGCCATCAAGACCGACTATGTCCGCAAAGGCATCAACGCGCCGCCAAGCCCTGCTGTGCCTCGCACTCGACAAAACCCAGGCGCAACCTGCCCGGATGCGCGTCGGAACGACCAAAGCCCAAGCGGTCGTAGGCGATTACCCGGTACCCGGTGGCTTGCGCCAACTGCGCTGGGAAGTCGCGCTACAACGCCACACACCCCAGCGAATCATGCAGCAGGACAATGGGCGCCCCCTGTGCCTGCAACGGCGTCCAATCCTGGGCGAACAACTTGCCTTGCGCGGTGTCGACCCAGTGCTCGCGCATGTGCAGGTTGCTCATACCCCCTCCGCGACCGGCCCCTTCAACTCCACCTGGTTGCCATCCGGGTCATAGCAGTACAGCGAAAGCCCCTCGCCTTCAGCGCCATAACGCTTTTCTGCCGGCTCCACTTTTACCCCGGCGGCTTCCAGGTAGGTGATCAAGGCGGCCTCATCGAACGGTTCGATACGCAGGCAGAAATGGTGCAGGTTGCGCCCTTCCACCCCCGGTGCCGCCCCGCCCGGCCGGCCCAGCGGGCCGTCCAGGGTCACCAGGTCGATCATCGCTGTGCCGGTTGCCAGGTGCACCATGCCCAGGTCTTCGCGCACGCGGCTGACTGCGCAGCCGAGCAACTCGGTGTAAAAAGCAACGCTGCGCGGCAGGTCGCTGACCCGCAACACAAGGTGATCGATGTGCTTGATGGTGAACGGTCGCATGCCTGGGCTCCTTCTTGGCGTTTCACGCAATGACGTTCGCCACCATAGCCCAGGTCGCTGGAGCGTGGCCAGAATCAGCTACTCGTTCACCAAGCGTTGCAGCACGCCCCCTTCATGGTGCGCCAGGATACGCAGCAGCTGGTCGACCAGCGCACGGTCCGGGGCATCCAGGTGGAAGTGGTGCCCGCCTGGGTGCCAGGAGACCTTCGCCTGGCTGGGCAAGGCGGCCTGACGCCGGGTAAAGGCCTCCCCGGTGAATGCCCCCTGCCGGCCGAACAGCAGATACAACGGGCAGCGGATCTGGCTTAGCAGGTCGCACGCTTCGCGCTCGGTCAGCGGCATGGGTTCGGGCAACACCAGCCGCGGGTCGTGGCGCCAGCAATAGCCATCGCCCAGCTGCAGCAGGTCGCGCAATGCCAGCAGCCGTGCGGCACCTTCCGACAGTTCGGTGTCAAGGCGCTCGCGCCGTTGCACCAGGGCGGTGTCCAGGTCGTCGAAGCGGCCGACGTCCGGCTCGGCAAAGCCCGGCAGCTGGCTGCGCTGGACCATGCGTTTGAGCCGGTAGGCCCGCGCCAGGTGCTGCACGCGGTCATCCTCGGCCACCGTGAACGGGGCACCCATGCCGTCGAGGAAGGTCATGCTGGCAATGCCACTGGTCATGGCCGCCAGTAGCGACGCTACACCGGTGCCCATGCCATGGGCCAGCACATGGAATTGCGCCAGGCCCAGGCTGTCGGTCACCGCCAGCATGTCTTCGGCATGCTCCCACAGGTAATAGCCACTGTCGCGGCGGCGATGGTCCGAACGGCCATGGCCGACCAGGTCGGGGGCCACCACAAAGCAACCGTCCAGCATCGGTGCCAGGCGTTCGAACGATGCAGCGTTATCCAGCCAGCCATGCAAGGCCAGTACGGGAATACCGTCTTCGGCGCCCCAGGTGCGGACCGCTATTTCAATACCATCGAGGTCGAGCAGGTGATCTTTCGGGCTGCACAGCGAACGCATTGCAATTCTCCTTGGCTGCCTGCGTCTTGGCCTGCCCCACTCTCTCGCACATCCCCCCTCGCCGCCAGCCCCTCACCGACCCGCGCATGCGCAGTACCGACCCTTGACGACAACTATCTACCGCACCATGGCGCCTTGATGAGCGTGGACTATTCGCCCCAACGCAAGAGACCGTTGCCATGACCAACCCCACGCCGTTACACGAGAGCCAGATAACCCGAACATTACCGAAATGGAGCAAGGTTCTTCAGCCCGCCCATACGCACAAAGTGCTGCAAAGCCTGCGCAAGGAGTATCTGGATGAAGAGGGCTCCCCTTATTCTTGGTACGCCACTGCCGATGAGCCAGCGCGTGAGCAGTTGCACAGTGCTATCGAAACGCGGAACAAACGCCTGGTACAAGTCAGGCAGGCACTGGCGGGTTTCCAGGACATCATCGGCTTCTGCACCCCTCTGCTGACCGAGCGCCTGAAGGTGAGCGTGCCCGTAGACAGGGCGCAATATGTGTTCCAGCCCTTTGAATCAGACGCCAACATCTGGGTCGGCGTACCCGACGTAGAAACGCCCTTGGTCCCCGACCTTGAGGTGGATGTCCTGGCCACCCGCCCTGTGGGCGAACCGCAAACACGCAGCTTGCTGGAGGCGGCCCTGCACAATTTCGAGGGCCTTGCCGAAGTAGGTCCTTACAGCAGGCTCACCAGCGCTGCTGGCAGCGATTCGCCCCTACCAGGCCTGACGATGGCGGACTTCGTCACCCATTGTCGGGCGCTGGACCTTGGCGAACGCTATCAAGAGCATCTGCTGGCAACCCATGAGGGCGTCAATCGCGCCGAAGTCCAGCGCCTGTCAATAGCAGCGAGTCGCGAAGCCCTGAGGGTTCAGGCACTGATTGCAAAACTCAAAGGCCTGCTGAGCGAACATGGGCTCGATGCGCTTGTGCAACTGTGCGACGGCAAGCCTCACCCTACCTATGAAAAACAGGCACTGCATTGCTGGAACTTCAGCCTGTTCGGTATCCCCGTCCACGAAATGCTGTTCATCGGGCCAGACAATCCTGACCGGAAAAACCCCTGTGTCCTGTATATGCCTGGCGACAGCGAGCACCCTATAAGGGAATTTGCTTCTCGTCAGGAAGCCGGCAAACACCTGCGCAGCCGGCTATTGCAAAGCGAGTTTCGCCGAACCGTGGTGCATTTCGCCTACAAAGACAGGCAAAAGGAACTGGCCGACAAACTGGAGCATGCGCTGTTCGAACAGGATGAAACAGGCAGGCGAAAGCCCCGAAACATGCCCGTGCTCCATTTCACCCCCTCGCCAATCAGAACCGACCCTTGGGCGACCTTGTACAACGCACACCTTGCACGCATGAAGGCCGACGCAAAAACCATTGCCGTCCCCACCGCCGAGGTCGACGCCAGGGCCCGTGACAAGCGCCTTAAGCAGTGGCTTGAGTTGGGCATGAATGTGCTGAACGTCGCCGCGTTTTTCGTGCCTGGGTTGAACACGGTCATGCTTGGCGTTTTCGCTTTCGATCTGATGAGCTCGGTTTTCACCGGCTTCGAGGCGTGGGAAGAGGGCGATACCCGGCAAGCACTGGCGCAACTGGAGTCGTTGGCAATCAACGCGGCGGTGATTGCCGGTTTTGCCACAGGCGCCAAGCTCGTCCAGGCGTCGGGCTTTGTCGATGCGCTGACGAGTGTGTGGCATGAAGACAAAGAACTGCTCTGGCACCCCGACATGAAGCCCTATGCGAGCACGACGGCTATCCCTGATGGGGCCCAACCTGACTTGCTCGGCCATGTGCACATCGATGGGAAAACCTTTCTGAAGCTGGACGGGACGCTGTACGAAGTGTTTCAGGGCGCAGAACAACAATGGCACGTGCGCCACCCCGATGACGCGCAGGCTTATGCCCCACGCTTGCTGCACCATGGTAACGCCCGCTGGCAACTGGCTCATGAACAGCCACTGGAATGGGACCGCGAACAACTCATGCGCCGCCTTGGCGGCTACGGCGCAGGCCTGGATGAGCTCGAACTGGACAATGCCATGCGCAGCACCGATACCGATCAAGACGTAGTGCGCCGTGCCCACGCAGCCGGCCTGCGTCCACCCGCCTTGTTGCTCGACACGCTACAGCGCCTGCAACTGGATAACCAGGCACAACAGATCATCACCCGCGTACGCCATGGGCTGGCGCTGGCTGCGTACGAAAACTTTGCCTTGCCTGAGTTGCTGCGCCTGCCGGGGTGGCCTGAGCGGCATGTGCTCAAGGTTTACCAAGGACCAGAACCTTGGGGCGAATCTGTGCACTACGGCCCTGTTGACACGGTTGGCCAGGTAGAAATCGAAGTCACCCGTAACGACCTGGACAATGGCCACTTGAGCCAGGCAGTGTTAGCGCAGATGGATGAGGAAGCCATTCTACAGTTGCTGGGCGACACGCCGACCGAGCACCGATCATCCGCATTGAACAACACGCTGGCAGAACACCTGGAACAACATCGCGGCGCTCTGCTAACCAGCCTGCAGCAAAGTCACCGCCCCACCCTCCCCCCAACCGCGCAACCCCTCGCCCGGCAGTTTCCCGGCCTGCCGGACAGCGCCCTTGAAGAATTGCTGGCCAACATCGGCAACGCCGAACGGGAAAGCCTGAGAAACGCACGGGTGCCTCTTCGCATTGCCGAAGAAGCTCGCCTTCTGCAAGCTCGAGCGCGGCTTGACCGCGCCATCCTCGGCATTTTCAGGCCCAGCCTGGCCAACGACGACAGCCTATGCCTGATACAGGCGCTGCAAGCCGAGCACCCGCAGGCAGACTCGGCGCAGTTGCTGGAACTGGCCCTTGGAAATCGCCAGCACTGCGCCTCGCTGCTCGGCCAGCAACCCATCAATCCCAGGTTCCGCTCCCCGTTGCGATTGGCCAACGGCCAGCTTGGCTATCCCCTGAGCGGCCGTGGCCTGCAAGAACGAGCCTTGCCGGCCGCACGTCGACTTCGGGCCCTCTACCCCGAACTCAGCAGCCAGCAAATCAGCGCACTGCAAACCGAGCTTGCCCAGGGAGGCGACCTGGGTAGCGCAATCAGCCAACTGGAAGCCGAGCAGCGCACCCTCAACCGTGATCTCAACCGCTGGGTAAGCACCTCGCGCACCTTGGATGAACGCTTTGATCGCCAGCAATTCACCGAGCGGCTGATGAGTGCTTCGCGGCGTGAAGGCGGCGCACAACGCGCAGTGCTGGTGCTGAGCCATATGCAACTGGAAGCGCTGCCAGCGTTCACTGCCCGAATGCCGCATATCCGGCAACTCGTCCTTGATGGGCTGCAGATGCGACGTCTGGAGGGCGGCTTCCTGGCAAACTTCCCTGACCTGGACACCCTGGAAATCATCGGCAACCCGGAGATTGACGCTGAAACATTGTTCGAGGCGCTCAAGTCTGCACCACGGCTACGCGAACTGGGCCTGACAGGCAATGGCTTGACTACCCTTTCAGCCACTGCCCAGCAGGCCATTGGGGCTATGCCTGGCCTGCGGGTACTCGGCCTCAGCCGTAACCGGCTGCAGCTGGATGACACCAGTCTGGCCTTCCTGGCGCGCTTACCCCTGGATGCACTCGGCCTGGGCCACAACCAGATCACGCTTGATGAACGCCTTGCCGCCCAGTTTCAGGACATGATCCACCCTAAGGTGCTGCACATGCCTCGCAACCCACTGCGACTGGCGCCCGACCTGCGCTTCATGGCCCGCCTCAGCCACCTGGACCTGGAGCGTTGCGAACTGCAGCAGTGGCCCGACAGCCTGACAATCCTCATGAGCCAGCCCCAGTACCAGCTGCGCTATCTGAACCTCTCCTCCAACCGCATTCGTACCCTGCCAGACTTGCCAGGTGTACTGCGCACCCCGTTCGCCCGCGATGTCGCCGCGCGCTTGCCTGAGCGCCGCTGGCTGTTCAACTACAACACGCTGGAAGCCGAGGCACGTGCGCGCTTGGGCAGCAGTGGCGTCAATGTATTCGAGCACGCCGAAGACGTCCCCCCGTGGCAAGGCTTTTTCCGTGACGGGGCGAGCAGTGCCGAAGAGCAGCTGTGGAGCAATCTGTTTGATCAAGGTGAAAACGCAGCGTTGCTGGGGGTACTCGAGCGTCTTGCCCAGTCGGCAGAAGCGCGGCGTGATGCCCAGGCCCTGGGGGCGCGTGTATGGGACCTGCTGGATGCCGCTGCCCACGACACCGTGCTGCGCGAACGCCTCGCCACCGTGGCCGGGGACTTCCCCCCAACCTGCGGCGACGCAGGTGCCGACGCCTTCAGTGCCTTGGAAATAGAAGTGCTGGCCCATCACGCTGCTGGCCATGCCGGTAGTCGACCGGCCGACCTGCTGAACCTGTACCGAAAGTTGTATCGACGCGATCAGGTCAATCAACTGGCCGACCGCATCAGCTGGAAACGGTCCTTGCGCAAGCAGGCGTTGCTCGATGATGTCTTCGATGAAGATCTCCCCTCATACGATGTGCTCGACGAGCCCTCTGCCTTTCCGGACACAGATTTGGAAACGGGGCTGGTGGACGATATCGAGCTGCGCCTGGCCTTGCGCCAGTCCCTGGCTACCGCGCTGGACTACCCTGAGCCGAGCAGCGGCATGTTGTACCGCAGCACGGCCAGGATCAACCAGACAATCATTGACAGGGTGAAAGCTGCGGTGCTTGTTCTGGATACGGATGCCACCGCTCGAGAGCAATGGTTGAACCAGCAGCCGGGCTGGGTTGAGTACCTGAAACGAGAGCATGCGGCGCAGTTCAACCTGATCACCGACTTTTGGCGGCCAGGCTTGGACTACCTGTATCACTGCCTGGATGAAACCGCAGACCCGGTAACGTCCCTGGACATTTCTTTGCTACGAGCCCTGGCCAGCGTCATGCCTGAAAACCCATTGGATGCCAGTGGCACGCTGCGACGCGTGGCGATCAACGAGCAGCAGTATCGCCAAGCCGTGGACGTGCTGAGCGCCGAGCAGCAACAGGTTGAAACCGGTCTGCTGACCAGCCTCACTCGCCAGCTGCAGACACTCGGCAATTAAACCCTGCTCGCTGGACGCGCAGGTCCTCAAAGAAGGCCTGCCGACCATTTACCTGGCAGAAGACACGCCGACAACCGCATACGCATGACAGACCTGGGCAGGCAATTATCTACCGCACAGGCCGCCAGCGTATGCGGCCCCATAGCGGCTCCCGTCCACGGAGCGCCGACATGAGCCACACCCCTTATCACCACGCGCAAATGGTGCGTACCCTGCCCGGCTGGAGCAAGGCGTTGCACAGCGAGCATGCCAGCCAGATCATGGCGCGTTTGCACAAGGACTACCAGGACAGCCAGGGTAATACCTGCGCCTGGTATCAACAGGCAGACGAACCCACCCGCCAGGCCCTGCAGCGCGCCATCGCCAAGCGTGATGCCAGCAACAGGGCCGTGCACGCGGCGCTCGGCAACTTGCAGGGCGTGACCGAATTCTGCGCCCCGTTGCTGCAAGAACAGCTCAACATCGACACCCCGGTAACCCAGGCGCAATACGTTTATCAAGCCACCACGGTGAAGCAACCACGCGGGGTGCCCGGGGGCCCTGCCGTGCAGCATGAGCGGGGCGAGATTGTGTCCAAGGGTGCCCCGCAGTACCGCAGCCTGCTCGAAGCGGCCCTGCACAATTTCGAAGGCCCCGCCGACACCACGCGGTTCAGCCGCCTGCAGCACAGCCGCCAGGACATCAGGTCCATGACTGGGCTGACGGTGCCAGCCTTCATCGACCAATGTCGGGCGCTGAACCTGGGCCGGCGCTACCAGCAGCACCTTGACCAGGTCTTCGACGGAGCAAACAAGAACGAGCTGCAGCAGCTGGCCATCAACGCCCGGCGCGACGAGTTTCGCATGCAAACCCGTATCGCTGCTTGCAAAGGCTACCTCAGCCCCGCCGGATCTTCCGCGCTGCATGGCCTGTGTGCCGAAAACGCCAACCCCACCTATCAGGGCCGCCCCCTGCGTTGCTGGCAACTGCAGTTGTTTGGCATCCCGATCCACGAACTGCTGTTCATCGCGCCCATGCAAAACCGCAAGCATGACCCGGTATTTCTCTACAACCCGGTGGATGGCGATGCGCTCAGGGAGTTCGCCTCGCTGGGCGATGCACGCAGGTATTTGCGCCAGCAACTGCTGCAGGACGACTACCGCAAGCGCTTCGTCGCCCTGGCACTGCAATCACAACAGGCGACGTTGAACAAGCGGCTCGCGCGCGCCCTGTACAGCAACGCCGACCAGGAAGACGGGGCGCAGCTGAAACCTCGCAAGTCGATACACCTGGAATCCATCGACAGAAACCTGCCAGATGCCCCTTGGGCATTACTGGAATCCAGCCACCTTGCCCGCCTGAGAGCTGATGCTCGCCAGGTCGCGGTGCCCACCGAAGATGTCGACGCCAGAGTACGCTTGCAGAACATCGAATACTGGCTGGACCTGGGCATGACCGTGCTGAATGTGGCAGCGATGGTCGTGCCATGCCTGAACCCGATCATGCTGACCCTCGGCGCCGCGCAGATCATGGGCAGTGTATTCGAGGGCATCTCGGCCTGGGAGGAAGGTGACAATGCCGAGGCTGCAGCCCAGCTTGAGTCGGTGCTGCTGAACATTGTCACGGTCGCTGCCGTAGGTGGCGGTGCCGTGGCGCTGAAGGCTTCCGGCTTCGTCGATGCCATGCAGAGCATCGTCAAGGATGGCAAGGACTACCTGTGGAACGCCACGCTGAAGGACCATGCAAGCCCGGTGTCGATTGGCGAAGACCTTGAACCCGATGTGCAGGGCCGTTACACGGTTGACGGGCGTTACTACATACGCATCGAGGATGTTGTGTACGAACAGTTGCAGGAACGCGGCCAATGGCGGATTCTCCACCCGCAAGAGCCGCAGGCCTATCGGCCAGTGGTTCGGGACAATGGCGCAGGCGCTTGGCGCGCGGCACACGAAGAGCCCCTCGAGTGGGATGACTTGCAGTTGGCGCGGCGCTTGGGGCCGATCAGTGAAGGCCTGGATGACGGCGAATTGCAGGCGGCACTGCAGTGCTCAGGGGTGCAAGGCGGTGAACTTCGCCAAACCCAGGTTGCCGCACAGCCTCCCCCCGCCTTGCTGGCCGACGCACTCGACCGGCTGCAAACACATGCCCAGACCAGCCTGCCCGAAGAAGCGGGGCCCCTTGCCCGGCAGTTTCCGGGCCTGCCGCAGCGTGCCATTGGGCAGATCATGGCCAGGACCTGCGCCCGTGAACGTCTGCTATTGGGCCAAGGCAGGGTACCCTTGCGCGTCGCCGAAGAAGCCCGGGGCTTGCAGGCACACGCTCGCCTGAGCAGGGCCTTGCTGGGGCTCTGGCGACCTGACCTGGCCACCGCCGACAGTACCGTGCTGGATGCCGCGCTCAAAGCCGAGCACCCTGGCCTCGATGCACGCCAACGGTATGAAATGGCAGTCTCCGATCGGCTGCATGCAGCCAGGCTGATCGGACAGCAACCGATCAGGCCAGGTTATCGATCGCCCATGCGCCTGGCCGACGGTCGCATTGGCTACCCACTCAGTGGAAGGCTGCATTGGGCCAGTACCGCAGATCGACGTCTGCGTGCACTCTACCCTGCCCTGAGCGCAAGCGAGCGCAATGCCTTGCGGCGTCAACTAAGCCAGCGCGGCAGCGTCTCAGCTCAGCTCAGGGCGCTGGAGATCGAGCGTGAGGCCCTCGACGTCACGCTGCGCAACTGGGTGAACCAGAGCACTGAAACCCAACGCGAGAGCAGCGGCGTGGTCCGCGACCTGGTAAATGCAGCCTGGCGTCGTGACGATCCTGACAACCTGACGCTGCAGTTGCTGCACATCGACACGCTGCCATCGTTGCCGGCTCGCTTCGATCACATCACCACACTGAACATTCGCGCCATCGGCATCCGCCAGCTGCCCGCAGACTTTTTCCAGAGCTTCCCCTCCCTGCGCACACTGTGCCTGGCGCTAAGCCCGGAACTCGACTTCGAAGGCCTGTTCCAGGCATTGGCCTTTACCCCTCAACTGGAAGTACTGGAGCTGGGCAACAACCAGCTCGGCAGCCTGACCGAGGCAATGCGTCAGCGGCTGGGTGGCCTTTCTCACCTGCGCAGGCTGAGCCTGCGCCTGAACACGTTGCAGCTTGCCGAAGCCGACTTGCAGACCCTTGCCCAGCTGCCCCTCGAAGACCTTGACCTGGAGAACAACCACATTGTGCTGAGTGAAGCGCTGGCTGCGCGTTTCGCCGACATGCGCAGCCTGCGCGACCTGCGCCTGACCAACAACCCGCTGGGCCAGGCGCCTGACGTGACCGGCCTGACATCGCTGGCCAACTTGCAACTGCGCAACTGCAGCCTGCGTGAATGGCCGCGTGGCCTTACATCATTGATGGCGCAGACCGACCTGCAATTGCGTCACCTCAGCCTGAGCGACAACCCGATCGGCCAGGTGCCGGACCTCGATCAGGTGCTGACCAGCCCCTTTGCCGACGCCCTGCGTACGCCAGGTCGCGATACTTTCTGGGACTTCAACGAAAACGCTCTGGACGCCGACAGCCGCCGCCGCCTGCGCACGGCTGGCGTCGACGTGCATGGCGACGAGGAGCTGCCGGATGCCAGTGTGGACTTCTGGCTCGTGGATGCCAGACCGGAACAGGCGCAGCTCTGGGACGAGCTGTTCGAGGGTGACGCAAACCGGCATTTGCGCGAAGTGGTCGAACGCGTAGCGGGCTCGCGGCAAGCCGAGCGCAACCTGCGAGCGCTGACCCAGCAGGTCTGGCAGCTGCTTGAACAGGCGGGGCGAGACGAGGCGTTGCGCACCCATCTGGACAATGTCGCGCAAGACTACCCGCCCACCTGTGGCGACGCCGGTACCGATGCGTTCAGTGCCCTCGAGCTCGAAGCCCAGGTGTTCAGGCAACTGGCCGAGGAAGCGGAGCGCCCTGCCTACCTGTTCAACTTTTTCCGAAACCTCTACCGCCGCGAAATGGTCAACGCCCTGGCCGAACGGATCCAGCTCGCCCGCCAGGCCCGCCAGGCGCGCTTGCTGGAGCTGGAACGGCTGCCCGCCCAGGCTCAGCCCGCAAGGCTCGACGTGCCTGAGCTGGACCGCCTGGACGAACTGAGTGACAACGCCCTGCTCACTGGCGGCACGGACCTGATAGAAATACGCCTGGCCTTGCGCCAGTCACTGGCAGAACCGCTCAATTTCCCGGAAACCAGCCAAGGCATGCTCTATCGCCAAGAAGCGATGATCTCGGGACGTGTGGCCAGCAATGTCGAAAGCGCTGTCCTGCGGCTGGACGATACCGCTACAGAACGCAGGGCCTGGGTTGCGCGACAGCCCAGCTGGCAACGCTACCTTGCCCAGCGCTTCGCCAGCCGGTTCGCAGCGCTGGACGCGCGTTGGTACCAAGGCATGCAGTACCTGGATTATTGCCTGGATGCCGAAAGCGAAGCAGTTAGTTCACTGGATCGCGCGGTGCTGCAATCCCTTACCGAGATACTGCCCGCGCCACCGCTGGATGCAACCGGCCAATTGCACAGAATGGACCTGGGCAGCCAGGCTTACGACCAGGCCAGCCGGCGCCTGAATGCCGGGCGTGACCAGCAGCGCGAAGCGTTGTTCGAAACGCTCACGCACGCGCAAGACCCCAACAACTAACCCTGCTACTGCCCACGCAGGTCTTCGAAAAAGGCCTGCCTGCCATCTACCTGGCTGGACGCCCGTGGGGCAGCGGCTGCATCTGCATTGGCGGCCTCGACATGCCAGTAGCAGTGCTGCACCGCGCGGGTCACCGCGACGTAGGCCAGGCGTTGCACTTCTTCCTTCTGCGCCGTATCGAACGGTTGGGCATCCCCGGCCTTGCCCAGGCCGGCCTGGCGATACACCTGGTTCTTGTAGGGCGAGCTGGTCAGGTACTGGCAGTCGCCCAGCATGAACACCGCATCGGCCTGCAAGCCTTTGGCACTGTGGTAGGTCAGCTGACGTAGCCGGCGCTGCTCGGCCGGCAATGCCGCCTCGGCGTGCAGCACGCTTTGCAGGTGTTCGTTCATCAAGGCCCTGTCGCTGCCCTTGCGGTACAGCATCATGACCGTCTCGCCCCGTTGGTAGTGCTCGATCAGCGTTTCACCCAAGGCGGCCTCGTCACGGTCGAACACCTTGACCGCAGAACCCGGCAATTCGGCTGCCGGGCCACTGGCGCGGGCTTTCTTGCCGGCAATCGCCGGGGTGCCTTTGACCAGGTGCTCGGCCGCGTCGATCACCTGCTGCTGGCAGCGGTAGTTGTCGACCAGCATCACCCGCGTGTTGGCCGGCGACGGGAAGGCTTTGGTGAATTCCATGAAGTACTTGGGCGAACTGCCCCGCCAGCCATAGATCGACTGCCAGTCGTCACCCACGCACAGTAGCGACGAATGCTGGGCATGGCGCCCGGTGTGCATGGTCGGGCCACGTCGGCGGATTTCAGCCAGGCTGGCGCGCAGCCAGCTGACGATCTGCGGCGACACGTCCTGGAACTCGTCGATCATTAGGTGCGCCAGAGGCCGCAACAACGGGTCGGGCAGCAGTTGCAGGTTTTCCGGGTTGTTCTCGCTGAACAGGGCGAACATGCGGTTGTAGCTCATCACCGGCGGCGACTGGTCCAGCAGGTGTGCTTCCAGGGCCTTCCAGTACAGGGCCAGGGCCTCGAAAAACAAGGCATCGCTGTCGCCAGACGGGAAGCTCATCGCCGCCACCGCGTTGTTCACGTCCAGGCCAAGGTTCTCGATGAAGTTGGCCGCGCTGACAAAGGCGTCCAGCAACGGCGCCGGTGCCAGTTCACCCTTGACCTTGTACTCGAACCCCGGGCCGGCCACGGCATCGCCAGCCAACGAGGCCGCCAGGCGCCGGGCCATGGCATAGTTGTCGAGCCAGATCAGCGGCCGGTCGCAGAAGGCCTGCAACAGGGTTCGTTTTACCGCCCACTCGGCACGCACCGCCAACTTGGCGCCGGGGCGCTGGTACTGCGCGCTTTCAGCCGGGTCGAAGCCCAGCACCACCAACGGCCCTTGGCCAGCCAGGCGGCCATGCACATGGAAGCGGCTGCCCCGGATGTCGACAGTTTCGCGGCAAGGCTCGATGCCCTTGATCGGCCAGGCGCCGGCGGCGAACCACAGGTCCTCGATTACGTCGCACAGTTCTTCGTCGCGCTGGGCCGCCAACTGGGTCACCTGTGCGCGCTTTTGCACGTCGGGGTTATTCGGGTCCAGTGGTTTGAGTTGCAAGGCTTCGCTGCGCAACAGGCCTACCAGCTCGGCAAAGCGCGGGCTCTCACCCAGCACGCTGCTGTAGCACTGGTTCAGTTGCTGGCGCTGGGCATCATTCAGGCGCAGGTCGAACGGGTTGCTGTCGGCCTCGGCCTCACGCCCGGCAGGCATTTCGTTGCCCAGTGTTTCGAAAGCGCGCACCTGGCCAAAGCCCGGCAGGCTGCGCACCAGCGGCAGGATGCGTGAGTGGAAGGTACGCACCAGTTCGCGAGCCTGCACAGGTTGCAGGCTGATCTGCCACAGGGCGAATACCTGCAGCAGGCGCTTGATGAAGTCCTTGCGCGACTCGCGGGTGAACGTGACCACGGTCATCGCGTCCAGTTCGTAACCCAGATAATGGCGCAGCAGCAAAATGCGCAACACAAGCGACGTGGACTTGCCTGCCCCGGCGCCGGCCACCACACAGGTGGACGGGGTGTCACTGAAGATCAGCTTCCACTGCGCGGCGCTGGGTTGCGCCTCGGCGGGCAGGCGCTGGGCGACATCGGCTTTGAAGCGCTTTTTCAGCTCGGCCGTCAAGGGCAGGCCCCAGTCGTCGAACAGGTTGTCGTCCTGACCGGGCACGGCAGCGATGTCAGGCCGGGTATCGCGGATCACCAGCACCTGGCGCCCGGCTTCGTAACCCTCCACCCGCCCACGGTCGAACCCTTCACGCACGCCATCGGCATGGCCACTGCGCTGGCCGGTGGCGTGGCCGAGGAACCAGGAATCACGGTGCTGGGCTTGCAGACGGGTCAGGCCACGCCCCAGCAGGCGGGCGGCCAGGCGGCGAAACCAGGGCAATTGCGCGGGAGGGGTAAGGTCGGCGGGGGCCTGGGGTTGCTCGTGGGCCACGGTCACTCCGTTGAAAAACAAAAACAGCTGGCATGTTCGCCGCATCGACAGAAAATCGCCAGCGAATGCTTGCAGATCAGTGGATTAGGCGATGAAGCGAATCAAGCATGGCAGCAATTATTATCGAACAATATGATTATTTTAAGCCGATATTTACGCTTATTTTCGATGTTTCTTTAGCGCATCATGGCGTCATTCCACTGATTCAAGGAGCACGACCATGCTGCAACTGCGACCCTTTGAAGGCCTGGGCCACGCCAACCACGGCTGGCTCGATGCCCACCACCATTTCTCGTTCGCCGAATACTACGACCCGGCGCGCATGCACTGGGGCAACCTGCGGGTGTGGAACGACGACCTGATCGCGGCTGGCAGCGGCTTCCCGCCGCACCCGCACCGCGACATGGAAATCATCACCTATGTGCGTGAAGGCGCGATCAGCCATCAGGACAGCCTCGGCAACAAGGGTCGTACCGAAGCCGGTGACGTGCAGGTGATGAGTGCCGGCACCGGCATCGTGCACAGCGAGTACAACCTGGAAGACGTCGATACGCGTATTTTCCAGATCTGGATCGTGCCGGAGCGTACGGGTGAAGCACCGCAGTGGGGCAGCCGGCCGTTTCCCAAAGGCGAACGTGGCGAAGGCTTCGTGACCCTGGCCAGCGGCCGTACCGGTGATGAAGACAGCCTGCAGATTCGCACCGATGCGCGACTGGTAGCTGCCACTTTGCGTGCCGGTGAAACCGCCGAGTATCGCTTCGATGCCGCACGCCGGGGTTACCTGGTGCCGGCCAAGGGGCTGGTGGACGTCAACGGGCTGCGGGCCAAGGCACGGGACGGTGTAGCGATCGAGCAGGAAGACGTGCTGCGGGTGACCGCCATCGAGGACAGCGAGATCGTGCTGGTGGATGTGGCCTGAGGCCTGTCCTGTGAGGTCGCCTCCCGATGCTCTGCTGTGGGAGCGGCCTTGCGTCGCGATTGGGCCGCAAAGCGGCCCCGGCGATTTCCGCTGTGATGCTGGAATCCTGGGGCCGCTGCACAGCCCTATCGCGACACAAGGCCGCTCCCACAATGGAACCGCGTAAGCCTGTAAGCATCGCCCTGGGCGCGAGTGTGCACATGGGCTTCCTTCGACCACTTCCGTAATTTGGAGCTGCTGTGTGCCCCCGGCCATCGCGGGGCATTGGCGCCATCGGCCACCCTGCACTAGCGTTGTGCTACCAGCCAGCCCCTACGTTCATGCGGAGCCATCATCCATCATGCCGGACCTGCGCCCGAACCCGACGCTGCGCCTGGAGTACCGTGCAGAAGAGCCGATTCACCACGCCTTCCTAGAGCAGGCCGGCCGCTGCCCGGATGCCCCCGCCATCCTTGCTCGGCACACCCGCTGCAGCTATGCCCAACTGGCGCAGATCAGCCAGGGCATTGCCGCATATCTGGTAGAAAACGCTGCCTCTGGCACCGATCGTGTGGTCATCGTCGCCAGCCGCTGTGCCGCCCTGGTGTACGCCATGCTCGGCTGCCTGCGCGCCGGCCTGGCCTTTACCGTGGCCGACGCTGCGTACCCCCCCGCGCGCATCGGGCAGATCATCCGCACACTGAAGCCGGCCGTGGTCCTGCGCTGTGGCGAGGCATCCGTCGACGCCGACGCCCCCCTTGTCGTGACGGTGCCGGAAGCCCCCGCCGAGGCACTGCAAGCCTTTCCCTGCGAACCGGTCGCGCTGCCCAGCGTCAACCCCGAGCAACCGGCGTACATCACCTTCACCTCGGGCAGCACCGGTGAACCCAAGGGTATCGTTACTCACCACGCGCCCCTGGTGCACTTCATTGACTGGCATGTGCGCCAGCATGGCTTTACCCAGGCTGATACCTTCTCCCTGCTTTCCGGCCTGGGCCACGACCCGGTGTACCGCGACGTGTTCACACCACTGTCAATTGGTGCGACCATCGCCTGCCCCGCCCAGCCGACCCTGACCGACCCGTCACAGCTGGCAGGCTGGATTCACCAGCACGGCGTAAGCGTGATCCACCTCACCCCGCCGCTGGGCAAGCTGATCGAGACCGGCGCACACATGAATGGCCAGGTACTCGATCAACTGCGCTACCTGTTCTGGGGCGGCGATGCGCTAAGCCCTGCGCTGTACCAGCAGATCCGCGCCATTGCGCCCTGTGCTGTGAGTGTCAACTTCTATGGGACCACGGAAACGCCACAAGCCATGGCCTTTCATACCCTCGACCCGGACTCGGACACCTCCCGGGTGCCCTTGGGCAAAGGCATCGCCAATGCGCAGTTGCTGGTGGTCGACTCGACCAACCAGCTGGTCGGCGCGGGCGAAACCGGTGAAATCCTCATCCGCAGCCCCTACCTGTCGCAGGGTTACTGGGGCGACCCGGCGCTGACCGAGGCCAAGTTCATCGTCAACCCATTTACCGGCGACGCAGGCGACCGCTGTTACCGCACCGGTGACCTGGGCACCTACCTGGCCGATGGCAGCGCCAGTTTCCTGGGGCGCGGTGACAGCCAGGTGAAAATCCGTGGCCACCGCATCGAGCTGGCGGAAATCGAGAACGCCATCACCCGTCACCCGCACATCGGCCAATGCGTGGTCGTGGCCAACCACGACAGCGCGTCGATCCGGCTGGTGGCCTATTGCGTTGGTCAAAAGCCGACCAGCGCCGATGAACTGCGCCAGGCGCTCGCCGGCCAGCTGCCGGACTACATGGTGCCGGCGCTGTTCATGTTCCTCGACGCCCTGCCGCTCACCCCTAACGGCAAGGTGGACAAACGCGCCTTGCCTGCGCCATTTGACGACAGCGCCAGCCTTCCCTTGTCCCCCTTGGCCGAAAAACTGAGCACGGCCTGGGCGCGCATCCTCCAGGTGCCGCGCCTGGATGCCAGGTTGAGCTTTGTCGAACTGGGCGGCGACTCGCTGTCGTTCGTGCAAGCCTCGCGGGCGCTGGAAGAACTGATCGGCCACCTGCCGCAGCGTTGGGAAACGCTGCCGGTGTGCCAGCTGGCCGAGCTGAGTGCGCCCCCCAAAGGCGCGTTGCGGGTGATGGAAATGCCGGTGTTCGTGCGAATGCTCGCCATCATCCTGATCGTGGTCGGCCACCTGAGCGAGTTCGACCATTGGTTGATCGTCGGCGAAACGTCGGTGCTCTTCCTGGTCTCCGGCATCAGCCTGGCGCGGTTCCAGCTTAAAGCCATCGATGAGCGTGGCGATGCGCGCACGCTGCTCAGGTCGCTGGCGGCCATCGTGGTGCCCACGCTGTTGTACACCGCGCTGATCCAGCTGGTGTTCGACCGGTTGCACTGGCAATCGCTGCTGCTGGTGTCGAACTGGTTCCCGGCCAGCGAAGTCAGCCTGTTCAATTACTGGTACATCGAAGTGCTGGTACAAATGATCCTGATCATCGGTGTGGTGCTGTCGATCAGGCGCGTGCGCCAAGCCGTCCTCGCCGACCCGTTCCGCTGCCTGATCATTGCGGCCTGTGCGCTGGTGGCGCTGGATGTGCTGCTCAGCCAGTTCGTGTTCGACGCCAGTGCGCTGCTCAACCGGGTACCGCAGCACTTTCTGGCGGTCATGGTGCTGGGCATGGCCGTGCACCATGCCGACACCACCGCGCGCAAGTGGGTGGCCAGCGCTGTAGCCGTGCTGGTGGTCGGCGAGCTGGACCTGATGGCGGTTGCCGGCGTTGGCTGGGAGGCTTTCTCGCGTTATATCGATATCGCCCTGCCGGCGATGCTGGCCCTTATCTGGTTCCGCTCGGTGCCAGTGCCCGCCCTGGTAGCACGGGGCGGCGCGGTCATCGCATCGTCCACCTTGTTCATCTACCTGACGCATTTCCAGTTCCAGTCGCTGGCGGACCATATCCTCAGGCACCCGCTGTTCGAGGTAGCCCTGGCACTCGCCGGAGGGGTACTGGTGGGTTACTGCTGGAACACCCTGTTGCGTCTGCTGTTTACGCGATGGAACAAGCAAAACCGGGCGCGTGGAGCCGATGCAACCGAGCGTGCTACCTCTGCTTGAGTTGACTTGCCGGCAATGGCGCTGCGATTGCAAACCCTGAAACACTCTGCCTAAAATGCGAACCATTAACATTTGTAAACATTTTCAGGCGGCACGGATGAGCATCCCGGATATAGCTTTTACTTCTCAAGTCAGCCAGCTATACCGCGCCCAGAGCAAATGGTTGCATAACTGGCTGAAACCGCGGGTGAACTGCAGCCACCTGGCAGCAGACCTCGTCCAGGATGTGTTCGTGCGTGTCATGTCTGCCGCCGACGCTGCCGCAAAGCTCGACGCCGTACGCGAACCCAAAGGCTACCTGGCAACCATCGCTCGCCGCCTGATGATCGATCACCTGCGCCGGCTGCACCTGGAAAGGGCCTGGCTACAGGTGCTCGCCGAGCAACCCGAAGCATTGGACATCTCACCTGAGCAACGCCTGGCGTTGCTGCAAACCTTGTTCGAGCTCGACGCCATGCTAGCCGCGCTCGGGCCCAAGGTACGTGAGGCATTTTTGCTTTCGCAGATCGATGGCATGCCCTACAAACACATCGCCACCCAGCTGGGTATTTCCGAAGTCAGTGTGCGCCGCTACATTGCCAAGGCGGCCGAGCACTGCATGATCTACAGCCTTGGGTATGGCCACTGAGCATGAACCTGAATGCCGAGCAACTGGCTTCGTTGCGCCAGGCCGCGCACTGGTTCAGCCAGCTCAACAGCGGTGAGGTGCAGGCCAGTGATTACTCGGCCTGGCAGCTGTGGCTGAACGCGACCCCCGTCAATGCCTGGGCCTGGCAGCAGGCCGAGCGCCTGCAAACGCGCATGGCAGCCAGCGAAAACCCGGCGTCTGCACGCGTACTGGCGCTGGCAGCCCATGGCCGCAACGCCAGCCGTCGGCGGGTGGTCAAGGCTGGCTTGATACTGCTGGGCGGCGGCACGCTGGGCCTGGGGGGATACCGGGAGGTCAAGCAGTCTCCACTACTGGCAGACGTGCGCACCGGCGTGGGCGAACAGCGTTCGCGGATCCTGGGCAATGGCACTGCGTTGCTGCTCAATACCGCCTCTGCAGTCGATGTGGATGACGCCCTCGGCCCTGCACGCTTGCTGCTGCGCCAAGGTGAAGTCATGGTCACGGTGCCTGCGCGCCAGCATTGCACGGTCAGCACCCGAAACGGCACGGTCGAGGCAGGCGAAAGCCGCTTCGCCCTGCGTTTGTTCGATGACGGCAGCAGCCTGGAGGTATTTGCCCGGCAGGCGCGTGTAACCCTGAACTCGGGCCAGACCCTGCTGGTAAACAGCGGCGAGCGCTGTCGGTTCAATGACCAGGGCTTCGCCGCGCTGGAAACCGTCCCCTTGGCCGCAGATGCCTGGGGCCGGGGGTTGCTGATTGCCAATGACCAGCGCCTCGACGCGTTCATCAGCAACCTTTCACGCTACCGCCCGGGCTGGCTGCGCTGCGCGCCGGCCGTGGCAGGGCTGCGCATCAGCGGCACCTATCGGCTCAACGATACCGACCAGATACTGCGCGCGCTGACCACGTCACTGCCGGTGCAGGTACAGGTGCGTACGCGTTTCTGGGTCACCATCACGGCGGCGTAAAAAAAATGCTGGGCGCCTGATCACTTTGCCAGGGCTTATCCGACTCATAGGTATCCCGACTTTTACCTATCAGAGAAACGCGACGATGACCTGCCGCTTCAACACCAGGCCTTTCACTGCGCCAGGCCTGCGCACCTGCCTGCTACTGACTGCACTGCTCGCGGGGCCTGGCGCTGCCAGCGCCGCGCAAGCCCATGACTACCACCTACCGCAGGGCGACCTGGGCGAAACGCTGACCCAGTTCGCTGCCGAGTCTGGCATCGTGCTGTCCTTCGACACCCACTGGACGCGCGGTAAACGTTCGCCTGCGCTTGAGGGGCGCTATGACGTCGACCAAGCCTTGCAGATTCTGCTCAGTGGCACCGGGTTGCAGGCTACTCGGGAAAGCGACGGGCGCTACTCGCTGCTGTTGAGCACCCAACAGGGGGATGTGCTGGAGTTGGCCCCCAGCCGCGTCGATGCCCTGGGGTTGGGTAACGTCACCGAGGGTACCGGCGCCTACACCACAGGCGGTTCTACCACGGCCACCAAGCTGCCGCTGACCCTGCGTGAAACACCGCAGTCGGTCAGCGTGATCACCCGTCAGGTTATCGACGACCATGGCTCGCAAGACATCGGCGACGTGCTGCGCAACACGCCCGGGGTTTCGGTCCAGGCGTACGACAGCGAACGCATGGAGTACTCCGCACGCGGGTTTGCCATTACCAACTACCAGTACGATGGCATCAACACCATCTACGACGGCGTCTACGATGAGGGCGTGACCCACGTCGACATGGCCGCCTACGACCGCATCGAAGTCATCAAGGGTGCGACCGGCCTGATGACCGGCTCTGGCGACCCCTCGGCGACGGTCAACCTGGTGCGCAAGAAGCCCACTCAAGATTTCAAGGCGTCGATCACGGCCAGCGCAGGGTCCTGGGACAACTACCGTACCGAAGGTGATATTTCGGGTTCGCTCAACGACAGCGGTAGCGTACGTGGCCGCCTCGTGGGTGCCTACCAGGACCGCAAGTCGTACCTGGACCACTACAAGCAGAAAAAGGATGTCTACTACGGCATTCTTGAAGCCGACCTGACGCCCGATACCCTGCTCACCTTCGGCATCGACAACCAGGCCACGACCCCGCGTGGGTCGTCGTGGACCGGTAACCCGACTTACTTTTCCGATGGCAGCCGCACCGACTTCTCGCGCTCGCACAACCCGGCGGCAGACTGGAGCCGCCGCGACTTCCAGTCCACCACCTACTTCACCTCACTGGAGCAGGCCCTGGCCAACGACTGGAAGGTCAAAGTCAGCCTCAACCACATGATCAGCGATCATGACACGCGCCTGGCGTCTGCCAGCGGCGGCAACCCGGACCCGGCGACCGGCGAGGGCATGTTCCTGTACTGGGGGCGCTGGGAAGGCCACCGCGTGCAGAACACCGCAGACGTGAATGTCTCCGGCCCGTTCACCCTGTTCGGCCGCGAGAACGACCTGGTGGCAGGCTTCATGAGCTCTCATTCGAAGCAGACCGGCGACACCTTCGACAGCAGCGCGTTCGCCCTGGTGCCCGGCTCCATCTTCGACTGGAACGGCAAACTGCCGGAGCAGAACTTCCCGAAAAACGGCGATTACACCACCACGCAAAGCCAGAATGGCGCCTACGTGGCCACCCGCCTGAGGCCGACCGACAAGCTTTCGGTCATTCTCGGCACCCGGGTCAGTACCTTCAAGTACAACGATGATCAGGACTATTACGCCACGTCGTCGCTGAGCGATACCCATGCAAGCTACAAGGAACACGGTGTGGTCACCCCCTATGCGGGGGTGGTCTATGACCTGGACGACACCTACTCGGTCTATGCCAGCTACACGTCGATCTACCAGCCGCAAGTGTACAAGGACATCAACGGCGCCACCCTCGCGCCCGTCGAAGGCGACGGCTATGAAGCCGGGCTGAAGGCTGCCTGGTTCGACGGCAGGCTGAACGGCACCCTGGCGTTCTTCCGCATCGAGCAAGACAACGTCGCCTCCAACATCGGCACCAACCCGGTGACCAACGAAGGCATCTACAAAGCTATCGACGGCGCCACCACCAAAGGCGTCGAGTTGGAACTGGCCGGAGAACTGGCGCCCGGCTGGAACGTCACCGCAGGCTACACCTATGCCCGTACCCGCGACGCCGACGACCAACGGATTTTCGGCTTCCCGATGGCAACCACCAAGCCTGAGCACGTTGTGCGGCTGTTCAACACCTACCGCCTGCCTGGGGCATTTGACCAGGTGACCGTGGGCGGTGGGCTGCGCTGGCAGAGCGGCTTCTACGGCAACATCTACAGCCCGATCGCCAACGACTATACCCGCATCAAACAAGGCGGCTACACCCTGGTGGACCTGATGGCCCGCTATCAGTACAGCGAGCACCTGAGCTTCACGGTCAATGCCAACAACGTGTTCGACAAGGTCTATCTGACCGGGCTGGGCAACTTCGATACCACGTACTACGGCGAACCACGCAACCTGATGGTCACGACCCGCTGGGACTTCTAGGGCTACTGCCTTGTGCTGCCCGTCCTGGCCTCCTCGCCGGCAAGCCAGCTCCTACAAGAACCGCGCAGTACTTGAGACCTGCGTTGGACCTGTGGAAGTTGCCTGTGCTGGCCTCATCGCCGGCAAGCCAGCTCCTACAAGAACCGCGCAGTACTTGAGACCTGCGCTGGACCTGTGGAAGTTGCCTGTGCTGGCCTCATCGCCGGCAAGCCAGCTCCTACAAGAACCGCGCAGAACTTGAGAGCTGCGCTGGACCTGTGGGAGCTGGCTTGCCGGCGATGGGCCGCAAAGCGGCCCTGATTGTTCAACCGACCGGTATCCGAGCTACCCCGCCTGCACGATGATCTGGCTTTGCAGGTCGCGGATCATCGCCTCCAGCACCGGTTTCATCTCCATGAAGTCGTCAGGCGAGCAGACTACATCCGGGTGGCTGAACTTGAAGCGCCGCTCCACCACCACAGCGTTGCCCTCCTGGGAGTAGCGCGCACTGTAGTCCACATCGCCATCATGCAACTGCACAGGCTTGGGGATCGCCAACACATTGACCTGGCTCGGGAACTCGAAGCGCGAGGTTTCCACCGTGTCGTTGCCAATGCACACGAAGCTCTGGCTGCGTTCCTTCTCCAGGGTGAAGCTGTACACGTTCTGCGAGATACCGCCCGCCAGGCTGGTAAGGGTCGCCACACCAACCGGCCCTGGCAGATTGACCAGGTTTTCCGTGTGCCCATCCACATTGCTGACAAAGTCGCCGTTGGCGGTGGGCGGCTCGACCTTGAGCGAACCACTGCCACGCTGCCCATAGGCGGCCAGCACTCTTTCGACCAGCATTTCGCGGTCTTCCGGTTTCATCAAATTCAAGCCGAAGCGGCTCATCTCGCTGGCCCAGCCCTTCACCGTCGAAACATTGGTGAAGTCGGCACCGCCATCGGCCTTGACCTTGAACAGCAAGTCACTGGAAACCTGGTTCAGTTGCATGGCCGGGGTTTTGCCAAACTCGCCAGTGGCAGTCAGCAGCACTCGCTTGTTCAGCACGGTCAAGGGCAGGTAACCGGCAGCAATTGAAGGGTCGGTCGAGTCCAGGTACAAGTCCAGGCCTGGCACATAGGTGATCACGTGGTTAAGCACACCTAAGGTCGGCACTTTGGGGAACACATAGGCAGTGCCCTGGTTCACCAGCGCCGGGGTGCTCTTGATGCCTGCCGCGCTCAGCAGCGCTTCCAGCAGCGCAACATGGTCCTTGCAGTCCCCGTAGCGGTTGTCCAGTACGGTTTGTGCAGCATGCGGTACCACCCCGCCAGCGCCGACGTACACCGCCACATAGCGGATGTTCTCGCGTACCCAGTCACTGAGGGTCAGGGCTTTTTCCCGCGCGGTGGGCAAGCCGGCCGTCAGGCGCTTCGCCAGTTCGCTGATCTGCGGGGTGACCTCGACCGTGGCCCTGGCCTGGTAGGCCTGGGCGAAGTCCTTGAAGCCGGAGAACGTCGAAACCGCCAGGTAGTGGCCGTAGTCCAGGTACGACACGGCCCCCGTCTCGATCCGCGCCCGCGCCGCCGGTACATAGTCCCAGCGATACACCGTGCGCCCTTCCCCGCTGGCGGGTGACGACGCCTTGAAACCACGGGCATCGGCCTGCAACGGCATGCCCTGGGGCAGGTCGTAGGTCAGCGAGAACTGCCCCACCGGGTAGAACTGCGGCACGGTGATGTCTTCGAACTGCCCAGGGAAAAGCGGTGTAGCGCGGTTGCGTTGATAACGCAGCACCAGCCGGTCCCCCACCGCAACCTCGGGGAAGATGACCACCTTGTTGACCGAGTCCTGGAACATCGGCGCCTGCGCAGAAGCCTGCTCCTGCTGCTCCTTGATGTGCGCGGCATCCACCTGCACTTTGCGGCCGTCGGGCTTTTGCGTGTAGGCCTCGACCACCTCCAGCGTCTCCAGCGAACGGTTGTAGCTTACCGGGTGCTGGGCATTGGTCTTGATGGCGCGTTCTTCATTGATCAGCATGACGCTGTCTACATCAAGGCGGAAGCTGCCGTCTTTCTGCACGACGAACGTCTGCGCGACCTTTTCCAGGGTGATGGAACGGTCGACACCATCGGTAAAGGCGTGGGCAAGACCCGCCCAGAGGATGGTGACAGGCAGCAGAACAGCTGCCAGGTATGGCTTTTTAAGCATGGAGATCCTTCTCGATCAGCGGACAACAATCGACAATGATACGCATTGGCACTGCATGATGGCAAAGCGCCAATATGGGCTAGCGTTGCCCCACCAGTTCGGCCAGCACTTCAGCCGAGGTCGTGACCTGGCGGAAGTGATGCTGCCACAGTTCGATCCCCAGCTTGGCCGACCGGTCCAGTGAAGACCCTACCGTCATGTCCGTCACCAGGGTGGGCGTCACCCCCGCATCGAACAGGGCAAAGCCTGCGGCCAGCACACAGGTTTCAGTCTGCAGCCCACACACCAGCACCCGCTCCACACCCAGTTGCCTGATGTACTCGATGGCTTCGGCGCTCTGCCCGTAGCCATGCTTGATGAACACCTGGTCGGCCTCGATCAGGCTTTCGTCCTCGGCCGCCGGGTGCCAGCCGAGCTGCCGCTCGAACGGCGTGACCTGTTCGTCGTGCAACTCGACCGAGGCAATGGTAGGAATGTTCGCTGACAACCGCCGCAAGCCATCGACCAGCCACTCGGGCGGGCTGAAGGTGGACTGGACATCGACGATGAGCAAAACCTGGCGCATAGCGTTCTCCCGCCATTGGCAAAATGGCGCGGAGTATACCGCGTGGCGCGGGGGCTTGATCACCAGTCGTAGGTCATCTCTACCGACGCAACCCGCTCCTGCCCGTAATAGCAGCCAAACGCATAGTTGCAGTCCGATACGTACTCGCGATCGAAGATGTTCTGCACGTTTACGCTGGCCTGCAGGCCGCGCAGGCTTGGGTCGAGCTTGGCCAGGTCGTAGCTGACGGTGGCGTCATACACGGCATAGGCCGGTACTTCGAAGGTATTGGCCGAGTTACCCTGTTTGCGGCCGGTGTAACGTGCGCCGGCGCCAAAGGTCAGGCCATTGAGCGTGGCCTGGGTGAAGTGGTAATCCACCCACAATGTGGCAGAAACCGGGGCCTGCGCCTCGTTGCGGTTGCCCTTGTCGCCATAGGTGCTTTTGGTATAGAACGAGTCGATGTAGGTGGCAGCGGCCAGTACATCGACATTCTCGATGCTGGATTTGAGCTCCAACTCCACCCCACGCGAGCGCACCTCGCCATTTTGCGTCTGGTACTGCGGGTACTCGGTATCGCCGGTCAGCATGTTCTTCTGCTTCACCTGGAACACCGAAGCGGTGAACAAGGTGCCGTCGACTGGCTGGTACTTCAGCCCCACCTCGTATTGCTCGCCTTCGCTTGGCTCGAACGCCTTGCCACCGCGCTCGGGCGCTGCGGTGCCCACGGTTGGCAAGAACGACTGGGAATAGCTGACATACGGCGCCAGGCCAAACTCGGTGACATAGGTAAGGCCGATGCGCCCGGTGAACTTGGTGTCGCGTTGGGAGGCAATGGTGTGCGCCAGCAGATCCTTGTTGTCGACTTCCGCCCAGTCCTGGCGCCCGCCTACGGTCAGGATCCAGTTGTCCAGCTTGATCTGGTCCTGCACGTACACCCCCGTCTGGCGCAACGTGTTGTCCCAACGGGTATCCAGCACCGGCGTCACGTTGCTGGTGGGGTAATTGTTCTTGCCATACAGGTCGACAGGCAACACGTTGTAGGCGTTGTAGCCATCGTACTTGCGCGAGAAGTGACGGTAGTCCGCGCCGGCCAGCAAGGTGTGCCGCAGTGCGCCCGTGTCGAAGGTGTACTCCAGGTTGTTATCGATGGTGTAGGCGATGTTGTGCTGGCGCCAGTCAAGCTTGACCCGGTTGGCGCGGGTGTAGTCCACCACATCGCCTTGCGTCACGAAGCTGCGCAGGTAGAAGCCTTTGTAGCGGTCGCGCACGTCGGTGTAGCGGGCGGTAGAGCGAAATGCCAGTTCGTCACTGAAACGGTGGCTGAAGTCATAGCCAAAGATGTACTGGTTGCGCTTGTAATCGTTGTACCGCGAGTCCCCCGAAAAGAAGTCCCGGTCGATATGCTGGCCTGTCGGGCCACGCTTGAGCGAGCCGATCATCGGCAACGTCTGATAATCGGGCTCGCCATCATCACGCTGGACTTGGGCGAGCAGCGTCAGGGACGTGTCTTCGTTTGGCGCCCAGGTCAGGCTAGGCGCCAGCAACAAGCGCTCGCTGTGGGTGTGAGCGACCATTTCGTTGCCTTTGTCGGCAACGCCGACCAGGCGATAGGTAAAGGCCTTCTGCTCATCCAGCGGGCCGCTGGTATCGAAGGCACCGTTGACCCGGTTGTAGCTGCCGGCGCCAAGCTTCACCTGGCTGCGCTGCTCGCGGGTCGGGCGCTTGGAGACCATGTTGATCAGCCCGCCCGGCTGGTTTTGCCCGTACAGCACCGAAGAAGGGCCTTTGAGCACTTCGATACGCTCCAGCGTGTAGGGGTCGATCTGAGGTGCGCCCCCGAGGCTACCGGCGTACGGCAGGTACGCGCCGTCCAGGTACAGCGGGGTCGGGGTAAAACCGCGGCTGGTGATTTCGTCGGCAATGCTGTTGCGATCGGTGAAACCGCCGGTAGCCAGGCCCGGGGTGTAGCGCAGCGCCTGGGTCAGGTTGCGCGCCCCTTGGGCTTGCACCTGGTCGGCGGTGATCACGTTGATGGCCTGGGGGATCTCCAGGATGGGCGTGTCAGTCTTGGTGCCGGTGGCACTGCGGCTGGCAACGTAGCCATTCACCGGCCCATAGGCAGACTCCACGGCTGCGCCGGTCACGCTGGTGGTATCAAGCTGCAGGGTCGAATCGTCACCGACCATTGGCAGCAGCGAGTAGCTGCCATTGGCCTGCTTCAACACCTGCAACCGGTTACCCGCCAGCAACTGGCGCAGCCCGGCATCGGGGCTGTAGCGGCCGTGCAGGCCGGGCGACTTCAGCGCCTGCACCGATGACGGCTCGAATGACACCGTCTCCCCGGCTGCCGAAGCAAATTGCGTGAGCGCCGTGGCCAGCGGGCCGGCGGCGATATCGAACGAAGCTTCAGCCTGGGTTTGCGCAATGGCAGGGCTGGCGACCATTATCGTTGCCAGTGGGGTCGCCAGCGCCACGCTGAACAATGCGCGATTCACGGCACGCGCCAGTTTGGTCCTGGTGGAGTTGATCAATAGGATGCGGTTGCAATCGTTGACAGCGAGCATGCGGTTTCCTTTCGCCCTGCGGCAGTTTTTTCATTGCGCTTGGTGCGCGTCTACCTACAAGTCGAACGAGAACGACAATCGATAACCCCTCAGGCGAAAAAAATCGCCAGCCTTCAGGCCATGACACTCAATCAAGCATTTTGGGGCCGCGTTGCGGCCCATCGCCGGCAAGCCGGGCTCCCACAGGTACAGTGCAATGCTTGAGGGCTGCACCGTACCTGTGGGAGCCCGGCTTGCCGGCGATGGGCTGCGCAGCAGACCCAAAATGCTCCACTGCCGGCATCAGGCTTCAGGCAGCCTCGACGCGCGTCCAGTACCGGCTGAAGCGACGAATGCGCACAGGCAGCGTGGTGGTCAGGTTTTCCAGGACAATATCGATGTCGCCCAGGTGAAACGCCCCGGACAGTCGCAACCCGCCCACGGCCTCATCACAGCCCAGGTACCCGGGCCGATACCGCTGCAGCTCGCTCACCACATCGGCGAGGCGCCAGTCATCCACGATCAACATCTCGCGGGACCAGGCGTCTGCCATCGCCGCTAGCGGTGTCACGTTGCCCATCTTTTCGGTGCTGAATTGCAACTGCTGCCCGGCCTCTACCCGCACAACCGCCATGGTCTGTGCACTGCGCACTTGCACCGCATGCTGCAGCACGCACACCCGCGTAACGTCGTCGTCGCAGCGCACGATAAAACGCGTACCCAGTGCGCGGACACTACCCTGGCCGGTATACACGATGAACGGGCGGGATAATGCATCCGATGCGGTCTGCACCAGAATCTCGCCTTTCAGCAACTCAAGTGCGCGCCACTGGCCGTCGTAGCGAATATCAACAGCGGTGTCGGTGTTCAATTGCAACTGGCTACCATCGTCCAGCCGCAACGAACGCTGCACGCCAACGCCTGTGCGCACGTCGGCCATCAACCGTGCAACGCCGCCATCACGCAACACCACACCCCCTGTCGCGCCCGCGACCAGCAGCACCGACAACACCTTGAGTACCTCACGCCGCTTGGCCCTGGCACTGCTTAACGTCGGCCGCGCAATACCGGGTGTGACCTGCGCCAGCTTGCCCTGCAAGCGTGCCAGGCGCTCCCAGGCCTGCAAGTGTCGCGGGTCACTCGACAACCAGCGCTGATGCGCCGCTCGCGTGCTGTCATCCGCCTCGCAGCGCAGCTCGACATACCAGCGTGCGGCAGCCTCTAGTGTGTTGCGGTCCAATGGTTCAGCACCCGCCATGGTTCAAGCCTCGGCCAGCATCAGGCAGTGGGTCAGTGCCCTCACGGCGTGCTTTTTGACGGTGGTGAGCGAAACATCCAGGCGCCGCGCGATTTCCACATAGCTCAAGCCATCGAGCTGGGCCATGAGGAAGATCTCGCGGGTACGAGTGCCCAGGCCATCGAGGAGCCGATCGATTTCCAGCAGGGTCTCGATGATCAGCAGGCGAGCCTCGGGCGAAACCTCTACATGCTCGGGCCGTGCCGCGAGGGTTTCCAGGTAGGCCTGCTCCACGGCACGGCGCCGGAACATGTCGATCATCAGGCTACGGGCGACACTGCTCAGGTACGCCCGTGGCTGTTGCAGCTCCGCCGCCTTGCGCAGGGTCAGCACCCGCATGAACGTGTCCTGGGCCAGGTCGGCCGCATGCTCCATACACCCGAGCTTGCTGCGCAGCCATCCGCACAGCCAGGAATGGTGGTCCTCGTAAAGCGTGTGCACGGCTTTTTGCAACGAAGGGTCAGCACAGGACATGGTAGAACCGATGAGAGCGTCTTTAGTAATGACTCTCATTTAACCCGAGTCTGACCGGGTTTCGCAATTGCTTTGCGCAACTGACTGGAAACACAGCTTGTGAAACAGTGAACCAGGGTTCGAAGGAGCCTAGGCCACAATGCTTCTGTTCAATCCCAAAGCCCATGCAGCGGCCATCCTCTCCCCTACAGGCTCGAAGGCCGGATGGCTGCTGCGATAATCCGAAAGCTCCGCCATCGCACGGTTCATGCCGACTTCCACTCGGTTGAGCAACTCCTCGCAGCGCGCTTGCGTGAGGTTGCATGCAGTGCGTCCAAACTGCACCAGCATCTTGCGCTTGGGCCACGCTTTCGACCCGCCCAGCAACAGCCCCATGATGTCGTGGCTGTTGTACACCGTCGTGGTCACCAAGTCATAGGCCGGCGCGAGCCAGATGTCGGCGTGCTCGGCACAGTTCTCGTAGAGCAGGCCGAAGTTCTTCAAATGAGCATCGCCGTTCTGGATACCGGCGCACAACGCAACCATGGTGAAAAAGTCTTCCAGCGCACGAGCTACCCGACCGGGCGTGACATACAGCTTGATCAACTGCGCGCAGCCTTGGTAGCTGCCATCATACTTCTTGCGAGTGCCCCACCCCGAAAGCACGCACATGTCCTCAAAGCCCAGGTAGGCGTTATCGCCGACGTCAAAGCGTTGAACCACCAGAAACCTCCCCTGCTGACTAAGCTGGAGTTCAGGTACTTGCAGGCCGCAATGCAACGCCGCACGCATGCAGAAATACTCGTTGGCCGCCAACTGAGGAAAATCTGATTCGTTGAATGCCTTGACCAGGTGTGTTGCCCCGCGGTGGGTGACCCGGTCTACATCAGGGGTGCTGGCATCGATATCGCGCACCAGCACCTTGGGCTGAACACCGGATACGCCTGAATAGGCCGCGTATGTACTCAAAAGCTCGGCAAACAGGTCTTTTGCACCGTCGTGAACCAGCAAGCTGGACAGCTTCATGGCCGGCACGGGTTCGTCACCGAGATGCTGGGCGATGCTGATCCGACCCAGTTGGTGAGGGCCGACAATGCCTAACAAGGCGAAATCATCAAATCCGCGCACCGACTTGCTGAACCGCCGCATCAGCTCTTCCTTGAGGTGTCCTTCCGGAAGGTTCATCTCGAACAAGGGGTGAATTCCATACTCCCACTTGTAACTCTCCAGGCGCGTTGGCATGGTCAGGGAGACGGCTTGCGCTTCGCCAGCCGATGGGTTGTAGGTGAAGACCGTATCACGCGGATTTTCGTCACTGCGCCCCAGGGTGCCGACAGTGGCGTCGCCCGCGCCGACGTACAAGCGATCACTCGAACTGATCATGGATACCCCCGGCCTTCAGCTCATCGAGTGTTCTACGCCGGCGCTTGGGCGTGGCCGTCAGTTCGTATCCCAAACCCTCCAGGATTGCTGCAACCTTGCGAATGCCGACTTCGGGGATCGAGTTGTTCTCGATCCCAGAGATGGTCGCACGGCTCATGCCATGACGTTGCGCGAGCTGGGCCTGGGAAAGCCCGGCATCTTTACGCAGCTTTTTGATCAGTTTGCCTAAAACATCCATAAACTTTGCACCGTATACAATGCATAATGTAGAAATCCACATAAATGCATCGTATTTGATTCAAATTAATCTGTACAGGCGTTTCTTGGCGGCCATGGGAACCAAGGTTTTCGGCAAGCCTTGAGCCGACTGCACACCCTCTGCAAACCGGCTCACTGCCACGCAGCCAGGGTTTCTCCCTGTCGGAAGAACGTTCTCAAGTGCTCAACGAAGCACGACACCTTGGCCGACAGGTTCAGGCGTTCCAGGTACACCGCATAGATGTCCGCAGGCGGGGTGTGGTAATCACCCAACACTTCCACCAGCCGCCCGCTGCGCAGGTGGTCGGCCAGGTTCCACTCGGCGCGCATCAGGATGCCTTGCCCATCGAGGGCCCAGTTCAGGGCAACCTCGCCATCGTTTGTGCTCAGGCTGCCGCGCACTTTCACCGACTCGCTCTGCTTGCCGCGGCTGAGCCGCCAGATGCCGAACGCGGCATCGTTCTGGCGCAACACGATGCAGTTGTGGCTGGCCAGGTCTTTTGGCGCTTCTGGGGTGCCGTGGGCCTCCAGGTAACCGGGCGCCGCGCACAACCGGCGGCGGTTGGCAGCGATCTTGCGCGCGATCAGACGCGAATCAGGCAGCTCACCAAAGCGGATGGCCACATCGATAGCGTCGTTCGGCAGGGCGATTGGGCGGTCAGTCAGGTGCAACTGCACCTCTACCTCGGGGTAGCGCTTGGCAAACGACGACACTGCCGGCCCCACATGCGTACGGCCAAAACCCAGCGGCGCATTGACCCGTAGCAGGCCCTTGGGCTCGGCACGGCTGCTGGAAACCTGCCGCTCCATTTCCTCGATCTCACCCAGTATCCGCCGGGCATTCACCAGGTAGGTCTCGCCCTCGGCGGTAAGGCTGATGCTGCGTGTGGTGCGGTTAAGCAGCCGCACGCCCAGGCGCTGCTCCAGCTGCGCCAGGCGCTTGGAGACCGCGGGCGGCGTCAGGTTCAGTTCGCGCGCGGTGCCCGCCAGGCTGCCCACCCTGATCAGCTGGGTGAAAAACGCCAGCTCCGATACCGGATTCATAATTAACCTGAGGGAAACAATGAGTTGAATTTCATTGTATTACAGCATTTTGGAAAAACCATTACCTTTTGCCCTGCGTGATTAACCACAACAAAGCTGGGCTCTTCGGCCGCCAAGGCCAGGTGTGACCTGCACCTCACGATCAGCCCAGCCGCCAGATAAATCCGACTCACAACAATAATTCGGAGACGGCAATGGCCAAGCGATTGTTCGGCAAGCTTTACGTACAAGTATTGATCGGCGTAACCCTCGGGGTGCTGATCGGGGTGTTCTGGCCACAGGTTGGCGCAGACTTGAAGCCCATCGGCGACGCCTTCATCAAACTGATCAAGATGGTCTTTGCCCCCATCATCTTCGCCACTGTGGTGCTGGGCATCGCCAAGATGGAAAACATGAAGGAACTCGGCCGCGTGGGTGTGCGTGCGCTGATCTACTTCGAAGTGCTGTCCACCTTTGCCCTGGTGCTGGGGTTGGTGGTGGTCAACCTCGTACAGCCCGGCCAGGGCATGAACGTCGACCCTGCCACCCTCGACGCCAAGAGCATCTCCACCTACACCGCTGCCGCAGCCGGCAATAGCGGCGGCTTCATCGACTTCATGCTGCATGTGATACCCGGCAGCGTGACCGACGCCTTCGCCAAGAACGAGATCCTGCCGATCCTGCTGTTCAGCACCCTGTTCGGCATCGCCCTCTCGCACCTTGGCCCTCGCGGCAAGCCCATGGTGGATGTGCTGGAGGCGTTCTCCCACGGCATGTTCTTCATCGTCGGCATGATCATGCGTGTAGCCCCGCTGGCCGCCTGCGGCGCCATGGCCTTCACCGTCGGCAAATACGGCCTGGGCTCCATCGTGTCGCTGGGCAAGCTGATGGCAACGATGTACCTGACCTGCTTCCTGTTCGTGGTGATCGTGCTGGGCACCATTGCCCGGTTGTCCGGCTTCAACCTGTGGAAGTTCCTCAAGTACCTGAAGGAAGAGCTGTTCACGGTACTGGGCACCAGCTCGTCCGAGTCGGTGGTGCCGCAGTTGATGAACAAGCTGGAAAAGGTCGGCGTGTCCAAACCGGTGGTGGGCCTGGTGATCCCCTCGGGCCTTACCTTCAACCCGGATGGCCAGTGCATCTACTACACCATGGCCGCCATCTTCATCGCCCAGGCCACCAACACCCCGTTGACCCTGATGGACCAACTGCTGGTGCTCGGCGTGCTGCTGCTCACCTCCAAGGGCTCCGCAGGGGTGACCGGTTCGGGCTTCATCACCCTGGCCGCAACCCTGGCGACCATGGACAACATTCCAGTGGCCGGCATGGTGCTGCTGCTGGGCGTGGACCGCTTCATGTCCGAAGCCCGCGCCATCACCAACACCATTGGCAATGCCGTCGGCACCGTGGCTATCGCCAACTGGGTCGGTGCACTGGACAGGCAACGCATGGCCCAGGCCCTGGACGGCCAGCTACCGGCAGAACCACAACCCACCGAGACCCGCCCTGCCCTTGCACAACTGGAGGCCGGCACACCCACACCCTGACCTTTCGATAACAGCAAAAAGAACCCGCCTTGTGATGCAGTGAGGAAATAATCATGGACAAAGAAACCGCCGTTTCATCGCTTACCGACGTGATGGCCAAGTTCACCGCCTACATCGGCAAACGCCTGCCTAAAGACGTGAAGGAAAAGACCGCCAAGTTGCGCGCCGCCGAAACCAACCCGCTGGCCATCGCCGTGTACGACTCGATGGCCGACAACCAGGAGTACGCCGACAAGCTCAACCGGCCCAGCTGCCAGGACACCGGCGTGATCCAGTACTTCGTCGCGGCCGGCGCGCGTTTCCCGCTGCTGGGTGAGATGGAAAGCATCCTCGAAAACGCCACCAAAGAAGCCACCATCCAGGGGCCGTTGCGCCACAACGCGGTGGAAACCTTCATCGAGAAGAACACCGGCACCAACACCGGCTCGAAAATCCCGTGGCTGGACTGGGAAATCATCCCCGATGCCGACTACGCCATTGTCGATGTGTACATGGCCGGTGGCGGCTGCACCTTGCCAGGTTCGGCCAAGGTGCTGATGCCGGGGCAAGGCTATGAAGGGGTGACCGAGTTCGTCTTCGATGTCATCACCTCTCGCGGCGTCAACGCCTGCCCGCCGCTGCTGGTGGGGGTTGGGGTTTCGACTTCGGTGGAAACTGCGGCACGCCTGTCGAAGAAGGCCATCCTGCGCGAGGTGGACTCCAGCCACCCCAACGAAAGTGCGGCAATGATGGAAAAGCTGCTGGAAGACGGCCTGAACGAAATTGGCATCGGCCCCCAGGGGCTCACCGGCAACAGCAGCGTAATGGGCGTGAACATCGAGTCCTCGGCCCGCCACCCCTCCACCATCGGCGTGGCAGTGTCCACCGGCTGCTGGGCACATCGCCGCGGCAAGATCCGCATCAACGCCGACCTGACCTACGACATCCTCTCGCACGAAGGGGTAGTACTGTGAAAAAGATCCTGAGCACACCGATCAGCGACGAAGACCTGGCCAACCTCAACGTCGGTGATGTCGTCTACCTCACCGGCCAACTGGTGACCTGCCGTGACGTGGCACACCGGCGCCTCATCGAGCTGGGCCGCGAACTGCCGGTTGACCTGCGTGGCGGTGCGATTTTCCACGCAGGCCCCATCGTCAGGAAGAAGGACGATGGCAGCTTCGAGATGGTTTCCATTGGCCCGACCACCAGCATGCGCATGGAAAAGTTCGAGAAGCAGTTCATCGAGCAAACCGGCGTGAAGCTGATTGTCGGCAAGGGTGGCATGGGGCCGGAAACCACCACCGGCTGCCTGGAAAACAAGGCGGTGCATGCGGTGTTCCCGGGCGGTTGCGCAGTGCTGGCTGCAACCCAGGTGGAAGAGATAGAGCGGGCGGAGTGGCAGGACCTGGGCATGCCTGAGACCCTTTGGGTGAACCGTGTTCGCGAGTTCGGGCCGCTGATCATCTCCATCGATACCAAGGGCAACAACCTGTTCGAGCAGAACAAGGCACGCTTCAACGAGCGTAAAGGGGCAGTGATCGAAAAGATCAACAGCCAGGTGCGCTTCATAAAATAATCAAGCCACTTTGGGGCCGCTGTGCGGCCCATCGCCGGCAAGCCAGCTCCCACCCCGATCGCATGAGCCTCAGGGCATATGCAGTCCCTGTGGGAGCCTGGCTTACCGGCGATGGGCTGCGAAGCAGCCCCAAGACAGCCAAATCAAGCCTTCGACAGTTCGCCAATCTTCTCCAGCCGCGCCCGCACGATGTTGCGGCTGATGTTCAGCAACCGCCCTGTCTGCAGCTGGTTGCCGTGGCAATACCGATACGCAGCCCTGAACACCGTCTCCTCGATGTGCTCATACAAATTCGGCACATTCTGCTCGAACAACGCCAGCAACGCGCTTTCCAGGTCCGGCGGTGCCGCGCCCGCTGCAGGCAAGTACGCATGGGCCGCAGGCGCTGCCACCTGTGGCCGCATATCGACCAGGTGCAGGTCCGCTGGTGCCACCACCTGATACCGGCACACCAGCAAGGCATGGTGAATGGCATTCTCTAGCTCGCGGATGTTGCCCGGCCAGCTATGCGCCAGCAATTTGCGCTCGGCATCCGGGCTCAACGAAGCACGCTCGTAACCCAGGCGTCGGCAATGCTCTTCGATGAAAAATTCCGCCAGCGGCAGGATATCCCCCGGCCGCTCGCGCAGCGGCGGCAAGCGAATCGTCGCCACATGCAGGCGGTAGAACAGGTCTTCACGAAAGTGCCCCGCCACCACCGCATCGGCCAGGTTGACGTTGGTCGCCGCCACCAGCCGCACGTTGATCGGGATCGGCGTACGCGAGCCCAGGCGCACCACTTCACGCTCCTGCAGCACCCGCAGCAACTTCACCTGCATGTTCAGCGGCAGGTCGCCAATTTCATCCAGGAACAACGTACCCCCATTGGCTGCCTCGAACCAGCCGGCCTTGTTGCTGGTGGCGCCTGTAAACGCGCCTTTCTCGTGGCCGAACAGCTCGCTCTCCACCAGGGTTTCGGCAAAGGCACCGCAGTTCACCGCCACGAATGGCTCACGCCCACGGCGGCTGAGGTGGTGGATATGACGGGCGACCAGCTCCTTGCCGGTGCCGGTTTCGCCGATGATCAGGGTATTGGCCTCGCTGGGCGCCAGGCGCTCGATGCGGCTGAGCAGTTCCTGGGAGCGCGGGTCCTTGAACACGAGCACGGTGGCACGTACCGACTTGGTCAGCTCGCGGGCATTGGGGTGGGTGATCAGCGACATAGGGGCATTCCTGGCAGTTGACGCGCAGGCCCATAGTGCATGAAACAAATTAGATCAAAAAATTATTAATTAATATTTAGATATTCGAATTGGAAATATTAAAATTTCCAGCAACCGATTGCTGCTACAGCAGCAACCCGTCAGCACTTGGCTGTCCGCCGACCAGCAGGCCTTTAATCCCACACCCACTTGCTGCTGGCTGGAGCCCCTGTAAGTAAAGGGCTGTAGCCCCTTCATGACATGCTGGCATGCATTTCGCTCTTGGCCTGTAGAACCTTTGCCTGGAGCTGCACATGAACAATCCCTGGCGTAATGCCCTCGCCCTGCTGGGCGGCCTGTTTCTCAGCCTGGCTGCGCTGGCAGCCGAGCCACCGGCGGCGGTGCGCATCGCCATTGTCGCGTTTACCCAGGGTGGAGCGCCGGTGTTCGGCGGCATCCCCGGGCGGGTGATCGAAGAAGGCTGGCTGGAACAGCAACTGGCATCCCGCGGCGTGAAACTGCAATGGACCGCCCTGCCCCATGCCGGCGCCGGGCCGCAAATCAACGAAGGCTTCAGCAACAACAGCCTGGACTTTGCCGTACGCGGCGACCTGCCTTCGGTCATCGCCGGTGCCGGCCAGGTGCCGGGCAAGCTGGTAGTACCGGGTGGCAGCGGCAACAACATCTACCTGGTAGTACCGAGCGACTCGACGGTGCGCAGCATCCAGGACCTCAAGGGCAAGCGCCTGGCCTTGCACCGCGGCCGCCCATGGGAGTTCGCCTTCAGCAACTTCCTGCAAAGCCAGGGCCTGGCACTCAGTGATTTCAAGATCGCCAACCTCAACCCACAGGTGGGCGCCGCTGCAGTGTCCGCCGGCAAGGTCGACGCCGCCGTGCTGCTCAACGAAGCCTATGCCCTGGAAGACAAAGGCGTGGCGCGCATTCTCTGGTCGACCAAGCAAGGCGCCAACGACTGGCGGCTGGTCTCGGACCTGTGGGGCACTGACCGCTTCGTGCAGCAGCACGCCGACCTGACGCAACTGGTGGCCACCGCCTGGGTACGCGCGGCCTGGTGGATCTCCCAGGAGCAGAACCGCGACGCCTACTACGGGTTGTCTTCGCGCGCCGGTGTGAGCGAAAGCGTGCTGCGCCGGGACGACCAGGACGACCCCGTCGCGTGGAAGGCGCGCTGGGCGCCGAAAACCGATGCCCAGCTCAAGGCCCACTACGACGCCCTGGGCCAGTACGCCCTGGCGAACCGGCTGATCCGCACGCCCTACGACATCACCAGCGACCTGGCCACAGGCTTTACCCGCCAGGCGCTGATCGACCTGCAACTGACCCACTACTGGCCGTCCCTCGACGCCCAGATCAGCCAACAACCTTGAGAGCCTTACCCATGAAACTGCCTGCTTCGCTCATCTTTGGCCTCAGCGCCCTGGCCCTGTCCATCGGTGCCATGGCCGCCGAAACCTACGCGCCCAAACCTGACCCGCAACAGGGCGATGGCCGTGTCTCGGCCTTTTACACCTGGAGCAAGGCCATCCCCGCCACGCCTGGCAAACTGCTGCGCAGCGAGCCGTTGGACCAGGCGCTCAGCCTGCCCCATGCGGCCAGCGCGCAACGCATTCTGTACACCTCGCTGGATGGCATCGACGGCAAGACCCCCGTCGTGGTTTCCGGCGCACTGTTCATTCCCAAAGGCAAGGCACCGGCAGGCGGCTGGCCGGTCGCCAGCTGGGGCCATGGCACAGTCGGCGTGGCGGATATCTGTGCGCCGTCCTGGGCTGGGCGTAGCTACCGCGACGTGCAATACCTCAACCGCTGGCTCGAGGAGGGCTACGCCATCGTCGCCACCGACTACCAGGGCCTCGGTGTACCGGGCGGCCACCCGCTGCTGAACAACCGCATGGCGGCCTACGGCATTCTCGATGCTGCCAAGGCTGTGGTAGCTGGCGTGCCGGGGCTGGCAGACAAGGTGCTGATCATTGGCCAGTCGCAAGGCGGCGCGGGGGCCTTTGCCGCGGGTGCCTATGCGGCGACCTATGCGCCCAAGCTGGGCGTCAAGGGCAGTATCGGCACGGGGGTAATCTACACCGTGGGCTCGAAGAATGTCGGTGAACAGGACCAGGACAAGGTCGACCCGGCCCTGGCCTATGGCTTCTACACCCTGCTGGCGGCGCAGCAGTACGACCCGAGCATCGACCCCCGCGACTTCTACACCGACAAGGCCCTGCCGCTGTTCGAACAGGCGCGCACCAGCTGCTTGTCAGCCTTGGTCAGCGACGTGGTCGGCACAGGCCTTACCCCGGCCAACGCCAAGAAAGACTACAAGGGCGACCAGCTCAAGCCATGGTTGGCGCAGGTGTCGTACCCGACCCTGAAACTGGCCCAGCCGATCTTCATCGGCACCGGCGCCGAGGACAAGACCCCCGCCGCCGCCACCCAGGTAGCGCTGATGCAGGACGCCTGCAAGGCCGGTTCGGTGGTGCAGGGCCACCTGTACAAGGGCCTGGGCCACAGCGAAACGGTGAATGCCTCGCTGAAGGACTCGATCCCCTTCGCCCGCCAGGTCATCAGCGGCCAGCCGGTTACCCCCAATTGCAGCCCAAGCGTCCAGTAAGGAGGCCCGCCCATGAGTATCGAATTCTTCACCCGCCTGCCCTTGCATGGCGAAACCCAGTTCCTCCCCGGCGACCCACGCAACCGCGGCGACTGGCATGCGGGCGGACCCAGCACCGGTGCGGTGTCGGGGTTTGCCGTCGGTGATCACTTCACCTATATCGATTACCTCGGCCAAATCGCCCGCGCCGCTGAAATAAACGGCTTTGGCGGCGCGCTGATGGTCAACGCCCCCACCGGCGAGGAGCCGTGGACGGTGTGCTCGCTGCTGGCCCGGGAAACCCGCACGCTGAAATTCGTCACCGCGTTCCAGCCCTATCACTACACCCCCTGGGTGGCCGTGCAGCAGGCCGCGACCTACCAGCGCGCCACCGGCAACCGCCTGGTGTGGAACATCATCAACGGCGGCTCCGATGCCATCCAGCGCCAGGTCGGCGACTTTGAAGACCATGACCAACGCTACGCCCGCGCCACCGAATTCATGGACGTGGTGCGCGGCTATTGGCACAACGAGCAGTTCCACTACGAAGGCACCTACTACCGCGCTGAAGGGGGTGGCCTGCGCGGCCCGCTGAAAAAAGCCGAGTTGCCGCTGATCTGCACCGCTGGCTCGTCGGTGGCAGCGCGCGAGTTCGCCGCCAAGCACGCCGACTTCTACCTGATGCGTGCCGAGCACCCGGACGAGATCGCCGCGCTGATCGCCGACATCCGCGCCCGGGCGCTGAAGTGGGGCCGTACCGACATCCGCTTTGGCCTGTCCATCGACGTGATCACCCGCGAGACCGAAGAAGCCGCGCTGGCCGAGGCCAAGCGTTTCTTCGACGAAGGCGTGGCCAAGGGCACGGTCAAGGCCCGCGCCGCCCACGCCGGCCTGCGCACGGCGCGCAAGCTGAGCTACGAGCACGGCTACAGCGACCAGGACGGACAGCAGGCGTTCGACGACTTCTTCATCCACCCCAATGTGTGGACCGGTTTCGGCTACATCGGCGTCCCGCCGGGCTGCGCGCTGGTGGGCAGCTATGCCAATGTGGTGGCGCGTATCCGCGAGTATCACGGCATCGGTGTCGACCTGTTCTTCCTCGCCGGCTATCCGCATTTGGAAGAGGCCTATCGCATCGGCGAGCATATCCTGCCGCACTTCCGTGCACAGCGCGCAGCCCTTGCCCGCCCGCTAGCCGAACCCGTGCAACTGCACGCCAGCAACGGGGCCTGACGCCATGGCCAGGGACGGTTACCCACTGAGCCGGCGCGGCTTCCTCGGCCACGCCGGCGTGCTGGCGGGCGGGCTGCTGGCCGGCTGCGGCCCCGCCGACAGCCCCACCCACGCTGCAGCCGACCAGCCGCGCCATGGCGGGCGCCTGCGCCTCGGCATCATCGACGGCAACCAGAGCGGCAACCTCGACGCCCACAAGCCCATCGGCAGCGGCATCGTGCGTGGCTTTGCCCTGTACAGCAAGCTGTGGGAATGGGACGAGCAGATGCAGCCGCGCCTGGCCCTGGCCGAGTTCGCCGAGCCCAATGCCGATGCCAGCAGCTGGACCTTGCGGCTGAAACCGGGGCTGGAATTCCACCACGGCAAGACCATTGACGCCGACGACCTGATCTTCTCCATCCGCCGCCTCACCGACCCGCAGCTGGCCTCGCCCTACGCGGCGCTGCTGCACTGGGTGGACCGCGACAACCTGGTCAAGCTGGACGACCGCACCGTGCGCCTGGGTTTTCGCGAAGGGCGCAGCTACCTGCCGCTGCCGGAAACCTGGGTCAACTTCGGCGGCATCGTGCCGGTGGATTACCACCCGGTCACCAACCCGGTCGGTGCCGGGCCGTACAAGCTTAAAAGCTTCACCCCGGGCCAACGCTCACTGTTCACCCGCTTCGACAACTACTACAAACCTGGCAAGCCCTATGCCGATGAACTGGAGATCATCGACTTCAAAGACCAGACCGGCCGCCTGGCGGCGTTGCGTGCCGGGCAGATCGACATGGCCAACGTCATGTCCACCGAACACTTGCAAGTACTGCAGGCCGACCCACGGCTGCGGCTGCTGAAGTCGGTGAGCGGCAACTGGCTGTCGTTCGACATGAACACCGCCAAGGCGCCCTTCAACGACCCGCGCGTACGCGAGGCATTCCGCCTGCTGGCCGACCGCGAGGAACTGGTGCGCCGTGCGCTGAATGGCCAGGGCCGGGTGGCCAACGACCTGTATGCACCGTTCGATCCCACCTTCGACCACAGCATCGGCCCGCGCCCCTACGACCCGCAGCGGGCAGCGCAGTTGCTGCGCGAAGCCGGCCATGAACATCTGCAGGTGGAACTGGTGACCACCCCAGGGCCGGGCCTGGCTTCGGCCCTGGTCTTGGCCGAGCAGGCCCGACGTATCGGCGTCACCCTCAACGTGCGCCAGGTCGACCTGGCCACCTTCCAGGGGCCGCAGCGCGACGACTGGACCTTGAGTACCGGTGGCAGCATCGGTGCGCCGTACCTGGCCAGTGCCATCCACACCGACGCGCCGTTCGCGGTAGCCAACAAGACCCACTTCCACGACCGCGAATTCAGTGAGGCCTTCCTCGCCGCCATGGCGCAGCCGGACCTGGATCAACGCAAGGTGCTGGTGCACCGCGCGCAACGCATTCAGTACGAGCGCGGCGGCATGCTGATCTGGGGCTTTGCCGACCTGCTCGACAGTGTCAGCAACCGCGTGGGTGGCGCGCAGGCGGAGCAGTCGCTGTTCAGTACCTGGCGGTTCGAGAGCCTGTGGCTCAGAAGCTGACCAACAAGCCCTTTACTGCCTGTACTGGCCCTATCGCCGGCAAGCCAGCTCCCACAGGGACCTCACGATGCCCAGGCCTGTGGATGACCCTGTGGGAGCTGGCTTGCCGGCGATAGGGCCGGGACAGACAACACAACAACCAGACCAACCGCAGGCGCGGCTGCGCCCTCGCTTCTCCCACATTCCTGCTATTGAACGAGGCCCAGCCAATGCCCCGCGTTACCTTGCTGCACCCCAAATTCCGGCCCAGCGCACTGGCGCTGGCCATTCTGGCCGCCAGCGCGACGCTGGCCCGCGCCGAAGACACCCAACTGCAAACCGTCACCGTGCAGGCCGAACAGACTGACGACGACGCCCTGCCCACCCGCCCGCCCGCCTCGATCTACGGCGGCCTCGAAGCCAAAGTGCTGGACACCCCGCGCTCAGTCACCCAGATAAACGCCGAACAACTGGCCAACGACCCGATCCGCAGCTCCGACGACCTGGTCAAGTACGCCCCCGGCATCACCCGCGGCGGTGGCCAGAACGCCGGCATCGCCCCGCAGATGCGCGGGCAGAACACCGAGGTGTTCCAGGATGGCCAGCGCGCCTACGGGGTGCGCCACCCGGCCAACTTCAATGCCTACGAAGGCGCCGACATCGTCGCCGGGCCGTCGTCAGTGACCTACGGTTCGGTCAGCGGCAGTGGCGGTTACGTCAACTACCTGAGCAAGAAGCCCGACTTCAACCGTTTCCGCACCAAGCTCAGCGGCGAAATCGGCAGCTGGATCCCCGATGGCGAATCACGTGATGCCACCAAGTTCAGCATCGACAACACCGGCCCGCTGACGGACAACCTGGCTTACCGGGTGAGCATCACCCGCCAGCGCCAGGAAGACTTCTACGACAACGTCGAGAACAACTTCGACGCCTTCTACGGCGCCCTCGCCTGGCGCAACGACAACCTGCGGGTGGACTGGAACGCCGCCTACGACGACTACTACGACTACAACATCACCCACGGCTGGAACCGCGCCACCCAGGACCTGGTCGACCACGGCAAGTACTCCGCCGGCCGTGCCACGCCGATCATCCAGAACGGCAATACCCTGTGGTCGCCAGTGCTGTCCTCCGGCGCTGCCGATGCCCAGGTGCTGGGCTGGGTGCAGCGCCAGCGCAACGCCCAGGGCCAGTACCAGGTGGTCAACGGCAGCTTCCAGGGCGCGTCGCCCAACACCCAGGCCAACCCCGGCAGCCTGCGTGGCTGGGTCTATGACCCGTCGCTGGCGGGCAACGGCCTGACCTCCTTATCGTCACAAACCGGCCAGCGCGCGCAGGACGAAAACCGTTCGCGGCGCTTTACCACGCAGCTGCGCGTCGAAGGCGACCTGACCCCGTCGATCACCTTGGCCAACAGCACCTTCTACCAGCACTCCACCGACACCACCGATGCCGTCGGGGCGTTCCAGGTACAGGGCAAGGACGACATCTTCGACAACCGCTTCGAGTTCCGCGCCCGTGGCCAATTTCAGCTGGGCGACCTGACCCTGATCGACGACAGCAACACCGGGCTGATCTATCGCCGCGAGCGCAACGAGTCGATCGCCGCCAACAACAGCTTCGGCAGCACCATCAACGCCTATGACCTGACCCTCGACCCCACCTTGAAGAACCCCGGCGACCTGCTCGGCCTGAGCGGCCGCAATCCCGCCGGTGGCAACGCTGCCTGGATCGGCCAACCCGGCGTGCCGCAATTTTCCAACTACTACGGCTGGCTCAACCTGCCCGCCATGTACCCGGCCGGGCATGACCTGTATGCCGAATCGGTGGCGCCCTACACCGCCGACAGCACCTGGACCACCAAGACCCTGTTCAGCCAGCACAACCTGCGCCTGGGCGAACGCGTGGGCCTGAACGTGGGTGCCAGCCGCAGTTGGATCGACGCGCGCATCGAAAACCCCTTTGTGCTACCCGGCGGCAACCCGCGCAAGGACTCGGACAACTACCGGCTGTTCTCGGTGCAGGTCAGCCCCTATTTCAAACCCACGGAAAACAGCACGCTGTATTACACCTTCGACCGCTCGCTGGCGGTGAATACCGGTTTCTTCACCAACGGCCTGGGCTGGGGCAGCGGCACGGGGGCCAACCAGCTCAACCCGCTGGCCTTCGAGAGCCTGAGCGTGTTGCATGAGGTCGGGTTGAAAGTGGAGGCTGTGCCCGACCAGCTGTTCTTCACCCTGGCTGCCTACAAACAGGCGCGCGACCAGTCGCCGGACAGCAACAACAACATCGCCCGGCTGATCGTCAAAGGCTGGGAAGCGACCCTGCGCTACCAGGACCAACACCTGCGCGGCGGCCTCAACCTCAGCCGCATCAGCGCCTACAACGAGTTCACCAGCCAGGCCGGGTTTGCCTCGGCCGGGTTCATCCCCGACAACGGCACTGTGTTCGGCGACAACAACAGCCTGAACCAGCGCCCGTCCGGCAAGTTCGATGCGGTGCAGATCCCCGAATACAACGCCGGCGGGTATGTCGACTACCGCTTCGACTCAGGGTTTGGCGTCGAGCTTTCTGGCTGGTGGACCAGCAGTTGGTACCTGAACCTGAGCAAGACGGTGAAAGTGCCAGACGAACACAACCTCGACCTTGCCGTGTACTACCGCCAGCCGCAGTGGGGCGTGACGGTGCGCATGCTCAACGTCACCGACGAGCTGAATTTCGTCAGTGGCCTGGCGGGTTCCACCAATACCTTCCTGCAACCGATGCCGGGCCGCACGCTGCTGGCCCAGGTCGATTACCAGTTCTGAACATCCTCAACCTGAAAGGCCTTAGCCATGTCCATTGAATTTGTCGGCATGATCTTCCCCCGCCAGTGGTCCGAGACCCGTGGCGTACGCACACCCGACTTCGACCTGCCATTCATCCGTCACCACGCCCGCGCCCATGAGCATGCCGGGTTCGACCGGGTGCTGATCGCCAGCGGCCCTGGCAGCGCCGACAGCCTGCAGATTGCCGCTTATGCTGCCGCGCATACCGAACGCCTGGGTTTCATGATCGCCCACCGCCCGGCCCTCACCGCGCCGACGGTGGCGGCACGGGCATTCGCCACGCTCGACCACACCACCGGCGGCGGGCGCATCCGCCTGCATGCAATCACCGGTATCACCGCCGAGCCGCAGGAGGGGGACAGCCTGCTGGACAAGACCGAGCGCTACCGGCGTGCCGACGAATACCTGGAGATTGTCCGTCGCACCTGGACGGCCGAGGAGCCGTTCGACTTCGAGGGCCGCTACTTCAACATCAAGGGTGCCTTTTCACCGGTGAAGCCGCTGCAGCAGCCGCATATCCCGATTTCCTTCGGAGGCTCGTCCGACATCGCCTACCAGATCGCCGTCAAGCATGCTGATCTGTATGCCCTGTGGGGGGAACCGCTGAGCGGCGTGGCCGAGCAGATCGGCAAACTCAAGGCTGCCGCCAACGCCGCAGGCGTGGCGGCGCCAAGGGTCAGCCTGTCGGTGCGGCTGATCCTGGGTGCCACCGAGGAACAGGCCTGGCAGCGTGCCGAACAGATCCTCGCGCAGATCAAGGCCAACCCACAGTTTGCGGCGGACAGCCCTTGGCAGAAGCGCATCAAGGGCACCGGTTCTGAACGCCTGTTGGCCGCCGCCGCCCGTGCCGACCGACATGATCGGGCGTTGTGGATGCCGACCGCGACTGCGGTGGGTGCCTATGGCGATACCACCGCGCTGGTGGGCACGCCGGAGACGGTAGCCCAGGCGCTGCTCGATTATGTCGACCTTGGGGTGACCACCTTTCTCAACCGGGGCTATGACCCGCTGTATGACACGGTGGATTATGGGCGCTGGGTGATTCCGGCGGTGCGCGAGGAGGTGCGACGGCGCCAGGCCCGGTTTGTGGGGTGAAGGTGGGGGGTATGGCTTGGGGGTGCATCTGGGTTGCCGGGTGCATGCCTTGGGTTGTTTGGCGCCTGTGAGACCGAGCGCCGCCCGCGCGGCGCATCGCGACGCAAGGCCGCTCCCACATCTGTTTCGGGCCAATTATTCCTGTGACATGGGCGCGCGTCCCCTTGGCGCCCACCTCAATATCGAGACGGGCCAACAAGGCGGTCGCGCGCATTGGTACAGGTATAACTGGCCCGAAACAGATGTGGGAGCGGCCTTGCGTCGCGATGCGCCGCGCGGGCGGCGCTCGATCTCACAGGCACCGCACAACCCAAGGCATACACCTAGAGGCCAACACGCAACCTGGGCGAATGCTCCACCAGCGTGCGGGTATAAGCATCAACCGGTCGCCCCAGCACCTGATCGGCAATACCCTGCTCCACCACCCGCCCCTGGCGCAACACCAGCACGCGGTCGGCAATCGCCCGCACCACCCCAAGGTCATGGGTGACGAACAACAAGGTCAGCCCCTCCCCCTGCAATCGCTGCAGCAAGGCCAGTATCGACGCCTGCACCGACACATCCAGCGCGGAAGTGATCTCGTCACACACCAGCAACTTCGGCTCGCAGATCAACGCCCGGGCAATCGCCACACGCTGGCGCTCGCCACCGGACAAGCTATGCGGATACAAACCGGCCACACGCGCCGGCAGCGACACCCGCTCCAGCACGGCCTCGACCCGCTCGCGCGCTTCACCACCGCGTACCCCGAAAAAGTGCGCCAACGGCGCGCTGAGCGTTTGCCCTATCGTCTGCCTTGGGTTCAACGCCCGATAGGGGTTCTGGAACACATACTGGATCTGGTGACGCAGCCGGGCATCGCGTTCGCGCGCGGCAAACGCCAAAGGCTCGCCGGCATAACGGAGTTGCCCCTGAACGTTTTCGCCCAGCCCGGCAATGGCCCTGGCCAGGCTGGTCTTGCCCGAACCCGACTCGCCCACCAGCGCCAGGCACTCCCCTTGGCCCACCCGCAGGGAAACATCGAACAGCACCTGCCGATCGTAAGCGACATCCAGCCCGCAGACCTCCAGCAACACCGCTTCGCCCGGCGCAGCAGCAGCCTCGGCAGCCACCTCACCTATGGGCAGCGGCTCTCGGTGCGGCACCAGGCAGGCCACCCGATGCCCGCCGTCATGCGCCAGCAAAGACGGCTCGATCACTGAACACTCTGCACGACGCCTGCCGCAACGCGGCGCAAACGCACAACCATCCGGGCGCTGCCCCGGTGCCGGTGCATGCCCGGCAATCGCCTGCAACGGCTGGCGCCGGGCAATGTCGGGAATGGCCGCGAGCAAAGCGCGGGTGTAGGGATGCGACGGCGCGCGGAACAACGCCTCACGCCCGGCCACTTCCACCAGCCGCCCGGCGTACATCACCATCACCCGGTCGACCAGGTCACGCACCACCGCCAGGTCATGGGTGACGTACAGCGCCGCCACACCTTGGTCACGGCACAGGCGCTTGAGGGTCTGCAGCACATGGGCCTGGGTGGTAACGTCCAGTGCGGTGGTGGGCTCGTCGAGTACGATCAGCTTTGGCCGCAAGACGAACGCCAACGCCAGCATCACCCGCTGTTGCTGCCCGCCAGACAGTTGATGCGCAAACCGCCGCAGGAAGGCGTCGTCATCGGGCAGCCCCACATCCAGCAGGGTTTCGCCGATGCGCTGGCGCACAGCCGCACGCGACAGCGCGGGCTGGTGCGCCAACAGGGTTTCACGCAGCAAGGCCCCCAGGCGCAGCGCAGGGTTCAGCGCCGTGGCCGGGTCCTGGGCCACGTAGCCGACCAGCCCGCCACGGGCCAGGCGCAAGGCCTCACCTTCGAGCTCGAGCAGCGACTGCCCGGCCACCACCACTTGCCCGCCCACAATGCGCGCACCCTGCCGGGCATGGCGCAGCAACGCCGTGGCCAAGGTGGTCTTGCCCGAGCCGGACTCGCCCACCAGGCCAACAATTTCGCCTGCTGCAAGGCTGAAGGACACCTCGGCCAGCACATCGACCTGCCCGGCCAGCTCTACCCGCAGGTCGCTGACCTGCAACACTTCACTTGCCACATTCAACAGCGCGCTCATGGCTGCTTCTCCCCAATCCTTGCACTGGCCCGGCCAATCCCTTCGGCCAGGATGTTGGTGCCATAGGCAAACACCCCGATCAGCAATGCAGGTGCCAGCACGGCCCAGGGCTGCACCAGCAGGCCGGCCTGGTTTTCGTTGATCATCAAACCCCAGTCCGCCGCCGGCGGTGCCACCCCGTAGCCCAGAAAACTCAAGCCGGACAGCATCCCCACCGCCCAGGTCAGCATGTTGCCGAAGTGCACCAGCAGGGGCGTGAGGATGTTCGGCAGGATTTCATGAAAGAGGATGCGCCAACGCGGGTAACCCATCATCTGCGCCGCCTCGACGTACTCTTGCCCGGCCACCGCCACGGCACTGCCACGGGCCAGGCGGACCACCCCCGGGGTAAAGGCGATGGCCACGGTCAGCACGATCAGCCAAGGTGCACGGCCGAGCATGGACACGATCAGCAGCACCAGGATCAGGTCCGGAAACGCCAGCGATACGTCCGCCGCCCAGCTGATCGCCTGGTCCAGGCGCCTGCGCGAGAACCCGGCCAACAGGCCTAGGCTGCCGCCAACCAGCAATGCGAGGGTGGCTGCTGCCACCGACATCCACAGCACCGACAGGCCGCCGCTGAGCAACCGCGAGAGCAGGTCGTGGCCCAGAAAATCGTGCCCCAGCGGTGCCCCGGCAGCCGGGGGGCCGTACACCGGCCCGACCATCGCCGTGGGCGCATGAGGTGCCAGCCAGGGGCCGAAAGCGGCCAGCAGCGCCACCAGCAAGGTGATTACAGCGCCACGCCGCACCTGCGGGTCGGCCAGCCAACGGGATTCAATCATGGGTCGCCTCCTGGGCAGGGGTGCTGCGCGCGCGTCGCCACCAGGGCCGAATGCCGCGCCGGATACGGCGGATCATCCGCACCCGGCGCGCCGTGCGCAGCTTGGGGGTGAGCAATACGGTCAGCAGGTCGGCCAGCAGGTTGATCAGCACCACCGCCAGGGTAATGACCAGCACCACGCCCTGGATCATCGGCAGGTCGCGCATCTGGATCGCCGCGTTCAATGCAGTGCCGATGCCCGGGTAGCTGAAGATCACCTCGGCCAGCAGCGCGCCGCCGACCAGTGTGCGCAGGGTCAGTGCCACGCCCTGGATCGCCGGGGTCAGGGCATTGGGCAACGTGTGCCGCCAGACGATGCGCCGCTCGGGGACACCCCGCAGGCGCGCGGCGATCACATACTCGGACTCCAGCGCCTCGATCATCGAGGCCCGCACCATGCGCGTGAGGTACGGCAGCGCCGTCAGGCTCAGGGCCAGCACCGGCAGCACCAGCGACGGCCACTGCCGCCACAACGGCAACTGCGGGTCGAGGATCGACACCGCCGGCAGCCAGCCCATCCCCGGCATGGAAAACAGCAGCACCAGGCCGATGGCCAGCAAAAAGCCCGGCGTGGCCTTGAGCAGAATCAGCGCCGACAGCCCCCAGCGGTCCAGCCGGCTGTCACGCCGCAGGGCCAGGCTCACCCCCAGCAGCAGGGCCACCGGCACCACCAGCGCCAACACCCCGATCAGCAGGGCCAAGGTATGGCCCAAGCGGCCGAACAGCAGCTGCGCCACCGGTACCTGTGAGTCCAGCGAAATGCCCAGGTCCCCACGTAATGCTGCGCCTAGCCAACGCAGGTACTGCACCAGGATCGGCTGGTCGAGGCCCAGTTGCCGTTGCAGGGTGAGGATGCTTTCCAGCGGCGCATCCGGGCCGAGGATCACCCGCGCAGGGTCCGAAGGCAGTGCCTGGGTGGCGATGAACACCACCAGGCTGATCACCCAGGCCGTGAGCAGCCCGTAACCGAGGCGGCCGATGAACCAGGCTAGCCAGGCCGGCGTGCGTGGCGTGTGTCGAGGATCAGGCATTGGGGTTCAACCAGAGTTCGTCAAAGCGCCAGGAGGCGAAGGTGGTCTGTTCCGGGGCAAGCCCGCCAACCTTGGCCGACGCCGCATCGAGCACGTCGGAAAAGCCCCAGATCAGCAACCCGCCACGTTCGTGCTGGATGGCCTGGGCTTCGTGAACCAAGGCCGTGCGCCGCACCAGGTCGGGTTGGGCCAGGGCCTGCTGGAACAGTTCGGTAAAGCGCGGGTCGTGGAAGTTGCTGCGGTTGTAGATGGCCTGCGGTGCGTCGTTGTGCAGCGCCGAGGCAAGAAAGCCGCGCGCCGGGGTAGAGCCCGGCGACAGCTGCCATTGCTCGCGTTGCGGGCCGTTGAAGACGGACCCGTCCACCTGATTGACCTTCACCTGCACCCCGGCCTTCAGGGCCTGCTGGGCAAACACCAGCGCGGCGTTGACGCCAGGCCCTGGCGTGGTGGTCAGTTCCACCCGCAAATCGTCCTGCCCCGCCTGGCGCAGCAGCGAGCGGGCCTGGTCCAGGTCGTATGGGCGCTGGGCAATGGCGTGGTTGTAGGTGGGGTCGTGGGGCGAATACAGGTCGTTGGCCACCCGTCCAAAGCCATTGAGCCCGCGTGCCACCAGTTCCTGGCGGTCGGCCAGCAGGCGAAATGCCTGGCGTACCCGTACGTCCTGGAACGGCGCCTTGGCCAGGTTCAGGTTAAAGCCGGTGAACGAGGTGCTCGGTGAGGCATACAGGCGCAGCCGTGGGTCGGCCTTGAGCAACGCGCTGTGCTCGGCCTGCACACCACTGGCCACGTCGATCTGCCCGGCACGCAGCGCTGCGGCCCGCGACACCTGGTCTTTGAATTCGATGATTTCGAGCTCGTCCGCATAGGGGCGGTTGGGCTTGTAGTAGTTTTCAAAACGGGTGTAGAGCGAGCGCTGGCCAGGTATGAAGCTTTTCAGCCGATACGGCCCGGCACCGACCGGGTTGGTCACCGGGTGGTAGTCGGTGGGGACGATGCCGCCGAAGCTGATCAGCGTTTCATCCAGCGGGTAGAAGCTTTGCCCCAGCTTGAAACGTATTTCGACAGTGCGCTCGTCCAGCTTGCGCAGGGCCTGCCGATCGATAGCGCCGACCAGCCCGGCGAAGGGCGAGGCCAGTTGCGGGTCGGTCAGGCGCAGGATGGAAAACAGCATGTCGTCGGCGGTGATGCTTTTACCGTGGTGAAACTCCAGCCCAGGCTTCAGGCGGACGGTCCAGGCGCTGGCATCGGCATTCGGCTCGGCGAACTCGGCCAGTGCCAGGCGTGTGCTGACGTCGGCGTTCCATTCCCAGAACTTGGCGTAAAGCGCCCAGCCACGGATGATGCCGCCGCCCACCGGCTTATGCGCATCAAGGTTGCCGGCCTGGTCGCCATCGATAATGCCCACCCGCAAGCGCCCACCGCGCACCGGCGTACCCGGCAGCGCCGCACTGGCGGCTGCCGGCGCGCCGCTGTCGCAGCCACTGAGCAGCCCGCCGCCGAGCAGCAGGCTGCCGCCAACGGCCAGGCTGTTGCCGAGAAACACCCGGCGCGAAAACAGCTCGCTCATCACCCTCTCCTTACGCCGGTTGCGCCACGCCGGGCTTGCTGACTGCGCCCAGGCGCGGCACCTCGAAGCCATGGTCCAGGTCCAGCAGCGGGAACAGCAGGTCTGCCACCCGGTGCGCTTCATCGATCAGCGGGAAGCCTGACAGGATGAATGCCGACGTGCCCTGGGCCTCGTATTCACGGATGCGCTCGGCGACCTGTTCGGCGCTGCCGACCAGGTAAGTGCCGGCTGCAGGGCCGAGGATGTTGAAACCGAACAGGCTGGGGCCCAGCCAGACGTTGGGGTAGATTTCCAGCTCGCGGGCTGTGGGCAGGCGCCCAGCGCGGATGCTGTCCAGGTTGCGCTGGATGCGCGGGTCGTCGCTGACGTAGCTGTCGAAAGTTTGCCCGGCAGGTAACTGGCGTTCGATGGCCGCGCGCGCCGTGGCCAACGAGGTGCGCTGCAACAGGCGCTCTGCGTGGGCCCAGGCTTCTTCCTCGGTTTCGCGCACGATCACTTGCAGTCGGGTGCCGTAGGTCAGTTCGCGGCCGATCTTCGCCGCCTCGGCTGCGACCCGGCGGAACTTGTCGCCAAGCTTTTGCGGGGTGTCGGCGAAGCTCAGGTAGACATCGAGCAGTTGCACCGAATGGGCCACGCCCGGTGCCGACGTGCCGGCGCCCCACAGCGGGATGCCGGGCTTTTGCCTGGGTGGGTGCCAACCACCCAGCGGGTGATGGGCTGCGGCGGGCGAACGGGGTGACAGCTTGACGTAGCGGCCGTCGTAACCCGCCGTTTCGCCCGCGTAGAAGCTTTGGAAGGCGCGCCAGTATTCCAGGCTGAAGTCGTAGCGTTCGTCGTGCGGGTAATGCACGCCCAATGTGGCCAGGCCGGCGTCATTGCCGTTGACCACGTTGAACAGCAGGCGGCCGTTGGAGAACTGGTCGAAAGTGAGCGCCCATTTAGCCAAGACCGCTGGCGACAACTCGCCTGGGTGCTGGGCGACCAGAAAGCGCAGACGCTTGGTGGCGTCGATCAGCGCTGCCGACACGGCCAGGCTTTCGTTGGGGCTGGAGCCGAGCAGCGAGCCGTAGTAGCCCAGGCGGTCCGCGGCGATGGCCAGTTGCTTGAGGTGTTCGAAATCGGTGTGCCAGCGGCCTTCGGGCTCCCAGGGATAGGGGCCGTCGGGGGTGGTGAGGTACCAGAGGATTTTTACTGCCATGGGGCGGGTCCTTTTCAGATGAGGTGTTTGAGGGCAGGCCTCTGGGGCTGCGGCGCAGCCCTATCGCGACGCAAGGCCGCTCCCACATTGGTCGGCGCACGCAGGCCCTTGTGGGAGCGGCCTTGTGTCGCGATAGGGGCGCAAAGCGCCCCCAGCGATCGCATCAGTTACGCCGATCGATGCCAGGCACCAGGCCCAGTTCGGTTGCACGGTCGTACAACCCGCTCATCTTCCACTGCTGGGTCAGCACCCCCGGCCCGTAAGGCCGCGACCCGCCCAGGGCATCGGCCAGCAACTGGATCTGCGCCCCCTCCTCCAGCAACAAAATGAACTCCGCCGTCGCCCGCAGCCCCTGCTTGCCCCATACCGTGGAGCCGCCGTTGGCCTCCAGGATTGCCAGGTTGAACGGGTTCTCGGCGATCTTGTCGAGGATGAAGTCCACCTCGGCCTGGCGCCGGTCGATGTACACCGGCAGCTCACGGGCCAGCTGGTAGCGCTGCACCGGCACGTAGTGGAACGGCAAGGTGCGGTGGGTTTGCGCCCAGGCACCCAGGTAAGGGCTGTGCACGTGGGACACGGTGGTGACGTCGGGGTGGGTCTGGAACAGCTTGGTGTAACGGCCCAAACCGCCTTTGCCCTTGCCGACAATGACGTTGCCGGCAAAGTCGGTGACGGTGGCCTGCAGCGGCTTGCGGTGGTTCCACGGCCCGCCGTAGTTCACCGACACCAGCAGCTCTTCACCCGGCACACGCTCGATGAAGCCGACCGTGCCATTGGCGGTGATGGTGTTGGTTTCGCGAAATACGCTGAAGGCCGCTTCGGCTTCGGCCACTACCTGGTCGATGAAGGCTTGCAGTTCGGCAGTGACGGGGCGTTCGTTGATCAGTACGGTCATGTTCAATCTCCAGTCAGGTCAGGCGCGGCGTTGGGCCAGCAGTTCATGGGCAGCTTGCAGAGGCCGCGGGTCGACCCAGTCGGCGATGTCGAAATCGGCTTCGAGGAAGCCATGCAGGTACAGGAAGTCTTTTTGTGTGCCGAGGAAGGCCAGTCGCTGTGCGGACAGGTCCGGCGCCAGGGTGGTGTGGAAGTCACCGCGGTAGGCCTCGGCCACGCCCTGGCTGCCCGCGCGGGTTTCTTCTTCGAGGATGCTGTTGAGCGCAGCACGGTTGCTGGCTGCCCACTCAGCGGCACGCAAGGTCTGGGCAAGGAAGCGCACCACCAGGTCGAAATGGTTGTCGAGCAGGCGTTGATGCACGGTGATCGGCCGCGGGGTGCCGTTGTTGATGCGGTGGCGTGGGTCGGGCAGCAGGTCGAGGTCGACGCCGACCACCAGGCCCAGCCGGCGTGCGGCATCGGCGGCGGCCGCGCCTTTCACGTACACGGCATCGACTTCCCCGCGCGCCAGGTATTCCAGCCCCGACCATAGCCGCTGCAAGCCCAGCTCCGGGGTGGCGGCACTGGCCTGGTCGAGCAGGGCCACTTCCACCAGTTGCACGTCATCCAGGTGCAGGCCTGCCGAGGCCAGGGCGCCTTTGTAACCGTGAAGGCTCATGGCACGGGCAATGCTGCCCGGCCGGCTGTCGCCCCAGGCCGGCAGCGCCAGGCGTTTGCCGCGCAAGTCTGCGGCGCTGCGGATGCCGGAATCCGGGCGGACCAGGATGGTTTGCCATTCCTCGATCCAGGTCAGGCCGATCAGCCGGCTGGGCGAGCCGGCCGCTCGTGCCGCCAGCGCCGGCACGTTGCCGCCTTCGCGAAACAGCCCGGGCAGCTGGTGATCGTAGTGGTGATGGCCAAGCTGACGGGCCTCCTGCAGGGTCGAGACGGGCAAGCCATCGGCGGCGAACTCTTGCTCCAGCCAGCCGAGCTTGTAGGCGAGGCCTGAGGCGGTGGGCACAGGGCAGCGGGTGAACCAGATGCGTTCCAGGGCGGAGGGGTCGTCTGCCAGGCGTTTTGCTGTGGGGGTTGCGAAGGTCATGGGGGGCTCCTTGGGCGTCGTGCAAGCACCATTGCAGTGTGCGTGCCAACCGCTGGAGGCCTTGATTTACCTGGGATTGGTTGTTTCGCCAGGTGGTTGGGTGCTTGGCTGGGAGCAGGATTGCGGGCGGGGTGCTGCCAGATCAGCAACATGGCTGCTGCTGAGGCAGCAAAATGCTGTGAAAGCCGCGCAGGATGCGGTCTGAGTAGGGGTGGCAAAGATATTGCTCAGGAGGTTGGGACCGCAGCCTCTGTGGGAGCGGGCAAGCCCGCGAAACAGGCGCACTGGCCCTTCAGACAATCCGAGACCCCACCATGAGTGCCATAGAACCCTCCCCCGCCCGCCGCCTGACCAGCGAAGCCGACGCCATCGAAACCGCCCGCCAGGTCGCCGCGCAAATCGCCGAACTGGCCGCCGACCCGCGCAACAATGGCCAGCTCCCCCACCGCCAGGCCGAGCTGTTGTCCAGCAGCGGCCTGACCGCCATCGCTGTGCCCGCCCAGTTCGGCGGCCTCGGTGCCTCGGTACAGACCGTGGTCGAAACCGTGCGCCTGGTCTCCACTGCCGACGGCGGTGTCGGCCAGTTGCTGCAAATTCACAACGTGATGCTGCGCGGCATTTTTACCGGCTACCCCGATGAAGTACGCGACCGGCTGATTGCCGACGTGCTCGCTGGCAAGCGCTTCGGCAACGCCCTGGCCGAAGTCGGCGGCAAGAACAAATTCGCCCTCAAGACCCGCGTCGAGCGCCGCGCCGATGGCCAGTGGGTACTCAACGGCAGCAAGTTCTACTCCACCGGTTCCTACCTGGCCGAGTGGATCTCGCTGACCGCCGCCAGCGAAGACGGCGGCGTCGGCGTGCTGCTGCATCGCGACACTCCCGGGCTGACCCTGATCGATGACTGGCAAGCCTTCGGCCAGCAGAACTCGGTAAGCGGTACGGTAAATTTCGACAACATCGTGCTCGACGAGCGCTACCTGACCCGCCGCAGCGGGCCGATGAAGCGCACCGGCCTGACCTTCCCGCAGATCCTCCACGCCGCCATCGACACCGGCATCGCCGCTGGCGCCTTGCAGGCGGCTGTCGAGTACCTGCGCGAGCATGCCCGGGCCTGGGTGGAGAGCGGCGTCGAGCGCGCCAGCGACGAGCCGCATGTCATTCGCCAGATCGGTGAGTATGCCGTGGCGCTGCGCGGTGCAGAGTCGGTGCTGCGCGAAGCGGCGCGGGTGTTCGACGAACACGAGCGCGACCCGGAGAACAAGGCGTTGCAGGATGAGCTGATCTTGTCGGTAGCTACCGCCCGTGCGCATTCCGATGCTGCATCGCTGAAGATCTCCAGCGATCTGTTCTCGTTGCTGGGGGCCAGCGCTTCGCTGAGCAAGTGGAACCTCGACCGTTTCTGGCGCAATGCCCGGGTACACACCACCCACGACCCGATCCGCTGGCGGCTGCACAACGTGGGCAACTACTACCTGAACGGGGCCGACCCGGGGGAGTACACGGCGGTGCTCAATGCCAAGGAGAGCCAGGGCGCTACCCGCCGTTGAATCCATTTGGGGCCGGGGGGCGCGTCGCGCCCCATTCGCGGCACAAGGCCGCTCCTACAGGGGCGGTGTCGCATTCTGATCGAGCATCTACATGAACCACCCGCTTCTTCGAGCATTGGCCATCTACCGCGAAATGCCTTGGCGCTTTGCTCTGGTCACTGCCTTGTACATCGCCGGCAACCTCGGCCTGGCCTGGCAGCAGTGGCTGATCGGCCATGCGGTCGATGATGTCAGCGCCGGCCGCGCCGTGCTGCGCCTGGCCGACGGTAGCCTGGACGCCCGCGTGGCCTGGCACTGGTTGTGGCTGCTGCTGGCCATCGCCCTGGGCCGCGGCCTGCTGCAATACGCCGCCGCCGTGCTGTCGCTGGTGCTCAGCCAGGCCCTGCTCACGCGCCTGCGTGAACGCATCCTCAGCCAGGTGCAGCGCCTGCACCTGGGCTATCACTGGCACCACGGCATGGGCGAACTGGTCACCCGCACCACCCGCGATGCCGACAAAGTGCGCGACGCGCTGATCACCTTCTGGCGGCAGATCATCGAAACCCCGCTGGTGGTAATCGTTGCGGTGGGCCTGTTGAGTTGGTACGACCCGCTGCTGGGGCTGGTGCCACTGCTGCTGACCGGCGCCGGGCTATGGCTGTTCGTGGTGCAGACCGATCGCCTGGTCACCCTCGACCGCGCCGTGGGCGCCGCCTATGACCAGGTCAGCCAGGACCTGGCCGAAGGCATCGGTGGCGTGCGGGTGATCAAGGCATTTGGCCTGGAACAGCAACGCATTGCCCGCTTCGCCCGGCAGGTGGAGGTGTTCACCGGCCATGCCCGCGCCGCCCTTGCCTACGCCAGTTCGCGCATTCCGCTGCCGCAGGCGGTGGTGGCGCTGGGGCATGTGTGGATCCTGGTGTACGGCGCCCATCGCGTGGCGGCCGGCGCACTGGGCATCGGTGAGCTGGTCACCTCGCTGCTGGTGGCCACCACACTGGTGTTCCGCATCGAAGGCATTGGCCGTGTGATGCAGACTTTCGCCGATGCCCGCGCCAGTGCCGAACGCATCTGGCAGCTGCTGGACGAACGCCCGGCTATCGTCGGCGGCCATGCCACCCTGCCCGAAGGGCCGTTGGGGCTGAAGCTGAACCAGGTGCAAGTCAGTGCAGCAGAAGGTGGCCGGCCTATCCTGCAGGATTGCTCGCTGACCCTGCTGCCCGGTGAGGTGGTGGCGCTGGTCGGCGCCACCGGCACAGGTAAAAGCCTACTGGCCAGCCTGCTGCCACGTTTGGCCGATGTACAGCACGGCAGCGTCCAGGTCGGCAGCGATACTGCAGGTTGGCACGACGTGCGTGACCTCGACCTGGCCGACCTGCGCCGCCGCGTGCAAGTGCTGCCCCAGGAGAGCTTTCTGTTCTCCGACAGCCTGGCCGCCAACCTGCGTCTGGCGGCAGCGCAAGCCAGCGACGCCCAGTTGCGTGAAGGTATGCGCCTGGCCGCCGCCGAGGATGTGCTGGAGCGCCTACCCCACGGCCTCGACACCCCGCTGGGCGACCGCGGCGTGACCCTGTCCGGCGGCCAGCGCCAGCGCCTGTGCCTGGCCCGGGCGCTGCTCGGCGCACCCGACATCCTCTGCCTCGACGACGCCACCAGCGCCCTGGATGCCCTGGGCGAACGCCAGGTGCTGCACAACATCCGCCGCCTGCACAGCGCCAGTGGCCAAAGCCCGACCTTGCTGCTGATCACCAGTCGCCTCTCCACCCTGCTGCTGGCCGACCGCGTGCTGATGCTGGAAAACGGCCGCATCACTGCCAACGGCAGCCATGCCGAGCTGTGCACGAACAACGCCCATTACCGCGACTTGCTGGGGATCGACCATGACTGATGCGCAGCACACCCCCGCCAGCGATATCGACATCGAACAACGCCTGGCCCGCCAGGCACTGGACCGGGGCATGTTCCACCGCTTGCTGCCGCTGTTGCGGCCCATTCGCGGGCAGATCCTTGCCGTGATCGGCATAGAGCTGCTGCTGGTATTTACCGTGTTCCTGCGCCCGTGGTTCGTGCGGGAACTGCTGGACAAGGGCCTGGTGCCCAACGCCGACCACTGGCTGCTCGACGAGCGCCTGGTACTGTGGTTGGGCCTGGGGTTGGCCGCGAGCTGGCTGGGGCGCTTTCTGCTGGCCGGGGTGTCGCAGTTCATTGCCGGGCGCGCAGCGATCGGCGTGCTCAACGCCTTACGGGTGAACGTGTTCGCCCATGTGCAGGCGCTGTCGGTGAGCTACTTCGACCAGACCCGTGCCGGGCGCATCATTTCCCGTGCCGACCGGGACGTGGATGCGCTGGAGCCCTTACTGGTACAAGGCCCGCCCGAGCTGCTCGGCGCCTTGCTGCGCTGCGGCCTGGCAGCGGTAATGCTGTGGCGCATCGACCCCAGCTTCTTCTACAGCCTGGCTGCCACGGTACCGCTGCTGGTCGTGGCCACCTGGCGCTTCAAACGGGTTTCGCAGCGCAACTGGGCCAAGGTAGCCGAGCAGCGCAGCCGCTTCACTGCGCACCTGGTGGAAAGTGTGAGCGGGGTGCGGCTGATCCAGCAATGCGGGCAAGAGCAGACCAACCAGGCACGTTACCGACGCCTGCTGGAAGACTTCAACCAGGCGCTGATCCGCGGCAGCCTGCGCGCCGGCTGGTTTGCCCCATTTACCGCATTGCTCAGCACTGCCGGCATGGCCGTACTGTTGCTGGTGGGTGCTCATGGCCTGGCCGAGGGCAAGGTCAGCGTGGGCCAGGTGGCCGAGAGCCTGTTCTACGTGTTCCTGTTCCTTGGGCCGCTGCAAGAGCTGTCGGACCTGTTCGAGCGCTACGCCACCGGCAGCGCTTCAGCCCAGCGCATTTTCCTGCTGCTCGACACCCGCCCACAGGTGCTCGACCCGCCAGCGCCACACGCCCTGACCCGGGCGCGCGGCCAGGTGGACTTCGACGCGGTCGGCTTTGCCTATACCCCTAACAGCTCGCGCCCGGTGATCGACGGGCTCGACCTGCATATCCGCGCCGGTGAAGTGCTGGCCATCGTCGGCCCCTCCGGGCATGGCAAGAGCACCCTGGTGCAGTTACTGACGCGCTTCTACGAAGTGCAGCACGGCGCCGTGAAGCTGGACGGCATCGACCTGCGTGCGCTGGCCCAGCATGAATTGCGGCGCAACGTGGGCGTGGTGCTGCAGGACAACGTGCTGTTCAGCGGCAGCATCCTCGACAACCTGCGCCTGGCCGCGCCAGCTGCCGACGATGCACAACTGGTGGCCGCCGCCCGCGAGCTGGGCGCAGACGAGGTGCTGGAGCGCCTGCCGCAGCGCTACCACACCGAAGTCGGCCCGCTGGGCGCACACCTGAGCCATGGCCAGCGCCAGCTGGTGTGCCTGGTACGGGCCTACCTGGCCGACCCGGCGGTGTTGGTGCTGGACGAAGCCACCTCGGCAGTGGACGTGCACACCGAGCGACGTATCCAGCGCGCGCTGCGCAGGCTGTGCCAAGGGCGCACGGCCATCATCATCGCCCACCGTCTGGCCACCATTCGCGATGCCGACCGGATTGCCGTGGTCCGGCACGGAAAGGTGGTGGAGCAAGGGCCGCATGGCGAGTTGATCGGTCGTAGTGGGGCGTATGCGGCGCTGTACGACGCGTACCTGCGCAGTGCTGGAGAGGTTGTAACCGAGGAGATCGAAGTCTGACTTGCCGGCCTCTTCGCGGGTAAACCCGCTCCCACAGGATCACCACAGCATTCAATACCTGTGAGGTACCTGTGGGAGCGGGTTCACCCGCGAAGAGGCCGGGCCTGTTCATGCTGCTACCCCAGCATCCATTGCTGCCGCACTGCTGCCACAGCAGCACCCCTCTCCCCGTCTGCTTCTCAAACCCCCGCCCTACAGGCCACGCACCACGCATGGCACAGCCGTTGCACCACCCTCCGCATCCGCACAACCTCCCCCTTCAGGAGCCCATATGACCACCGAATTCTTCTGGCGCCTGCCCTTGGGCACCGACGGCCCGCAGCTGTCCACCGACCGCCACAACCGCGGCAACCCCGCGCACCGTCCAGGCAACATCGCCCCCGGCCGCCTGCCCGATGGCCAGGCCGATGGCTTCACCTACATCGACTACATCGCTCAGGTGGCCAAGGCTGCCGAGCTGGCCGGGTTCGAAGGCGCGCTGCTGCCCACCGGCCCGGAGCCGTGGATCGCGGCCGCCGCGCTGGCCCGCGAAACCCGGCGCATCCGCTTCCTGATCGCCTTCCAGGCCACCTGGACCCTGCCCGCCTACGCCGCCCAGCAGGCGGCAATCCTGCAGAACCTCAGCGGTGGCCGGCTGGACTGGAACATCATCACCGGCGGCAACCCGGCCAGCCAACGGGCCAATGGCGACTTCCTGGAGCATGACTTGCGCTACAAGCGCACCGGCGAATTCCTCGACGTGATCCAGGGCCTTTGGACACAGGACACGTTTTCCTACGAAGGCGATATCTACCGCCTGGAAAACGGCAGCCTGCCGGCGGGCCTGCAACACGAACGCAAACCGGGCGTGTACTTCTCCGGGTTTTCCGATGCCGCACTGGACGTGGCCGCGCGCCACGCCGATGTGTACCTGAACTGGGCCGAGCCGATCGACAAGCTCAAGCCGCATATCGAACGCGTGCGCGAGTTGGCCGACAAGCAGGGCCGCACGGTGCGTTTCGGCCTGCGTGTCGACCTGTTCGCCCGCGAGACCGAGGAGCAAGCCTGGCGCGAGCTGCGCCAGCAGTTCGAGCGCCTGGAAGGCAAGGCCAGCGCCAGCGCCAAGGGCTTTGTGACCGGCTCCGACTCTGTCGGCGGTGCACGCCAGGCGGCCTATCACCAAGGCTTGCAGGGCTTCGACGAACTGATCCTGGCGCGCAACCTGTGGGCCGGCTTCGCCAAGGCCAAGCCCGGCCCCACCGTGGGCCTGGTGGGCAGCCATCAAAATATCGCCGAACGCCTGGCCGAATACCGCGATGCCGGTTTCAGCACCTTCATCCTCGCCGCCAACCCGCACCTGGAAGAGGCCCTGCGCATCGGCCAGGAAGTGTTGCCGCTGGTGCAGCAGGCTGCCACCACCACCCCTTTGCAGGCCAGCGCCTGAACCCGACCGGAGCTGAACATGAGCCAACCCCTCGATACCCTGTGGTACACCCGCTGTCCGGTGCCCACCGGCCTGGGCATTGCCGTGCAGCAAGGCTGGCTGCAGGAAGACCTGGCCGGCCTCGGCACCCAGGTACAGTCCCTGCGTGAAGCCGACCAGCAGGCGGTGCGCGAATCGCACTTCGACCACAGCCTGCTCAATTCGGTACGCCACGGCGGCAGCATCCCGGCCATCTGGGCCCGCGCCCAGGGCCGCGACACCCGGGTCATCGGCCTGTCGTGGGCCGATGAGGCGCAGTTGATCCTGACCCGCCCAGACAGCGGCATCCACACCGTAAAAGACCTCAAGGGCCGCCGCTTCGGCCTGCCCGACTGGGCCTCGGCACAGATCGACTTCACCCGCGCGCAAGCACTGCGCGGGCTGGAAAACGCCCTCAAGCTCGCAGGGTTGCAAGTGGGCGACGTGGAGCTGGTCAACTACCGCTACGACGGCACCTTCAGCGACCGCCCAGTGCGCAACGTGGCCGGCACACCGGTGTCCAGCACCCAGAGCGAAGGCCGCAACCTGGAGCTGGCCGGCCTGCTGCGCGGCGAGGTCGACGCGATCTTCCTCAAGGGCGCCAGCGCCGTGCAACTGGCCCACGCCTTTGCCCTGCACACGGTGATCGACACAGGCAGCCACCCCGACCCGCTGATCCGCAGCAACAACGGCACGCCACGCACCCTGGCGGTGGACAGCCACCTGCTCGCGCAGCACCCGCAGGTGGTGCGCACACTGCTCGGTTCGGTGCTGCGCGCCGAACGCTGGGCCCACCAGCACCCTGACGAAACCCGCCGCTACCTGGCGCGGGAAACCAACAGCAGCGAGTACTGGGTGCAAGTGGCTTACGGCGCTGACGCCCACCTGCGCCTGAGCACGCGCCTGGACGAGCAGGCCATCGATGCCTTGCAGGACTTTGTCGAGTTTCTCAAGCGCTGGCGCTTCATCCCGGCGCGCTTCGAGGTGCGCGACTGGATTACTCGCCAACCACTGGACCAACTGCTGGCCCCCCTCCAAATGGACAGGAAACCCGTTACCCCATGACCAAGCCCCTGGAAACGCTCTGGTACACCCACAGCCCCGTGCCCACCGGCCTCGGCATCGCCGTGCAGTCGGGGCGGCTGGCCGAGGCCTTTACGCCATTTGGCACCAATATCCAGTCGCTGCGCGAGTCCAGCGAACGCGAGGTGCGCGAAGCCCACTACGACCATCACCTGCAGAATTCGGTGCGCCACGGCGGCAACATCCCGGCGATCTGGGCCTACGCAAGCGGCGTCGAGACCCGCGTGCTGGGGCTGTCGTGGAGCGATGAGGTGCAGTTGATCCTCACCACCGAAGAAAGCGGTGTACGCAGCATTCGCGACCTGAAGAACCGCCGTTTCGGCATACCCAAGTGGGCCAACGTACAGATCGACTTCACCCGCGCCCAGGCCCTGCGCGGGCTGGAAAACGCCCTGAAGCTCGAAGGCCTGGCGGTGGCCGATGTGGAGCTGGTCGACTACCCCTACGGCGGCACCTACAGCGACGATGCCAAGCAGCACCTGTACGGCGCCGAAGTGAGCCTGGACACCAGCCGCTTCAGCCGCCGCAACAATGAGCTGATCGGCCTGCTGCGGGGCGACATCGACGCCATCTTCCTGAAGGGTGCGCATGCGGTGCACCTGGCCCATGAGTTCGGCCTGCGCGTGGTGGTCGATACCGGCAGCCACCCGGACCCGCTGATCCGCAGCAACAACGGTACCCCGCGCACGCTGACCGTGGACCGGCACTTGCTGGAAAACCACTTCGATGCCAGCCGCACGCTGGTCGACACCGTGCTACGCACCGAGCAATGGGCCTGGGCCAACCCGGAAGAGACCCGGCGCTTTCTGGCGCGCGAGCTGAACACCAGCGAGTACTGGGTGGCGGCCGCCTATGGCGACGATGCGCACCGGCGCTTGCGCACAACCCTGGACAGCCGCTCGATCGAGGCGCTGCAGGACTTTACCGAGTTCCTGTTCAGGTGGGGGTTCATTCCACGGCGTTTCGATGTGCGCGAGTGGATTGATTTTCGTGTGCTTGAAAGCGTGATCGGGTCGACTTCGCGGTTGGCGGTTTGAGATTTTTGGGGCCGCTTTGCGGCCCTTCGCGACGCAAGGCCGCTCCTACAGGGGCCTGGCTTACGCTGAACAATTGTAGGAGCGGCCTTGTGCCGCGAAAGGGCCGCAAAGCGGCCCCAACAATCTCAGCCCCACCACTGCTGCCCCAGCAGCACCCGCCCAGCACCCCACTGCTGCCCAATCTGCAACACCCTCTCAAAATTCAAATAAAATCTTTAGATTTCAATGATTTAACAACATGGCACAGTCCCTGCTCTAGCTCTCCCCAACAACGCTTTACATACGGGGAGATCCACCATGCACCAGCTCAATCCACTCGCCCGCCAGATCAGCCTCGCGCTGCTGCTGGCCGGTACCGGCAGCCAGGCCATCGCCGCCAACGAAGACACTAAAAACGAACCGGCCCTGGAAACCGTCACCGTCACCGCCCAGCACCGCGAGCAGACGTTGCAGGAAGTCCCGGTGGCTGTGTCGGCCATCAAAGGCACCAGCATCACCGCCGATGGCGTGCGCTCGATGGGCGACATCACCACCTTCGTGCCCAACGCCTCGGCCAAGAACCCCGACGGCGACGGCCGCCCGCGTTGGTACATCCGCGGCCTGGGCACCGGCGACACCGGCGCGGCAACGGTCTTCCCGGTGGGCATCTACGCCGATGACGTCTACCTCAACGCCCCCATTGCCGGCGGCGGGCCGCTGTTTGACCTGGAGCGCATCGAAATACTGCGTGGGCCCCAAGGCACCCTGTATGGCAAGAACACCACTGCCGGTGCAGTGAACGTGATCTCGCAAAAGCCCACCTTCGACACCGACGGTTATGGCACCGTCGGCTTTGGCAGCAAGAACGAACGCATCGTCACCGGCGCCATCGGCGGCGCGCTGGTGGAGGAAAAACTGGCCGGGCGAGTGGCGCTGTATTCCGAGGAGCGTGACGGCTTCCAGAACAACGACTTCGACGGCAACACCTATGGCGATGTGAACAAGAAAGCCATCCGCCTGCAGTTTCTGGCCCAGCTCAACCCCGACCTGGACGCCCTGCTCAAGGTGCACAGCCGCCAGTTCAAGGGCGACGGCAGCAATGGTTCGCTGCCCGTGGGCCGCTACTACAACGTCGGCTACGAACGCCCGCATGGCCGCGACATCTCGCTGAACGTCAACGAAGACTACCGCCTGGACCACGACGGCGCCTCGCTGACGTTCAACTACTACCTGGGCGACTACACGCTGACCTCGATCAGCGCCTACGACTACATCCGCAACCGCTCCACCAGCGACGCCGACTACACCCCCTACGAGGTCAACGGCGCGTCGATCACCGACAACAGCTACCGCCAATGGTCGCAGGAGTTTCGCCTGGCCTCGCCGGAAGACCGCCCGCTGCACTGGCTGCTGGGTGCGCACTACTTCCACGAAGACCTCGACAGCTCGGCACAGCGGGTAGTAACCCCTGGGCCGACGCCCAACGGCACCGGCTCGAATCAGGTGGGCACCACGGCGTTCCGCGACATGGGCTTCGACCACCGCACCGACAGCTACGCGCTGTTTGGCAACCTGACCTACGACTTCACCGATAATTTCAGCGTCACCGGCGGCCTGCGCTGGACCCAGGAGAAAAAGGACATCGACCTGGACCTGGTGCAATTGACCCGCGCCACCGCCAACGGCCCGCTGATCCCGCTGGGTGGCGTGGGCACCAACGGCAATCGCCAGGAAGACAAGACCTGGGAAGCCTGGACCTACGACCTGACCCCCGAGTACCGCATCAACGACAACCTGCGGGTGTTCTTCCGCTACGCCCACGGCTTCCGCTCGGGCGGCTTCAACACCGGGCTGTCGACCAGCCTGGCGCAGTTGACCACGGTCGACCCGGAAGAGCTGGATGCCTACGAGCTGGGGCTGAAGTCGGAGTGGTTCGACCGCCGCCTGACCGTCAACGCCAACCTCTTCTACTACGACTACTCCGACATCCAGGTGAACCTGCTGACGGTGAACAACGGCGTGCTCACCACCGCGCTGACCAACGGCGCCAAGGGCAAGGTCAAGGGCGCAGAGCTGGAGATCGAAGGCCAGCCGACCGAGCGCCTGCACCTGCGCGCGGCGGTGTCGTTCCTCGACACCGAATACACCGACTTCAAGAACACCAACCCCACCACTGGCGCGGTAACCGGCGACTACAGCGGCAACAGCTTCGTGCGTTCGCCGCGCAACGTGGTCTCGCTTGGAGCCGACTACACCATACCGCTGGAAGTGGGCGGCAAGCTGGTGGCAGGGGGCGACGTGAGCTTCCGTGACAAGGAGTACTTCCTGGCCGACCGCCAGAGCAGTGCCGACGAAACCCTCAGCCAGCCGCACTACACGTTGGCCAACGCCCGCCTGAGCTGGTTCAGCCACGACGACAAGCTGAGCGTGACCGGTTTCGTCAACAACCTCACCGACCGCCGCTACCAGGTGCACGGCCGGCCCAACGGCACCGCCGGGCAGTACGTGATCACCTACGGCGATCCACGCACCGTCGGGCTCAGCGTTACCAGCCGGTTCTGATTGAAAACCATTGGGGCCGCTGCGCGGCCCATCGCGACACAAGGCCGCTCCCACAAGGAGACCGCGTTCCTTCTGTGGGAGCGGCCTTGTGTCGCGATGGGCTGCGCAGCAGCCCCACAGCATCACGCTGTATAAAAGGATTACTCCATGCCCCACCACAACCCCTTGGCCAGCGCCATCGCCCTGGCCATCGCCGGCCTCGCCGTGCCCGCATTCGCCGCCGAAACCGCCGACCGCCTCGACACCGTGGTCGTGGTCGGCACCCACCGCAGCGACGTCACTGCCCTGCAAAGCGCCGCCCCGGTCGATGTGCTGAGCGGTGAAAAACTCCAGGAAACCGGCGCCAGCGACCTGTCCGCGGCACTCACCGCGCTCTCACCCTCGTTCAGCTTCCCGCAGTCGCCCCAGGGCGCCTTTGCCGGTTCCATCGCACAGGGTGCCTCGCTGCGCGGCCTGGCTTCGGACCAGGTGCTGGTGCTGGTCAACGGCAAGCGCCGCCACACCAGCGCCAACGTCACCCGCCAGGGCCTGGTCAACGCCCGTGGCGCGGCAGCCGTGGACCTTAGCCTGATCCCGCTGTCGGCCATCGAACGGGTGGAAATCCTGCGCGATGGCGCAGCCGCCCAGTACGGCTCGGACGCCATCGCCGGGGTGATCAACATCGTGCTCAAGGAGCGCGACGAAGGCGGTAACGCCGGCTACCGCTTCGGCGGTTACAAGAAAGGCGACGGCCTGCAGCGCAAGCTCAGCGGCTGGAAGGGCTTTGCCTTGCCCAACGACGGCTTCCTGACCCTGGCCTTCGACGCCGGCAGCCAGGACCCCGCCAGCGACACCCGCGACGACAACCGCCTGTTCTACCCCGGCTCCACCAGCATCGACACGGCGCGCGAGCAGAACAACCGCTACCGCAACTGGCGCTGGGGTTCGGGCAATGTCTCGGACCAGTACAACTTCACCGCCAACGCCGAAATGGGTTTGGGCGAGGGGTTGAGCGCCTATGGTTTTGCCACCTATGCGCACAAGAACACGGATGCCGAGAACTTCTTCGACCCGCCCACCACGTTGCGCAGCAACTACGGCAGCGTAGCCCTGGCGCGCTACCCGGACGGCCGCCTGCCGGTCACCCGCTACGGCCTTGAGGACTTTGCCGTCACCGGTGGCCTGCGCTTCGAAGACCAGGCCCTGGGCAAATTCGACCTGGCGCTTAACTACGGCGACAACCGGGTCGACTCCACCGACCACGACGCGATCAACCCCAGCTGGGGCGCCGCCAGCCCGTCGACCATCTACACCGGCCGCCGTGAAGCCGACCAGACCAACCTGACCCTGGACTGGAGTCGCGACTTCGCCAACGACTGGCTGTTAAAGCCACTGACCGTTTCCGCCGGGCTGGCCTGGCGCCAGGAGAACTACGACCTCAGCGAAGGTGACGCCGCCGGCTGGTCAAACGGGCCGCTGTTCAACACCATCGACCCTATCACCGGCAGGCGCATACCCGGTTACTACTCGGGCATCACCCAGGTCGATGCCGTATCGCTGGACCGCCGCGTGATCGGTGCCTACTTCGATGTCGAAGCCCAGCTGACCGAGAAGTTGCAGGCCGGCGTGGCCGTGCGCAGCGAGCACTATTCGGACTTCGGCGACACCACCAATGGCAAGTTGTCGTTGCGCTACGATTTCACCCCGCAGATTGCCGCGCGCGCCAGCGCCAGTACCGGCTACCGTGCGCCTTCGCTGGTGCAGAGCGGGTTGTCGTCATTTAGTGTACAGGTGGTGGAACAGCCCCCAGGCAGTGGCAACTGGGTCGAGGTGCAGCAGCGCACCCTGCGTGCCGACAGCCCGGAAGCGGCCCTGCTTGGCGGCAAGGCGCTGAAACCTGAAGAATCGACCAACTTCTCCGTGGGCCTGGTCTGGCGGCCGTTGCCGAACGCCTCGGTCACACTCGACGCCTACCGTATCGACATCGACAACCGCATCACCCTGTCCGACCAGCTGCCTGCAGCGGTGGTGGGCCCGATCTTCGCCGGCACCCCCTACGCGAACATCCAGAGCGCGGCGTTCTACACCAACATTGCCGACACACGCACCGATGGCTTCGAGTTGGCCGGGCATTACCAGCTGGATGCAGGTCGCTGGGGGCGCGTGGACTTCAACGGTGGCTACGCGCGCAACAACACCCGTATAACCGGGCTGGATGATGTGGGCGGCATCCCTGGCAGCCAGATCATCGGCCGCAACACCCAGGGGCTGATCGAAGACGGCACCCCCGAGGATAAGCTGACCCTCAGTGCCAACTGGCTGTATGACGGCTGGAGCGTCACCGTGGCCCAGCGCCGTTATGGTGAATGGAAGAACCGCAACGCTGCCAACCCCACGCTGGACCAGACCTTCAGTCCGCAGTGGGTGACCGACCTGGACGTGTCGTACCGCTTCGACCTGGGCCTGACCTTGTCGGCGGGCGCGATCAACCTGTTCGACAGCCACCCGGACAAAGCGAAGGGTGCGCAGCTGTACGGCGTGCCCAAGTACTCCATCACCAGCCCGGAAGGCGCGCAGGGGGCGTTCTACTACACCAGCTTGAGTTACGACTTCTGACCTGAAACCGCACTATGTCAGGTTTGCACGGCCCGTGTAGGAGCGGCCTTGCGTCGCGATGGGCTGCGAAGCGGCCCCACAGTTTCAGCTTCGCCGCTGGAATTGCCGGGGCCGCTTTGCGGCCCATCGCGACGCAAGGCCGCTCCTACACTGACCGCGCCAGGCAGCTGCTGACTGACTGCTTCCAAAGCAGCACCTCGCTGCTGCTCCAGCACCACCCCCTTCCTTCAAGCCCCGCATTACGGGGCCTCCAGTGCCTGGCACAGCTCTTGCGATACCCCTCTACCCTTTGCTTTCCCAAGGCCAGCCATGCGCGTGCTCTCTCGTCTTTCCTGGTTCATATCCCCCCTGGCCCTGCTTACCTTCTGGGCCGTGGTGGCCAATGCCGGGCTGTTCCCGGCCAACCTGCTTATCCCGCCGTTGGAGGTGTGGCACAGCCTCAACGACCTGCTGGCAACCGGCGAGTTGCAGGAGCACCTGGCCGGCAGCCTGTCGCGACTGACCCTGGGCTTTACCGGCGGGGCGCTGGCCGGCCTTGGCTTTGGTGCCGCACTGGCCTTGTCGAAGACCGTAGAGGCCTACTGCGCCCCGCTGTTCCATACCCTGCGCCAAGTGCCCAGCATCGCGCTGATCCCGATGTTCGTGCTGCTGTTTGGCGTGGATGAGACCTTCAAGGTGGTCATCGTCGCCAAGACTGCGTTTTTCCCGGTGGCTCTGGCCACCTGCGAAGGCATCCGCGCAATCCCGCGCAGCCATTTCGAGGTGGCGGCGGTATACCGCCTGCGCTGGCCCACGCTGGTATGGCGGATCGCCCTGCCCGCTGCGGTGCCGGCGATCGTCACCGGCATACGCGTGGCCCTGACCCGCGCCTGGGTGGTGCTGGTGGCTTGCGAGCTGCTGGCGGCCGACAGCGGCCTGGGGCAGATGATCGAGATGGGCCGGCAGATGCTGCGCATCGATGTAGTGATGGTCGGCGTGGTGCTGACGGGGCTGATCGGCTTCACCCTGGACTTCACCCTGCGCCGCGTGGAACGACACTTGTCCGCCTGGCAGAGCCATTGAGGAAGCTGTGATGAAACGACTTGATTTGCGTGGCCTGGTACTGCCGCTGTTGCTGCTCGGCGCCTGGGAGTACGCCTCGCGCCAAGGTGCAGCCGGGGCCTACGCCTTCGTGCCGCTGGCGCAGGTGGGCACAGCACTGGCCGAACTGCTGGGCAGCGGTGAGTTGCTGGTCAACCTGTGGGCCAGCCTGTTGCGCACCTGCAGCGGTCTGGCCATCGGCATTGTCGGTGGGGTCGGCCTGGGTGCGTTGATGGCCCTGTCCACACCCGCCAACCGCCTGATCGCGCCGCTGTTCCATGCCTTGCGCCAGGTGCCGATGCTGGGCTGGATCCCGCTGATCGCCCTGTGGCTGGGTAATGGCGAAGGCGCCAAGCTGCTGATCGTGAGCCTGGCGGCGTTGTACCCGATGGTACTCAACACCTTCGAAAGCCTGCGTCAGGTGGCTGGCCAACACCGCGAAGCGGCCCGGGTGCTGATGCTCGGCCGCTGGCAGCAGCTTTGGCTGATCCTGTTACCCGCCGCACTGCCAGGCATTGCCGCCGGGGTACTGCAAGCCTTGGCCTTCGCCTGGGTAACCTCGGTGGGCAGCGAGCTGTTTTTGTCTGCCGGGGCCGGCCTTGGCAGCCTGATGATGAACGCCGAAGCTGCGGCCCGCATGGAGATCATCGTGGTCTGCGTGCTGTGCATCGGCCTGAGTGGCTACCTGATGTCCTGGCTGTGCACCCTGCTCACCCGCCGCCTGCTGCGCTGGCGCACCAACCATTGAAAGGCCCGACCATGAACGCCATCGCCCACGCTTTACCCACCACCGCCAGCACCGGCGCGCTGACCATTCGCGGCCTGAACAAGGCGTACCCGCTCAAGGGCAAACATGTGCCGGTGCTCGAAGGCATCGACCTGGACATCCGCCCTGGCGAATTCGTCAGCATTGTCGGCGCAAGCGGCTGTGGCAAATCTACCCTGCTGCGGCTGATCGTCGGCCTCGACCAGGACTATCAGGGCCAGATCCTGTTGGACCGGCAACCCGTGCGCGGGCCAGGCCTGGAGCGAGGTATCGTGTTCCAGGACCACCGCCTGTTCCCGTGGATGACCCTGCAGCAGAACATTGCCTTGGCCTTGAAAAACCATGCGCTACCCGCGGTTGAGAAAAACCGCCTGGTGGCCGAGCACATCGAACTGGTGGGCCTGAGTAGTTACGAGCAGGCCTACCCGCACCAGTTGTCCGGTGGCATGGCCCAGCGCGCGGCAATTGCTCGGGCGCTGGTGAACAAGCCCAAGGTGCTGTTGCTGGACGAACCGCTCGGCGCGCTGGATGCCCTGACCCGGGTACGCTTGCAGCAGGAGCTGCAGCGCATCTGGGTGCAGGAGCGCTGCACGGTGATCATGGTCACCCACGACATCGAGGAAGCACTGTACCTGGGTGACCGGGTGATCGTGATGGACGCGCACCCGGGGCGGATTCGCGAGGACTTGCGCATTGACCTGCCGCACCCACGCCAGCGGGACAGCCAGGTGTTGCAGGGGTACAAGCAGCGGTTGCTGGGGGAGTTGGTGGGGCATTGCGGGGGAGACGAGTGCCTCGCCTGAGGTGGTGGAACGGGTCGACCGAACGATGATTGCGGCGTGGTTGGCCGGGGCCGCTTTGCGGCCCATCGCGACACAAGGCCGCTCCTACAGAGGTATGCGATCCCCTGTAGGAGCGGCCTTGTGTCGCGATGGGCTGCGCAGCAGCCCCTGCATATCAAGCCAACAGCTGGTCCCTCGGGCCCTTAACCCACCAAGGTGAAGTCCGCTGCAGTCACTGTGGTTGCATCCGCCACCCCTACCAGGCGAATGGAGTCGGTAGCACCGATGCTGACCAGCGTATCGTCGCCAACATCGGCGATGGTGACGCTGGCGGCAAAGGTCGCCGCGGTAATGTTGAAGGCCGTGATATCCAGCAGGTCCTGGCCACCGGTCGCGTTGCTGTCGAAGTTGATGATCAGGTCATTGCCGAAACCGGCGGCGAACTGGAACACATCATTGCCATCAGTGGCCATCATCGTGTCATCGCCGGCACCGCCATTGACCGTGTCATCGCCCACCTCACCGTTGAGGAAGTCGTTGCCACTGCCACCCGACAGGATGTCGTTGCCAGCATCACCGAACAGCGTGTCGCTGCCTGTACCACCGTTGAGGATGTCATTGCCAAGACCGCCATCGAGGCTGTCGTTGTCGTCGCCACCGTTCAAGGTGTCGTTGCCACTGCCACCTAGCAGTTGGTCGTTGCCTGCGCCACCGTTGAGCACGTCGTTGCCAGCGCCTGAGGTGATGATGTTGTCCAGCGTATTACCGCTACCGCTGAAGTTGCCCACCCCGGTATAGGTCAGGTTTTCGATGTTGGCACCCAGGGTGTAGCTGGCCAGTGTGGTACGCACGCTATCCGTACCGGCCCCCGCAACCTCGATCAGTACATCGCCTACGTTATCCACCACGTAGGTGTCGTTACCGAGATCACCCACCATGCGGTCAGCACCTGTACCGCCATTGAGCAAGTCGTCGCCAGCGCCGCTGATGAGGATGTTGTTCAGCGTGTTGCCGCCACCGCTGAAGTTGCCCGCACCAGTAGAGATCAAGTTTTCGACGTTGGCACCCAAGGTGTAGCTGGCTAACGTGGTACGCACGCTGTCCGTACCGGCCCCTGCATCCTCAATCACCACATCCGAAGCGGTATCCACCACGTAGATGTCGTTGCCCAGACCACCCACCAGACGGTCGGCACCCGCCCCGCCATTGAGCAAGTCATTGCCTGCGGCGCCGATCATGATGTTGTTCAGCGTGTTGCCGCCGCCGATGAAGTTGCCCACCCCGGTATAGATCAGGTTCTCGACGTTGGCACCCAGGGTGTAGCTGGCCAGCGTGGTACGCACGCTATCCGTACCGGCCCCCGCAGCCTCGATCACCACATCTGCGACGTTATCCACCACGTAGATGTCGTTGCCCAGGCCACCTACCATGCGGTCGACACCTGCACCACCGTTGAGCAGGTCGTTGCCGACGCCGCCGGTCATGAGGTTGTCCAGCGTGTTACCGCCACCGATGAAGTTGCCCGCTCCGGTATAGGTCAGGTTCTCGACGTTGGCACCCAGGGTGTAGCTGGCCAGCGTGGTACGCACGCTATCCGTACCGGCCCCTGTGGCCTCGATCACCCCATCCCCGGCGTTATCCACCACGTAGGTGTCGTTGCCTAGGCCACCCACCAGGCGGTCGGCACCTGCACCGCCATTGAGCAGGTCGTTGCCTGCGCCGGTAGTGATGATGTTGTCCAGCGAGTTACCACCACCGACGAAGTTGTCCACACCGGTGTAGATCAGGTTTTCGACATTGGCGCCCAAGGTGTAGCTGGCTAGCGTGGTCCGCACGGTATCCGTACCGGCCCCCGCGTCCTCGATCACCCCATCTGCGGCGTTATCCACCACGTAGATGTCGTTGCCCAGGCCACCGACCAGGCGGTCGGCACCCGCCCCGCCATTGAGCAAGTCATTGCCGGCGCCGCCGATCATGATGTTGTTCAGCGTGTTACCACCACCGATGAAGTTGCCCACCCCGGTATAGATCAGGTTTTCGAAGTTGGCCCGCAGGGTGTAGCTGGCCAGCGTGGTGCGCACGCTATCCGTACCAGCCCCAGCGTCCTCGATCAGAACATCCCCTACGTTATCCACCACGTAGATGTCGTTGCCCAGACCACCCACCAGGCGGTCGACACCTGCACCGCCATTGAGCAAGTCGTTGCCGGCGCCGCCAATCATGATGTTGTCCAGCGTGTTACCGCCACCGATGAAGTTGCCCCCCCCGGTATAGGTCAGGTTCTCGACGTTGGCACCCAGGTTGTAGCTGGCCAGGCTGGTCTGCACGAGGTCGACACCACCATTAAGCGCTTCGCTCACCGTGTCGCCCACGTTGTCGACCACAAAGGTGTCGTTGCCACCACCGCCGGTCATGGCATCCGCGCCAAGCCCACCGTCGAGGATGTCGTTACCAAGCCCGCCAAACAGCTGGTCGGCTCCATCCAGGCCCGAGATCACGTCATTGCCTGCGCTCCCGATCAGGATATCGGCACCGTTGGTGCCGACCAGCGTCAACCCTGGTACTGCAGCAGTCGCCGCCGAGGTGAGTGTCTCCACGGTACCCAAGGCATCGGTGTAGCGCACGATCACCTGCAATTGCTGGCCTCCCTGGTTGAGGCCGGGGGTGAAGGTGGCCGCAGTGGCACCAACGATGTCGGTGAAGACGCCACCCGTACCCTGCTGCCACTGGAAGCTGAACGCCCCCAGCCCGTCAATGTCGGCAATACTGCCGGTCAGTGCCGTCAGCGTCTGCCCGATGTCCGGCGTGGTGTCGCTGATCAGCACTGCACCAGTCGGTGCATCGTTGACATTGGCGACCGGGTCGAGGATGTCGGAGGCGACACTTTCGTGCACGCCAAAGTCATCCACATAGCTGACCACCACCCGCATGTTCTGCCCCACTTGCGCCTGGGTCAGGACAAAGGTGCTGCTGATGGCGCCAACAATGTTGACCCAGCCCACACCCCGGTTGGACTGCCACTGGAATGTGAACTGCGGGTTGCTCAGGCCGTCGGCATCGACGATGGTTGCCGGGTTGGCGGTGAGCGTCTGGTTCTGCACCAGCAGCCCGGTCACGGTGGGCCCGGCACTCGGCGCACTGTTCGGCGACGAGTCGACGATTTCCAGGGTGCCCTTGGCGTCCTGATACACCGCACGTACGCGGATGCTCAGGCCAGCCACATCGTCCGTGACCCGGTAGGTGGCGCCCGTCGCCCGCTGGACCTCGCCTGCGGCGACAAAGGTGATGTCTTCATAGACACCCGAACCCGGCAGGGTCTCGACTTGCCAGTAATAGGCCACAGGGCCGTTGACCGCGCCGGTCGTGTTGGCCGCGCTGACGTTGTCCGCATCGTGTACCGCCAGCGGTGTCACGCGCAGCAGCTGGCCGCTGACCGGTGTGTCGTCACGCAGCCCGGTGGCAGCGTCGAGGATCGCCAGGTGCCCCGTGGGGCCAGCGTTGACGGCGGTACCCACGCCAGAGGCCTGGGAGCGGTCAGAGAACTGCAGCCGCTCGATACCGGTCAGGTGGTCGACACCATCACGCCCGGCCACCAGGTCGGTGACGATCACCGCATTGCCATCGACCACCACGCTGTAGTCGGTGGCTACCCCCGAGAACACCGCCGTGTCGTAGTTGTCGGTGCCGTTGAGGATTTCCCGCACGATCACCAGCTGGCCTGGGTTGTAGGTGCCGTTGAGCATCAGCGGCACCATCGGCTCCATGCTGTCGTAAGTGGCGATTTCCGGGCCAGTGCCATCGAGGTTGGCGCGCACGCTGATGCGCACGTTCAGCCACTTGTCACCGTCGAGGATGTCGTCGCCGCCACGGCCTTCGATCAGGTCGCTGCCGCTGCCGCCGAGGATGATGTTGCCGCCATCGTAGAACGTTGCACCGGCGGCCAGCAGGCTGGACAGGCCGTTGATCAGGTTGATGTTGGTCAGCACGCTGCCAGTGGCACCCGCGGTGGGCAGCGAAGTGGCGTCTTCGTTGTCACCGCGCAGGAAGTCACCATGGGCCGAGCCCGACAGGCCTTCCATGATGTCGAAGCGCACCAGCGCCGAAGCGCCCGAGCCCGGTACTGGCGGCACGTCGAAGAAGCGGTCGGTGTAGTCGATGGTCACACCCTGGGCCAGGCCCTTGAAGGTTGCCCAGTCGTAGCCCGAGCCACCGATGTAACGGTCGCCAAAGCCCAGGCTGCCGACCATGATGTCGTCGCCGCCTTCACCGTTGAACTTGTCGTTCTCGTTGCCGCCGATGAACACATCATGGCCGATGATGGGGTCGTTGCCGAGCGGGTCGAAGTTATCGCCAGGCGCACCGTCCGAGGTGCCCTTCTCGATCCAGTCGTCACCTTCGTTACCCATGTCCTGCTCGTTGGCCTTGCTGCCCAGGATAAAGTCGTTGCCCTGCCCGCCGATGGCTTCGGAGGCATCTTCACCGGTGACGATGAAGTCGTTGCCGAAACCGCCGATGATCAGGTTGACGCCATTGCCGCCGTGCAGCACGTCGTTGCCGTCGCCGCCCTGGATGTTGTCGTCACCGCCCATGTCGCTGATGATGTCGTCGCCAGCACCACCGCGCAGCTGGTCGTTGCCGTCCCCCCCCTCGATGCGGTCGTTGCCACCATCGCCCCAGACCGTGTCGTCACCCTCGCTGGACACCAGGATGTCGTCACCATTGGTGCCGCCCAGGACGATGTGCTCGGCGCCGGCATAGCGGATGTAGTTGGTGTCCGGGCCAGCCGTCAGCGGGCTGTCCCGGAACACTACCTGCTCGCCGTTTTCGCCCAGTGGGTCGACGTTGCCCAGGCCTGCGTTGAACTGCTTGCTCTGGTCGACTTCCAGGTAGAAGCCCGGGTCGGAAAACACCAGGCCCGGCAGGTGGGTGGCCGAGGTGTTGGCCATGATCAGCTTGGCGAACGAGTTGCTTTCCAGCTCGGCGTTCATCGACAGGCCGGAGGTGCGCTCCAGGTAGTAGAAGCGGTCGCCGTCCTGCAGTTTCTCCATCTGGTTTTCAAAGACGAAGTTGAAGGTGCTGCCGAGCATGCCGCCGAACGGAGTTTTTTCTTCGGCCAGGCCGCCGATCCACAGGTCAATGGCATCGACACCGGTGATGGTCACCGCCTTCAGGTCATCGGCGGTGCCCAGCACACCATCCTTGCCGGGCAGGGATACATTCGCCCAGGTACCGCTGCTGTTGAGGAAGTCCAGGCGGTCGGCCGGCGCGCCATCGCCACCGAACACCAGGGCCATGGCCGCAGCGCGTTTTTCCAGCAGCGTGGTGGCCCCGGTGATAGTGCTATGGGTGCCATACGCCGCAATGAAGTTGATCAGCGACTCGGGGTGCTTCAGGTGCTGCACCAGGTCGACCCAGCTGGTATACGGCTTGAGCTGGGTATCACCGGTTTGCCCGTAGATGTCGCGGCGCAGGGCGTTCAGCGAAGGGATGCCAACGTCGCGGCCACGGGCGATGTTGATCGCCGGCAGGTCCAGTGGCAGGCCAAGCAGGTTGTTGCGCAGCGCCTCGGTGACGAACTCGTCGATTTCGTTGCCACCCTGGCGCGTGACCCCGCGTACGATGGCGCTGGTGGCATCCTCGGGGGTAACACCACTGGCGGCATAGGCCAACGGGTTGAGGAACGCCGCGATCAGGCCCAGTTGCTGGTCAGGGTTGGCGCTGGCCGGGTCCTTGATGACGTTGAAGTCGATGTCGTAGCGATCGACAGTCTCGGTCAGCATCGAGTGGCCGAAGCGGTACACCGTGTGGGCGAACTCGGCCACGATCGACGCATCGAGGTCGACGTCGTACACCTGGGTCGGGGCAAAGAACAGATCGACCCGTGGTTGCACGGTACGGGCGAACTCCTCGAACACCAAGTGCTGGTACTGCATCTCGGTACCGAACTTGGCCGCCTGGAACAGCCGCTCGCCGTTCCATACCAATGCGCCGATCTCGGCCGGGGTAACCGGCAATGCGGTTACCGGGTTGAGCAGCCATTCGTTGAGGAAGGCCAGGTCGTGCGAGTCGAGCACGGTGTCCATGGTCTGCGCCACCAGCCGGTTGTGCTCGGAGTGGAAGATCGCATGCACGGCTGTCAGGCCGATGTTCTCGTTGACCCGACCGTCGCCGGCGACGTAATGCGCGTCCAGCAGTTCGTTGTCGTAGGCCAGGTTGGCTCCGGTCTGTGGGTTGACCGGCACAGCGTTGCCGGCAACGTTGTCGGCATCCGGCGCCAGCACCCCGCCACTGAACACGGGTACCGCGTTATGGGCAATGTCGGCGAGGAACTGGTGCCCCGTGCGCACGGCGTTGGTCAGGTCGAGCGGCGCCAGCGGGTTGCCTTCGACCTGTTGGTCATCGGCAGTGCCGGCAATGCCGTCGAGGCCCTTCATCACCACCATCGGGTAGCCGTTCGGCCCCTTGATGAAGTTGCCGTAGGCGTCGGTTGCCAGCAGCGGCACGTTGTCGACGTCGGCATCGGTCAGGTTGATGCCAAGCACGTCGCGGGCCTGGGCCTTGAGTACTTTCCAGGTGGCCATGCCGCCGATTTCGGTGTCGTCGGCAGTGCCGAACTTGCCGTCGGCGCCCAGGTCACGGTTGGTGATCAGCCGGCCAGTGGCAACGGGGCCGTCGTCGGTCAACATGTAGGCTCGCAGGAACACCTGGTGCGACGGGTGCGAGCTGTAGGTCTGGTTCTGGTCCACGAACGGCGTGGTGGTGTTGGTGTGTTCGTGAATGTCATCGGCGTTGCCGAGGATGCCATCCGGCCCTGGCAGGTTGGTGGCACGGGTCACCACCATGAAGTTGGTGAAACCACCCTCCACGTAGAGCGGGTCATCGGGTTGCAGCGGGATGTAGATGGTACCCGAACCACCCTTGGTGACCAGGTCCAGGCCATGGTCGAAGAACTGCCCGAAGAAGGTCATCCAGGCGTTGAACGGCGCGGACAGGCCGGCATCGGCAGCGGTGTTTTCGAACAGGTACACATCGTGGTCGTCGGTGGTGCCGAACTGGCCATCCATGCCCGGGCTGGCGACAATGCGCACGCCGTCCTTGAGCACGTCGTCGTTACCGGGCGTGCCAAAGTTGAGCACGCCATCGGCACCTGGGTCATACGCGGTGGCATAGGCTGCCGGGTTGTTGGAGGTCTGGTCGACGATCAGGTTACTGATGGTGCGCGGCTGCGAGTCGAACACCGGGCCGCTGGTCTGCTGGTACGACGAGCCCGGAATGGCCGGCGAGCCAGGGCCGAAGAAACCGGCCGGGGCACCTTGTGCGGGGTTAAACACCGGGTCGGTGAGGCGTGGGAAGACGTTATCGGCAGCACCGAACTGGGTGTGGTTGTTGCCGTTGAGGTTCATCAGGTTGTTGTTCGAGCCATCGACCGCACGCAGGCCCAAGGGTGCGCGGATGTTGGGGATCAGCGAGAGGATGTCCTGCCCGGCGGCATCGGCCTCGGCGATCTTGATCTGGTCGAGGATGAAGTTGAGGTCGGACCGCACCATGTGCAGCCCCTCGCCCCCTGCCGTGGCATCCACGACAGGAGTGACCGGCGTTGGCACCACCGGTGCGCCCGGCTGTACCACCGCCGTGGGTGCGGAATACAACACCTCGGTTGTGCCATGGGCGTCCTGGTAGATCGCCTTGACCCGCAGGCTCAGCCCGGCCAGGTCTGGCGACACCTTGAACGCGGTGCCATCGGCGCTCTGGAACGCCAGGTCACCGGCCGGCAGCAGGATGATGTCCTCGAACACACCGCTGCCCGGGTCGGCCTCGAATTGCCAGTAGTACGACACTGAACGGTCGGCAAGCGTGCCTGCCGGGTTGCCCGCGCTGATATTGTCGGCGTCGAGCACGCCCGCCACGCTCACCGTCAGCATATCGCCCACCGTGATCGCACCGCCGTTGCCATCGGTGACGGTCGGGCTGCCCGTAGGCTGCGCGTTCACGCCTGTTACCAGCACGCGCTGGCTGTCGGCGAACTGCAGGCGTTCGATGTGCAGCAGCGTATCGACGCCGTCGCGGCCAGCCACGGTATCGGTCACCGTCCACACATCATCCGCGACATCGGCCGTGCCTTTGGTGTTCTGGGTTACCACGTACTCGCTCTGCACCCCCGAATACACGGCCGTGTCAAAGGCCGCGCCGCCAGTGGAGGTACCGGGCAGGATTTCCCGCACGGCTTTCAGCTGGCCCGGGTTATAGGTGCGGTCGAGCATGAACGGGATCATGTCGACCATGCTGTCGAAGCTGGCGATCTCGGGCCCGGTGTGGTTGACGTCGCCCGGGGCGTACACGGCAATCCGCACGTTCAGCCATTTGTCGCCGTCGATCAGGTCATCGCCGCCACGGCCTTCGATCAGGTCGCTGCCATTGCCGCCGAGCATGATGTTGCCGGTGGCAAAGCCTGTGGTAGGCAACCCGGCATCCGCCAGAAACTGCTGCAGCCCACGGATCAGCGCCACGTTGGTCAGCGCACTGCCGGTGGCGCCGCCATGGTTGAGGATGGTCACGGCATCGACGTCATCGCCCTTGAGCACATCGGCGTAGTTCGAACCGGACACGCCCTCGACCTCGGCAAAGCGGTCGAGGATGCTGGCCGGCGAAGCGCCGACCGGGTTGAATACCCCGGCGTTCTGGTTTGGCGCATTGCCGTGGGGCTGGGCCAGCGCTGCCAGGCTCAGGTCAACGGTGACGCCGACCTTGTCGTTCTTGTTGGTGATCCAGTCGAAGCCGGACATGCCGTCCATCTTGTCCTGGGCATCGCTGCCGACAAAGATGTCGTCGCCGCCCTCGCCGATCATTTCGTCAAAGCCACCGCCACCGACGAAGATGTCGTTGCCGACCACTTCGTCACCCAGCAGCGGCGCAAAGTTGTCACCAGGCGCACCGTCCTGGGTACCCTTCTCGATCCAGTCATCGCCCTCGTTGCCGGTGGGTGGCAGGTTGGTCTTGGCGCCGAGGATGAAGTCATCGCCCTGGCCACCGAAGGTGGTGGAAATGTCCTCGGTGGTGATGATGAAGTCCTGGCCGTCGCCCCCCAGGATCAGGTTGCCGGCCGCCAGCATGCTGCCGGCGACGATCACGTCGTTACCGGCGTTACCCTCCAGGCGGTTGTCGCCGAACGAGTCGGTGATGATGTCATCGCCTGCACCGCCCAGCACCGCGTCATTGCCCGCGCCGCCTTCAAGGACGTCGTCGCCGGCATCGCCGTAAACGGTATCGTCGCCATCGCCCGAAATGATGATGTCGTTGCCGGCCGTGCCGCCCAGCACCACATGGTCTTCACCGGTGTAGTGCAGGTAGTTGGCGTCGGGGCCCACTGTATCGGGGTTGTCGCGAATCACCAGCGGTACGATTTCTACCCCGTTTATCTCGATGCCCCCCGTCGGGTCGGCCTTGCCGTCGGCACCCAGCCCGGTGAACTGGTTGGCCTGGTTCACTTCCAGGGTGAAGGTGGGCGTGAGGAACACGGTATTGGACAGGTGGGTGACGTCGGAGTTGAGCATGATCAGCTTGGCAAAGGAGTTGTTCTCCAGTTCCGTACCGAAGTTCATGCCCGCCGTACGCGACAGGTAGTAGAAACGGTCGCCGTTCTGCAGCGCTTCCAGTTGGGTCTCGAAGACGAAGTTGAAGCTGGACCCGAGCATGCCGCCGAAGGGCATTTTCTGCTCGGCCAGGCCGCCGACCCAGAAGTCGATGGCATCCACCCCGGTCACGGTCACGCCGGTAATGTCGTCGGCAGTGCCGGCGATACCGTCTTTGCCCGCCAGCGTCACGTTGGCATAGGCGCCGGTGCCGTTGAGGAAGTCCAGGCGGTCGAGTGGTGAGCCGCTACCGCCAAGCACCAGCGCCACTGCGGCGGCGCGCTTGTCCGCTTCGGTGGTGGCTGCGGTTATGGTGGAGTGAGTACCGTAGGCAGCGATGAAGTTGATCAGCGATGCCGGGTGCTTGAGGTGGTCGGCAAAGTCGGCCCAGCTGATGTAGGGCTTGAGCTGGCTGTCGCCCGTTGCCGCATAGAACTCGCGACGCGCCTCGTTCAGGCTGGGGATACCGGTATCACGACCCCGGGCTATGTTCAGCGCGGGCAGGTCCAGTGGCAGGCCGAGCAGGTTGTTGCGCAAGGCTTCGGTGACGAACTCGTCGATTTCGTTGCCCAGCTGGCGGGTAACGCCGCGGATGATCGCACCGGCCGCTTCGTCGGCGGTGGCACCGCTGCCAGCGAACGCCAGCGGGTTGAGGAAGGCGGCAATCAGGCCCAGTTGCTGGTCGGGGTTGTCGGGGTCGGCAGACACCGGGTTGAACGACGGGTCGAAGCGGTCGACGGTTTCGGTCAGCATCGAGTGGCCGAAGCGGTACACCACATGGGCGAACTCGGCGAGGATGGCCGGGTTGATCGAGGTGTCGTAGCCATTAGGGGCGAGGAACTCGTCAATCTGCGGCTGGATGGTGCGGGCAAACTCTTCGAACACCAGGTGCTGGTACTGCATTTCGGTGCCGAACTTGGCTGCCTGGAACAGCCGCTCGCCGTCCCACACCAGCGCGGCGATGCCGGCAGGTGTGGTGGGAATGGCGGCAACGTCGTCGATCAGCCATTCGTTGAGGAACGCCAGGTCGCCTGCGGCCAGCAGGGTATCTTTGGTCTGCTGCACCAAACGGTTGTGCTCGGAGTGGAACACATGGTGCACGGCAGTAAGGCCGATGTTTTCGTTTACCCGGCCGTCACCGGCGATGTAGTGGGCGTCGAGCAACTCGTTGTCGTAGGTCAGGTTGTTGCCACCCGGGCCCACAGGCTGAGCGTTGCCAACGGCAATGTCAGTGTCGGCCTGCAATACGCCGCCAACCACCACAGGCGCGGCGTTATGGGCGATGTCGTCCAGGAAGCCATGCCCAGTGCTCACGGCATTGGCCAGGCTGATGGGCGCGGCGCGGTTGCCTTCGACCAGTTGGGTGACGTCATCGGCAGTGCCGGCAATGCCGTCGGCGCCGTTGTTAACGCGCATTACCACCTGCGGCATGCCGTTGGGCCCGCGCAGGAAGTTGCCGTAGGCATCGGTGGCCAGCAACGGCACGCTGTGCACGTCTGCGTCGGTCAGGTTGATACCCAGCAGGTCACGGGCCTGGGCCTTGACCACCGCCCAGGTGGCCATGCCGCCGTTTCCGCTGTCGCCATCGTCGGCGGTGCCGAATTTGCCGTCCGCGCCAAGGTCGCGGTTGGTGATCAGCCGGCCTGTGGCCACCGGGTCACCGGCGCCATCGAGCGTGTACTCGCGCAAAAATACCTGGTGCGAGGGGTGCGAGCTGTAGGTCTGGCTCTGGTCAACAAACGGCGAGGTGGTGTTGGGCTGACTATCGTCGGCCGTGCCCACCACGCCATCGGCGCCGGCGGTGCGTACGGCCCGTGACAGCACCATGAAGTTGGTCGGGCTACCGGCCACGTACAGCGGGTCATCCGGGCGCAGCGGTATGAACACGATGTCGGTGCTGCTCTTGCTGACCAGGTCCAGGCCGTGGTCGAAGAACTGCCCGAAGAACGTCATCCAGGCGTTGAAGCCGGCAGTCAGGCCCACGTCCGGCGAGACGTTGGGGATGAAGAACACCGGCTTGTCATCGGCGGTGCCGAACACTCCGTCGATACCGGGGCTTATCACCGGGGCTGCGCCACCATTGGCTTCGACCGCCGCCGGGTTGTTGGCGGTCTGGTCGACGATCAGGTTGCTGATGGTGCGCGGTTGCGAATCGACGACGTTGCCGGTGCCCGCGTAGTTGGCACGGTAAGAGGCATCGAGCAGGCGCAGGAACGAATTGTCGGCAGCGCCGAACTCGCTCTGCCCAGCCACCAGGTTGTTGAAGCTGCCATCGACGGTGCGCAGGCCGAACGGCACCTGGCTGTTGGGCAGCAGGTCGCTCAGGCTGGCGCCGTCAGCATGGGCTTCGGCGATGAAGATTTGTTTGAGAATGAATTCCAGGTCCGACTTGCTGAAATTGGCCATTGCAATTGCCCTCGATCTTTCCGGAGAAATCACAGGGCAACAGGGTCCTTCCCGCGCCCAGTCAGTGTTGACTTGCGCAGTATCTGGTTCGTGGTTATGGGCTCAGTGGCGCAACGTTCTGTGCTGGCGACTCGGCCTCATTGCTGGCAATTCGGCACCCACCGTTCCGGGATGGGGCCCTGTTAATCGTGCGAAACAGGTGTAACGCACGTGTATCGACCCCAGCTCGCACAGGGCCCGAATACTTCAGACTAAAGTCGCAGAGCAAAAGCTTGTCAATATCCCGTCAAAAAAAACGTCAGATGATGATAATGCGATGCAACTAGCTGTTTTGTCGGCACTTATGAAAAGTTCAAAGATTTCATAGAGCAAAATGATATTACTGAATGTTTCGTTGCAACCTACGCTCCAGCTTGTGGGAGCAACGCAGCGTTATTGGACTATTCGCCATAAGAGCGACCCGCCTGCGAGCCAACCAAGAAGCCACAACTACCGTTGTACGGGCCGCCGCAAGGGCTTCCCGACTTGTAATAAAGGGAGGCCTCCGATGCCCAAGCCACCACGCACCCGCTCCGAGCTGGCCGACGTGTTGTTTCGCCTGCGCCGCAGCTTCTACGCCCTGGCCGCCTTCAGCGGCGTGATAAACGTCATGATGTTGACGCCAGCTATTTATATGCTGCAGGTGTATGACCGCGCGCTGGTCAGCCGTAATGTCACCACCTTGGGCATGCTCACCCTGCTGGTGGTCGGGTTGTTCCTGCTGATGTCGGCGCTGGAGATGACCCGTACCCGCGTGCTGATCCGGGTAGGCAACTGCCTGGACATGGCGCTCAACCGACGCATCTTCAGCGCCGCCTTCGAGCGCAACCTGAGCCGCGCCGGCGGCAACCCGGCCCAGGCCCTGCAAGACCTGGCGCAGGTGCGGCAGTTTCTGACCGGCAACGGCCTGTTCGCCTTCTTCGATGCCCCCTGGACCCCCATCTATCTGGTGGTCTGCTACCTGATCCACCCCTGGCTCGGGCTGGTCACGACAGTCGGCTCGTTGACCCTGGTGGGCCTGGCCTACCTCACTGAAAAGGCCACGCAAAAGCCACTGGCCGAAGCCAACCAGGCGTCAATGTCGTCGGCCAGCTACGCCAACAATAACCTGCGCAACGCCGAAGTCATCGAGGCCATGGGCATGCTGCCGTCAATCGGCAAGCGCTGGTACCAGGGCCACTTGCGCATCCTGCAGATGCAGACCTTGGCCTCCGACCGCGCGGCGCTGATCAGCAGCACCGGGCGCTTCGTGCGTATCACCTTGCAGTCGGTAATCCTGGGTACCGGCGCACTGTTGGCGATCGAAGGCAAGATCACCCCCGGCATGATGATCGCCTGCTCGATCCTGACCGGCCGCGCCCTGGGCCCGGTGGAACAGGTGATCGCCTCATGGAAGCAACTACTGGGCTGCCGTTCTGCATGGAGCCGGCTCAGCGAACTGCTGCAGGACTACCCGCAACGGCCACCGAGCATGTCGCTGCAACGGCCGATGGGCATGCTGGCGGTGGAAAACGTGATTGCCGGCGCACCCGGCACCAATACCAGCATCGTGCGCGGGGTGAGCTTCAGCCTGGTGCCGGGTGAGAGCCTGGGCATCATCGGCCCTTCGGCCTCGGGCAAGTCCACCCTCGCCCGCCTGCTGGTGGGTGTGTGGCCGGCCCAGGCGGGCAAGGTGCGCCTTGACGGGGCCGACATCTTTACCTGGAACAAGGCCGAACTAGGCCCGTGGCTGGGCTACCTGCCGCAGGACGTGGAACTGTTCGAGGGCACCATCGCCGAAAACATCGCGCGCTTTGCCGAGGTGGACAGCGATGCCGTGATCCGCGCCGCCCGCAGCAGCGGGGTGCACGACATGATCCTGCGCTTCCCGCAGGGCTACGACACCCGCCTGGCAGCCGACGGCACCCCGCTGTCCGGCGGCCAGAAGCAACGCATCGCCCTGGCCCGCGCGCTGTACGGCGAGCCCAACCTGGTGGTACTGGACGAGCCCAACGCCAACCTCGATGACGTCGGCGAGAAGGCTTTGGTCGATGCGCTGGCCGAGTTGAAAACGCGCGGTGCCACGGTGATCCTGATCTCACACAGGCCCAATGTGCTGTGCGCCGTAGACAAGATACTGATGCTGCGCGACGGCGCCGTGCACATGCTCGGCAGCCGTGACGAAGTGTTCGCGGCGCTGCGCAAGGCCAGCGTGATTCCAGCGGCCAATACGGCCCCGCTGGCTTCGGTAAAAGTACGGGAGTAACCCATCATGCAACTGGCTCAACACTCCGAACTGATTGCCGCCGAAGCCAAAGACCTGATCGACCTGGACGCCGGCCGGCCGGCACGCTGGGGGGTGTGGATGGTGATTGCCGGTTTTGGTGGTTTCCTGCTGTGGTCTTGCCTGGCGCCACTGGACGCGGGTGTGGTCGCCACCGGCACGGTCAAGGTCACCAGCAACCGCAAGGCGGTGCAGCACCTCAGCGGCGGCACGGTCGAAGCGATCCTGGTGCGCGAAGGCGATGTGGTTAAAAAAGGCCAGGAGGTGGTACGCCTGGACGCCTTGCGCGCCGTGGCCGAGCAAGGCGCGCTCAGTGCCCAGTACATCGTCAGCAAGACCGTGGAAAACCGCCTGGAAGCCGAACGCGATGGCCGCGATACGGTCACCTTCGACCCTGCCCTGCTCAAGCACTACGACAATGACCCACGGCTGCTGGCGGCCATGGACCTGCAACAGCGCCTTCTCGACACCCGCCGCGCCGGCCTTGCCGGTGAATTGAGCATCCTTGAAGAAAACCTCGCGGCCTCGGCAGTGCAACTCAAAGGCCTGCAGCAGGTGTACGGCGCCCGCGCCTCGCAGATCGGCTTCCTCAGCCAGGAGCTGCAAGGCACCCGCGTGCTGGCCGCCGAGGGCTATGTACCGCGCAACCGCTTGCTGGAACTGGAGCGCAGCAACGCCGACCTGTCTGCCGGCCAGGCCGAAAACCTCAACAACATTGCCCGGGCACGCAGCCAGGCCACCGAAATCAAGCTGCGCATGCTGCAGCGCCAGCACGACTACCTGAAGGAAGTGGAATCGCAACTGACCGACACCGCCAAGGAAAACACCACCCTGGCCGACCGTTTGCGCGCGCTGGACTACGAAGTGACCCACACGGTGATCCGCTCGCCGATCGACGGCATGGTCCAGGGCCTGAGCATCGCCACGGTCGGCGGCATCATCCAGCCAGGCGCCAAGATCATGGAAGTGGTGCCGCTCGACCAGCCGCTGCAGGTGGACGCGATGATCCCGGTGCAGGCCATCGACAAGATGGTCCCGGGCCTGGCCGTGGACATCGCCTTCCCGGCCTTCAACCACGCGCAGACGCCAAACATTCCGGGGCGGGTAAAGACCATTTCCGCCGACCGCCTGCTCGACGAAGAAAGCAAGCAGCCGTTCTACCTGGCCCAGGTGGAAGTGACACCGGCCGGCATGGGCCTGCTGGGCAGCAACCACATCCGCCCCGGCATGCCCGCCACCGTCACCATCAAGACCGGCGAGCGCAACCTGCTCAGCTACCTGCTCAAACCCATGCTCGAACGCGTCGACGCCGCGTTCAAGGAGCAATGACATGAAACGCCCGTGCCTGATGTTGTGCCTGCTGGGGGTGGCCGTACAGGCCAGTGCCATGGACCTGAAGCAAGCCTGGGACTTGCTGCAATACCAAGGCCCGATCTACCGCGCTGCGGTGCACGAAAAAGAAGCCGGCAGCGAAAACCGCGCCATCGGCGAGGCCGGCCTGCTGCCGCAGATCAACGCGTCGGCCTACTTCAACAGGGTCAATGGCAGCCAGCGGCAGAACGGCCTGGACAACGACCTGGACTATGACTCCAAGGGCGCCAATGTGCGCCTGCGCCAACCGCTGTTCAACAAGCAGAAGATGGCCGAGTACCGCCAGGGCCAGCAACGGGCCGACTACAGCGTGGCGGTGTTCGACGCCAAGAGCCAGGACGCTGCGGTACGCCTGGCCGACGCCTACTTCGACGTGCTGCTGGCCAGTGAAACCATCACCTTGGCCAAGGCCAAGCTGAACGCTTTCGAAGAGCAGCAGGCTTCGGCGAAACGGCGCAAGGAGCTGGGCGCCGGTACCATCACCGACGTCGATGAGTCGGTGGCCCGCCGCGACTTGGCCGAGGCCGACCTGATCGAGGCCCAGGACAACCTGGTCAACGCCCGCCGCAAGCTGGAGGAGTACATTGGTGAAACCCCGCAGGCGCTGACCACCTTGCAGCCGGGCTTCAGTACGCCACCGCTGATGCCGGGCAACCTGCAGGACTGGCTGGTCAAAGCCCAGGCTGACAGCCCGCTTATTCACGCGCGCCGGCACAGCTACGAGCTGGCCGAAGAAGAAGTGAAACGTGCCCGCGCCGGGCACTACCCCACCCTGGATTTCGTGGCGGGCTATAACGCCGGCAGCAGCCAGTCGATTTCCGAGCTCAACCAGCGTAACCACTACAGCTCGATCGGCCTGGAGCTGAACATTCCGCTGTACAGCGGTGGCAGCACCAGCGCCCTGACTCGCCAGGCCAGCGCCAACAGTTCCAAGGCCCTGGATGAACTGGATGCCACCCGCCAGGAGGTGATTTCCGGCACCACCCGCGAGTACCGCGGCGTGCAGAGCGGCGCCTTGCGCATTCATGCGCTGGAAAAGGCCGTGGCCTCCAACGAGCGCTCGCTGACCTCGACCCGCAAAGGCTTCAAGGAAGGCGGCACCAGCACCAACTCGGATGTGCTCAATGCCGAGGAACTGTTGTATGACGCCCGCCACGACCTGTTCGAGGCGAAGCTCAACTACCTGATGTCGCGGCTGCGCCTGGCCTCGTCAGTGGGTAGCCTGGGGGATGACGATATCCAGCAGGTCAACGATTACCTGGGCCCGGAACTGATGGTGAGCAACTGATGAATACCTGAACGCATGCGCCTGCAGGGTACCGGGGTGGGCGTGATCATCAGTGTCAGGACCACAGGTCTACGATAGATGTCAGCGATGCCTGCGAGGCGCTGCCGGGTTACAAGCCCCGTACCGGGTCAGGCGGAAGCACACGGCGACCGGGTAACGATACCCCTGCGCTTCGGCGCCGGACCTGCATCAGAAGTCAACCGTGGCCGACAGCTGCAGCGCCCTCGGGTAACCCGGCGATATTGCACCGTACGAAGCCACCCCCGACCAATACTCGCGGTCGAACACGTTCTGCACCGTCACCCGGAACGTTGTAGGGTGGCCGTCGATGCGCGTGGCGTAGCGCGCCCCCACATCGAAACGTGTCCAGGCATCGAGTTCCTGGGTGTTGGCCTGGTTGATGTACTGGCTGCCGGTATAGATGGCACCTCCGGTCAGTGTGACGCCTTCTGCCCGGGGGATGTCCCACTCGGCCCACAGGTTGGCCTGCACATCTGGCACACCTACTGCCTCGTTGCCCTTGTTGGCGGCCGTGGCCGAATCGGTCAGTTTGCTGTTCAGCACAGTCATGCCACCCAGCAATCGGGTGCCCGGCGCAACCTCACCAAACATGCTCAGCTCGACGCCACGGTTACGTTGCTGTGCCTGCACCGAGAACTGGTTGCCCGCGCCCAGCTCACCGCTGGGTTTCTCTATCTGGAATACCGACAAGGTGGTCATGAACGTGTTGCGCTCGTACTTCACTCCCAGCTCGTGCTGCTTGGTCTTGTATGGCGCGAACGCTTCACCGGCATTGCTCGCCGTTGCCGGTGCGACATCACCTTTGCTCAGGCCTTCGACATAGTTGTAGTACAGCGAAATGTTTTCCCACGGCTTGACCACTACGCCCACCACGGGGGTGGTTGCACTGTCTTTGTAGCGCGAGGTTATCGTACCCGTGGTGCTGTAGTTGCGTGACTCGATTTCCTGCCGACGCAATCCCAGCGTCAATTGCACGCGGTCGTCGAGTACGGACAAAGTGTCAGTCAGGGCAACGCCAGACAGTTCTGCCTCCGACACCCGGTCCACCTTTGGCGCAGCGATGTATTGCTTGGGTACATCTACCGGGTGGTAGATGTTCGAGCGAATTTCCGTGCCGTTGTTGATGCCACGGGACAACTCGTCCTGATAACGCGTGGCCATGGCGGTAATCGTATGGTTGATCGGCCCGGTTTCAAACAACCCACGCAGCCCGACGTCGGCGGTGGAGCGGTCGACGTTGAACTTGTAGTAACCGGGGATATTGCTGGTGTCACCCGCCGCGTTGAGGATCCGTGGAACCTGGTCGGACATCCGCGCCACATCTGCCCTGCCGCCACCGGCATGGGCGAACACCGTCAACGCGTCGCTGATGTCGTATTCCCCACCCAGCAACGCTGACTGCTCCGTGGTTCTCGACCAACCCCAGTCCTGCGGCAGATTGGTACGGCCACTGGCGGCGGAAGGTATGCCGAAACCGGGGGCCACGGTGAAGGGGCGCGAAGCAGCATCCCACCGCTCTTCCTGGCTGATGAAGTCCAGGTTCAGGCGCAAGCGCTCACCTTGGTAGTCCAGGGCAATAGCGCCGATGTCCAGCGCACGTTGCTGGTCATCGATAGCCGTGTCGCCCTGGGCGAGGCTGCCGTTGAAACGCACGCCCCATTGCCGCTGGTCCCCGAAGCGGCGGCTGATGTCGAGGTGGCCGCCCACCTGGGTGTCAGAGCTGTAGCTGGCGGTGACACGCGTCAAATCCTCGGCTAGCGCACGCTTGGGGACGATGTTGATCACGCCGCCAACGCCGCTGTTCGGGGAAATACCGTACATCAAGGCCCCCGGCCCCTTGAGCACCTCGACCCGCTCGGCATATTCGGTGAACACCCGGTAATTGGGGGCAACGCCGTACACACCGTCGAAAGCCAGCTCCCCCAGGTTGCCTTCACCCACAGGGAAGCCGCGAATGAAGAACGAGTCGACGATGCCACCCGTCTGCCCGGTGGAGCGCACAGAGGGGTCACGCTCCAGGGCATCGGCCACAGTCACCGTCTGCAGGTCAGCCAGTGTTTTTGCGGTGTAGCTGGTGACGTTGAAGGGCGTATCCATCACGTCTTTGTTGCCAAGCATGCCTAGCCGCCCGCCGCGTGCAACCTGTCCGCCTGCGTAGGCCTCTGGCAGTGTTTCGTGGCGCATGCTGTTGGCGTCAATGGTCGTGGCGGCCAGCGTGAGGCCTTCATCACTGCTTGGCTGACGGATCAGTTGGTAACTGCCGTTGCTCAGTTCCACCAGCTCCAGGCCACTGCCGGCAAGCAACTGGGCGATACCTTCACGCGCCGAATAGGCACCTCTGAGCCCGGGGCTGTGCAGGCCATCGGTCAATGCCGGTTCAAACGACAGCGCAACGCCCGAGGCCAGCGCGAAACTGGACAACGCCCGCCCCAGAGGGCCCGGGGCAATTTCGTAAGTGCGCAGGGTCACGCTATCCAGGGGTTGCGCGACGGCAGGCAAAAGGTGGCCGGCCCCTGATACCAGAACTGCACCGAAGAGTGTGCTGCGTACCGCAACAGCTAACGCACGCTTAGGCGATGGGCAACTTGCAACAGGCATGACAGGCGGGTCCTTCTGGCTGGGAATGGAAGTGTTCATTCCTGTTGCCAGCCGAGACTGAAAAAAGTATCACCCACACAGCAGTTTTTTTTACGTGTCTGGCATTTCACGGCTCTGCGGGGTAAAGCAGGGTCCAGTAGCCGTTCATGTGCGCGGCTACCCGCAATGAATAGGTCGACTCCAGCATGCTCAGGCTGCGCCTGGTATCGCTGACCGGGAACGCCCCGGAAATACGCAGGCCGGCAATACGAGGGTCGCAGCGAATGACGCCGCGCTGGTAGCGCGCCAGCTCGGTCACAAAATCATCCAGGCGCATGCCGTCTGCCAGCAGCATGCCCTGGGTCCAGGCCGTTGCGGTGGTGTCGACCGCCATTGGCCTGCCGACCGTGTGCGCATTGAAATCGACACGCTCGCCGGCCTGTACAACGGTGCCGGGGTTGGCCGCCGTACGGGCGGGCTCGATACGAATGGCCCCTTCGATCACCGCCAGGCAGGTGCGCCCGTCCAGCTCTCGCACGCTGAAACGCGTGCCCAGGGCTTGCATGCGCCCTTCTCGTGTTCCCACCCGCAGCGGGCGCGCAGGCACTACGATATCGGGCGCAGTCTGCACCAGGATTTCACCCCGACGCAGTTGAATGTAACGCTCGTCGGCATCGAAACGGATGTCGATTGCAGAGTCGGTATTGAGGAAGATCTGCGTACCATCGGCCAGAGTGAGCTGGCGGCATTCGCCTACGGCCGAGCGATAGTCGGCGGCCCATCCTTGGCGCTCGGTCAGCTTCCAGCCTGCCCAACCTGCCGGAAGCACGGCCAGCAGCAACGCCAACCGGCTGATCATCGCCCGTCGGCCCGGGTCGGCCGGGCGGTCGAGCGCCGACATCGACAGCGCCGGCGGCAAACCGTCCAGCTTGCCCATCAGCCGTTCGGCACGTTGCCAGGCCTGCGCACGCTCGGGGCTGCTGCTGCGCCAGGCCAACCAATCGGCCCTTTGCGCATCGGTCACTGCGCCTGCACTCATGGCCATCAACCACTCGGCCGCTTCTTCAAGTGCCTCGGTATCCGCTGGGCCGACACGCTGGACATCAGCCATCTAGTCGACCAGCCTCAAGCACTGGAGAAAGGCCTGTTTCATGTAACGCTTGATGGTGATGAGCGATACACCTAGCTGCTCGGCAATGGCCTCGTACTTCATGCCGCCTAGCTGGGACAGCAGGAACGCGCGCCGGACCAACGCTGGCAGGGTGTCGAGCATGGCATCGATTTCGTGCAGGGTTTCCAGAATCAGCAAGCGGGCCTCGGGCGAAGGCACCTCAGGTGCTGGCAAGTGCTCAAGCGCCTTGAGGTAGGCACGCTCCAGCGATTTACGCTGGCACCAGTTGGCAAGGATGCCCCCGGCGACACAGCTCAAATAGGCGCGAGGCTCGTCAAACACCACGGTTTTCGAGGCCAGGATGCGCGCGAAGGTATCCTGCACCAGGTCGGCCGCATCGACCGCATTGCCCAGGCGCCTGCGCAGCCTGGCATGCAGCCAGCCCTGGTGGCCGTTGTACAGCGCCTCTACATTGCGCAGGTGATTGTCGGAGCCGGGTAGCACGTCGCTCATGGGGGCGATTCTGTTCACGCAAGTGAGAATTGTTTTCAATATTAAGGTAGCGTTTCAACACAACGCAAGTTCAACCCACGGGACACCACCATGCCTGATCCTGAATGCACCTTGCTCGACAGTTGGCAGCACAACGCCCACGCCTGGATCGACGCCGTGCGCAGCGGCGCCATCGAGAGCCGTCGCCAGGTCACTGACCAGGCCATCCTGCTCGCCATCCTCGGCCGCCAGCCCGGGCGAGTGTTGGACCTGGGCTGTGGTGAGGGTTGGTTGCTGCGTGCGCTGGATGACCGCGGGATCGAAGCCGTGGGCGTGGATGGTGACCGGACACTGGTAGATGCAGCGCGCGCGGCGGGCTCTGCCGAGGTGCACCTGGCCAGCTATGCGCAGTTGGCCGATGCGCAGGCCTGTGTAGGCACAGGCTATGACCTGGTCTGTGCCAACTTTGCGCTGTTGCACCAGGACATCATTCCGCTGTTGGCGGCGATGAATGAATTGCTGGTGCCAGGTGGGGCGCTGGTGATCCAGACCCTGCACCCATGGAGCGTGGCGGGCGGGGACTATCAGGATGGCTGGCGAGAGGAGTCTTTTGCCGGGTTTGCCGGGGACTGGCAACCGATGCCGTGGTACTTCCGTACGTTGGCCAGCTGGCTGAATGCACTGGACATGGCCGGGTTGCGCCTGGTCAGTTTGCAGGAACCACAGCACCCGCAAAGTGCGGTGCCGCAGTCGCTGTTGATGGTGGCCGAGACACGGTTGGTGTAGGAGCGGCCTTGCGTCGCGATGGGCCGCGAAGCGGCCCCAGAAATGGATACAGTGACACACAACCTGGGGCCGCTTTGCGGCCCATCGCGACGCAAGGCCGCTCCTACACCGACCGCGTCGGGCTTAGAGCACGGGCTTGCGCGCCGCGCCGCTGCGGGCCTTGGCCATGGCTGCCAGGCGCACCGCGACGTTGGCCGCGCCGTAACCGGTATAGCCACCCTTGCGCTGGATGATCTCGAAGAAGAAACGCTCCTCGAACGGCTCGGTGTACACGTGGAACAGCTCGCCGCCCTGGGCGTCGCGGTCGTACAGCACGTTGTAGTACGCCAGTTCGCTAAGGAACTCGTCGTCGAAATCGAAGCGCGCCGCCAGGTCGTCGTAATAGTTCAGCGGGATTTCCAGCAGCGGCACCCCAGCCAGCTTGGCACGCGCCACTTCACGGAAGATGTCGTCACAATCGAAGGCGATGTGATGAACCCCCGAACCGCGGTAGCTGGACAGTGCATGGGCAATGGCGGTGTTGCGGTTTTCCGAGATATTCAGCGGCAGGCGCAAGGTGCCGCATTGGCTGCGCAGGGCGCGGCTCTTGACCAGGCCATACGGGTCGGGCAGCACCACTTCGTCGTCGGCAGCGAAGTCGAACAGGCTCTTGTAGAACAGCACCCAGCTGTCCAGCGACTCGGCTGGCAGGGCCAGGGCCATGTGGTCGATGCGACGCAGGCCGCCAGTGGCAGTGGCGCTCTTGTCCAGGCTGAAATCGGTGTCGTACAGCGTGTGGCCAGCGGTGCCCTGCTCCACCAGGTACAGCAAGCTGCCGTCCGGTGCGCGTACCGCCGGTACCTCGCACTCGTTGGGGCCGACCAGGCCACGGAACGGCTGGCCTCGGAAGGCGGTGGCGCGCTTCAGGGCGGCTTGCGGGTCCTTGACCCGCAGCGCGGTGGCGCACAACGACGGGCCGTGGGCCTCGAAGAAGTTGTGGCCGAAGGAGTACGGTTCGGCGTTCAGGACAATGTTGATATCGCCCTGGCGCAGCAGTTGTACGTCCTTGCTGCGGTGCTTGCCAGCTTCGGCAAAGCCCAGGCGCTTCAGCCAGCTGCCCAGGCGCGCGCCGACGGCTTCGTCGACGGCAAATTCAAGGAACTCCACGCCGTCATAGGCGCTGGCCGCTGGCGGGGTGAACAGCACGCCAGGTTCGATCGGCGTGTTCTCCTGCTCCAGGCGCAAGCGGGTCTGTTCTTCGAGGTACAGCAGCGAACGCAGGCCGTCTGCGGCATTCTGCCGGGTGGGCGCGGCGCGGAAGCCGTCGTTGAAGATTTCCAGCGACAGCGGGCCACGGTAGCCAGTGGCAAGAATCGGCGCCAGGAAACCGGCCATGTCCATTTCGCCCTGCCCCGGGAAGCAGCGGAAGTGGCGGCTCCACTCCAGCACATCCATGGCCAGGATCGGCGCATCGGCCATCTGCACGAAGAAGATCTTGTCGCCGGGGATGTCGCGGATCGCGCTTGGGTCGCCCTTCAGCGACAAGGTGTGGAAGCTGTCGAGGATCACCCCGAGGGCCGGGTGATCGGCCTGGCGCACCAGGTTCCAGACTTGCTGGTAGGTGTTGACGTGGCGGCCCCAGGCCAGGGCTTCATAGCCAATGCGCAGGCCGCGTTTGCCGGCATGCTCGCCTAAAAGGCGCAGGTCGTCGACCAGCAGCTGTTCATCGCCCAGGGCATCGGCCTGAACGTTGCTGCACACCAGCACCAGGTCGGTACCCAGCTCTTGCATCAGGTCGAACTTGCGCTCGGCGCGGTCGAGGTTTTTCTGCAGGCGGTCGCGGCGGCAGCCTTCAAAATCGCGGAACGGCTGAAACAGGGTGATGGCTATCCCTAAGTCGGCGCACATCTGGCGCACCTGGCGCGGGCTGCCAGCGTAATAGAGCAGATCGTTTTCAAAGATCTCGACGCCGTCAAAACCGGCGGCGGCGATGGCTTCGAGCTTTTCCGGCAGGGTGCCGCTCAAGGACACGGTAGCGATCGAACGCTGCATGGCGGGAGTTCCTTGTTGTTAGAAAATGACGGTGCCAGTCAGGTAAAAAACCACTGTCACAGTTTATGGCACGATCGATTATTCGCAGGTAAAGTCGTCGCTTCAATCTCTTTGTACGGAATGGTTAGTTTTGCGTTCGATTATCGCACAAAACCCGTTTTAACGAATTGCTAGACCGCTGGCCCGTGGTCAACATGAACCACAGACGCAGGCATACCGACCACTGCCTCCTGCCTTGGCGAACCAACGGCGGAACCTGCGCAAACAACAATAACAACGGAGACAACGATGGCTCACTCCAGCTCGCAAGCCAAAAAAGCGACCGCCAGTGGATGGATAGGCTCGGCACTCGAGTACTACGACTTCTTCATCTACGCCCAGGCCGCTGCACTGATCTTCCCGCAGATCTTCTTCCCCAATACCGACCCGAAAATGGCCATCATCGCCTCGTTGGCCACCTACGGCGTGGGCTACCTGGCGCGTCCGGTCGGTGCTTTCGTGCTGGGCCACTGGGGTGACACACGCGGTCGCAAGAACGTACTGCTGCTGTGCATGTTCCTGATGGGCCTGTCGACCATGGCGGTAGGCCTGCTGCCCACCTACCACGACATCGGCTACCTCGCGCCGGCGTTGCTGGTGGTGCTGCGCCTGATCCAGGGCTTTGCCGTGGCCGGGGAAATTTCCGGGGCCAGTTCCATGATCATGGAGCACGCGCCGTTCGGTCGAAGAGGCTACTACGCCAGCTTCACCCTGCAAGGCGTGCAGGCCGGCCAGGTGCTGGCGGCGGCAGTGTTCCTGCCACTGGCCTACTTCATGCCTAGCGAAGCCTTCACCGAATGGGGCTGGCGCATTCCGTTCCTGATGAGCGCCATCGTGCTGATCGCAGGCTTCATCATCCGCAAGGAAGTGCATGAAACCCCGGCATTCGTGAAGGAAGAGAAGCAGGACAAGGTTGCCAAGTCGCCCATCAGCGAAGCCTTCCGTCACAGCTGGAAGCACATGGTGCTGGTGATGTTCATGGCCCTGATGAACGTGATCCCGGTGGTGGCCACCATCTTCGGTGCGGCCTACGCGGTGCAGCCGGCCTATGGCATCGGCTTCGACAAGAGCGTGTACCTGTGGATCCCGGTGGTCGGCAATATCGTCGCAGTGCTGGTGATCCCGTTCATCGGCAACCTGTCCGACAAGATCGGCCGCCGCCCGACCATGATCGCCGGTTGCCTGGGCTCTGGCCTGCTGGCCTTCGTCTACCTGTATGCAATCAGCATCCAGAACGTGCCAATGGCATTCGCCGCCTCGATCGTGATGTGGGGCATGGTCTACCAGGGCTACAACGCGGTGTTCCCAAGCTTCTACCCAGAGCTGTTCCACACCCGCTACCGCGTTTCGGCCATGGCCATCGCGCAGAACATCGGCACCATGCTGACTGCCATGCTGCCAGCGCTGTTCGCCCTGGTTGCACCGCCTGGCTCGGACAACATCCCGCTGGTGGTAGGTAGCCTGGCGTTCTTCATCACTTGCGTGTGCGCCCTGGCGGCCTACATCGCCCCGGAAACCCACCGCCTGGCGATGGAAGACCTGGGTAACCCGGACGCCAAGCCGATGGAAAAGGCAGCGTATGAAGCTAGCCGTAAAGGTAGCTTTCAGGCTGTGAGCCACTGATAGATTGCCGGGGGCCGCGTTGCGGCCCCCGGCAATTTCAGCTTGCAACCACTTCCTGCAGCCTCTGCCAAAGCTTCTCGACATGCTCGCGCTCAGTCGGCAGCGCCCCCACCGACACCCGCACCATCCATCGCCCGTCCAGCGTCGCCGGCGTCACATACGCATCCCCGGATGCATTCAGCCGCTCGGCCCACCCCTTGGTATGCGCATCCAGCGCCTCCCCTTCCAGCCCCGCCGGCCGATGGCGAATGCACAAGGTCTGCAGTTGCACCGGTGCCAGCACCTCCCACTGCGCCGCGGCCCGGACCTGTTCCGCCAGCCACCGGGCATTGTCAAGGTCACGCCGCAGCCGCGCCTGCAACGCTTCGACACCCTCGCTGCGCAACATGAACCACAGCTTCAACGCACGGAACCGGCGGCCCAGCGGGATACCCCAGTCACGCAGGTTTTTCACCTCGCCATCCACTGCCGATTGCAGATAACTTGGGTTGGTACTCATTACCCGGATCAGGTGCTGCGGATCTCGCACGTAGTAGATCGAGCAGTCGAAGGCCACACCCAGCCACTTGTGCGCATTGACCACTACCGAATCGGCCAGCTCGATGCCGTCCCACATCCAGCGGCACTCTGGCAGGATCATCGCCGAACCGGCCATGGCCGAATCCACATGCAGCCACAGGCCATGGGCCTGGGCGATCTCGCCGATCGGGCGCAGCGGGTCCAGCGCAGTGGTGGTCGTGGTGCCAGTGGTGGCCACCACGGCGCATGGCTGGTTGCCCGCTGCCAGGTCCTGCTCGATGGCTGCCTGCAGCGCCTGCGGGCGCAGGGCGTAGTGTTCGTCGGTGGGGATCAGACGGATGTTGTCGCGACCAAAACCGGCCAGCAACGCAGCCTTGTCCACCGAGCTGTGGGCGTGGGCGCTGACGTAGACGATCAGGGGTTTGGCCTGGGCTTGCAAGCCACCGCGCACCAGTGCGTAGTCGCTGGCGCGCTCACGGGCGCTGATCAGCGCCACCAGGGTGCTGGTAGAGGCCGTGTCCTGGATTACCCCGCTCCATTGGCCCGACAGGCCGAGCAACTGGCGCAGCCAGTCGAGGGTGGTTTCTTCCAGCTCGCTCAGGGCCGGGCTGGACTGCCACGACAGGCCCAGCACGCCCAGGCCGGTGCTGAGGAAGTCGCCAAGTACCGAGGACAGGGTGCCGTTGGAGGGGAAGTAGCCGTAAAAGTCCGGGTGCTGCCAATGGGACAGGCCGGGCATGACCAGCTGGTTGACGTCGTCGAGGATGGCTTCGAAGGGCTCACCTTGCTGGGGAGCGATGGCTGGCAAGGCGGCCTTGAGGTAGCCGGGCTCGACCTGGGCCATGACCGGGCGCTCGCCGACGGTCTGGCGGTAGTCGGCGATCAGGTCGATCAGTTGGTGGCCGTACTGGCGAAATTGTTCGGGGGTCACGTGGGGGCTCTCCTGAGGGTAATCCACTGCCTGTACTGGCCTCTTCGCGGGTAAACCCGCTCCCACAGGTACTGCACCAAGTTCGAGAACGGTGCAGTACCTGTGGGAGCGGGTTTACCCGCGAAGAGGCCGGAACAGGCAACACAATGCCCCCAGTCTAGGCGCCTGTCCCCCGGCGAATAACCCCGCCTTGCGCATACCTGCTATGGCGAACCCGCATGCCCACCCTGCACGCCGAACTGCGACTGCCGCCACAGCTCGAACACCCGGTTGCGCAGCCAGCGGTGCTCCGCCGAAGCCTGCAGCCGCTGGTGCCACACCACCCAGTAGCGCTGGCTGTGGTCGATAAAGCCCAGCGGCCGCCAGGCCAGATCATGCAAGCGGCACAGTTGCCGGGCGATATGCTCGGGCACGGTGGCCACGGCCTGGCTGTTGGCAATGACCTTTACGGTGGCGGAAAAAAACGGCACTTCCAGGCTGACCCGCCGCTGCAGGCCCTGAGCGCGCAGGTGGCGGTCGATGAAACTGTCCTTGTCGCCACCGCCGGAAATGCGCACATGCTTGTGCGCCAGGTAATCGGCCTGGCTGAGCGCGGTGTTCGCGGCCAGCGGGTGGTCATGGCGCATCAGGCACACCGCACGGTCCTCGCCCAGCAAGCGCCCGTGCAGGTTGGGGGGCGACTCGTCGAACAAGGTGGTTGCCAGGTCGATTTCGCCGCTGGCCAACAACGCATACTGGCCGGCCTGCCAGGTACGGTATTCCAGCGATACGCCCGGAGCTTCATGTTCCAGCGCGGCCACCAGCAGCGGCAGCATGTGCTCGGCCACGTAGTCCGAGGCGGCCAGGCAGAAGCGCCGCTCGCAGCGCGCCGGGTCGAACACCGCGGGTTGGCGCAGGGCGTGCAGTTCTTCGAGCACCTGGCGCAGCGGTTCGACCAGCGCTTCGGCGTATTCGCTCAACACATAACCGCGACCTTGGCGCACCAGTAGCGGGTCGTCGAAGGCTTCGCGCAGGTGGGCCAGTTGGCGGCTGAGGGCCGACTGGCTGACGCCCAGGCGCTCGGCGGCGTGGCTGAGGTTTTTCAGCTGCAGCAGGTGGTCGAGGGTGCGCAGGTGGGCGAGGCTGAGGGAGGCGAAGGTGGGGTTCATGCAGGCTCCCTTCCAGTGAATCGACCGGCCCAATCGCCGGCAAGCCAGCTCCCACAGGTACAGCACAAGCCTTGAAGGTTGCGGGGACCCTGTGGGAGCTGGCTTGCCGGCGATTGGGCCGCAAAGCGGCCCCGGATCAGCAGGTCAGGCGGTCAGACCAACATAGACGTTCTGCACGTCATCGTTCTCGTCGATCGCTTCGAGGAACGCTTCAACCTCAGCCAGTGCTTCAGCACTCAGGCTGGCTGCGCTCACCGGGTTCTTCGGGGTGTAGCCGATCTTCGCCGAGGTCACGGTAAAGCCATGCTCCGGCAATGCCTTTTGCACGGCATCCAGGTCAGTGGTGTCGGTGATGAACAGGGTCGAGCCCTCTTCTTCACCTTCTTCAAAGTCCTGGGCGCCGGCTTCGATGGCAGCCATTTCCGGGTCGGCGTCACCTTCCGGGGTAGCTTCGATCAGGCCGACGTGGTTGAAGTCCCAGGCCACCGAGCCGCTGGCGCCCAACTGGCCCTTGCGGAACAGCACGCGGATTTGCGCGACAGTGCGGTTGACGTTGTCGGTGAGGCACTCGACGATCAACGGTACCTGGTGCGGCGCGAAACCTTCGTAGCTGACTGCCGAGTACTGCACGGTATCACCGTCCAGACCAGCGCCCTTGCGAATCGCCCGTTCCAGCGTTTCGCGGGTCATCGAAGCCTTCTTGGCTTGCACGATGGCCAGGCGCAGGCGTGGGTTCATGTCGGGATCAGCGCCCGATTTGGCAGCGATCTGGATTTCCTTGGACAGCTTGCCCATGACCTTGCCTTTGGCATTGGCCGCTGTTTCTCTATGTTTGGCTTTCCACTGTGCGCCCATGTCGACTCTCTTGTTTCAGCGGCCGGTTCAGGAAGCGACCGGCCAAAAGTGGGTGCATTTTATACGCCCTCAGGCATGGGATCGACAAGAAATCTCATCAGCCTTTATCGGCTTTGCCCGCCGCTGCCGCAAACCGCGCCAGGCGCACATCCAGCCGACGCGGCCGCAAGCCGTTATCCTCGGCGCGCTCCTTGCGGCGGATGGCATTGCGCACCATCAGCGAGCCCAGGTAGCGGATCGGTTCGGGTGGGAACAGCCCCAGCGGCCCCTTGACCAATGGCGAACGGGTCCACGGGTTATCCAGCCCCAGCGCCAGCGACGAAAGGATCTGCCCGCCCATGTGGCAGGGCCCAACGCCACTGCCGGAGTAGCCAAAGCCGTAGAACACGTTGCCCTGCCCGTCCAACCGGCCAAAGAACGGCAAACCGGTTACCGAGCGGTCCGACGGCCCGTTCCAGCTGGCCGCCAGGGGCACCTCGGCCAAGGCCGGGAAAAACTCGCCAACGGTTTCGCCCAGCAATGGCCGGTACGGCGACGGCTGGTCGAATACCGGAAGCATGCGCCCGCCATAGGCAAACGTGTTGCCACCCTTGCCAAGCATTAGCCGGCCATCAGAGGTGTTGTGGTAGTAATGCACGAAAATACGCGAGTCGAGCACGCTGATGCCGCTGTCCAGACCGATCTGGCTTAGCAGTTCGGGGCACGGTTCGGTAATGACCATGTCGCTGGAAACGATCGCCACGCTGCGCTCGAACTGCGGAAAAGCCCGCGCCATCCAGGCATTGAGGCCCAGCACCACGCGATCGGCACGTACGGTTCCATGAGCGGTGCGTACCTGCACCGGGGCGCCGTGCTCCAGGCCGGTCATGGCGGTCCCTTCATGAATACGCACACCACGCTGCAAGGCCACCCGGCGCAGGCCGCGCACCAGCTTGCCCGGCTGCACCGTGGCTGCCGCCGGCGAGAACCAGCCCTCCAGATGCCGCGCCGAGCCCGCCAGACGCTGCACCTGTTCCAAGGGCAGGCGGCGGAACGAATTGATGCCCTTCTGCTCCAGCGCAGCGATCACCCCGTCCGTGGCGCCGACCTGGGCCGCGTTGGTGGCGGTGTACAGCGTGCCGTCCAGGCGGTAGTCACAGTCAATGCCATTGGCCGCGCAGAACGCCCCGATGTCCCCGATACTGCGCTCCGACTCGCGCACCAGGCGCACCGCCTCGGCCATGCCGAACAGGCGCTCGAGGGTGAAGTACTTGGCCGACCAGGACAACGCGCAGCCACCATTGCGGCCACTGGCACCGGCGCCACAGATGTCGGCCTCGATCAGCACCACATCCAGGGCCGGTACCGCCTCCTTGAGCATCAGCGCCGTCCACAGGCCGGTGTAGCCACCGCCGACAATGCACACATCGCAACGGGTATCGCCCTGCAGCGGCGGGCACACCGCTTCCTGCGCCGAATCCAGGGCCTGTTGCAGCCAGAAGGGTCTCATTCGCTCGCTTTCCTTTCAGGTACGCAGTGGCTTGATTGCCATGCTGGTATTCGGTGCCACGTCGGTGCTTTGTGCATCACTGGCCGGGCGGCTGTTCCAGTGCGGCAGCAGTACCAGCGCCGAGAACAGCGCGCAGCCGGCGAACACGATGAACACCGTGACGCCATCGAAGTAGCCCGGTAGCAGACCGCCCAGCACCGCCCCCACCGAGCCACAGCCATTGACGAAACCTGCAGCGGTGGCGCCGGCCTTGGCAGCGCCGAAGTCGATGGCTGCAGCGCCGCTGATCATTGAGTCAGGCCCGTACAGGGTCAGGCCCATGACGAACAGCAAGGCCACCACCAGCATCACGTTGCCGGTGTGCATGGCCGCCATGAACCCGGCCAGCGCCACGGTCAGCAGCACCAGGCTGATGACACACGCCGGCATGCGCCGGGCGCCGAACAGCTTGTCGGAGGCCAGGCCGATGAGGATCGGGCCGAGCAGCCCGGCCAGCTCGAAGGCAGTCGGGATGATCGCTGCGCCAACCTTGCCCACAGAAGGCATCTGCTCGAAGACGATCACCGGTCCCCACAGCAGGATGGCGTAGCGCGCCGGCTTCAACAGGAAGTACGCAAGCCCCAGGGTCAGCACCGTGCGGTTGCGCAGGATCTCCTTCAGGGGTGCCCACACGCTGCACAGGTTGCCGCCCGGCGCCATGCTCTGCGGCTCGGGCTCTACTGCCGGCAGGCCGACGTCTTCAGGCTTGTTGCGCTGCAGGAAGAAAAAAAGCACGGCCACGAGCGCCACCACGGCGGCACTGGAGAAGAACGCTGCGTGCCAGGTACCCACCAGGGTATAGGCCCACCACCCCGCGAACGGTGAGGCCACCAGGCCGCCGAAGGCATAGCAGGAACTCCACAGGCCCAGTACCCGCCCACGCTGCGAGGCCGGGAAGAAGCTGCCGATGTTCTTGCACAAACCGGCCCACCCGGTGGACTGCGCCAGGCCCTGCACCAGCATGCAGGTGGCAAAGATCGGGAAGGTGGCGTAGCTGCCCATCACCACCGCTGCCACTGCAGAAATCAGCAGCCCGCCAAGCACCACCACCCGCGGGCCGAAGCGGTCGGCGAGCATGCCCCAGGTGAACTGGCCCACGGCATAGGCGGCCAGGTAGATGGCGTCGAGGTTGGCCATGGCGGCCTTGTCGAGCATGAAGCTTGGGTCTTCAGCGATGCCCAGCTTGGCGACCGAGAAGGCTTTGCGGGTGAAGTAGAAGGCGGCGTAGGCCAGCCAGGTGATGGCGAAAATCTGGATGCGCCAGCGTTTGAACGCGGCTAGGGACTGATTCATGTGTGTCTGACCTCTTGCTCAAGTGTGCCGGCAGAATGTGAAGAAACGCCTGTCTTGTTCTTGTGTTACGCACAGCGATGACGAGGCTGTCATCGGGTCAGGTGGCGCCGTGTGGGCACCAGGGCCCTGGCGGCATTCGTGATGCCGGCACCGGGCTGACATCTATGGAAACAGTTGCGCTAAGATAAATAAAATCGATTTATCGTATTACACACATAAGCCCAGCTTGTTACTGAGGTCAGCCATGTCGGTTTCCCACGCACAACTCAAAGCCTTCCATGCGGTGGCCGTGCACGGCAGCTTTACCCGCGCTGCGCAAAAGCTGTTCCTGACCCAGCCAGCGGTGTCGGACCAGGTGCGCAAACTGGAGGAGCGCTTCGGCGTATTGCTGTTCCACCGCAACAAGCGTTCGGTGCAGCTCACCGACCTTGGCGAGCGCCTGCTGGGCATCAGCCAGCGCCTGTTCGCCTGCGAGGCCGAGGCCCAGGAGCTGCTGCACGATTCGCGCGCGCTGCACACCGGCAGCCTGGTGCTGGCAGTGGATGCCCCAGTGCACGTGCTGCCGCAGATCGCCCGCTTCTGCCAGCGCTACCCGGGCATCCAGGTGAAGATCGAAACGGGCAATACCGACGAGTCGCTTGCGCGGCTGTTCAGCTATCAGGCCGACCTGGCCTTGCTCGGCCGGGATGTCGACGATGAGCGCCTGCATTGCCTGCCGCTGCGCCGCGACCCGATGGTGGCGTTTGTTTCGCACCACCACCCGTGGGCCAGCCGCGGCTCGATAAGCCTGGCGGACCTGGACGACACGCCATTGGTGCTGCGCGAGCCCGGCTCGGTGACGCGACAGACGCTGGAAGAAGAGATGCAACGGGCGGGCTTGCGGATTCGCCCGGCGATCCAGGTGGAAGGCCGCGAAGCGGCGCGGGAAGCGGTGGTGGTGGGGATCGGCGTGGGCGTGGTGTCAGCGGCGGAGTTTGGCGCCGACGCGCGGGTGTGTGCGTTACCGATCGTGGATTGTCAGCGGCATTTGACCGAGACGCTGGTGTGCCTGAGCGAGCAGCGTACGCGGCGTGTCGTGGCAACCTTTTTGCAGATGGTTGAAGAAGGTTTGTAAGCCCGTACCGGCCCTTTCGCAGCACAAGGCTGCTCCTACAGAGGAATACGAAAACCTGTAGGAGCAGCCTTGTGCTGCGAAGAGGCCAGTACAAGCCATGCAGCTATGCTGGGATAACCTCAACCCACAAAACAACCATCATGCTCTACCGCCTGGCCGCCGACACCCTGGTCCTGCTGCACCTGGCCTTCATCCTGCTGGTGCTGTTCGGCGGCCTGCTGGTACTCAAGTGGCGCCCTGCCCTGTTCATCCACTTGCCGGCCCTGGCCTGGGGCCTGGCGGTGGAATGCCTGCACCTGGGCTGCCCGCTCACCACCTGGGAAAACCGTATGCGCAGCGCAGCCGGGGGCGCAGGCTACCAGGGCGGCTTTGTCGAGCACTACATCTGGCCACTGATCTACCCCGCCGGGCTGACACCGCACATCCAGCTGTTACTGGGCAGCGTTGTGCTGCTGCTCAACCTCGGCGTCTACAGCTACGTGGCCTGGCGCTGGCACCGCGCTAGCGGGTAGCGATCACGAACAACCGCGGGAACGGCAGCAGCACCTTGCCATCGGTGGCCGGCGGGTACTCGCGCTGCATGGCCTGCAGGTACATCTGCAGGAAGTCGGCCTGCTCCTGCTCATCTAGCCTGGCCAGGTAAGGCCGCAACGCCGAACCCTTGAACCACTCCACCACCGCTTCGGCACCGCCCACCAAAGGGTGGTGATAGGTGGTACGCCACACATCCACCCGCGAACACAGCGGGCTGAGCAGGTCGTAATAGAACGCCGCACCGTGGCGTGGCGGCAACTGGAAATCGGCGAATTTCGCCGCCCAAGGGCCTTGGCTGGCAATCTCACGCAGCTGCCGATGGGCCGGTTCATCGAGGTTGTCGGGGGTCTGCACGGCCAGGCTGGCGCCTTCGCTCAACTGACGCACCAGGTGCGGGTACAGCGAGGCGTGGTCAGGTACCCATTGCAGCGAGGCATTGGCCAGGATCAGGTCTTGCGGCTCTGGGGCGGACCAGCCGGCAATGTCGGCAATGACCGTGCGTACCCGCGGAATGCACAGCCGTTTACGTTCGCGGGCCTTGTCGATCATGTCCGGGTCGCTGTCCAGTGCCGTCACCTGGGCATCGGGGTAGCGCTGCAGCAGCACCTCGGTGGAATTGCCCGGGCCGCAGCCCAGGTCGGTGGCGTGGCGCACCGGGCGTGCCGGAATGGCGGCGAGCAGGTCGCGTACGGCACGGGTGCGTTCGTCTTCGAACAGGGAATACTGGTTGGCGGACCAGGCCATGTGGGGCTCCTTTTGGGCGGGCAATGTGCCTAGCATATGCCATCTGTCGACTGTGAGGGCCCTATCGCCGGCAAGCCAGCTCCCACAGGGACAGTGCATCACTTGAAGGCGATAATGCCCTTGTGGGAGCTGGCTTGCCGGCGATGAGGCCTTGACCCGTTTTCAGAAGTCCCAGCGGGTGGTCACCATGAAGTTGCGTGGCTCGCCGTAATAGCCACTGTAGAACGTGGTATCCAGCGCACTGAGGTACTTCTTGTCGAACAGGTTGTTGACGTTCAGCGTGGTGGAAAGCTGGTCAGTGATCTGATAACGGCCCATCAGGTTGAACACGGCGAACTGCCCTTGCTTGGCCTTGACGGTGCCAAGCTCGGCAGGCGCGGCAGTGAAGTGCGTGCCGCTCTGCCAGTTCATGCCGCCACCCACGGTCAGACGCTCCAGTTCGCCCGGCAGCCGATAGGTAGTCCACAGCTTGACCATATTGGCCGGAAACACGGTGTTGATGCGCTCACCATCGGCGTCCTTGATGATGCTGTGGTTGTAGCTGGCGCTGAGGTTCCAGCCCGGCTGCAGTTCGCCGCTGGCTTCCACCTCGAAACCGCGCGTGGTAGCACCGGAAATGGCGCGGTAGGCCGCCGTGGTGGTGCCCGGCACGATCTGGCCGGGGTCGACCACGGCAAGGTTGTCCTGCTTGATCTCGAACGCGGCGATGCTGGTTTGCAGGCGCCCGTCAAAATACTCGCTCTTCAGGCCGATTTCGTAGTTGTCGCCTTCGCGCGGTGCCAGCGTCGCGCCGCTGGCATCACGTACCGTCTGCGGCTTGAAGATACTGGTGTAGCTGGCATAGACCGAGTGAATGTCGTTCAGATCGTAGACCACACCGGCATACGGCGTGACCACGCCGCTTTCACGGTTACCGGGGATCTTGTTCGGCTGCGTGCTGAGGTCGTAGCGGTAGCGATAGTTACTGACCCGGGCGCCCAGAATGACCGAGAGTTCATCGGTAGGCCGCAGGCGCGTGGCCAGGTAGGTACCGCTCTGGTAGATGCTGGTGTCGCCGTCGTACAGCTTGCCATTACCGGTGTTAGGCTTGGTGGTGTAGTTGTCCCAGTCGTAGAAGTTGACCCGGGTGCCTTCGATCGCGGTGCCGCGCAGCGGGTCGTGGTGGTTCTGGTAACGGGAGAAGTTGTAGCCCAGCACCAGATCATGCTGGCGGCCAAATGCCTCAAATGGCCCCTTTAGCTGCGCATCCACGCCCACCTGCTTCTGCCAGGTGCTGCCGGCACCGCCGTACAGGCGCACGCCCTCGCCGGTCTGCTTGTCGGGGAAGCCCCAGCTGGCGGTGGCCAGGCTGTAGTCGTCGCGGTTGATGTACATCTGGTTCACCGCCAGCCGCAGGCTCCAGTCGTGCCCCAGTTTCTGCTCGAGGCTGGCGAAGGTGTTCAGCGCGTCCTGGGGGTTGCTGCTCCAGCGCGCGGCGCTGTTGGTGGAGCGGGAAAAATCAGTTTGCTCACCATTGCTGTAGAACAGCGGGAAGGCCACCGAGGACGAGCCCTCTGGCCGGTTGCGCTGATAGTCAGCGCCCACGGTGAGCAAAGTGGTGTCGCTCAAGTCGGCCTCCAGGATGCCATAGAACACCTGCTTTTCCTGGTGATAATGGTCGACGAAGCTGTCGTTCTGCTGGTAGGCGGCAACCATGCGCCCGCGCACATTGCCGGTGGGGGTCAACGGCCCGGACAGGTCGACCTCGGTGCGGTACTTGTTCCACGACCCCAGCCCAGCGCTGACATGTCCCTTGAACTCGGGTGTGGGCCGCTTGCGCACCAGGTTGATGGTGGCAGAAGGGTCACCTGCGCCGGTCAGCAGGCCGGTGGCACCGCGCAGCACCTCCACATGGTCATAGATGGCCATGTCGGCCAGGCTTTGCGCCGACACCTGGCTGACGATATCGAGGGTGGTGGGGATGCCGTCAAACTGGTAGTTGTCTACCGAATAGCCACGCGAGTAGATGTTGAACCGCTCACTGCCCAGGCTTTGGACCGACAGACCCGGGGTTTGCTGCAACACTTCGGTGAGGTCGTTCAGGCCCTGGTCGTCCATGCGCTGGCGGGTGACCACGCTGATCGACTGCGGCGTTTCGCGCGGCGACAGGTCAAGGCCTGTACCGACGCGTGTAGTGCCCAAGGTGTAGGCACCGGTGCCGTCGGTGCTGTTGCCGTAACGCTGGCTGTCGATGTTGATAGCGCCCAGCTCCAGCGCCGAGCCACTGGCCGGCGCGCCGATCAGGTAACCCTCCCCGGCCCGCTGCAACTGCAGGCCCGAGCCGGCAAGCAGCTGCTGCAAGGCCTGGGCGACGCTCATGCGCCCTTGCACGGCGGCCGCCTGACGGCCCTCGGCAGCATCGGTGGAAAACAGGATGCGGGTGTCGGTCTGCTGGGCCAGGGCGTTTAGCGAGCGGTCCAGGCGTTGGGCCGGGATGTCCAGGCTGAAGGTGGCATCCTGCGCCTGGACGGTGGCGCAGGTCAGCAGGCTGGCAGCCAGCAGCGTCAGCGGTGAAAGGTGGTTACCCATGTGTTCCCCATATGAACGATTCAAGTGACTTCATGGGGATGGCGGTTGGCCATGAGCGAATGTTGATGTGCCAATGAAAATAATTATCGGTTGCCTGTTCTGGCCCTTTCGCGGGCATGCCCGTTCCCACAGGTACAGCGGTGAATCCGATGCCCCGGAAATCCTGTGGGTGCGGGCAAGCCCGCGAAAGGGCCAGAACAGGGGGATCAATCAACCCGGCCAATGACAAGGCCGCCATCCGCCGCGCGCACTACCGCCACTGGCAACACCGCCGGTAACTGCTCCAGCAACGCCCGCACTTGTCGGCTGTCGAACTCACCCGACAAGCGCAAACCGCCGGTGCGTTCATCCGCCAGCCGCAGCGGCAGTTCGCTGTAGCGCTGTAAATCCACAATCGCATCGCGCAAGGGTGTGCCGTCAAAGCGCAACATCGAACTGCCCCAGGCAGCCATCGCGCTCGACGGCACGGCCTGCACCGCCCCCAGTTCACCTGCGGCCACCAGCACTTGCTGCCCAGCCCGCAGTGGCTGCACGACGCCGCGCCCAATGCCGACCTCTACCGCGCCTTCCAGCACCCCTACCCGCACGCCACGCACATCGCTGCGCACATCGAACACCGTACCGATATCACGCACCCGCACGCCTTGGCTGCGCACAATGAACGGCGCATCGGCATGCACTACGGTAAACCGCGCCTGCCCTTCGAGCAGCTCCAGCTGCCGGCTGCGCAAGCGCCGTTCAATCTGCAGACGGCTACCGGAATCCAGCACCACCTGGCTGCCGTCCGCCAGCACCAGTTCGCGCGGCGTACCCACGGCCACCAGAACCTGCTCGGTATGCCAGGCAGGGTCCAGCCACCACAGGCTGCCCGCCAGCAGCAACGACAGCAGGCTGGCCTTGGCCGCCTTGCCGGCCTTGCGCCGGCGTGCGGTCATGGCTTTGCCTTCGGCGAGCAACGCCTCGCGGGACGCCACCCGCTCACGCAGGGCTTCGCTGAACGCCTCCAACGGGTCAGCCTGGGGTTTGCTTTCACGCTTGCCCTGGCTCATGCCCGCCCCTCGCCATGCAGGCGCCGGGCCGGTTCCCAGCGACTGGCGATGGTACGCAACGCCCGGTTGAAGTGCTGGGTGACCATGTTGACCGAAATCTCCAGCTCGGCGGCGATGTCACGCTGAGCCATGCCATGGATGCGGTGCAGCAGGAACACCTGGCGCTGACGTGCCGGCAGGGCCTCGATAATCGCCAGCAGGGCATGCAGCTGTTGCTCGAAATCCAGTTCGCGCGCACCGTCCCAGCTGTCCAGGGCCTGTTCATCATGGCTGGCGGCGGCCAGATAATCGGCACGCAGCGATTCGGCACGCACCCGGTCGATGGCCCGGTTGAAGGTGACCTTGCGCAGAAATGCCAGCGGCAGCGAAATGCGCTGGCGGGGTGGCTTGTCGAGAATCTGCAGGTAGACGTCGTGCACCAGGTCGCGGGCAAAATGGCGGTCGCGAAAGCGCTGGCGGATGTAGCGAACCAGGTCGTCATAGTGCAACGCCAGCGCGTCGAGCAGTTCCTGGTTGGGCGGTGTATTAGACATGGAGGGCCGGCGCCAAGTGATAATGCTTCGCATTGTAGGGGCGCAGACCTGTGTTTGTCTGCTATGGCCTCATCGCCGGCAAGCCAGCTCCCACAGAAGATCACAGTACCCAGCCGTTGTGGTGACCCTGTGGGAGCTGGCTTGCCGGCGATGAGGCCGGAACTGACCACCTATGCTTGAAGTCAGTGCATGTATGCGCATGCCCATGAAGACCTACATCGCCCTCGCCATCCTCGCACTGATTGCCACCGCCGCCCTGCTCGGCTCGCCGTGGATGAACCAGCGCTTCCACATGCCCGCAGAAAAAGCCCAGGCCCAACAACGCGAAACGGCCGGGTCCCAGAGGGAGCCGGCCGTTTCCAGACACGAGTGACCCTTAGTGCTGCTTGCTGCTGCCAGAGCGGATCTGGTGCACCACACCCATTGCCACCACGACTGCCGCCGCGATACCGGTGGAGATCACCAGGATCTGGTAGTCAGGCATGAAGGCCATGGTTACCAGGGCGGCCACGATGAACGCGATCACCAGGTAGGTCAGCCACGGGAACAGCCACATCTTCAGGCGTACTTCCTTGCCTTCGGCAATCAGCTTGCGGCGCATGCGCAGCTGCGAGAAGGCAATCACCAGGTACACCAGCAGGGCGATCATGCCCGTGGTGTTCATCAGGGTATCCAGCACGTCTTTCGGGCGCAGGGTCTCGCTGAAGTTGATCAGCGCGCATACCACGGCCACTGCGCACGAGCCCATGATCGCGTATACCGGTACACCGGTGCCGGCACGGGTGATCTTGAAGAACGACGGCGCATCGCCACGCTGAGCCAGGGAGAACAACATGCGCGAAGCGGTGTAGTGGCCCGAGATCAGGCAGCTGCTCACCGAAGTCAGCACCACGAAGTTCATCAGCAGCTCGGCATACGGCACGCCCAGCAGTTCCAGGGTACGGCGGTAGGCGCCATAGCCGGAAACGCCCAGGTGCGGGTCGTTCCACGGTACCAGGCAGACGATCAGGAAGATCGAACCGACGTAGAACAGACACACACGCCATACCACCGAGTTGGTGGCCTTGACGATCTGCGCGGCCGGGTCTTTGGCTTCGGAAGCGGCGATGGTGACAATTTCGGCGCCCAGGAAGGCGAACATCACCCCAAGCAAGGCACCAATCACGGTGGTGATGCCATTGGGCATGAAGCCTTCGGCGGTGAGGTGGCTGATGCCACGCACTTCACCAAACTGCCACACGTTCATCACGGCAGCGGTACACACGATCAGGAAGCAGACGATCGCGATCACCTTGATCAAGGCGAACCAGAACTCGAACTCACCGTAGTGCTTGACGTTGAAGAAGTTGACGGTAATCAGCAACAGGGTCGTGGCCAGCACGAACACGTTGACGCTAACGTCGGGGAAGAAGCCATGCAGGATCTTGCCCGCCACATAGGCTTCCCAGGCCATGAGGATGACCCAGTACCACCAGTACAGCCAGCCGATGGTGAAACCGGCCCAGCGGCCAATGGCGCGGTCGGCGTAGGTGGAGAACGAGCCGGTGTCTGGCGAGGAAGTCGCCATTTCGCCCAGCATGCGCATGATCAGCACCACCAGGATGCCGCCCGCCAGGTAGGCCAGGACAGCGGCTGGGCCGGCGCTGTGGATCACGCTGCCGGAACCGACGAACAAGGCGCCGCCAATAACCCCGGCGATCGACATCATCGTCAGGTGGCGCGACTTCAGCGAGGCACTGAGCTTGCTCTCGTGCCCGCCTTTCGCGGTGGTGGTTGTGGATGTTGCGTCCATCAGTTGTGTACCCCGTGCTTCTTTTTATCCAAGGAAAACCGTGAAACCCCGATGGCTGGCGGTTTCACCTGTACATCAGTGCTAATGCGGGCAGGATGGTGTGAACGAACACACGCAGGCCCTCCATGGCGGCCTGCTGACGCGCCCCAGGACGACTGCCTGGAGCGAACTGAACATGCTTTATGTGGCGATATCCGACACCTAATGTAAAAATGTCCGACGCAGAGAGCCATGCACAGTGGCATGAATCTCGCACTGCACTGTACAGGTCGCCCTTGCAGTACACCCTGCAGACGCCAGGCGATACGCACCCTGAAGGCCCCGAATGTTCGAATTACATCCAGACTCCTCCACCCCGCTGGTCAACCAGATCATCGACGGGTTGCGTGAGTTGATCGACAACCAGACCCTGAAGCCGGGCGCCAAGGTGCCGTCTATCCGCGCCTTTGCCGCGAGCTATTCGGTGAGTACCTTCACCGTGGTCGAGGCCTATGATCGCCTGGTCGCCCAGGGGCTGCTGGTGAGCCGTGGCAATGCGGGGTTCTTCGTCAACCGTGCGGCGGGCGAACTACTGGAGCGGCACACTACCGAGGCCGACGCCAGTCGACCAACGTTCAACTCCGAGTGGTACCTGCAGCAGATCTTCGAGATCCGCCAGTTGCCCTACAAACCGGGGTGCGGCTGGCTGCCCAACGACTGGATGTACGAAGACGGCCTGCGTCGGGGGCTGCGCCAGGTGGCGGGTAGCCCGCTGGAACTGTCGGGCTACGGCGACCCCATGGGCCTGATGGAGCTGCGTACGCTGACTGCGCAGAATTTGCAGCAGGAGCTTTCCATCGTCGCCAACCCGGCGCAGCTGATGCTCACCCACGGCGCCAGCCAGGCCCTGGACCTGGCCGCCCGTACCCTGGTGCGCCCAGGCGATGTGGTACTGGTGGACGACCCAGGCTACCCCAACCTGATGAGCATCCTGCGTACCCAGGGCGCGACGCTGGTCGGCGTGCCACGCACCCCGGCCGGCTACGACCTGAACCAGTTGGAACAATTGCTCACCCACCACCGCCCGACGGCGTTCTTCACCCAGCCGCACCTGCACAGCCCGACCTGCTCACGCACCCCGCTGCCGCAGTTGCATCGCCTGCTGCAGCTGGCCAGCCAGCATGGCTTCCGCCTGGTGGAGAACAACCTGTATGCCGACATGGTCGCCGAGCCGCAGCCATGCCTGGCCAGCCTCGACCACCTGCAGCAGGTGGTGTACGTGGGCAGCTACTCCAAGAGCATTTCGCCCAACGTGCGGGTGGGCTACATGCTGGCCAACCCCGAGCTGATGCAGAAACTGCTGCACCTGAAAATGCGCTCAGGCCTGACCACCTCGCAGGTGATGGAGCGTGTGGTGTACGCCGCGATCATCGACGGCCGCTGGCGCAAGCACCTCAAGCGCCTGCGCCAGCGGCTGGCCGAGGCGCATCAGGAAGTTGGCCGGCATCTGCATCGATTGGGCTTCGAACTGTTTACCGAGTCGGATGAAGGCATGTACATCTGGACCCGCCACCCAGCGATTCCGGACAGTGCCGCGTTGCTGGATGATGCGCTGGAGAAAGGCATCATGCTTGGGCCTGGGCAGTTGTTCATGGTCGATGCCAAAGCGACCGGGTGGATGCGCTTCAACGTGGCGTTCAGTACGGACCCGGCGATGTGGGAGTTGCTGGAGAAGGTCTTCGTCAAGCATGTGCGACGGGGTGGGATGTAGTTCGACACGACATCCTCAGCGCCTGTGAGATCGAGCGCCGCGCGGGCGGCGCTCGATCTCACAGGCGCTGAAGATTTTGTGGCATGGCCTATTGAACGGCTGGACTGGAGAGAGGCCACGTTCACCCGATCAGGAGTCGCCGGACCCGTGGGAGCAAAATTGCTATGTAACGTATCAAGCTTTTTTAGTCCACACGACCTGCCCGTGCCAGCACAGCGTTCAGCAATACATCAGCGCCCTGTCGGGCATCATCAGGCAGCACGTCCTCAGCCTCGTTGTGGCTCAGTCCACCGACGCAGGGGATGAACACCATCGCCGTCGGGCAGTAACGCGCCAACAGGATGGCATCGTGACCCGCCCCGCTGACAATCGATTGCTGCGCATACCCAAGGCCATCCACCGCTTGCTGCACCGCCTCCACGCAGTCAGCGTCGAACGGGGTCGCCGGGCTGACCCAGTGCCGCTCGATACGCACTTGCAGGCCGCGCTGGCTGGCGATGGCTTGTAGCTTCAGGGTGAGCTCGCGCTCCATGGCTTCGATGGCCTCGTCGCGGTGGTGGCGCAGGTCGACCGTGAACTGCAGCAGGCCGGGAATGGTGTTGCGCGAGGACTTGGCAATGGAGAGCTCACCTACGGTGGTCAGGCCTTCGGGGGCAAAGTCCGCTGCCAGTTGCTCGACCGCCTGGATCATCCGCGCAGTGCCGTACAGCGCATCCTTGCGCAGCGGCATCGGCGTGGTGCCGGCGTGTGCCGCCATGCCCTCGACCGTCACGTCCAACCAGCGGATGGCCTGGCCACCACTGACCACGCCAATGGCCTTGGCGTTGTCTTCAAGGATCGGACCTTGCTCGATGTGCGCCTCGAAATAGGCATCCACCTCACCACCCAGCGGGCGCTGCCCGGCGTACCCGGTGCGGTGCAGCTCGTCGGCGACGCTGATGCCATCGGCATCGCGGATGGCCAGCGCCTCGGCTAGCGCGAGGCTGCCGGTGAACACCGCCGAGCCGAACATGGCCGGGGTGAAGCGCGCGCCCTCCTCGTTGGTCCATACGGCAATTTCCAGTGGCTTGCGGGTCTGGATGTCCAGGTCGTTCAGGCGGCGCACCACCTCCAGGCCGGCCAGCACACCGTAGACGCCATCGAAGCGGCCCCCTTCGGGCTGGGTGTCGAGGTGGCTGCCCATCATGACCGGGGCGGCATGCGGGTCACTGCCGGCACGGCGGGCGAACAGGTTGCCGATGGCATCTACCGTCAAGCTAAGGCCAGCTTCGCGGCACCAGTGGCTGAACAGTTCACGGCCGGCTTTGTCCTCGTCGCTGAGGGCCAGGCGGCAGCTGCCGCCGCGGGCGGTGGCGCCGACTTCGGCCATGGCCATCAGGCTCGCCCACAGGCGTTCGCCATTGCTTTTCAACATATGCGGGTACTCCAGGATAATTGGGGTTCGATCAGGCCAGTTCCAGGCGCTGGCTACGGGCGTATTGGCGGGCCAAGGCGAGCACGCAGCCCAGCGAAATGGTGGCGATCAGGGTGTAGAAGACTGCCATCGGCCACCATTGGCCGCTGAAGGTATGGGCCAGCCAGGTGCCAATCAGCGGGGTCAGGCCGCCGGCGATGGCGCCGCAGATCTGATAGGCCAGGGAAATGGCGGTGTAGCGCACGCGGGTTTCGAACATGCCGCTGACATAGCCGGCAATCACCGCGTAGAAGGAGGCCATGCAGGCTGCGGCCAGGGCGATGCCAAGCACGATCAACGGGCCCTGGCCCGAGCTGACCAGCACGAACATCGGGTAGGGCGAGGCCATCGCCAGCAGCGCGACCAGCGCCAGGAAGCGCGTCGCGCCGACCTTTTCCGACAGCCACGCCGCCAGCGGCTGCACACAGAGCTGGATGATCGCCACAAAGAACAGGCATTCAAGGATCAACGAGCGCTCCAGGTGCAACTGCTGGGTGGTGTAGCTGATCATGAAGGTGTTGGTGAAATAGACCCCGGCAATGCCCAGGGTGTTGGCGCCGATGCACAGCAACAGCGGGCGCCAGGCGGTGCGCAGCACTTCAAACACTGGCGCCTGCTCCTTGCGCCGGGCCTTTTGCGCCTGCTCGCGGCTGGCGATGAACTCGGGTGACTCATTCACCCCCAGGCGAATTGCCAGGCCCACCAGCAGCAACAGCGCGCTGGCCAGGAACGGCACGCGCCAGCCCCAGCTCATCAGTTCCTCTTCAGGCAGGCGGGTAACCGCGCCAAAGGCCAGCAGCGACAGAATCAGGCCAGCCGGGCTGCCCAGCTGGGCGAACGAGGCGAAGAAGTTACGCCGGCCCTTGGGCGCATGCTCACCGGCCATCAATACCGCCCCGCCCCACTCGCCACCCACGGCAATGCCCTGGACGATGCGCAGCAGGATCAACAGCACCGGCGCAGTGGCGCCGATCTGCGCGTAAGTCGGCAGCAGGCCGATGCACACGGTAACGATGCCCATCATCAGCAGGGTGATGACCAGCGACTTCTTGCGGCCGATTCGGTCACCCACGTGGCCGAAGACAATGCCACCCAGCGGCCGGGCGAAGAAGCCCACGGCGAAGGTGCCGAACGCGGCCATGGTGCTGAACAGGCTGTCGTCGGAGGGAAAGAACAAGGCACCGAACACCAGGGCGGCGGCGGTGGCGTAGATGTAGAAGTCGTACCACTCGATCATGGTACCGATGAACGCGGCGGCTGCGGCACGGCGCGGCTGGGCGGAAGCGGTGGGCTTCATGGGGGCTCCTTTGCTTGTTGTTCTGGCAGGAGTTGCTGGGACACGGCGGCGCTCTCGTGGCGCTTGGCCTGTTGACTTGGCGCTGGCTCCTTCGCGGGCTTGCCCGCTCCCACAGGGATCGCACAATGTCTGCTGACAGTGCAGTACCTGTGGGAGCGGGCAAGCCCGCGAAGAAGCCGACACCGATGCAATAGGCTCCGATGCCTGCGATTTATCGGCCCAGGGCTATGATTAGTCAATTTTCTATTTATTATTCGAACTATTAACCACGCTTATTATCGAGCCCCCGCCATGTCTGACCGCCTGCTCAACGACCGCCTCGACTGGAACCTGCTGCGCACCTTCCGGGTCATCGGCCAGGAGCTGTCCATCAGCCGCGCCGCCGCCCGCCTACACCTCACTCAACCGGCGGTAAGCCAGGCGCTCAAGCGCCTTGAAGAGCAGCTCGGCCGCCAGCTCATCGCCCGCCGCGGGCCGCGCTTCGTGCTGACAGAAATGGGCGAACAGCTGTTCCAGCTGGCCGGCGAGGTGTATGGGCAAATGTCGCAGATCGGCGGCTTGCTGGAGCAACCGGCAGACGAAGTGGTGGGCAAGGTGCGCCTGCTGATGATCAGCCGCATCGTCAGCGAACGCTTCGACAACTTCCTTGCCGACTTCCACCGCCAGCGCCCGCGGGTGGAACTGGAAATCGACGTGATGCGCAGCTCCGACATCGTCGCCGCCCTGCAGGAAAAAACCGCCACAGCGGGCCTTAGCCTCACCCGGCGTGCACAGCCACGGCTGGAGCAGCGGCTGTTCCTGCGCCAACGCTATGCGTTTTTCTGTGGCAAGCACCATGCCTTGTTCGGCCAGGCCGAAGGCGACCTGCAACGGGAGAATTTCGTCAGTTTTACCAGCGACCAGATTGGCGGCATGTTGTCACCGCTGACCATTTTCCGTGACCTGCAAGGGTTTGCCGGGCGGATCGTGGCCTCATCGCCAAGCCTTGAGGAAGTACGCCGGCTGGTGATCGCCGGATTTGGCATCGGCTGCCTGCCCGAGCATGTGGTGGCACCGGATGTCGAAGCGGGGTTGCTGTGGAAGCTGCCGCCGCAGGAAGGGATTGCCGATGTGGATATCCACCTGTTGTGGAACAAGGAACAGCGGTTCAGCCGGGCGGAAGAGGTGTTTATCGAGGCGTTGCAGCGTGTCATAACCTAGCGCTTCTGAGCGGCTCCATAGACCTCGCGCGCTCGCGCTTGCCAACCTGCGTGCTTCACTAGAATGGCTTGATCACTGCAACTCACTTACAGGAGCCATCCCATGAACATCGACCTCGGCGGGCGCACCGCCATCATCAGCGGCTCGACCGGCGGTATTGGTCTGGCCATCGCCCGTGGCCTGGCCCGCGCCAATGCCGACGTGGTCATTGCCGGCCGCAGCCAGAAGTCGCTGGACGCCGCCCTGGCCGAAGTGCGCAAGCAAGGTGGCCGTGGCCAGGTACACGGCGTGGTCGCCGACCTGGGTACCGCCGCCGGTGCCGAAACCCTGTTCGCTGCCCACCCACGGGCCGACATCCTGGTCAACAACCTGGGCATCTACGACGACGTCGACTTCTTCGAGGTGGACGACAGCGAGTGGGCGCGCTTCTACGAAACCAACGTGCTGAGCGGTGTGCGCCTGGCACGCCACTATGCCCCGGGCATGGTCGAGAACGGCTGGGGGCGGATCCTGTTCATTTCCTCGGAATCGGGTATCGCCATCCCTGCCGACATGATCAACTACGGCGTGACCAAGGCCGCCAACCTGGCCGTTTCCCATGGCCTGGCCAAGCGCCTGGCTGGCACCGGGGTTACCGTGAACGCGGTGTTGCCGGGCCCGACCCTGACCGATGGCGTGACCGCGATGGTGGCCGATGCAGCGCAGGCCTCCGGGCGCAGCATTCGTGAAGAGGCGGACAACTTCGTGCGCACCGCGCGGCCAAGTTCGATCATCCGGCGCGTCGCCGATGTCGATGAGGTTGCCCACCTGGTGGTGTACCTCGCCTCCCCTTATTCCTCCGCCACCACCGGCGCGGCCCTGCGGGTCGACGGCGGCGTAGTCGACAGCCTCGCTATCTGAATTCAACTGGAGGCATTCGAGGAAAACTTGGATCCCATTCTTTGACAAGGTATGCTGGGCGATAGCTATACGCCACTATCCAGGCAGGCTTGGTGCCTGCCTTCAAGGACGAAGCCTTTGCCCAGCCACCCAACCCGCCATACCATCGCCCGACAGTGGCAGCTGCTCAAGTTGCTGCCCGGCCGCCACCCGGGCATGAGCTCCACCCAGTTGCAGGCCGCCCTGACAACCGTGGGCCATTCCACCAGCAAACGCACCGTCGAACGCGACCTGGTCGAGCTCGCCGCGCTGTTCCCATTGCAGTGCAACAGTAAAGGCATGCCTTACGGTTGGTACTGGCAACCCGGCCTGAGCCTGGGCGAAGCGCAGCAGCTGCAACCCGACGTGCTTATGCCCCCGGACCAAGTTGAACTGCATGCCTGGGTTGATGACGCGTTGGCCCTGCGCCTGGGGCAATCACCCCTGTCCGCAGACATGCAACTGACGCCGCAAGCGAGCGGCGGCGCCACGCTGGTGGCCACTGTTGACGACAACCGGGCGCTGATGGGCTGGTTACTGTCGCAAGCGGGCTCCATCCGCATCCACGCCCCGCAGGCACTGCGCGTGGCCATGCTCGAACAGTTGCGCCAGAGCCTGGCGCTGCACGAGGGTAGTTGTTGACCGGCAGGCAAAAGTCATTGTCCCGCGGGCCGCTTTTTCCCCAGGCCTGCCCTGCGCAGAATTCGCTCCTGACAACGCATCTTTCAGGAGTACTCGATGACACGCTTCAAGCCCTTGCTACTGGCCGTCGCCCTGGCGACCACTGCCCAGGCCACGTTGGCCGCCGACTGGCAAACCTCGCCCTACGGCAAACAGGATGAAATCGGCGCCGCCAACCTGCTCACCCCGGAGGTGGTCAAGCAGGCTGTCGGCCTGGTCAAGACCGGCAAGACCTACCCCCTGGCCGTGCCCGTGAGCAAGGACTTGCCGGCATTCCGCCACCGCAGCTTCCACCTCTACAACATCCAGCCCGGCGAACAGGCGGGCCAGACCCTGGGCCGCAACAAGTTCAGCTTCAACGATGAACTGGTCAACGGCTGGACCGGCGTCGGCACCCAGCTCAACGGCATCGGCCATATCGGCATCGACAACGTCTACTACAACGGCAACAAGGCGGCCGACTTTGTCACCGTCGAAGGCGTGACCAGGCTGGGCGTGGAAAAAGTACCGCCAATGGTCACCCGTGGTGTGGTGCTGGACATGACGGCCTACTACGGCAAGGCCATCGTCCCGGGCGGCACTGCGTTTACCGTCGCTGACATCAAGGCCGTGCTCAAGAAACAAGGCATCACCCTGCGCAAGGGTGATGTGGTGCTGTTCAATACCGGTTGGCTGGAGCTGATCGGCAAGGACAACCAGCAATTCCTTGCCACCGAGCCGGGCATCGACCTGCCGGCGGCCGAATGGCTGGCGGACCAGGGCATCGTCGCCTTTGGTGGCGATACCTGGGCCTCCGAGGTGTACCCGAACCCGACCGGCGAAGAGTTCCCGGTCAACCAGTTCATGCTGGCCAAACGGGGTATCTACAACCTGGAACTGATCGACACGCGTGCGCTGGTGCAAGACAAGGCGTTCGAGTTCCTGTTCGTGCTGGGCCAGCCGCTGTACAAAGGCTCGACCCAGGTGAACATCAACCCGGTGGCCATTCACTGATCGCCGGACTGGCTGGTTTTCGAAGGTGGGGCCGCTTGCGGCCCCGGCAATCTCAGAGGAACGTGAACACTTGCGAAGCCGGCAACCGTGACTTGTTCAGCCCGGCGTTGAAGTCCGATTCACTGCGATAACCCAGGCTGAGTATCACCACGCTTGTGAAGCCACGCTCACGCAAGCCCAGCTCGGCATCGAGCGCCTTGCTGTCGAAGCCTTCGATCGGCGTTGCATCCAGACCGTGTGCCGCTGCCCCCAGCAACGCCGTGCCCAAGGCCAGGTAAGTCTGCTTTTCCATCCAGTGCTGCGCGTCCTTCTGGTCGAAGCGGTGCAGGTTGACGTAATGGCGGCGGCTCTGGTTTTGCCCGGCGCGGGCTTGCTCGTCACGGAAACGGCCATCGGCAGCCTCCTGATCAAGCACCGCATTCAGGTGCGCTTCGGTCATCTCGGTGCGGGTGCAGAACACGATCACGTGGGACGCATCGAGGAGCTTGGGCGTGTTGTAGGCAAAACCCTCGGTGGTGCTCTTTGCCAGCCGGGCCTTGCCTTCGGCCGTGTCGGCGACGATGAAGTGCCACGGCTGGGAGTTGACCGAGGACGGGCTGTGGCGCAGTTGTTCAAGCAGGGCATCGACAGTGGCCTGGGGAATGCGGCGCGAGGCATCGTAGGCTTTGGTGGTGTAGCGGCGCTTGGCCAGCGAGACGGTATCCATGCAACAACTCCGTGAATCAACAGTGGATTTGTCGCATATCTTATCTTTCCCGCAGAAAAGAAAAACCGGCACAATGCAGCAACACTTTCATCCATGGAGTGAAAATGCTGCGCATCGCCGACCTCGAACTGTTTGCCCGCAGCAGCGTGCTGGGCAGCTTCACTGCCGCCGCCCATGAAACCGGCCTGCTGCCGGGCCAGGTGGCCGCAGCAATCAAGCGCCTGGAGCGCGACCTGGATGTGCGCCTGTTCGCTCGCACCACCCGCAGCCTGCGCCTGACCGCCGAGGGCGAGCGCTACCTGCCAACCGCGCTGAACGTACTGGAAAGCCTGCGCCAGGGCCATGAAGACCTGCATGGCAACCCCAACACCCTGCGCGGCACCCTGCAGGTGTCGGCCCCATCCGACATGGGCCGCAACATGCTGCTGCCCTGGCTCAGCGCTTTTCGCCGCGAGCACCCGGCATTGCAACTGCGCTTCTTCCTGTCCGACCAGATTGCCGACCTCAACCGCGACCCGGTGGATGTGGCCATCCGCTATGGTCTGAACCAGGATGCCAACTACATCGCACTGCCATTGGCCGACTGGAACCGCAGAGTGCTGGTCGCCTCGCCCGACTACCTGGCCCGCCACGGCCGCCCGCTCAGCGCTGACGCCCTGCAGCAACACGCCTGCCTGCTGTACATGCAGCACAACCGGGTATACGACAAGTGGCAGTTGGGCAACCGTACCGTGCAGGTGCGCGGGCCGCTGGTCAGTGACGATGCCGACGTCATCCGGCGCCTGGCCATTCAAGGCGAAGGCATCGTCTACAAGTCGTGGCTGGATGTCAGCGCCAACATTGCGGCCGGCGAACTGGAAATCGTCTTGCCCGAACTGCTCGGCGAAGCTACCCCGGTCACCTTGGTGTGCCCGCATCGCAAGCAGCTCACACCGGCGGTTTCGCAATTGCACCTGTGGCTGCGCGAGCGCTTCGAGGCCCTGCGTGATCGGGCACTGACCAACGGCTGCACAATCGTTCCAGACTGAGCCGAGGGGTTGCGCTAAGGTAGCCATTTACTCGACGGCACACGTTCATGAGCAACTGGATCGACCTCAAGCAAGACGCCGATACCGGCATCGAGTCGGTCCGTGCGCATTTCGTCGGGCATGCCTACGACCCGCACTGGCACGACAGCTTCCTGGTCGGCGTGACCGAACAGGGCGTGCAGCAGTTCAATTGCCGTCGGGTGCGCCACCGCAGCACCCCGGGTCAGGTTTTTTTGCTCGAACCTGGCGACATCCACGATGGCCTGGCGCCTACCGAAGAAGGCTTTACCTATTCCACGCTGTACCTGGAGCCCGCGTGGCTGGACCAACAGCTGCGGGCGCTGTTCGAGCACGCACCGGGCGACAGCCTGCCAAGCTTCGCCGACACCCTGTGCCACGACGAAGACCTCGCCCGGGCCACCGCCCTCGCCTTCCGGTCCGTGCACGACCAGGACTTGCGCATCGTCCGGCAAACGGCCATGGACGACCTGCTGGCCTGCCTGACCCGCCACATGCACTGGCGCCGACGCATCAACCCCGACCCACGCCTGCCGCTGACCGCCCAACGCGCGCGTGATTACCTGCACGCCAACCTGGAGCGCGACATCGGCCTGGAAGACCTGGCCCAGGCCTGCGGCATCGACCGCTTTCGCCTCACCCGTGCATTCAAGGCCGCATTCGGCATTGCCCCGCATGCCTACCTGATCCAGCTGCGCCTGGCCCGGGCGCGTCGCCTGCTCGCCCTGGGCCAGACGCCTGCCGAAGTGGCCGTGGCCTTGGGCTTCGCCGACCAGAGCCACCTGGGGCGCTGGTTCCGCCGGGCGTACCGGCTGACCCCGGCCGACTACCGCAAGCGCTGCTCAAACCTTCCAGACTGATCGCCTGCCGGCAGCGAGCATGGTGCTTCGAATTTCCGGAGCCATGAAGCATGTCGCAGTCGTTGTTGCCCTTCATTCTGTTCGCCCTGGTGTCCAGCATCAGCCCTGGGCCGACCAACCTGTTGATCCTGGCCCATGGCGCGCGCGCGGGTTTGCGCGCGAGCCTGGCGCCCATCGTCGCGGCCTGTGGCGCGGCGGCAGCGATCGTGTTGATGGTCGGGCTGGGGCTGGGTGAACTGCTGCTGCGTCACCCCTTGGCCCAACAGGTGATGAGTTGGGCGGGAGTGTTGTGGCTAAGCTGGCTGGCGTGGAAGATGCTGCGCAGTGCCGCCGCACCGCTGCAGGCGGCCACGGCGCAAGGGTTCAGTGCTTTGAGCGCCGCAGCGTTGCAGGTGGTGAACCCCAAGGTATGGTTGATGGCCGTGGCGGTGGTCGGGGTGTTTGCCGCGCCGTCGCTGCCGGTGTGGCAATTAGCGCTGGTGTTTTTGCTGATCGCCCTGCCGTGCATGTCAGCTTGGGCGCTGTTGGGGGTGGGCAGCGCCCGGTGGTTACAGGCACCGCGGCGGTTGCAGTTGTTCAACCAGGTGTTGGCGGGGGTGCTGTTGATTTCTGCCTGGGCTGCCGTACTGGCTTGAATCTCAAGCGGTATCCCCTGAGGTCTACGGGGACCTGTAGGAGCGGCCTTGTGTCGCGATGGGCCGCAAAGCGGCCCCGGCAATTTCTGCGGCGAAGCTGAAATCCTGGGACCGCTTTGCGGTCCATCGCGACACAAGGCCGCTCCTACAGAAAAGCGCGCTGGCCTTGGGTCAGTGCGTCAGCGCCTCGCGGAAGCGCCGGGTGCTGGCGACGGCCAGCACCAGCCCGACCACCGCCACGCTACCACCCACCAGGCCGATATCGGCCACGTCCATCTGGCTGCTGACGATACTGCCCAGCAGCGCACCGCCACCAATCCCTATGTTGTAGATACCCGAGAACAGCGCCATGGCCACATCGGTGGCATCGGATGCCAGCTTCAACGTCTTGGACTGCAGCGACAGGCTGAAGCTGAGGATCGCCACACCCCAGAACATGCTCAGCACCGCAAACGCATAGAAGTTGCCCGACAGCGGCAACATCAGCAACAGGCACGCGGCGAGCAAGCCAATCGAGCCCACCAGAAAGCCATGGGGGAAACGGTCGCTGTAGCGGCTGAACAGCAACGAACCGAATACCCCGGCACCGCCGAACAGCAACAACAACAGCGTGGTGCGCTCACCGCCAATCTGCGCCACGTGCAGGGCAAACGGTTCGATGTAGCTGTAGGCGGTGAACTGCGCGGTAATCACCAGCGTCACCAACAGGTAGGTAATCACCAGCGCCGGGCGCTTGAACAGGATTGGCAGGCTGCGCAACGAGCCCGAGTTCTGGCTGGGCAGCAGCGGCAGCGACTTCATCAGGCACAGCATGGTGGCCAGCGCGACCCCGGCAATACTGAGGAAGGTCACGCGCCAGCCCAGCGCCTCACCCACCACGCGTCCCAGCGGAATGCCCAGAACCATGGCCAGGGTGGTACCGGTTGCCAGCAGGCCCAGCGCCTTGGCCTGCTGGCCAGGTGGCGCCACGCGCACTGCCAGCGAGGCGGTAATGGCCCAGAACACCGCATGCGACAGGGCAATGCCGATACGGCTGACCAGCAACATGGCAAAGCTCTGCGACAGCCACGACAGCAAGTGGCTGACGATGAACACCAGGAACACGAACAACAGCAGGCGCCGCCGTTCGATGTTGCGGGTCAGCAGCATCATCGGCAGCGAGGCCAGCGCCACCACCCAGGCATAGATGGTCAGCATCAGCCCGACCTGGGCGGTGCTCATGTCGAAGCTGCGGCCAATATCACTGAGCAGCGCCACCGGGACGAACTCGGTAGTGTTGAAGATGAAGGCCGCCAGGGCCAGGGCGATGACGCTCAGCCAGCTGCCGCTGCCCGCCGTGGGCGGCAGGTCGGTGGGTATGGGTCCGTTCATGGGTGGGAAACGTTTCTCCGCAGACAAGGCAACAGTTCGCACGCCAGCCACCCGCTTGCAGGGGTGCCGACGTACGCGCTGTTATTGATAGGAATGCACGGCATGGTACGCGTCAAGCCGGGGCCTCACAACCGCAAGGCAGGCAGAAGGAGTACCATGCGCGCTTTGTGTGAAACGCGCGTGCAACAAGGAGCCCGATCCGCTCATGGACAAGCAGCACCCCCAGCAGCAGTGGCAGCAGGCAGTCATTGCCTATGCCCAGGCCGTCAACGACTACGTCGCGCAGGGCCGTGCGCAAGGCTGGGACAATCTTGAAGAGCCGCAGGCGCCAGCCACCGGGCACCTGCTGGACGCCTGGCTGGCAGCCCTGCAGGCAGCCAATCACCCTGGCGCCGACGAACAACAGCGTCGAGCCTTCCGCGAGGCCTGGGCACCTGCGCACCACCCCCTGGTACCGTTGCTCGAAGACCACGGCCAAGGCATCAGCAATGTCCTGCTGCTGGAGGATGGCAGCCTGCTGGCACGCATCGGCATGCCTTACGACAAGGGCCAGGTGGTGCGTATCGGCCACCAAGAGGTAACGCCGGTCATCGGTATCGAACACTTTGGCCGCTGCCCGGCCCGTCGCTACTTCGCCCTGGCCAATGCCGAAGGCATACGTGTGACCTATGGCTGGGGGGGCCCGCAAGTGCAGCGCCTGGCCTGGCCAACCGGGCTGGAGGGGTTGCCGCCAGGTTACCCGTTCGAGCCGTTCGACCTGCCGCCCACACCGACCGCGCTGATCCCCTTCCCGGATGGCCAGCGCGTGCTGCTGGTGAGTGCCGAAGGTATCTTCGTGCTGTCCACCCAGGGTGCGACTCGCCTGCTGCCGCAGCAGGCACGCGTGCTCGATGAGCTGGCCGAAGGCACCGACCCGGACGACATCAGCCTGGGGCTGAGCATGGAGCATGGCGCGGTGTCGGCGGACGGCCGGCTGATCGTGGTGGGTGAGCAAGGCAGCCGCCACCTGGTACTGGACGCGCAACTCAGGCCGCTGGCGGAGATCGGCCCTGGCAGCGAGTACCCGCACTTTGCGTTGTTCAACCGCGCGGGTGACCACCTTGCCCTCAATGCCTGTCATTTCTACAGCGGCGCCACGCTGGGGGTAAACGTCGCCGATTTGCCGGGGCTGGAGACCGACTACTACAGCCAGGACCCACGTACCCCACTGCTTCAGGAGGGCGCGCGGGTATACGCCGGGGTGGCGCGCGAGGGCGAGTACATTGTGGGTGATGCCTATGGCTACCTGCGGGCGTTTGGCGAGGACGGTACGGAGCACTGGCAGCATTACCTGGGCTCGACCATCAGTGCGATGGATATCAGCGCCGACGGGCAAACGCTGGTGGCGGCTAGCCACGCGGGGGTGGTGTCGGTGATTGCGCTGGATAGCGGGCGGCCTGAATGGCAGATCGGCACCGGGGCACACGGCGAGGTGCGGCGGTGGTTGTTCTGGCGGGGGTGGGACAAGGCGATGGTCTGGTAACAGAACCAGGATTTTTTGCAGCCTGTACTGGCCCCTTCGCGGGTGAACCCGCTCCCACAAGGACCGCACATAGCCTGAATGCCGTGGTGCAGCTGGGGGAGCGGGTTTAACCGCGAAGGGGCCAGTACAGGCAGCCGATCAATCAGCCCTGCAAGGTGGCCATGTCGATCACGAACCGGTACTTCACATCACCGGCGATCATGCGCTCATACGCATGGTTGATGTTGCGGATATCCAGCATCTCGATATCGCAACGGATGTCGTGCTCGGCGCAGAAGTCCAGCACTTCCTGGGTCTCGGCGATGCCACCGATCAACGACCCCGCCACCACCCGGCGCTTGAGCACCAGGTTGGCCGCATGCACTGGCGGGTCGATCGGTTCGATCAGGCCGACCAGGATGTGCACACCATCGAACTTGAGCGTTTCCAGGTACGGGTTGAGGTCGTGCTGCACCGGAATGGTGTCGAGCAGGAAATCGAAACGACCAGCCGCGGCGCGCATCTGCTCGGCATCGGTGGACACGATCACATGGTCGGCACCCTGGCGGCGGGCTTCTTCGGCCTTGGCCTGGGAACGGGTGAACAGGGTCACTTCCGCGCCCAGGGCCTTGGCCAGCTTGATGCCCATGTGGCCCAGGCCGCCCATGCCGAGGATGCCGACCTTGTGGCCCGGGCCCACGCCGTGGTGCTTGAGCGGCGAATAGGTGGTAATGCCGGCGCACAGGATAGGTGCGGCGCTGGGCAGGTCCATGCCGGCCGGGATGCGCAGCACAAAGTGCTCGCTGACCACGATGCTGCTGGAGTAACCGCCCATGGTGTTGCTGCCGTCGACCCGATCCGGGGTGGCGTAGGTCATGGTGGGGCCTTCCAGGCAATATTGCTCCAGGTCCTTGGCGCAGGCTTCACAATGGCGGCAAGAGTCGACCATGCAGCCGACGCCGACCAGGTCACCGACCTTGTGCGCGGTGGCCTTGGCGCCCACCGCCGTGACCCGGCCGATGATCTCGTGCCCAGGCATCAGCGGGTACACGGCAATACCCCATTCGTTGCGTGCCTGGTGGATGTCGGAGTGACATACGCCGCAGTACAGGATCTCGATGGCGACGTCGTCCGGGCGCAGGCTGCGGCGCTCGAAAGTCATGGGCGCCAAAGGGCTGGCAGAAGTTTGGGCGGCGTAACCGATGGCGGTATACATACAGGGCCTCGCAGTAAAGTGAAACGATTCAGTCAGCACATTCTGCGCGCCCAACTGCCTCGCGCCCACGGCTGATTCTCCGGCATCCATGCCTGATTATCCGAAGATGCCATCTGCCAGATGGCGCCCCGCCCTCAATCTGCGATGATCAAGCTGTCTGATTCTCTGCCCTTGGTCCACCATGCAACTGACCCGCCACGTCGACGCCAATGCCCCGCTTTGTACGCTGATACGCAGCCTCGCCACGCGCCCAGGCTTTGTGCCCACGCACCTGCCCCAGGTGCAGGTGCTGAGCTGGGACCACTACGTGGCCAGCAGCCCGCAGATCTACGAACCCAGCCTGATGATCCTGGCGCAAGGCAGCAAGCTGGCGCGCCTGGGGCCGCGCACCCTGGAGTACGGCGCCGGGCATTACCTGGTGCAGGCGTTGTCGGTGCCCTTCATGTGCGAAACCTTCGCCACCCCTGACGCGCCATTGCTGGGCGTGGCGGTGGACATCGACCGTGGCGTGCTGGGTGAACTGGTGCAGAGCATGGGCCTGGTGCCAGACGCTGCAGTACAGGCGCAAACACCGCAATCGATGACCTCCGCAGCACTGGATGCGCCAATGCGCGAGAGTGTGGAACGGCTGCTGCACTGCCTGCAGGACCCGCTTGACGCCAAGGTACTGGGCCCGGCGCGCGTACGCGAGGTGCTGTATACCGCGCTGCGCGGCCCGCAGGCCGGTGTGTTGCGAGCACTGGTGGAGCAACAGGGGCACTTCGCCCGCATCGGCGCCGCCCTCGCCCACCTGCGCGAGCACTACGCCGAGCCGCTGAGCGTGGAGGCACTGGCCGCGCGGGCCAACATGAGCGTTTCGACCTTTCATGAACACTTCAAGCGCTGCACCGACATGGCACCGATGCAGTATCTCAAGCGTTTGCGGCTACTCAAGGCGCAGCAGATGCTGATCGGCGAAGGCCTGGGTGTGGCGCAGGCCGCGCACCGGGTGGGCTATCAGAGCACCTCGCAGTTCAGCCGCGAGTACAAGCGCCAGTTCGAGCGCAGCCCGGGGGATGAACAGCCCTATCAGAGCTTGCCTGTGTAGCGAAGCCATGCTCCCACAATGGTCGCATGCGCTTCATGTTTGCCGTTCGACCATGGCGATAATGGCGGCCTTGAGCTCAGCCTTGGCCTGCCCGGCCTCCAACTCCCCTGCTGCAGCCGCCTGGGACAGCGCATCCGCTGCCCCCACCAGCAGGCGCATGCCGGCAACCCCTACATTGCCGCTGGGCGAAAACCCGGCCAAGGCTTCACGGCACTTGTCCAGGAACGGCTGTTCGTACGCCCGTTTCAGCGCCTCCATTTCCGGCGACCCGGCCAGCGCCGCCGACACCCCGGGTATCTCCCGGCCCTGGCTCATCACGCAGTCCACGTAGGCCTCGGCAATCACCCGGGCGCGGCTGGCCAGGCTGGCTTCACAGCTGGCCAAGGCTTGCACCAGCATCTGCGACTGACGCGCATCGTATTCCTGGTACAGCGCCAGCAGCAGCCCGTTGCGGGTCTCGAAATGGTCGTACACCACCGGCTTGGTTACCCCCGCCTGTTCGGCCAGGCGGCCCAGGCTCAAGGCATCAGTGCCCTCCTCCCGCACCAATTGCCAGGCCATATCCAGCAACTGCCTGCGTCGGTCATCGCGGCTCAGGCGCTTGCGTGAACGTGCTTGATCATCGCTTGACATCGATTACCTACCAAAAGTAACTTACTAAACGTAACTTACCTGGAGTATATAACGCGCCAGGCAACCCTGCACCCTTTGACTGGAGAGCCACCATGCACGCCCTGATCGTCGTCGGTCACCATGACCCGCAATCCCTCACCCACGCGCTGGCCCGGCAGGTTGCCGACGGCCTGGCCAGCGTCGGCCACAGCAGCGAAATCGCCGACCTGGCCAGCGAAGGCTTCGACCCCCGCTTCAGCCTGGCAGACCATGCCGTGCACCGCGGGCTGGCAACACCGCCGGCCGATGTACTCAACGAGCAGGCACGCATCGAGCGCGCCGATGCCCTGGTGCTGGTGTATCCGATCTACTGGTGGTCACTGCCAGCCCTGCTCAAGGGCTGGGTGGAGCGGGTATTCAGCAATGGCTGGGCGTTCGACTATGACGAAGGCACCACGGTGAAGAAATTGCGTGGCATGAAGGTTCACCTGGTCGGCATTGCAGGTGCCGATACAGGTACCTTCGAGCGGCATGGCTATGGCGAGGCGATGCGCGTGCAGATCGAGCACGGCATCTTCGACTATTGCGGCGCCGAGGTACTCAGTTCCACTTTGCTGGATGACAGCGAAGGGCCTGACCAGCTTCCCCACTTGCACCACGCACACGCTTTGGGCAAAAAACTGTTTGCAGATTGCCAGGCCGCAGCCTGAACCGGCGCAGTGCCGCTACTCAAGTAGCGGCAGCCTCGGTTCTGCACGCACCCCATTGCAGGGAATCAGACGACCCGGCTACCATTGAGAACGATTCACACTCACAACCGGAAGCCAGGCGTTGGACAGCACATCCACCCGTAAACTGGGATTCTTCTTCAGCGACCACCATCGCTGGTTGCTCCAGCACATCCAGAAACGCCTGCGCAACCATGCCGACGCCGAGGACACTGCCGCCGAAACGTTCTGCCAGATGCTCGGCGCACGTGTCGACCCAGACAGCATCCAGCAGCCTCGCGCCTACCTCACCGTCATCGCCCGTCGGCTGATCTTCGACCGCCATCGCCGTCGCCAGCTCGAGCAGGCCTACCTGGAGCACCTGGCGCGGCTGCCGGAGGCCGTAGCACCATCGGCCGAGGAGCAACTGCTGCTGATCGAAGCCCTGGTGAGCATCGATCAGGCATTGGACGGCTTGCCGGCAGTCGTCAAAGCCACCTTCCTCTACAGCCAGCTCGACGGCATGCACTACGCCGACATCGCGGCAAAGCTGCAGATCAGCGAACGCTCTGTCAGCCGCTACATGAAACAGGCGCTGCGCCAATGTTACCTGTGCGAGGTGCAGGCATGAGCAGGCCTGCCCTGGACCGGGTCAGCGAGCAGGCCATCGACTGGATGGTCGAGCTCAGGGCCGCTACGCCTGACCCGGCGCTGCTGCAACGAGTCAGGCTGTGGCTGCAGCAAGACCCCGCTCACCAACAGGCCTGGAACCGCCTGGAGCAACGCCTTGGCCATCCGTTCGCCGCGTTGCTCGCCTTGGATCAACGTGCCCCTGGCCAGGCAGCGGAGGCACGCCGATTGCTGATGCAGCCTACTCGCTCACGGCGTGACGTAATTGGCGCCATGGCCAGTCTGGGGCTGTTCGGCGCGGCGCTCTGGGGTGGATGGCGCAGCGACACTACCCAAGGCTGGCTGGCCGATTTGCACACGGGCCGTGGCGAGCGGCGCAGCTTCACCTTGGCAGACGGCAGCCGCCTGAGCCTGAACAGCGCCAGTGCGGTCGACGTGCAGTTCGATGCCGGGCAGCGGCTGCTGGTGCTGCGTCACGGCGAGTTGCTGATCGAGGTTGCGCGCGATCCGCTGCGGCCCTTGCGCGTGCGCACCGCGCAGGGCCAAGTGCAGGCGTTGGGGACGCGGTTTCTGGTCAGCCAGGAGCAGGACGCCACACGTGTCGTGGTACTGCAGCACAGTGTCCGCGCCAGTCTCGCCGATGGGCAGTGGGCGGAGCTGCAGCAAGGGCAGGCTGCCCTGCTACGCAACAACACCATCGAGCGGCTGACAGGCGAGCAACAGCAACGTGCTGCATGGCTGGAGGGCCGCCTGGAAGTCCTCGACGCGCCGCTGCATGGGGTGATCGACGCGCTGCGCCCGTACCAGCGCGGCTACATCCGGCTCGCCCCCGCGGCACGCGACCTGCGGGTGCAGGGCGTATTTCCTCTGGACCAGCCACAGCAGGCGTTCAAGGCGTTGGCCGAGGCCCTGCCAATCAGCGTGGAGCGCTATGGCCCGTGGCTGATGTTGATCGACCTGAAAACGGTTTGATAAAAATATTTATCAAAATCATTCGCAATCGTGGCAAGTTTTCTTTGCTCGTCCCACATACCTCCTGACAGCCACTTCATTCGGGAGTAATCCGTGTACAACCCCTTGCCCCGCGCCCTGCCCCTGGTCGCTGCCCTGGCCAGCTTCAACGTGCTTGCCCAGGCGCAAACCCAAGTGTTCGACCTGCCACCCGCCAGCCTGGCGCACACGCTCAACCGTATCGCCAGCCAGAGCGGCCACATCATTGCGCTGGAGCCAGCATTGGTGCGCGGCAAGCAGGCACCTGCCGTGGTCGGCCAGATGAGTGCCGAGCAGGCCATGCAAGCTGCGCTGGCCGGTAGCGGCTTGCAGTTGCGGGTTTCCGCCGAGGGCCATTTCAGTGTGGCGCCCGGCAACCTGGGCAGCGACGTCATGGAGCTGGGCAGCACCAGCATCACCGACAACTATGTGGACGCAACCAGCGAAGGCACCGGGTCGTATGCCGCCCGCGCGGTGACCCTGGGCAAAGGCACGCATACCCTGAAGGAGATTCCCCAGTCGGTCACCGTCATCACCCGCAAACAACTGGATGACCAGGGCATCACCGACTTGCAGGACGCGCTTAACCACACCACGGGCATTGTCGGCGCGCAGGGCATTGGCCCTGGCGTGGTCGTGACCTCGCGAGGTTTTCAGATTGATGACTGGCAGTACGACGGCGTGCCGATTCCGCGAAACAACTATTCGCTGGGCAACTGGGCCACCCAGGACCTGGTGTTCTTCGACCGGGTGGAAGTGCTGCGCGGTGCTTCGGGCCTGTTGCAAGGCACCGGCAGCCCAGGTGGCGCAATCAACCTGGTGCGCAAGCGGGGCCAAACGGCGCCGACCGTTACGCTGACAGGCAAAGCTGGCTCCTGGGACCACTATGGCCTGCAGCTGGATGCCGGCGGCCCGCTGACGACCGACGGCCGTGTGCGCGGGCGGCTTGTCGCTGACGAAGACCAAAGCGACAGCTTCATCGACTATGTCTGGAGCAAAAGCCATTCGTTGTATGGCGCCCTGGACATCGACCTGAACGACGCGACCACGGTGGGCGGCGGTATCAGCTACAACCGCCAGCAGTCCCGGCCGATGCTGCGCGGCCTCCCACGCTACGCCAGTGGCAAACCGGTCGACCTGCCGCGTTCGACTTACACCGGCGCCCGCTGGAGCCGCGCAGAAACCGACGTCACCACGTACTACCTGGACCTTGAACACCGCTTCAACGATGACTGGACCTTCAAGGCCGCAGCCGTGCGCATGGATGAAACCAACACATCCACCCACCAGCGCGTGCAGAGCACCCGCCAGGGCGTTGCGCCTGACGGCAGCGGCATCACCTACGCCGACTGGCTCACCGATTTTCACTCGACCAAGCTGGGCCTGGACATGAACGTGGTGGGCCACTTCGACACCGGTCCCCTGGCCCACGAAATCACCGTGGGAGGCAACTATTCCAAACTGACGTCGGATGACGCCTATTGGCGCAACTTCGACGCCGGCGGCAATATCTTCGACATCGACCATGACCGCCCGGAGCCCAGCCGCGACAGCGTATTCGACGGCGACGCTGCACGCTCCAACAGGGCCAGCTACGACATCCGTCAGAAGGGCCTGTATGGCGCCTGGCGCATCAAGCCTACCCAGGATCTGACATTGATCCTCGGCACGCGTGTCAGCTGGTTCGACTACAGCTGGGACTCGATCGACTTCGACAGCCTGACCGACCCCGGTACCCGCTACCCCACCAGCCGCATGACCGAAACGGGCCAAGTCACCCCTTATGCCGGCTTTATCTACGACTTGACCCGCGAATGGGCCTGGTACGCCAGCTACACCGACGTGTTCGTACCGCAAACCGAACGCGCCGTGGGCAATGCGCCACTCAAACCGGTGATCGGCAGCAACTACGAAACGGGCTTGAAGGGCGAACTGCTTGACGGCCGGGTCAATGCCTCGATCGCATTGTTCCGCTACGACCAGGAAAACCGCGCAGTCACCGACGTGGCCTCGGGCTTCGCTTGCGATGACTGGTACTGCTCCACCGCAGCGGGCAAGGTGCGCAGCCAAGGCGTTGAAGCGGAAATCAGCGGCGAAGTGCTGAGTGGCCTGCAACTGTTCGCCGGCTACACCTACAACACCACCAAGTTCCTCGATGACCCTGACGACAAAGGCCGCACCTTCAGCCAGTGGACACCCAAGCACATGCTGCGTGCATGGGCCGATTACACCCTGCCACTGGACGGCCAGCGCTGGAGCACCGGCCTGGGCTTTACCACCCAGAGCCACACCCTCGGCTACGAACGTACCTACACCGTGCCTGGCTATACCGTGTGGAGCGCGCGCCTGGCCTACCAGCTAACCCCCGAAGTGAACCTTGCCGTCAACGCCAACAACCTGTTCGACAAGAAGTACTGGGTTGCAGGCTTCAACCAGCTCAATGGCAGCAACAACTATGGCGAGCCACGTAACTTCATGCTGACGGTCAAGTACACCCCGCAACTCTGACCCCGGGTCAGTCTGCCAGCGGCCACTGCGCCAAGGGCCAGTAAGCGCCCTTGCGCGACTCGTAGAGCGTGAAATGGCGAGCCGCGAGGTAGAACTCCGGCGCGCTGCTGGCCTCAGGTGGTTGCCCGCGGTAATCCCTGGACAGGGTCAAGTGGGGCCGATACTCACGGTTGGCCGCCTCCACCCCCAACGGCAGCAGTACCTGCTGCAAGCCGTACACCAGTTGCAACAGCGCAGGCGGTGTCTGCTGTGGCTCCAGCACCAGCGCGCCGGCCCGCTGCCACACCTGCAAGCGGTCAAGCAACAGCCGCGGTGCCATGGCCGGCAGCGCCAGTTGATCGACTGCCGCACAGATCGCAGGCACCTGGGCGCTATCTACATCGCCAAGGAACAACAGCGTGACGTGGAAGTTGGCCGCCGGCACCGGTTTGCCGCTGCGCAGGCTCAGCCCCCGCCGCCACTGGGCCAAGGCACGACGCTGGGCATCGCTGACCGGCAGGGCGAAAAACAGTCGTTTGAACGGGCTACCGCTGGGGCGTATATCCTGAACCATACCAACTCCATGACGTGAAACGTTTGCGCAAGACTGTAGGGCATTACACCAATGTCGCCCCGGCGTTTCGTAACAATAAGTACAAACTACCCCCATGATTGTTTATGCTGGCGGGCTTATGCCATGGCGCATGGCCATTTTTCGACAAGTAAACGTCCATGAAAATTGCACTCGTACTTATCTTCGCCCTCTCGATTGCCTACGTGCACCTGCGCGGTCGGGTTCGCCACAAGTTGACCCGCCAGCTGGGCGACCACTCCAGCTTCCTGGCCCCGGTCAACAGTTTCCTGTACCTGTTTTCCAAGCTCCCGGCCAAGCCTTACTTGCCGGTCGAAGCCTTCCCCGAACTGAAGCCGCTGCAGGACCACTGGCAGGAAATCCGCGAGGAAGGCCGCCAGTTGCTGCACGTGGGCGAAATCAAGAAGTCCGACAATTACGATGACGTCGGTTTCAACTCGTTCTTCAAGACCGGCTGGAAGCGCTTCTACCTGAAGTGGTATGGCGAAAGCCACCCATCGGCGATGGCCCTGTGCCCCCGCACCACCGAGCTGCTGCAAGGCATCGGCACGGTCAAGGCCGCCATGTTCGCCACCCTGCCGCCAGGCGCCAAGCTGGTGCGCCACCGTGACCCGTATGCCGGTTCGTACCGCTATCACTTGGGCCTGGACACGCCCAACGACGACGGTTGCTACATCGACGTGGACGGCGAGAAGTATTCCTGGCGCGATGGCGAGGGTGTGGTCTTCGACGAGACCTACATCCACTATGCGGCGAACACCACCGAGCACAACCGCATCATCCTGTTCTGTGACGTCGAGCGCCCGCTCAAGTACCGCTGGGCAACTGCGTTCAACCGCTGGTTCAGCCGCAACGTCATGGCCGCCGCCGCCGCGCCTAACGGTGACGGCGACAAGACCGGCGGTATCAACCGCTTGTTCACCCGCATCTACAAGATCCGTGAACGCGGCAAGGCGCTGAAGAAGCGCAACCGCATGCGCTACTACCTGGAAAAGTGGGCAGTGGTTGCGGCGCTGGTGCTGGTGTTCATCTACATCTGAATGCCCAGCGTGCTCCTGCAAGGTGCTGCGGCAGCCTGAGTGATGGTGCAAGACAGTTGCCCTCACAAGTACTGCTGCACACCCACCAAAGTACAAGCCTCGCTCTTGTCACTCTTCGACTAGCCTGAAAGCTCCACTCGCAACCACCACAAGGTGAAGACGATGAGCATGATGGACTGGGACGCCTACCGTAAGCAGTTGATGGCCGGCATCGGCGATCTCAAGCAACTCTCCCCCGACACCGTGGCCGGTTACATGACCGCCAGCGGTGCGGGAGCCAAGACCAACCACCTCGACGCCAAGACGCGTGAGTTGATCTCACTGGCCGTGGCCGTGACCACCCGTTGCGACGGCTGCATCGCCGTGCATTCCCAGCAGGCGGTCAAGCACGGTGCCAGCCGCGAGGAAATTGCCGAAGCCCTCGGCGTGGCCGTGGCGATGAACGCCGGTGCTGCGCTGGTGTACTCGGCGCGGGCCATGGATGCAGTGGGCAAGGCCAACGGCTAGGCACAAACGGCGTCGTCGCCCTTGCGCGACGGCGCCGCGCCCCACAGACTTGGCGGCCCAGCCCTTGCAGGAACCCGCATGATCCACATTCGCCCCATGACAGCCGAAGACTTCGAGCGCTTCTGGCCCACCTTCCAGGCCATCGTCCAGGCCTGTGAAACCTACGCATTCGACCCAGCCCTGAGCTTCGATCAGGCACGCCAGCTGTGGCTGGAGCTGCCATTGCACACGCTGCTGGCGGAAGAGGATGGCGAGCTGCTGGGCTCTTACTATCTGAAGGCCAATGCCGCCGGGCCTGGCGCGCACGTGGGCAATTGCGGCTATATGGTGTGCGAGCAGGCGCGTGGCCGAGGCGTGGCGCGCCTGATGTGCGAGCACTCGCAGAAGCTGGCACGCCAGGAGGGCTTTCTGGCCTTGCAGTTCAACTCGGTAGTGGCCAGCAATGAAGTCGCGGTGGCACTGTGGCACAAGCTGGGCTTCGAAACGGTCGGGCGCTTGCCCAAGGCTTATCGCCATGCCCGCCTGGGGCTGGTGGACTGCCTGGTGATGTACAAGTGGCTGGCGGATGAGCCGGTGGTGGAGAAACCACCGCTGCTGATCGGGCGCAAGAACATCGAGGCAAGGGTGTCGCGGCGTCGCGGCCGCTGACCTTCTCTCGCAGGTTCGGCCCCTTCGCGGGCTTGCCCGCTCCCACAAGTACTGCGCAGCACCTAAAGGCTGTGCGGTCCCTGTGGGAGCGGGTTCACCCGCGAAGAGGCCGGGCCTGCTAAACGCTCAGTTTCAGAACGCCAAGCCCACCTTCACACCAAACTCGTCACGCTTGAGCTTGGTGTTATCTGCTGCTGGCGACTCTTCATCCAGCTTGTATTCGGTGCGGGTGTAGTAAACCCCCGCCTGCACCGGCATACCGCCCTGCTGGTTCATCAGCAACGTCACTTCGGCATACGGGTTGGTGCGGTCCTTCAGGTCGACCGTGTCGCTACCAAAGTCGTCAACCTTCAGCCGCGCGCGGCCGTCCAGGGTGTGGCGTGCGCCCACCTCCACCCGCAGGGTCGAGGCGTCGAACTGGTGGTTGTAGCCCAATGCCGCCTTGGCAAAGGGCGATTTCACCGTGAGCTTGGTATCGAGGTCGTTGATTTCCGGCTCGAAGCGCGACCAGCTGTAGCCGCCGCCCACGGTCACGTCGACAAAGTTGCGAGCGTCCAGCGCCGCACGCCAGCCAAGGTCAAGGTCGGCCTGGGCCTCCTTCAGCTTGTTGTCGTTCTTCTTGCCGAATTTGGCTTCGGCGCCGAGCTGGTAGATGAACCCGGATTCGGCTGTCAGCTTGTTGCCGAAGGTAGCGAACACACCGCCCTGGCCCATGTGTTCCTTGTCGCTTTCACTGCCACCTTCGAACTTGAACTTGTCGTAGGCGCCCTGCAGACCCAGTGTAAACAGCGGGTCGGTGCTGGGTGCAGCGGTGGCGGCCAGCGGTGCGGCGATCAGGGCGAGCAGGCAGGTGTGGCGCAACAGATGACGAGCAGGCATGCGTAAAGTCTCCATGACTTGATAACGAAAGGCGAACGTGCGGTTCGAGACAAACCCCGCCAAAAAAGTTCGAAATAAAATCAGTAAAAGCACGCAACCTTGTGTTTTATCGCGGTATTCATGGGGCGCCAACATTTGACGCCACAGCGTTTCAGTGGTCAGATGCGCGCCAGTTTCAGGTGCCCTTCGCCGCCGCGCGCAGGGTGAAACGGGAAGCCGGTGCGTCGTGTAACCCACGACAAGTCCGGCGCTGCCCCCGCAACGGTAAGCGAGCGAACCCTTCGAGATACCACTGTGCACGTGCATGGGAAGGTGAAGGTTTCATGCCCCTCGCAAGCCCGGAGACCGGCCTGGAGCGTCACTTGGCAACCCGCGGTGGGCGGGCGCAGGCCGGAATCCGTGCGCGCGCCTGCCTGCATGGTTCGCCTTTGCGTGTTTTCCACCGGGATCCATTCATTCCTGCAGCAGTGGAACGACATGTCCCGTATGTTCAAGCTTCACCCCCTGGCGGCCTGCCTGGCCGTCGCCCTGCCGGCCCTGGCCGATGACCGTGACCCGCAGCCCCTGGCCTTGCCCTCCACGGCCATCACCGACACCCTCGACAGCCGCGCCATCGACCTGGCCACGCCAACCCAGGCAGGCTCGCGCCTTGGCCTCAGCGCCCTGGAAACACCGGCCAGCACCAGCAGCATCAGCGCCGAGCAGATTCAGCAGCGCAACAACCTCACCGTGCAGGATGCGGTAACGCGGTCACCGGGCATCACCTTCGTCGGCTCCCCGGGCGACGGCGGCACCGGCCTGTCCGCCCGCGGCTTTGCCGGCCACAGCTCGGTGATGACCCTGTTCGACGGCGCCCGCCTGTACACCGGTGCCGGCACCCAGACGTTCCCGGTCGACCCGTGGATGGTCGAACGCATCGATGTGATTCGCGGCCCGGCTTCGGTACTGCATGGCGAAGGCGCCACCGGCGCGGTGATCAACGTGATCCCGAAAAAACCGTTTGCCGGCGAGGTACGCAACCACCTGCGCCTGGGCTACGGGTCGTGGGACCGCCAGCAGCTGGGCCTGGACAGCGGCGGCAGCCTCAGCGAGCGCCTGAGCTATCGCCTCACCCTCAACCAGCAGGCCGGCAACGGCTGGGTCGACCGGACCACTTCGCGCAGCCTGGCCCTGAGTGCCGCGCTGCGTTTCGATGCCAGTGACGACCTCAGCTTCACCCTTGCCCACGACCGTGGCGATGCAGAGCCGGCCAACTACTACGGCACCCCGCTGATCGACGGCCACTACCGCGGCAGCCTGCGCAAGAAAAACTACAACGTGCAGAACGACGTGCAGCACTACGTCGATGAGTGGACCCGGCTGACCACCGACTGGACGTTGAACGACCACGTCAGCGCCAGCAACCAGCTGTACTACATCAAGAGCCGCCGCCACTGGCGCAACGCCGAAGACTACAGCTGGGACGCCGAGCGCCAGCAATTGCAGCGCGGCAGCTACCTGGAAATCAAGCACAACCAGGAACAGTTCGGCGACCGCCAGACCTTCACCTTTGACCACAGCGTGTTCGGCCTGGCCAGCAAGACCGTGGTCGGCGCGGAATACAACAAGGTCCGCTTCAACGTCGACAGCAACGCGCCCTACAACGATGTAGGCGGTGACTACATCGACCCGTGGCAACCACAACCGGGCTGGTTCCACAGCGCCTCGCCGCTGCGCCCGCAGACCTTGTCCAGCACCCACACCTTTGCCCTGTTCGCCGAAAACCGCCTGCAGCTGAGCGACCGACTGTCGCTGGTCACCGGCGTGCGCCGCGACCAGAACCACATCGACCGCACCAACCTGACCAACGACAGCCGCAGCGACCGCAGCCTGCAAGGTGGCAACTGGCGCGCCGGGTTGGTGTTCGCGGTCACCGACGACCTGTCACTGTATGGCCAGTACTCCACCAGCCAGGAGGGGGTCAACAACCTCATCAGCCTCAGCCCCACCCAGATGCACTATGACCTGACCGAGGCGAAGCAGACCGAGGTAGGCCTCAAGCAGCGCTTCTGGGACGGCCGCGGCGAATGGACGCTTGCCGCCTACCACATCGTCAAGAAGAAACTGCTGGTGGACGACCCGATCACCCATGAGAAGCAACAAGCTGGGCAGCAGACGTCCGATGGCCTTGAGGCCACCCTGGAACTGGCCCTGGCGCATCAGTGGCAGGTGTCGGCCAACGCGTCGCTGGTGCGCGCGAGGTATGACGATTTCGACGAGATGGTCGGCGGCGTAGCGCAGGACCGTGCCGGCAACCGGCCGGCCAACGTGCCACGGCGTACCGCCAACCTGTGGTTGAGCAAAGGCCTCGGCCAGCAGGTAGAGGCCGGCATTGGTGCGCGCTACGTAGATGAGCGTTATGCCGATACCGCCAATACCCAGAGCGCCCCCGGGTACACCGTGGTCGATGCCAACATCGCCTGGCAGGTGCTGCCGGATGTGAAGTTGGGCTTGCAGTTGAACAACCTGTTTGATCGTGAATATGTGCAGTCGGCGTTCAGTGGGCAGCAGTGGTTGATGGGGATGCCGCGGTCGTACTTTGCGACGGTGGATTACAGCTTCTGATCTGAGCCTGCCTGTGCCGGCCTCTTCGCGGGCTCGCCCGCTCCCACAGATACAACACAGTTTTCGATGACTGCGATATCTCTGTGGGAGCGGGCGAGCCCGCGAAGGGGCCGGCACAGGTAACACAAAAAACCCCTACCCACCTCTAACCAATTAGTTATAAGATAACATTTCACATGACATTAATTCCTATCAGCGACCCTCCATGACAAGCGCCAGCGCCACGCCCTCCTTGATCACCCATCGCCTGCAGAGCATCGATGCCCTGCGCGGCCTGGTGATTCTGTTCATGCTTCTGGACCACGTCCGCGAAACGTTCTTCCTGCACCGCCAGGTCAGCGACCCGATGACCATCGACGCCACAGAGCCTTCGCTGTTCTTCAGCCGCACCCTGGCCCACCTGTGTGCGCCAGTGTTCGTCCTGCTGACCGGCCTGTCGGCCTGGCTGTATGGCGAAAAACACCAGGGCCGTGGCGATGTCTCGGCGTTCCTGTTCAAGCGCGGGCTGTTCCTGGTGGTGCTGGAATTCACCCTGGTCAACTTCGCCTGGACCTTCCAGCTGCCCCCCAGCGTGATTTACCTGCAAGTCATCTGGGCCATCGGCGTCAGCATGATCGCCCTGTCGCTGCTGGTATGGCTGCCACGTGCCGCCCTGCTCGCCCTGGGCGCAGTCATCATTGCCGGCCACAACCTGCTCGACGGCCTGCACTTTGGCGTGGAGTCCCCCCTGCACGTGCCATGGGCCATCCTGCACGACCGTGGCTGGCTTGAATTTTCGGAAAACCTGCGCCTGCGCACGTCTTACCCGGTGCTGCCATGGATCGGCGTCATCGCCCTGGGCTATGGCCTGGGCCCCTGGTTCGCCCGAGGCAGCACAGCCGGCCAACGCCAGCAGCGCCTGCTGCTGGCTGGGCTGATCGCATTGCTGGGCTTTGTCGTGTTGCGCCTGTTCAACGGCTATGGCGAGGCGCCGTGGAGCGGTTACCCTACTCTCACCCAAACCGTGATGAGCTTCTTCAACATCACCAAATACCCACCGTCACTGCTGTTCCTGGCCCTGACCCTGGGCTGCGGCCTGCTGTTGCTGCGCGCCTTCGAGCGCGCCGGCCAGGCCCGGTGGATCAGCGCGCTGGCAGTGTTTGGCGCAGCCCCGATGTTCTTCTACCTGTTGCACCTGTACGTGCTGAAGCTGCTGTACCTGGCCTGCGTGGCGCTGTTCGGCCTCAACCATGGCGACTATTTCGGTTTCGACGGCATCAGGGCGGTGTGGCTGGGTGCAGCGGCGCTGGCGGTTTCGCTGTACCTGCCGGTGCGCGGGTTCGCCCGCCTGAAAGCGCGCCGCCGCGACATCACCTGGCTGAAGTACTTCTGAAAAGCATTTTCACCCGGCGGCGCGATGGTCTACCATGCGGGCCGCCGGTTTCCACCACGGAATTAATAGGGAATCCCAGGCCCGCCAATACGGGCCAAACGGAACTGCCCCCGCAACTGTAGGTGCCGAGCCTGCTCCATCGATGCCACTGGGCCACGCGCCCGGGAAGGCCGGAGCCGGGCCATGACGCACCAGTCAGGAGACCTGCCGGCCTACATTTACCAACCGGCGGGGTGTCCGGGATTGGCCATCAGTGTTGCCCCTGCCATCGGCGGGGCTCGGCGATGCCTGTCCGTGCGTTCCTCACCCGAACTGTCCGATAGGAGATCGCCCAGCATGCTGCCCCGTTTCGCCACCCTGCTCGCCGGCCTTGGCCTTACTGGCCTGGCCCAGGCCGCTGCCACCCACTACCCGCTCACGGTCGAGAACTGCGGCAAACCGCAAACCTTCGCCCAGGCGCCGCAGCGCGCCGTCACCATCGGCCAGGCCGGCACCGAGATGCTCTACGCACTCGGGCTGGGCGACAAGCTGGCGGGCACCTCGCTGTGGTTCAACAACGTGCTGCCCGAGTACCAGGCGCAGAACGACAAGGTGCCGCGCCTGGCCGACAATGACCCCAGCTTCGAGGCCGTGGTCGGCAAGCGCCCGCAACTGGTGACCGTGCAGTTCGAATGGATGGTCGGCGCCCAGGGTGTGGTCGGCACCCGCGAGCAGTTCGATGAACTGAAGATCCCCACCTACCTGCTGCCGTCGGACTGCGAAGGCAAGGACAACCTGGTCGGCGCCGACGGCACCCGCCTGCAGGCGTTTCAGGTCAGCAGCATCTACAAGAGCGTCAGCCAGCTGGCCGAGATCTTTGATGTGCAGGACCGCGGCACTGCGTTGAACGCCGAGCTGAAAGGCCGCCTGGACAGCGCCAAGGCGCAACTGGCCGGCAAGGACCTGTCCACCACTTCGGCACTGTTCTGGTTCTCCAGCGCCGACCTCGACATCGACCCTTACGTGGCGGGCCGTCAAGGGGTCGCTGACTTCATGCTGCGCACGCTGGGCGTGCGCAATGTGGTCGAGTCCACCGAGGAGTGGCCTACCGTAGGCTGGGAAACCCTGGCCAAGGCCAACCCCACCTGGCTGATCATCGCCCGCATGGACCGCCGCCGCTTCCCCGCCGACGACTACCAGAAAAAGCTGGAATTCCTGCGCAACGACCCGGTAACCCGCAACATGGACGCGGTGAAGCACAACCGCATCATCGTCCTCGACGCCGACGCCATGCAGGCCGGCATCCGCCTGTTCCGTGGCCTGCAAACCCTGTCGGCAGCCTTCGCCAGCGGTAAAGCGGCCCAGTGATGATTCGCCTGTTACCCTGCATCGCAATCGCCTTGGCGGCACTGTTGGCCGCCTTGCTGGCCGGCACTGCCATCGGTGAGACCAACCTGTCAGCCAGCGTGGTCGGCCAGGTGCTGGCCAACCACCTGTGGCAGGCCGGCTACCCGGTTGACCCGATCGACGCCGGCATCGTCTGGAACTACCGCCTGACCCGCACCCTGGTCGCGGCAGCCTGCGGTGCCGGCCTGGCCACCTGCGGTGTGGTGCTCCAGGCGCTGCTGCGCAACCCGCTGGCCGAGCCGTACCTGCTGGGCTTGTCGGCCGGTGCCTCGACCGGTGCAGTGCTGGTCGGCCTGCTGGGCCTCGGTAGCCTGGCGCTGAGCATGTCCGGGGGCGCTTTCATCGGTGCGTTGGCAGCGTTCGCCCTGGTGCTGCTACTGGCCCGCGCGGCCGGCCCAGGCAGCAACAACGCGCAGGTAATCCTCGCCGGTATCGCCGGCTCGCAACTGTTCACCGCCCTCACCGCCTTTCTCATCACCAAGTCGGCCACCGCCGAACAGGCACGCGGCATCCTGTTCTGGCTACTGGGCAATCTCAGCGGCGTGCGTTGGCCTTCCGTGTGGCTGGCTGTGCCGGTGGCGCTGTTCGGCCTGGTGGTGTGCCTGTTGCACCGCCGCGCGCTGGACGCCTTCACCTTCGGCGCCGATTCGGCTGCATCGCTGGGCATCCCGGTGCGGCGCACCCAGTTACTGCTGATCAGCTGCACGGCACTGGTCACGGCGGTGATGGTGTCCATCGTCGGCGCCATCGGCTTTGTCGGGCTGGTAATCCCGCATGCCCTGCGCCTGCTGCTCGGCCCCGGGCACAGCCGCCTGTTGCCCGCCAGCGCACTAGGCGGTGCACTGTTCCTGATTGCCGCCGACGTACTCTCGCGCACCTTGATTACAGGCCAGGTGATTCCCGTGGGCGTGGTTACCGCACTGATCGGTGCACCGGTGTTCGCGCTGATTCTGGTCAGCCGCCGAGGGCACTCATGACGGTCATGACCGCTGTACAGCTTGCGCCACTGAGCTGCCAGGGCCTGGGGCTGCAACTGGCCGGCAATACCGTGCTGCGCGATATCGACCTGCACGTTGTGGCAGGTGAAACCCTGGGCATTGTCGGCCCCAACGGCTCCGGCAAATCCTCACTGCTCAAGTTGCTGGCCGGGCTGCGCAAGCCGGCCAGCGGCAGCGTGCAACTGCTGGGCGAACCGCTGGCACAGCTGCCCCGCCGCCGTGTTGCACAGGCCCTGGCACTGGTCGAGCAGCAGGCCGACACCCTCGACGCAATCAGGGTGTTCGATGCCGTTGCCCTGGGCCGTACGCCCTGGTTGTCGGCACTGGCACCGTTCTCTGGGGAGGACCGTGCCATCGTCGAGCAGGCCCTGACTGACCTCGACGCCCTGCACCTGCGCACGCGCCTGTGGGGTTCGCTGTCGGGGGGCGAGCGCCAGCGCGTGCACATCGCCCGCGCCTTGGCGCAACGGCCACAGGTACTGTTGCTGGACGAGCCCACCAACCACCTGGACATTCAGCACCAGCTAAGCCTGCTGCAGCAGGTTCAAGCCCTGCCGGTGACCACGCTGGTGGCCCTGCACGACCTCAACCAGGCACTCACCTGCGACCGCGTCGCGGTGCTGGACAAGGGCCACCTGGTCGCCCTTGGCAAACCGTTCGACGTCCTAACGCCCGAGCGCCTGCTGTGCACCTTCGGCGTGCATGCGCGTTACCTCACCGACCCCTTCGACGGCGCGCGCATCCTGCGTTTTCGCGCCCCCTGAACCAGGAAGTTCTACTGATGCTGCTGCGCCGTGTTGCCCTGCTGCTTGCCAGCGCCCTGCTTGCCCCCGCCGCACTGGCCGAGGTGCATGAAGTGAAAATGCTCAACCGCGGCAGCGAAGGCGCCATGGTGTACGAGCCGGACCACCTGCGCATTGCCCCCGGCGACACCGTGCGCTTTCTACCCACCCAGAGCGGGCACAATGCGGCCAGCGTGCCCGGCCTGCTGCCCACCGGGGCCGAACCCTTCAAGAGCAAACTGAACCAGCCGTTCGAGCAAACCTTCAGCGTGCCGGGCGTATACGGCATCCAGTGCATTCCGCACCTGGCGATGGGCATGGTGATGGTGATCCAAGTGGGTGATGCGCCGGCTGCCGAATTGCCCGCCAGCTTGCCTGCACGGGCGCAAGCCCGCTTCGCGGCCCAGTTGCAGAAGCTTGAGGCCGCGCGATGAACCGGCTGTTGTTGGCGCTGCCGTTGCTGGGGTTGTCGCCCTTTGCCCTGGCCGACTCCGCGCAGTCGCAAAGCAACGGTTTTATCGAAGACAGCAGCTGGAACATCCTCAACCGCAGCGTATTCGACCAACGCGACTACAAGCACGGTGGGCGCAACAGTGGCGCGCGCAATGCCTACAAACCGCGCAGCGAACGTAATGGCAAGGCCGAGGAATGGGCCTACGGTTTGATGGGGACATTTCAGTCCGGCTTCACCCAGGGCCTGATCGGTGTTGGCGTCGATGCCCATGGCTATCTGGGCGTGCAACTCGACAGTGGCGGCGGGCGCGCGGGCAAAGCGCGCCTGCTGGGGGTAGATAACGATGGGCACCCGAAAAACGAATACAGCCGCGCAGGCGCAGCGCTGAAGTTGCGGGCGTCCAATACTGTGCTCTCCTATGGCGAGCAACGGGTCAAGACCCCGGTATTCAGCTCTTCCGACAGCCGCCTGCTGCCCGAGACCGCCACAGGGTTCTTCCTCACCAGCAACGAATTCGACACGCTCAAGTTGCTGGCCGGGCACTTCAACGAAAGCACCGACCGCAATGCCTCCAGCCACGACCAGGGCTTTGTGGTGAACTACTCCAACGGCAAGCAGGGCAACAGTTTCGACCTGGCCGGTGTGGTCTGGAACCCCGGCGCAGCGTTCAGTGGCAGCCTGTATACCTCGCGCTACGAAGACAGCTGGAACCAGCACTACCTGGGCAGTACCCTCAGCCACGCCCTGGATGACCGACGCAGCATCAGCCTGGACCTCAACCTCTACCGAACCACAGACACTGGCAAGGCGCTGTCCGGGCGCATCGACAACACCACCTGGAGCCTGGTCTCGCGCTACAACCAGGGGCCGCACGGTTTCAGCCTGGGCTGGCAGCAGGTCGACGGCAACACCCCCTTCGACTACGTGACGCGAGGGGCAATCTTCATTGCCAACGCCGTGCAGATGTCGGACTTCAACGCACCGAACGAGAAGTCCTGGCAGGCACGCTATGACCTGAACATGGGCGCCTATGGGGTGCCGGGCCTGAACCTCACGGCGCTGTATGTGCGGGGGTTCGATATCGACGGCACACATGTCGACCCCAATGGCGGGTATGCGTACCTGGGGTATGGCAAGGGTGGCAAGCATTGGGAGCGCGACCTGGAGGCGCGGTATGTGGTGCAGAGCGGCAAGGCCAAGGGGACGACGTTCTCGGTGAGGCATAACGTGCACCGGGGGAACACGGCGCAGGCTGAGCTGGACGGGGACCAGCTACGGTTGGCGGTGGAGTGGCCGTTGTCGGGGGGGTTCTGATAGACCGGGTTGCCTGGATTGGGGCTGCTGTGCAGCCCATCGCGACGCAAGGCCGCTCCTACAGGGATCGCGAAAAGCCCGGACTGCGCCACGCCTGTAGGAGCGGCCCAGGCTGCATCAGGCAAGCGAGCTACCCGCAGGCAACAACCCCCACTCCGCGCGCTCCTGTTCATTCATCGCGACCAGCACCTCGGCAAACGTCCGTTCCAGCTCTGAACTGACGTTGCCAAACACCTTGTAATTGGTCAGCAGATACCGCTTCACCACCCTCGGCCAACGGCGTTCCTTGTGCGCCGCATTGATGATGCCCTTGGCGTCATGGTAGGTCGCCCCCCGCCACAGTTCTATCAGCCTTTTTTCAAAATCCGCAAAGGTCCACAGGTCAATACGCTCTTCAAATTCGTCCAGCAGTTTGAGTTTGTACAGGGCCATGTATGGCATCGTGAGTCTCCCTCGGGTGCAGTGAGCAAGCCGTGCACAAGGGAAGGTAAGCAAGCCGGGCCGGTTTTGAAATGAACGCGTCGATCACGCCAAAAGCGCCGCTGTAGGCGCTTTCCCACAAGTCAGGGCAATCGCAAGTGCATGTGCGTGGTCTGCCAGACCGGGTCTTGCTCCACATCCACCACCGCAAACCCTTGCCGCTCCCAGAACGCAATCGCACCCGGCAGAAACGGATGCGTATGCAGGTACAGGCAGCCGATGCCGGTCTGCTGCGCCCGCTCGCGCAACGCGCCGAACAACGCGGCAGCCAGGCCATGCCGGCGGTAGGCCGGCAGCACGAACAGGCGCACCACTTCGGCTACCCGCTCAGCGTGATAATCAAGCTGGGCAAAGCGGTGGTCATAGGGCACGTAGCCGATCACCGCGACCAGCCGCCCGTCATCACGGGCCTCAAGAAAGCATCCCGCGCCGTCCAGGTAGGTGTCGGCAAAATGCGCAAGGTCGTGCGGCAATGGCGCCTTCGCGAGCATCGGGAACAGCTCGCGGCGAGCGTTATCGACAAACGCCACGACTTCGGCAATGGCGACGCGCGCCACAGGTTGCAAGGTCCAGTTCGGCATGGGGCTGCTGGCAGTGGTTGGAGGGCACGGTTCTACCTCAGCGCGCCGTTCAAGGCAAATCACAAAGCTCGTCGTGGCCAGGCGGACATCGGTATAATCGGCAGTCTTCACTGCCCGACCAGGCCACGCCATGCCTCGCTTCCAGAAGTTGCTGTTGCCCCTGCTGCTGACTGCCGCCCTCACCGCCTGCGACCAGAAGCCCTCCCGCGAAGATCAGATCCTCGCCCAGCTGCCACTGCAGGATGCCTACACCCACAACATCGAGCGCATGGCCACGCTGCTGGGCCGTACTCACCCGCAGCTGTCGCAAGCCACCATTCAGGATGTACTGCGCAAGTACCTGACCGTCGAGGACCAGCGCCGGGACCTGTTCCGGCTGTACAGCGAAAAGAACTTCAGCGACGCCGAATTTGCCACCATTGTTGCTGCCACCCAGGATCCGGCCAAGGCAAGGGCGCTGGAAGACACCGAAGCGGGCAAGCGCCTGAGCGAAAAACTCACCGCGCTGATGCGCGAAACCGCCCGCGACGTCAAGGTGCAAGCGCTGGTGGAGCGGCGCATGCAGCAGGTGGAAGACGAGCTGAACGCACTGGACAGGCCTGGTTCCTGAACGCGGCGCCCCATCCCCCCTAGCGCGAAAGGTCGTCGCTACTTTCAATCACCCGAGGTCAGGATTGCCACACGCCAAGCACGGATTGCGCCTGGATCTACGCACACTCATTCTGGTGCTCTGCGCCCTCACCGCCCTGGTCATGCTGTGCGCCAGCTACTTCGCCAGCTACCGGGTGCAGCGCCAGCTGCTGATTGACCACGCCCTGGAAGCCAACCGGGTGTATGCGATGAAGCTGGCAAGCATCACCGAGACCTTCATCGGCAACGCCCAGCAGCAGCTGACGTTCAGCGCCGGCGTACAAGGCCGGCAGCTAGGCGATGCCGCTGCGCTGCTGGTGGAAACCGACCGTGTACTGGCCCAGAGCATGGCCTTCAACTCCACCTTCGTGATCGATGCCGACGGCGTGCTGCTGGCAGTCTCCCCCGCCCCGCTGCGGCATCTGGTCGGCACCCACGTCCAGTCGCCCGGCTCCCAGGAAGCACTGCACGAACGCCGCCCGCTGGTTTCCACGCCCTACCTTTCGGCGGCCGACAACCTGGTGGTGGCGCTGTCGCAACCCATGTACGACAGCAATGGTCGCTATCTGGGGTATGTCGGTGGCAGCCTGTACCTGCGTGAACGCAACATCCTCAACAGCCTGCTGGGCGAACACTTCTACAAGGACGGTTCGTACCTGTATGTGGTCGACCGCAACCGCCGCCTGCTGTATCACCCCGATAGCGAGCGGGTCGGCACAGTGGTGGAGGGCAATGCGCTGATCGACCAGCTGGCGACCTTGAATAACGGTACCCGGCAACTGACCAACAGCCAGGGTGTGGAAATGCTCGCCGGGTTCGCCACTGTACCCAGCGCCGGCTGGGGCGTGGTGGCGCAGCAACCGCTGGCGCAGACGGTGACGCCACTGAACCACCTGATCCTCAACGTGGTGGGCACTTCGGCGCCCCTGGCGCTGGTGGGCTGCCTGCTGCTGTGGTGGCTGGCCATGACCATCGCCCGGCCGCTGTGGCAACTGGCTGCCGGTGCCCGAGCGATGGACCGTGCTGGCACCGCCGAGCGCTTGCATCGCGTGCGGGCCTGGTACTTCGAGGCAGCCGAACTCAAGCGCGCCCTGTTGATCGGGCTGAACCTGCTGCAGGAGCGCATCGGCCGGCTCAACCGTGACGCCCAGACCGACCCGCTGACCGGCCTGGGCAACCGCCGCAGCCTGGAATTCAGCCTGTCATTGCTGGAAGCCGAAGGCCGGGCCTTTGCGGCCATCGTGCTGGACATCGACCATTTCAAACGGGTCAATGACAACCATGGGCACGAGGTCGGCGACCAGGTGCTGCGCCGCCTGGCAGAGCTGATGCGCCGCTGCTGCCGCGAGGGCGACCTGCTGTGCCGCACCGGCGGCGAGGAATTCTTGATGCTGCTGCCGGGGGCCAGCCTGGACGTGGCCGCCGTGGTGGCCGAGCGGCTGCGGGTCACGGTGCAGGATACGCCCGTGCAGCCGGTGGGCGCGGTGACGGTTTCGCTGGGGGTGGCACGCTGGGATGGCGAGGCTGGCAGCGGGCCCGTGGCAGCATTGAGCGAGGCGGACCGGGCGCTTTACCAGGCCAAGCAGGAGGGACGTAACCGGGTAGCTATTGCCTGAACCGGCCTCTGCGCAGGTACAGCCAACGATGAAAGTGATTGTTGTAACAATCTTTGTCATAAAACTGTCGTGTTCCGGTCATAGGATTGACCCCAACCTGACATTTTCATTTCATGGATGAGCGTCTCATGCGTCGTGTGGTTTTCAATCAGAAAGGTGGCGTCGGCAAGTCCAGCATCGCCTGCAACCTCGCCGCTGCCAGCGCCGCCGAGGGGTATCGGACCTTGCTGGTCGACCTCGACCCGCAGGCCAATGCCACCTACTACCTGACCGGCCTGGTCAACGACGCCATTCCTGCCGGCATCGCCGACTTCTTCCGCCAGACCTTGTCACCGGTCACTGCCGCTGGCAAGAAGCACCGGGTGGCGATCACCGAAACCCGCTACAGCAACCTGCACCTGGTCACCGCAAGCCCCGACCTCAGCGACCTGCAAAGCAAGCTGGAGAGCAAGTTCAAGATCAACAAGCTGCGTAAGCTGCTGGTGGAACTGGGCGAGGACTACGAGCGGATCTACATCGACACCCCGCCAGCGCTCAATTTCTACACCTTCAGCGCGCTTGTTGCGGCAGAGCGCCTGCTGATCCCGTTCGACTGCGACAGCTTCTCGCGCCAGGCCCTGCACAGTGTCATGGCCGAGGTCGAGGAACTGCGCCAGGACCACAACCCGGCATTGCAGGTAGAAGGTGTGGTGGTCAACCAGTTCGCCGGGCGCACCGCCCTGCACCAGACCCTGGTCGAGCAGTTGCGCGGCGAAGGCCTGCCGGTGCTGCCGGTGTACCTGAGCAGTTCGATCAAGATGCGGGAATCGCACCAGGCCTCGGTGCCGTTGGTGCACCTGGCGCCACGGCACAAACTGGCGATGGAGTTTGTCGATTTGCTGGATGTGCTGGAGCGGGCGGCCTGACAGACCCTGGGGGCGCTCTGCGCCCCTATCGCGACATAAGGCCGCTCCCACAGGAGATCGCGGTCGCCTGGACTGCCCTCAAAACTTGCAGCAAAAGCACTACCCGACCGTTCGTCAGGGTGGTAGATTCGCCGCCATGAAAACCACCCGGCACACTCGCACGCTGACTGCCTGGACGCTCTACGCCAGCGTCCTGTTCAGCCTGTTGCTGTGCGGCCTGCACCATGGCCAGATGGGCGGCCTGCGCCTGGCCGGCCTTGAAGGCGGCTTCTGCTCGGTCAACAGCGAACACGGCGTGGCCATCGACCTGGACGGTGCCGGCGGTGACCAGCACATGGCCCAGCTCGACTGCCCGGTGTGCTCCTCGTTTGGCCTGGCCGTACCGCTCAGCAGCGGCGGCTGGTCATTCACCCCGGCGCAAACTGTGGCCACCTCGCCCATTGTGGTGCGCAGCTGGGCACAACCGCCACCGCGCTACCAACGCCCCGCCCTCAACCCCCGCGCCTCCCCCGCCGTCTCCCCCGCAGCCGTACTTCATTTCGCCTGACTTCAGCCGGGCGCGCCTGTGCGCGCGTTCGCCGTCAGCCATGACCTTTGCGTGGAAGACACACAAACATGCTTCGCAAGACCTCCCTGGTGCTCCTCATGGGCACCTGCAGCTTTGCCTGCGCCGAAACCGCCCCTGTCGAACTCGGCGCCACCACCATCGACGGCGAACGCGACGCCGCCAGCGGCGTGCAACTGGACGAGCCGATCCGTACCGGTTCGCGCCTTGGCCTGACCGCGCGAGAAACGCCAGCCTCGGTCAGCGTCTCGGACCGCCGCCTGATCGAAGAACGCGGCGCCAAAGACAGCCAGGACGTGGTCAACGCCATGACTGGCGTCAACGCCTCCGCCAACCCAGGCTTTGGCGGCTTCGTCGCCTACCGCGGCTTTACCCAGAACCAGGTCACCCAGTTATACAACGGCATCAACCTGGGCTACAGCAGCGCCACCCGGCCAGTGGACGCCTGGGTACTCGACCGCGTCGAGCTGATTGGCGGGCCGTCCTCGTTCCTGCATGGCGCGGGCGCGGTGGGCGGCTCGATCAACTACATCACCAAGCTCGCCAGCCGCGACCAGCAGACCGTCGATGGGCGCATCCGCTATGGCAGTTTCGACGACAGCGAGGTGGCGTTCGGTATCAACCAGGCGCTGGCCAGCAACCCCGCCGACGCCAACCACTTCATGCGCCTGGACTTCAGCCGCGGACATGGCAACGGCTACGTCGACCGCAACGAACGGCACACCGACAGCCTGGCCTTTTCGCTGCTCAGCGACCTGGCACCCAACCTCACCCACACCCTGGCGCTGGAGTACCAGGAAGACCGCGAAGACAGCCCCTACTGGGGCTCACCGATCCTGCCCGGGCGCAGCACGATGAAGATCGACAACAGCCGCCGCTTCGAAAACTACAACGTAGCTGACGGCCGCTATGAGCAACGGGTGCGCTGGCTACGCTCGATCCTCGACTACCAGATCAGCGACAGCACCAGCGTGCAGAACACGCTGTACCACTACAACGCCCAGCGCGATTACCGCAACCTTGAACGCTACGCCTACACCAGCGATGGCAAGGTGCAGCGCAGCAGCCCTTACCTGCAGCGTCACGACCAGAACCTGCTGGGCGACCGCATCGAGCTGCGCCACGATAACCAGCTGCTCGGCCTGGCCAGCCAATGGTCGCTGGGGCTGGAGTACTCGCGCATGCGCCAGACGCTCTACCCCACCTCCGCCAGCTGGAGTGACGTGGTCGATGCCGAGCACTTCGACCCCGGCAGCTTCGATGACATCCCCGGGGTGAATGCCGGCCTGACCAAGCAACGCCACCACGAGGTCATCAACCGCGCAGTGTTCGCCGAAAACCGCTTGCAGCTGACCGAGCGCCTGGCCCTGCTGACCGCCCTGCGCTACGACTACCTGGACATGGAAGTGACCAACTACGGCGCGGTAACGCCCACCTCGCCGGCCTATTTCGAACGACGCTGGGAACCGCTGTCCGGGCGCATCGGCCTGACCTATGCGTTGACACCTTCGGCCAGCGTGTACGTGCAGTACAGCTCTTCGGCCGATTTACCGGCCGGTTCGCTGGCAGCGGCGACCTACTCCAACGTCGGGCTGTTCGACGTGTCCAAGGGCGAGCAGTGGGAAGTGGGCAGCAAGTTCGACTTCCTCGACGGGCGCGGTGCGGCCACGCTGGCGCTGTACCAGATCGTGCGCAAGGACTTTGCCGTGCGCGACTCGAACGACGCCAACCTCACAGTCCAGGCCGGGCAACAGACCTCACGCGGTGTCGAACTGTCCGGGCGCCTGCAGGTAACGCCGAAACTGCTGGCCGAGGCCAACTATGCCTATGTCGATGCGCAGTACGATGAGTTCAACGAGGCGGTCAACGGCCTATCGGTTTCACGCAAGGGCAATGCACCGACCAACGTACCGGCCAATGTCGCCAACCTGTGGCTGACCTACAGCGTGTCGTCGGCATGGTCGGTGGGCGCGGACGGGCGCTACGTGGGCTCGGTGTATGCCGACAACGCCAACAGCCTCAAGGCCCCGGCCTACACCCTGTTCGGCGCGTTCGCCCGCTACCGGCTGGATGAGCACACCACGCTGACCGGGCGGGTGCGCAACCTGACCGATGAGGTGTATGCCAAGCAGGCCTACAACAGCCAGTACTACATGGGGCCGCCACGCACTTTCGAGCTGGCGCTGGACGTGCGCTTCTGATGTGAAGGGCGGTATCGGCCATGGCGCCGATACCGCAAAGCCATACCTTTCCTACACGAAAAGCACACAAAACCCTCAATCATTTTGAGTGATAATATTCGTTCTCATTACCACCGGCATGAAGGCCGGCTCTATCACATCAAGGAAGTTTCTGTGTTCAGATCGTTGTCTCCGGCTATCGTGGCCGCCGCAATCATCGCCTTGGCGGGTTGCCAGAACCGGCCTGCCCCCGAGGCGGACAGGCAGGCGCGCCAGACCTTCGTCAGCGACATGCAGCAAGCCCTGAAGCTGGGCATCGCCACAGCAGACACGGACAAGCAGGTCGGCGTGGTCATGCTGGATGTCAAACTCGACCAGCATTCCGCGCCCGTCAGTTGCAAAGCCAGCAACGCACCGATGAAGTACGAAAAGGTGCTGCCTGCCGACCTGGTCCGCTCGGACTTCAAGGCGTTGGCCAGCATGGTCGAGGCGCAATGCTGGAAGACCATCTATCCCGTTGTGCCCCAATCGATGCGCGACGAGGACGGCACGGTGGCAATACGTGCGCCGCTGTTCGTGGACCTGCCCGCTGCCGCCCAGGCGCCGGATACCCCAAGGCGCCAGGCCAACGCACAACGTGAATTTTTCTGGCAGCACCTGTTCCGCGACCAGCCGGTAAACAGCATCGGCAGGGCATCGCTCTATTATGAGGCGAATGCGCAGGGCAAGGTCCAAGGCTGCCTGGTACAAATCTATCCCCACCCTAACCGGCCGGATGACTTTCGTCTCGATGGCAAGCTGCAAGCCGAACTCAACAGCCGCTGCATGGCGCTGGACCTGAGCAGCCTGCCGGGCTTCAAGGCTGACATGCACGGCAAAGCCGAAGGCTACAGCGAACTGGAATACGCGCCATGGAAGGTCGGCCGGCTGTAAACCGTTACACCGGTTGAATCAGGTATCCCGAGGTCGCCCTCGACAAAGCACCTGCCTGCGCCCGGTTATCTACTGGCAAGCACAACAATGATGGCGCGGCCCGACCGCGCCACTTTCATCATGGCTGCCAATGGAACCGGAGAGCACCCGCATGTCCGCACCTCATGAGGTATCCCCCGCCACCCTGCGCAGGGTGATCGCCGCCTCGGCCATCGGCAATTTCGTCGAATGGTTCGACTTCGCCGTGTATGGCTTTCTCGCCACCCTGATCGCCAGCCAGTTCTTTGCAAGCGAAGACCCCAGCGTGGCGTTGCTCAAGACGTTCGCAGTGTTCGCCGTGGCCTTTGCCCTACGCCCGCTGGGCGGGATCGTGTTTGGCGCGCTGGGCGACCGTCTGGGGCGCAAGCGCATCCTGTCGCTGACCATCCTCTTGATGGCCGGCTCCACCACGCTGATTGGCCTGCTGCCGACCTATGCCAGTATCGGCCTGGCAGCCCCCGTGCTGCTGACCCTGGCGCGCTGCCTGCAGGGTTTTTCTGCCGGTGGCGAGTACGCGGGGGCCTGCGCCTACCTGATGGAGCACGCGCCCAACGACAGGCGTGCCTTCTACGGCAGCTTCGTGCCGGTCTCGACCTTTTCCGCCTTCGCCTGCGCCGCCGTGATCGCCTATGGGCTGGAAGCCAGCCTGTCGGCCGAGGCGATGAATGCCTGGGGCTGGCGCGTTCCGTTCCTGATCGCCGCACCGCTGGGGTTGGTTGGCCTGTACCTGCGCTGGCGCATGGAAGAAACCCCGGCATTTCGCGAAGCCGTCGCCCAAGGCAAGGCGCATGAGCATTCGCCGCTCAAACACACCCTGCGTCACCATGGCCGGGTCATTCGCAACCTGGGGGCTTTCATCTCGCTGACCGCGCTGTCGTTCTACATGTTCACCACCTATTTCGCCACGTACCTGCAACTGGTGGGCAACCTGACCCGCGCGCAGTCGCTGCTGGTGACCACCGTGGCGCTGCTGTTCGCCGCCGTCGGCTGCCCGCTGGCCGGGGCATTCTCGGACCGGGTGGGGCGGCGCAAGACCATTGGCTTTACCTGCCTGTGGGTGATGCTGTGCGTGTTCCCGGCATACTGGCTGGCCAGCTCGGGCTCGATGTCCGGCGCACTGCTGGGGGTGATCCTGCTGGCGGTGGGGGCCTTGTGCAGTGGCGTGGTGACCGCGGCGTTGCTGTCGGAGAGCTTCCCCACCCGCACCCGCTATACCGCTTCGGCGATTACCTACAACGTGGCCTATACGCTGTTTGGCGGTACTGCGCCGCTGGTGGCAACCTGGCTGATCGGGCAGACCGGTAGCAGCCTGGCACCGGCGTTTTACCTGGTGGTGATTGCGCTGGTGGCATTGGTGGGTGGGTTGGCGTTGCCGGAGACTTCGCGGATTTCGTTGCATGATGAGGTGGGACCGGATGCTGTACGGCCTGGAGTCCGTAGTACCATCTGAGATTTTTGGGGCTGCTTTGCAGCCCATCGCGACACAAGGCCGCTCCCACAGGTAAATGCGCAATCCTGTGGGAGCGGCCTTGTGTCGCGATGGGCCGCAAAGCGGCCCCAAATTATCAGCCCTCCTGCTGCTCCTCGCGCCGATACGCCCACTGATACAACGCCGGCAACACCAGCAACGTCAGTGCAGTAGAAGACAAGATCCCGCCAATCACCACCGTCGCCAACGGCCGCTGCACCTCCGCCCCAGTCCCGGTAGCCAACGCCATCGGAATGAACCCCAGCGAAGCCACCAGCGCCGTCATCAGCACCGGCCGCAAGCGCGTCAGCGCGCCCTCCTCCACCGCCACCCGCAATGGCCGCCCTTGTTCGCGCAGGCCACGGATAAAGGCAATCATCACCAGCCCGTTGAGCACCGCCACCCCCGACAGGGCAATGAACCCCACGCCCGCTGAAATGGACAACGGAATATCCCGCAGCCACAGCGCCAGCACCCCGCCAGTCAGGGCAAACGGAATCCCGGTAAACACCAGCAGGCCATCCCTGAGGTTGTTGAACATCATCAGCAGCAGTGCCATGACCAGCAGCAAGGCCACCGGCACCACCACCTGCAGGCGCTCGGTTGCCGATTGCAGCTGTTCGAACTGGCCACCCCAGCGCGTCCAGTAACCCGGCGGAATCTGCACCTGCTGGATCAGCGTCTGCTCGGCATCCTCCACAAACGAGCCCAGGTCACGCCCCCGTACGTTGGCACTGACCACCACCACCCGCTTGCCATCCTCGCGGCTGACCTGGTTAGGCCCCAGTTGCAGGTTCAACGTGGCCACCTGCGACAGCGGGATAAAGCCGATTTGCGCAGCGCCCACCGCAGGACTGGCCGATACCGGAATCAGCAGGCTGGAAAGCCCGTCCACATCCGTACGCAAGGTTTCCGGCAAGCGCACCACCATGTCGAAGCGCCGGTCACCTTCATACAACGTGCCCGCCGTGCGGCCACCCACGGCAATGGCGATGGCGTCCTGCACGTCGCCCACGTTCAGGCCATGGCGCGCCGCCTTGTCGCGGTCGATGTCGATGGTCAGCACCGGCAGGCCACTGGTCTGCTCGACCTTCACCTCGGACGCACCCGCTACACCTTGCAGGCTGCTGGCGATCTGCGCGGCGGTGCGGTTGAGCACGTCCATGTCATCACCGAACAACTTCACCGCCACATCGCTGCGCACCCCGGAAATCAGCTCGTTGAAGCGCAATTGGATCGGCTGCGACAGCTCGTAGTTGCTGCCCGGCACGCTGGCGGCAGCACGTTGTACCTCGGCGATCAGTTCGTCACGCGGCTTGCCTGGGTCTGCCCACTGCTCGCGCGGGCGCAACATCACATAGGCGTCGGAGATGTTCGGTGGCATCGGGTCGGAAGCGATTTCGGCAGTACCGGTACGGGCGAACACCCGTTCCACTTCCGGCACCTGGGCGATGATCGCCTGCTCCAGGCGCTGCTGCATGTCGACCGACTGCGTCAGGCTGGTACCCGGCACGCGCAGGGCCTGCAAGGCAAAGTCGCCCTCGCTGAGGCTGGGGATGAACTCACTGCCCATGCGGCTGGCCATGACCCCGGACAGCACCACCAGGGTAGCCGCCGCGGCAAACGCCAGCTTGCGCCGGCCCAGCACCCAGGCCAGCACCGGGGCATAGCGCTGACGCGCCGTGCGCATCACCAGGCCTTCCTCCTCCTTGACCTTGCCGGTGACGAACAGGGCAATGGCCGCCGGCACGAACGTGACCGAAAGAATCATGGCGCCGAGCAGGGCCATGACCACGGTAAAGGCCATGGGGTGGAACATCTTGCCCTCGACCCCGGTCAGGGCAAAGATCGGCAGGTACACCACCATGATGATCAACTGCCCGTAGATCAGCGGCCGACGTGCCTCACGGGCGGCGGCGAACACTTCATGGAAGCGCTCGCTGCGGGTCAGCATGCGGCCGTGGCGTTGCTGGGCATGGGCCAGGCGGCGGATGGCGTTTTCCACGATCACCACGGCGCCGTCGACGATGATGCCAAAGTCCAGTGCCCCCAGGCTCATCAGGTTGGCGCTGACCTTGTTGCTGAACATGCCGGTGAAGGTGAACAGCATCGACAGCGGGATGACCATGGCCGTGATGAGTGCAGCGCGGATGTTGCCCAGGAACAGGAACAGCACGGCGATGACCAGAATCGCGCCTTCGATCAGGTTCTTCTTCACCGTGGCGATGGCTTTTTCCACCAGGTTGGTGCGGTCGTACACGGTCACCGCCACCACCCCCTTGGGCAGGTTGCGGTTGATCTCGACAAGTTTGGCGGCAACGGCCTGGGACACTGTGCGGCTGTTCTCGCCAACCAGCATGAACACCGTGCCCAACACCACTTCCCGACCGTTTTCGGTTGCCGCGCCTGAGCGCAGTTCTTCGCCCAGGCCAACCTCGGCCACATGGCTGACGCGGATCGGCGTGCCGTCAACGCTGGAAATGACGATATTGGCGATGTCTTCGGCCGAGGTTACCTGGCCCGGTGCCCGTATCAGCAACTGCTCGCCATTGCGTTCGATGTAACCGGCGCCAACGTTACCGTTGTTACGCTCCAGAGCCGCGATCAGGTCGTTGAGGGTGAGCTTGTAGGCCGCCAGCCGCTTCGGCTCCGGTGCAATCAGGTACTGCTTGGCATGGCCACCGATGCTGTTCACTTCGGCCACCCCCGGCACATTGCGCAACTGCGGCTTGATGATCCAGTCCTGGATCACCCGCAGGTCGGTCAGGGTGTACGGAGTGCCATCCTCCTTGAGTGCGCCCTGTTCGGCCTCCACGGTCCACAGGAAGATTTCGCCCAGCCCGGTGGAGATCGGCCCCATGCCCGCTTCTATACCCTCGGGCAATTGCTCACGGGCCACTTGCAGGCGCTCGTTGACCAGCTGGCGGGCGAAGAACAGGTCGGTGCCGTCATCGAAAATCACCGTGACCTGCGACAGGCCAGAGCGCGACAGCGAGCGGGTCTGCTTCAGCCCTGGCAGGCCGGCCATGGCGGTCTCGATGGCGAAGGTGATGCGCTGCTCGGTCTCCAGCGGCGAGTAGCCGGGCGCGGCGGTGTTGATCTGCACCTGGACGTTGGTGATGTCCGGTACAGCGTCGATCGGCAGTTTCTGGTAGCTGTGGATACCCACCGCGGCCATCAGGACCACGGCCAGCATCACCACCAGGCGCTGCTCGATGGCAAATTGGATCAGGCGTTCGAACATGCAGGTGTCCCCGTGATCAATGGCTATGCTCGGCCGAGCCCTTGCCCAGTTCCGACTTGAGGACAAAGCTGCCGGCGGCGGCCACCTGGGTACCGGCCGCCAGGCCGCTGGTAATTTCCACGTGGCCGGCGTCGCGGCGGCCGGCCTTCACCGGGCGGGCTTCAAAGCCTTCCTCGGTGCGGGCAAACACAACAGTCTGTTCTTCCCAGGTTTGCAGGGCGCTTTCCGGCACCACCACAGCGGCATTGAAACGCTCGACGCTGACCGCGATATTGACGAACAGCCCGGGGCGCCAGGCGCCGTTGGGGTTGGCCAGGGTGGCGCGGACCGTGGCGGCGCGGTTCTGCTCGCCGAGCAGGCTGCCGACGTAGTTGACCTTGCCTTCGACCTGAGCGCCCAGGTCCGGCGCGCTGACCGTGACATTGCGGCCGGTCACCACCTTGTCCAGGTCACGCGGGGCCACGGCGAAGGTGGCCCAGACCCGGCTCAGGTCAGACAAGGTAAAAGCGTTGCTGGTCTCGTCGACCACCTCGCCCACAGTCAGGTGCTTTTCCACCACGACTGCATCGAACGGTGCGCGCAGTTCATAGCGGTTGCCAGCGCCGGCCGGGCCCACGGCGGCGACCTTCTGCCGGGCGTTGGCCAAGGCAATTTCGGCCTCCTGCAGTACCTGGCGCGCCTGCAGGTAATCCTGCTCGGCGCTGATGCGTTCCTGCCACAGCTGCTGTTCGCGCTGGAAGGTCAGGCGCGCCAGCTCAAGGCGGCGCTGGGCGGCCTGTTGCTCGCTGCGCAGGTCGGAAATCTGCTGGCTGGCGATCACCGCCAGGACCTGGCCGCGCTTCACCGCCTGGCCCAGTTCAGCTTGTACCGTCTCGACCACGCCGGGTACACGCGGCACCACGTGAGCAGTGCGGTCTTCGTCGAAGCGGATTTCCCCCGGGAAGCTGAAGGCGGTGCCCAACTCACGAGGGCCGGCGGCAGCCAGCTGCACGCCGGCGGCCTCGATCTGGGCGATGGACAGGTGCAACTGGCCCTCTTCTTCGCCGTGCCCTTCCTCGGCATGGCCTTCGGCCGCCTTCTCGGTACCATGGCCGTGGCTGTCTTCGCCATGGTCGTCGTGCCGGGCCTGCGCATTCGACGCCTGGCCGAGGTTGCCGGTCCAGGCCAGCCCGCCCAGGCCGAGCGCGGCCATGGCGGCGACCAGAAGGGCTATCTTGCGTGGGTTAGTCATTGTTGCTCCTGCTGTTCAAGGGGGTGCTCAGGTCATCGAGGTCGCCATAAATCCGCTCGACCTGCGCCCTCGCGTCGGTCGCCGATGCCAGAGCCTCGAGGTACAGCCCGCGGGCCTCGATCAGCGTGCGCTGGGCGTCGAGTACATCGAGGAACGCGAACTTGCCCATTTCGAAACCACGGGTGGCGGTGTCCACGGCCTGCTGCGCAGAGGGCAGGATGGTGCGGTCGTAGGCGTCCACTTCCTGCATCGCCGTGTGCCACTGGCTGACGGCGCTGCGGGTTTCGCTACGCAGGCGCAGTTCCACGGCGTTACGCAAGTCACGCGCCTGGTCGGCACGGCGTGCAGCCGCCAGCACGTTGCCCTGGTTGCGGTCGAACAGTGGCAATGGCATGGACAGGCCAACTACATTCACGCGCTCGCGGTCCTCGCGGCTGTACTGGCTACCGAGGCTGACGGTGAGGTTGGGAATACGCTGAGCCTTTTCCGACCCCAGCGACGCGTCGCCGCGCTCGACCTGGGCAGCAGCCAGACGCCATTCGACCGTTTGTTCGACCCGGTCGAGCAAGGCGTCGGCACTGGGCGCCACGCCAGGCGAAAGGTTGGCGGCCTGCAACAGGTCGAAGCTTGCCAACGGGCTACCGGTCAGCCGTGCCAGAGCCTGGTAGGCCACGCCGCGCTGGGTCTGCGCACGGCGCACTTCGGCTTGGGCCTGGGCCAGTTGCACCTGGGCACGGGTGGCCTCCACAGGCGAGGACTGGCCAGCGGTCACCCGCCCCTGCACCACGCGCAGCCCGCGCTCGGTCAATGCCTGTGATTGCTGCGCCAGCTCCAGCGCAGTCTGCGCGCGCAACGCGGCGTGAAACGCCTGCACCACATCGGCACGCAGGCCATTGCGCTGGCGTTCCAGGCCAAGCTGGGCCATGGCCTGGCCGGTACCGGCCACAGCAATACGTGCGCCACGCTTGCCGCCCAGTTCCAGCGGCTGGCTGAGGGTGACGGTGGTGGTGCTGGTGTCGCGGCGGGTGTCCTCGACCTCCCAGGAGAGCTCTGGGTTGGGGAGCAACCCGGCCTGGCGCCGCTCACCGTCGGCAATGCCGATTTCCCGGCCGGCTGCGGCCAGTTCCGGGTTTTGCGCAAAGGCGGCGGCCAGCGCCTGCGGCAGGCCCAGGCTCTGGCTGGCCTGGGCGCTGGTGGCACTGGCCAGCAGCAGGCAGAGCAAGGCGATCTTGGGGGGGATGGGCACGAACAAATCCTCGTCGACGCGTGTAGGCGAAGGACTGTAGAAAGCCGTGCTTATCGGGGCGGTGGCGGAAAAATTACAATTCTGTAATCCAGCTGCGTTTCTCTTTGTAGGAGCAGCCTTGTGCTGCGAAGAGGCCGGCAATGCCACTACATCCACTGTGGCAGTACCGGCCTCTTCGCAGCACAAGGCTGCTCCTACAGGGGGTATGTACATGCTGAGGGTTCGATAATCGCCCACTTTCCCGGTAAGACGTTTTAGGCCAATTGACTAAACTAACCAGTCGGTACAAAACTAACTGCATCCAACAACAACAAAGCGATGCTCGTCATGAAGCCCCTTATTCTCGTGCTCAACGGCCCCAACCTGAACATGCTGGGTACCCGCGAGCCTGCCCAATACGGCCACGAAACCCTTGCTGACCTGGCCCAAAGCTGTGCCGACACTGCCCATGCCCACGGCCTGGAAATCGAATTCCGCCAAACCAACCACGAAGGCGAACTGATCGACTGGATCCACGCCGCCCGCGGCCGTTGCGCCGGTATCGTGATCAACCCCGGCGCCTGGACCCACACCTCAGTGGCCATCCGCGACGCCCTGGTGGCCAGCGAAGTGCCGGTCATCGAAGTGCACTTGTCCAACGTGCACAAGCGCGAGCCGTTCCGCCACCTGTCATTCGTATCGTCCATTGCCGTCGGCGTGATCTGCGGTCTGGGCAGCCATGGCTACCGCATGGCCCTCAGCCACTTCGCCGAAATGTTCCAGGAGCGCACGGCATGAGCCAGCACGCCATCCTCGCCGGCCTGATCGGGCGCGGCATCCAGCTGTCGCGCACTCCCGCCCTGCACGAACACGAAGGTGACGCTCAGGCCCTGCGCTACCTGTACCGTCTGATCGATGCCGACCAGCTGCAACTGGAGGACAGCGCCCTGCCCGGCCTGCTCGACGCCGCGCAGCACACAGGCTTCACCGGGCTGAACATCACCTACCCGTTCAAGCAGTCGATCCTGCCACTGCTCGACGAACTGTCGGACGAAGCCCGTGGCATCGGCGCGGTGAATACCGTGGTGCTCAAGGACGGCAAGCGCGTCGGCCATAACACCGACTGCCTGGGCTTTGCCGAAGGCTTGCGCCGCGGCCTGCCCGACGTGGCTCGGCGCCAGGTGGTACAGATGGGTGCCGGTGGCGCCGGTTCGGCCGTGGCCCACGCCCTGCTGGGTGAAGGGGTCGAGCAATTGGTGCTGTTCGAAGTGGATGCGGCCCGCGCGCAGGCCTTGGTAGACAACCTGAATGGCCATTTCGGCGCTGGCCGTGCCGTGCTCGGCACCGACCTGGCCGCAGCCGTGGCCAAGGCGGACGGGCTGGTCAACACCACGCCGGTCGGCATGGCCAAGCTGCCAGGCACACCGCTGCCGGTCGAGCTGCTGCATGCGGGATTATGGGTTGCGGAAATCATCTACTTCCCGCTGGAAACCGAACTGCTGCGTGCGGCTCGGGCACTGGGTTGCCGCACGCTGGATGGCAGCAACATGGCGGTGTTCCAGGCGGTAAAGGCGTTCGAGCTGTTCAGCGGGCGCCAGGCGGATGCGGCGCGGATGCAGGCGCACTTTGCCAGTTTCACCTGATAGAAAAGTGTTGGCTTCTTCGCGACGGTTCGACGCGAAGAGGCCGGTTCTAATCACCTTTTTCAGCAAGCAAAGCCTGTATCACCTGTTCCTGCCCGCCATAATCCCCCTCGCCAAAGTGCACATGGCGCACCTGCCCCTTGCGGTCGACAAAGTAATGCGCCGGCCAGAACTGATTGCCCCAGGCATTCCACACCTTATGGTCGTTGTCCACCGCCACCGGGTAACCGATACCCAGCCCAGCCACCTTGTTTCGCAGGGTGCCCACATCGTGCTCGTAGTCGTACTCCGGCGTATGCACACCCACCACCACCAGCCCCTGGTCGGCATAGCGCCGCGCCCAGTCGTTCACATGAGGCAGGCTGCGCTGGCAATTGATGCAGCCCCAGGTCCAGAAGTCCACCAGCACCACCTTGCCCTTGAGCGCGGGCCCATCCAGCGGAGTCGAGTTGATCCACTGGCTGGCCCCCGACAGCGACGGCATCGCGCCGTAGCTGTCACGGGCCATCAGGTGGCCGGCCAAACCCAGCCCCGTCAGCGCCAGGGCAATACCACCCACCTTCAGCATCAGGCGGCGATCAATTCTCATGGCAACCGCCGGTGGCATAGGTGCGGTACTGCACGCTCTGCTGATGGCCCTTGGAGTCGAGGTAGTCCATACGGGTGTTCACCAGGCCGCAGGCGTCGCTCTGGTCGTCCTGCACCGACAGCACTTTCTTCACATCCAGGTGTTCACCGTAGCGGTACTGCGTGGCACCAGCATCGCCCATGGGTGCGGTGGCGGCCTGGGCGGCAATGCCGCCAAAGCTGAGCACGGCGAACAGGCTGGCGCTGGCGAAAGTTTTGAAGTTCATGGCATCTCTCCTGTGTAACGCTTGGCAGTGGGGGGTGATGTTCCCCGGTCGAGAGCCATTTGACGCCTGCCAAGTATCCCATCTGTGTCACTCAACCCCGGGATGTGCGTCCGCCTGTAGCTGCATCCCTGTCGGAAAAACCTCGTGAACTCATGGAAAACCCTTCGCAAGCAGGTAGTTATAAAAAAAAGGCGCCCACTAAGGGCGCCCCGGCTGTACAAACGGATACAATAGCTGCACGTAGTGACACACTAACGTTTGTTGTCACTCACGGGTTCAACTTTATCGTGACGGCTGTACAACTCAGCCCTCGAAGCACGCTCTGTAAGCGGCCCTCTGTTTTCACCTTTGCTGGAACGCGGAGTGGATTTGTTGTCGCCATCACCCGAGCAACTACCGCTTTGAACGGTTTGCTTATCTTTCATAAAAACCTCGATAGAGCCACCTGTATTAAATGGCCCATCATACTGTTCTTCAAGATGTGGAACGCTGGAAAAAGCATGCTTTGTCATGCGATCTATCAGCACAGGGTCAGTTGAGCCAGGCGCGTCCCCACGGGGTATCCGGGCCGTCCGAATGGCGGCTGAATCTCGGTGCGTTCGAGGCCAAAAGCTTTTCTGCAGGCACTGGCTCGGCCTCAGTAACAGGGTCAGGGTCGATGTAATCATCCCGATCATCAGTTGGCGACTGAACAAGACGATCATTGCCCAACACTTGGCGATCCTGATCAATTTCCGGATCACTCTCCGGCGAGCCCTGCCCTGTCTGGTTTTTACCGTACATAAGCACCTCTCATAGGCCCAGATATTCTGAGCTTATTGAGTATGCGCCGTGCCTGAAAACAAAAGACAGGTATCAGACCACCGGACACAACCTATCAGAAACTAACCAACAACGACCTTCTTTACGTACAGTTCCTGGAGTGAACTTTTTCATGGTCCCCACTCGTTCGCCTGGCGGGTATCGCCAGGCGCTATTGAGTCACTTGTTGTTAAGAAATACCTATGCAAATGGCGATCACGCAGCCGCGCGGCTCTTCGGTCACGGGCGTGCCCCTTCAACGTGGGTACTGAAGCGCTCGAATGGTGGTGCGTTCAGCAAGCAAAGCCGGCCATCACGGCTTGGCGGTACGCTCTTTATGCCACTGAAGTTTGGATACGCCATCCGGGGAGCCGCTGACACCGCGTGCTACTTGCTGGATATGGCCGCCTTGCCTGAGGAACGTTTCAATTTGCTCGCAAAGGCGTTCGTGGGCTCTTTGGGCTGCGCCGGGGTATGTCTGGTACATGGAGGCTACTCGGTAATGAGCCACTGAAATACAGTTACCCGAGGCGTCATTGTACGCGCTGTAGTGCAATCAGGCTCTGAACCGGACCCGTACCCGGCTTTTATCGGCCAGGCGGTCGATTCCCAGCGCTGCGCTGCCTAGGCTAGAGCCGCTTCAAGCAACCCAATGCACGGTTGCCATACCTGCCAGATACACTGCAATACAAACCCCGCAGGCAAGCGCAAACGCGCCGGGTACACTGCGCCAACCCCACTCGAACAGGAACGCTGCGCATGGAACACGTCGATCACATCCTGATCGTCGACGACGACCGCGAGATCCGCGAACTGGTCGGCAACTACCTGAAAAAGAACGGCCTGCGCACCAGCATCGTCGCCGACGGCCGGCAGATGCGCACCTTCCTGGAAGCCAACAGCGTCGACCTGATCGTTCTCGACATCATGATGCCGGGCGACGATGGCCTGCTGCTGTGCCGCGAATTGCGCGCGGGCAAACACCGCAACACCCCCGTGTTGATGCTGACGGCCCGCAACGATGAAACCGACCGCATCATCGGCCTTGAAATGGGCGCCGACGATTACCTGACCAAGCCGTTCTCTGCCCGCGAACTGCTTGCCCGTATCAATGCCGTGCTGCGCCGCACGCGCATGCTGCCACCCAACCTTACCATCAGCGAAAGCAGCCGCCTGCTGCGCTTCGGCCAATGGCGGCTGGACACCACCGCACGCCACCTGCTCGACAACGAAGGCACCCTGGTGGCCCTGAGTGGCGCCGAGTACCGCCTGTTGCGGGTGTTTCTCGACCACCCGCAGCGGGTGCTCAGCCGCGAACAGCTGCTCAACCTGACACAAGGCCGCGAAGCCGACCTGTTCGACCGCTCCATCGACCTGCTGGTCAGCCGCCTGCGCCAGCGCCTGGGTGACGACGCCCGCGAACCCAGCTGCATCAAGACCGTGCGCAGCGAAGGCTATGTGTTCTCGCTGCCGGTGCAACTGCTCGAGTCGCCGTCATGAAGTGGCCACGCACCCTGGCTTCGCGCCTGGCGCTGATCTTCTTCACCGGCCTGGTGCTGGCCTACGGCTTGTCGTTTGGCCTGCAGGCCTACGAGCGCTACATCAGCAGCCGCTCGATGATGCTCAGCAACCTGGAGCAGGACGTGGCAACATCGGTGGCCATCCTCGACCGGCTGCCTGCAGCCGAACGGGCTGCCTGGCTGCCGCGCCTGGAACGGCATACCTACCGCTACCGTCTCGACCAGGGCCTGACCGGCGAGGCGATGCCCGGCAGCGACCCGCCCATGGCCGCCGAGTCGATCGTCAAGGCCATCGGCAGCGACTACCGCCTGACCTTCCAGGACATCCCCGGCCCAAACCCCCACTTCCAGGCGCACCTGACCCTGGCCGATGGCGCACCGCTGACCATCGACGTCACCCCATCGCCGGTTCCGGTGGCCCGCTGGCTGCCCATGGTGCTGCTGATCCAGCTGGCCGTCTTGTTGCTGTGCACCTGGTTGGCCGTGCACCTGGCCATAGGCCCGCTGACCCGTCTCGCTCGCGCGGTGGACAACCTCGACCCGGACAAACCCGGCATACAGCTGGATGAAAGCGGCCCGCGCGAGGTGCGCTACGCCGCTGTGGCCTTCAACGCCCTGCAGGCGCGCATTACCGCCCACCTCAAGGAACGCATGCAGTTGCTGGCGGCCATTTCCCACGACCTGCAAACGCCCATCACCCGCATGAAGCTGCGTGTCGAAGTGATGGACGAAGGGGTCGAGAAGGACAAACTGTGGAGCGACCTGGGCGAAATGGAGCACCTGGTGCGCGAGGGCGTAGCGTACGCCCGCAGCATGGATACCAGCACCGAAGCCCCGTGCAGGATCAACCTCGACGCCTTCCTCGACAGCCTGGTGTTCGACTACCAGGACAGCGGCGCGCAGGTAGAGCGCAATGGCAGCACCGGCAGCCTGCTGGAAACCCGCCCGCATGCCCTGCGCCGAGTGCTGGTGAACCTGGTGGACAACGCCCTCAAGTTTGCCGGCGCCGCCGAGCTGGAGGTGTGCCGTGAGGGCGGCATGACCGTGATCCGTGTGCTCGACAACGGGCCTGGGATTCCCGCCGACGAGCTGGACGAAGTGCTCAAGCCGTTCTACAGAGTGGAGGGTTCACGCAATCGCAGTACGGGAGGCACCGGGCTGGGCCTCGCCATTGCCCAGCAACTGATCCAGGCCATGGGGGGTCGGCTGACCCTGAGCAACCGTGACAGCGGCGGGCTGTGCGCGCGAATCGAACTCAGCTGACAGGCGAGCGCGCACCTACAATCCGGTACACAACCCCAGCACCGCCGACACACTGCAGATACCCCACCGCCACACACTTCCGGTCACACAACCAGACCCGGGAGCCACCTTGATGAAAGCTTTTACCCTGACCACCTTCGACCGCTTCGGCAACTGGAGCGCCGACCTGCCGTTACGGCTGTTCCTGGCCTGGGAATTTTTCGAATCCGGACTGGAGAAGCTCAACGGCAGCAACTGGTTTGCCGACCTGCAAGGCAGCTTTCCGTTTCCCTTCAACCTGCTGCCCGCCGAGCTGAACTGGCAACTGTCGATGTGGGCAGAGCTTGTGCTGCCGTTGCTGCTATTGCTGGGCCTGGGTACCCGCCTGGCATCATTGGGCCTGATGGTGGTGACCGTCGTGGCAATAGCGGCGGTGCACTGGCCGGCGCACTGGTCGAGCCTGGCCGAACTGGCACAGGGCTATGCCATCACCGACCAGGGCTTCGGCAATTACAAGCTGCCATTGATCTACCTCGTGGCGTTGCTGCCCTTGCTGCTGAAGGGGGCCGGTCGGTTCAGTCTGGATCATTGGCTCAGGGCGCGATTCTGCAGGTGAGTTGGCTGGGGCTGCCATGCAGCCCCCAAGGCCCTCAAACCGTACCGACGATGACGCCCTGCCCGCGCAACCCTTCCAGTAATGCCAGCCCCTGCTGCAAATCCCCTCCCAATGCCTCCAGCCGCGCCCGACCGGTGCCCTGCTCCAGCGCCAGCAACCGATACGCCAGCGGCGCCATCCGCGCAAAGCGCACCTGCAACGCGGCATCGCGATAAACCAGCAGCAAGGTTGGCGTCTCTGCTGCAATCGTTGGCTGATAGTCCGCCCCGATACGCTCCACCGGCCAACGATAGGCCAGCACCCGCGCCACACAAGACAACAGCGGCTCCCCGTTCAGCAGGTCGCCAGCAGGGTCATGCACCGGGTCCTCGGCATCGCTCAGGTAGAGCTGCGACTCGATCCACTCATAGTGGGCCAGCTCCAACTGCCAGGGCGCATCCAGCTCGACGCTCTGCAGATAATCAACGAACGCTTCGGCAATCTCGGTAAACAAGGGAGTCTGGCTTCGGTAGCTGGCATAAAAATCACGTACCCGGGCATGCCAGCGCTGCTCGCCCAATGCCTGGCGCATCACCGGAAAGCTCCCGGCCAGCAGGCCTTCGATGGCGCCGTAAAACAGTTCACGGTAAACCTTCAGGCGCCGTGCCTCCACGCCGGGGGGCGGGGCATTATGCTGAGGGTCGCGCAGGTACCGGGCCAGGGTGTATTGCTGTTCACGCAGTGTCTCATTCATGCGTTTGCCCACCCCAAACACGCTGTACAGCGCGGATACGTGCCGCCTCTGCCAACAGCTCGGCCAGTGGCGGGTAGTTGAAGTCACGTTCGAGCACCGTCGGCTGCACGCCAAAGCGCGCGCAGGCGAGCGCGTACAGCGCCCATACATCTTCCTTGACCGGTGCCCCATGGGTGTCGACCTTGAGGTCTGGCGCTTCATCGTAATGGCCAGCCACGTGCATGCCGGTCACCCTCGCCACAGGCAGGCCTGCAAGAAACGCCTTGGCGTCGTACCCGTGATTGCAGGCATTGACGAAGACGTTATTGACGTCCAGCATCAGGTCGCAATCGGCCTCATCGAGTACCGCCCGGATGAATTCGAGCTCACTCATCGCCTGGTACGGTGCGGCGTAGTAGCTGATGTTTTCCACGGCAATGCGCCGTTCCAGGTGTGCTTGCGCCTGGCGTATGCGCCCGGCCACATGGCGTACGGCTTCATCGGTAAACGGAATGGGCATCAGGTCGTACAGGTGCCCGTCATCACTGCAATAGCTCAAGTGCTCGCTGTACACCCGCACCTGGTGCCGATCTAAAAACTGACGGGTCTTGTCGAGAAAAACCCGGTCCAGCGGCGCACTGCCACCCAGCGACAACGACAGCCCGTGGCAGGTGATGGGAAAACGCTCGGCCAGCTGGGCCAGGCCTTTGCCATAAGCACCGCCAACGGCAATCCAGTTTTCCGGTGCACATTCGAGAAAATCCACTGCACCGGCGTTCATCGCCAGCAATTCAGGCAGCAGGCCGCGGCGCAGCCCAAGCCCGGCATTCAACGTCGTAAGCTGCATAAACAGGCCTCCAACAGGCACAACGCCCCGCCTGACCAGCAGGCGGGGCGTTGCGTCACTTCAAGGTAAATGCGTCAGGGTTTGCCGGCCAGGTGGCTGAACAGCCCCTCGGGCATGGCCTTGCCGTTAGCCTGGTAGATAGCCTTCAGGTGATCGGCCGCTTCCTGTTCAGAGATAAAACCATCATGGTTGCGGTCGATCGTGTCGAAGTCAGCAGCACGGTCCTTGGCCACCGCCAGAAACTCTTCCCGCGAAACCTTGCCGTCTTGATTGCTGTCGGTCCTGGTGAACGAGGCGTCGCCGCACTTGCCCTCGCCGCATTTACCTTCACTCTGGCTGGCCTTGCCGCTGCCGCCGCACTTGCCTTCACCACACTTGCCCTCGCCGGCCACCTTGGCCGATGCCAGTTGATAACCCTGGGCCAACGGTTCAACTGCGAATGCATTGCTGGTCAAGGCCATGCTGCCGATCAGGGCAGCGCCCAGCAGGCCGATGGCGTTTCGTACTTGAGTCATGATGCAGCTCCACTGTGGTTGGAAGTGGAGCCATTAGGCCGTTGCGCTGTGTCGTGGTTGTATCGAGCGGGCTGCGGTTTTGTATGTGAGTGGGTCTGTTGTGCAGCCAGATACAATGCAATACACAACCCTGGAGCCAGCCCCGGGTGCACCGGGGCCGATGCAGGTGTTCAGTCTTCCAACGGCTTTGGCGGCGCAGCCGGCTTTGCAGGCTTGGCAGGCTTGCTGTCCTTGGCCTTTGTATCCGGCGCCACCGCTACAGGCTCAGGTGCGGCCACGGCCTTTTCGCTTGCAGGCAGCTCATCGACCGCCTTGAGGATCGCCTGCGGGTCGATGGGCTCGCCAGACTCGTCATCCTTGAGCATGTGGCGCTCGCCGTCCTTGCCCACCAGGATCACCTTGGTGCCCTTGCTCGCGCCCAGCTTCAGCTCACGAATCAGGGCCATGGTGGTCTGTTGTTCGAGGTTCTTGTCTTCGCGCTTCCCCATCATGTTCGCGACGCTGTACAGCACCAGATTGCGCTCCTTGAAGGCGGCCTGGGTGGCCGGGTCCTCGAGGGCCTTGTTCAATCCGCGCAAGGTTGGGTCTGCGCTGCTGGGCGCGATGACCACCAAGGGCCTGGCCTTGCCCACTTCCTTGGCCAGCGGTGCGTCACTGTCGGCCGCCAGCAGCGGGCCGGCGACAGCGAGCAAGGTAGCGAGGGTCAGTGACCGGACGAGCATGCGTATCTCCTTATTCTCTCGATAAACCAAAGACTACAGATCATGGAGAAAGATCCGACGCGGGAGCCTAAACCAACAGCCACAGACGTGCTCGGCACAAAGGTAACTTCCGATTTCCATGACCGGCCGGCAACATCTGCGCAAAAATCACCGCACAGTCTGAGCATAGCGCAAAGCCGCTGGCGCTACGCGGATCTGACCAAGGTCTGAACAGCTAGGGGAGCAGACGCGGCGGCGAATGCCTGTCCAGCGCTTCCAGCGTCAACTGCAGCATCACCGCGTGCTCCCGTTGCTGATTGCTGATGTGCAGCCGTGCGATTTCCGCTTCCCGGCCACCCACGGCCATCAGCCGTTCCAGCTCCGCGTGCAGATGACGCGGCACTTGCAGGCGAACCGGGAAGGTCTTGCGCAGGTAATCCTGCCAGAACCACTGCCGTGACAGATACTGAGCAATGCCTTCCCGGGTCTGCCCCGACAGGACGGTTTCACGGGCCACGCGAACGTCCTGGTTGCTCAGCGCAGCAATACCTGGATAGAGCATTTCGTCTGGCTGAGCGGGTAAGTCCAAAGCCCTGCGCAAGGCGATCCGGTATGCCAGGGCGAATTCGATCGACTCATTGCCCGCACCCAGCCGCTGGGCATGTTCAGCGGCAATCTGGTCGAGCAACGCCAACCGCCACAACCGACCACCGAGCCATAGCAATGCCCGCTCAGGCTGCCGGGCAAACTCGCCGCTTCGCGCACGCCATATCATCACGCGCAGTTCCAGGTCAGCGAAACGGGCAGTGGCGTTATCCTGGCAATCGGTGGCCGCTGCATGTTCGAACAGCTCACGCTTTAGCGCGTCATCCTCATTCATCGCCTGGAACATTTCGAGTACCCGAGATGCGAGAGAGGACGCGGTCGACGAGAACCGGAATGCTCCCGATGCCGTCAGCACCGACAGGGTGTTGAAGAAGTCAGCCGAGCGTTCTTCTGCTTCAAGATGGACCCACAGCGCGGCCATTTCGTCGCGATCCCCGGCTGCCAATACGTCCAGAAAACGCAGCCGGTATGGAACGCGGCTTGCCTCAAGCCAGTGCCAGGCAGTAAGCGCCTCAGGCGCAGCCGCCAGCAGATTGCCGGAAAGCCCGACCCTGCCAGAGCGCCACAGTTGCGACCGATGAAAACCCTCGGGCAACTCGGCAATACTGTTGCCGCAAAGGTCGAGAGTATGCAGGTCCGGAGCATCCATCACCCCGTATGGAAACTCGGGCATCTGGGTATGTGGCAGGTGCAGGGCATTGAGCTCGGTCATGGCGAAGACCGAAAATGCCCTGCCCAATGGGTTGTCCGAAAGGTTCAGGTACACCAGCGAACGACAACCCGCCAGGATCAATGCCTGGCTTTCGTCGAGTACGATCTGGTTACCCGACAGATCGAGCACTTCCAGCCTTTGGGCAAGCATCAGAGGCAAAGGCAAACGCCTGAGGCGACACTGGGTGATTTCCAGGTTGCGCAAGTTGGGAAATGCCCGCAGAAACTCATCCGGAATCTGCTCCAGGCGCATGGCACGCAAGGCCAGGATCGAGACGTGGGGAAAAGTTACTTGCGCCGGCAGTGCAGGCAGTTGCTGCAAGCGGCTGCGGGTCTGGGTCAGCATGAAGCGTGCCCCCTCCACCGTCGCATCCTCTTGGAGTTCGGGTACAAGCCAGCGCCAGCAGTCGACAAGGCCCTTTCTGAACTCACGCCGGGCGACCAGTTCCGGTGTGGGAAAAGCATTGCGTACCCATCTGTTGAGGTGAGTGCTGAGCAGTGCATATTGCTGTTCCAGCATGCGCAACCTGGCTTGCGCGTTGTCTGACGCCAGCCAACGGCCGATCTGTTCATCACTGAGGGCTGGGTACAGGTCTCGAAGCCGTGCCTGAAATGCCCTCGGCCTGGACAGCCCCAGCGCGGCCCATAACCTGCCGCCAGCCAGGGGGTAGCCAATCCGGCCATCATCGAGCCGTTGCGGCGCGAGAAATGAGCCACGCGGCCGGTCCAGCCTGAGCACATTTACCACCGCCTGCCTTTGGCCACTTGCAACATGTGCCAAGGCCTGGCGCAGTGCAGGCACGAAGGCGTGGCCCTGGCCGATGGCCGCCTGAGACGGCTCGTCATAAGCCGCAGCCAGGGTCTCGAACAACTCGCCCGCCTCACTGGTCAATGACTGTGAGGGATCACGCAAGCGGAACACCCCATGCTGGTGAAGCAGGTCAAACGTCTGGCCCGCGCCCTCGATCGTGAGCAGCGGTTCGCTGGCATCACCGTCGAACAATTGCCACCCGGGCCCGTCAGCCCCAGGCACGTCGACCAGCAGGTTCAGCACCACCCGCGCCAGGTCGAGGGTTTGCGGCGTATCGATGCTCAGCGCCTCATACACCCGCGCGACTCGAATCCGCGCAACCTGCAACCTTGCCGCCTCGGCCATGAACAACGGCACGCGCCCGGTCTCGCGAAGCTGCTGCAGGTCATCTTCGCTGACATCGCGCAACACCTCGTCCGCCGCCAGGCGGTGCAGGCTGGCAAAATCCCGGCGCAATGGGCGCCCAGTGTCGGTGTCGGGGTTCTGCTCTTCGTACAAACGCTGGAACAACGCTCGTCGCCTTGCCCAGGCCACATCGGCCAGCGCTGCCCCGCCCTTGTCGGCTGCCTGGGGGAGATTCATCACCCGCTCCAGCAACTGCGGATCGGCGGTGGCCACGCCCTCACGCAACTGGTTGACCAGCGTGCGGATACGGCCGGCGAGAATCACGCGGTCGACGGTATCGACCAGCACGGCTTCAGGCGCCCGGCCATACACATGCCATGCCCGCAAATGCTGGTCGTCAAGACCATGAGCCGCCAGCACCTGGTCGATCTGCGCGGCATCGAGGTCGCTGAATGGCCTGCCCAGGCGACGGAACAGCTGGTGGGTGTCGTCCCACTCGGCTGGCTGCTCGCACCACAGCCGCCATGCACCGGCACCATTGTGACGTAGCGGCGGCGCGTAACCCTGATAGGGGAGCAGTTGCCACTGTTCATCGGCATCGCACCAACCCACCTCATACCAGTGACCATCCATGCTGATCCAGCGACGCTCGCCCAAATGGTACACACGCTCCATGTCCCGTGTTGCCGTGTCCGGCGGGCTTTCGCAGCGATAAGGCTTGAGGTCTGCGTTCCACAGTTTTTCCTCGCCGCCAGCCAGCTGCGCCGGTACCAGCTTGTCCACCTCGCTCCAGGCGCGACGGGCCGTAGCGACTACAGCAACGGTTGCCCCGACAGCCAGCAGCCCTTTGCCCACATTCAGCAGATGCGCCAGCGCCGCATTGCGCTCGTTGTCCTGCCAGTCCCCTACAGCCTGAAACGTCTGCTCAAGCAGCTCCCAGGCCATCACCCCCAGCAACACCGCGCCGATACCGGGCACGAAGAACCCTGCAATACCCAACAGGGTCCAGCCCTCAGCACGCAGACGGCGGCCATGCTCGGCCTGGACCTCGCGATCAAGCTGCCCCACCGGTGGGGCAATGATCGCAGCATCATCCTTGATCCGGGCGACCCAATCGTCAGCGAGGTGTTCGAACAGCGGCAAGCTGTAGGCGAGGGTTTGCTCATCGAGGTCCCTGGTCGCCCACGCGGTCACGTCATCGAGCCGTTCGCTGACGGCCGAGAAGAATCGCTGGCTGTCGCGACGGCGCACGAAGCGGTTGAAAAACCGCCGGTAGTCATCCTCGCGCAGGCGCTTGCCAAGTACCCGGCGGGCATAATCTTCCAGGTCGCTGCGCACGCTCCAGGGGCCGTGCGGGTCCCCCGGCACATAGACCAGCACGCGCTTGCTGGTGTTGTACAACACACCCTCATCGACCACGTCCAGCACCACTATCTGCTGCAAACTGCAACCGAACAACGCCAACTGCCGGACGCGAACAGGTGCGCCTTCGAGCTGGCCCAGGGTACCCTGAAAGCACAACTGCACCACCCACTGCAGCTGGCCTGCGCTCAATACGCCTTGCGCCCTGGCCTGCAGGGCATCCACCAGCATGCTGTAGCGTTCCCGTCGCGCCAACAATCCCCTGACTTCGGGCTGCAGAACAGAGTCCAGATGCGCCTGGTACTTCTGGCCAAGGTCCAGCTCTCGACACAATCTGGCGAAGCGTGGTGCGGACAATTCACTACGCTGTGCGCCAAGCTCATCGACCAGGCAATTGCCACGGGGCTGGTCGCGCTGCTGTTCTGCTGTGAAGTTCCCCAAAGCGGCTTCGAGCAACGGGATGTCGTAGTAGTCGCTGTCGACAACGGGAAGCCTGCTGGTGACATAACTGACGGTGGGCGAGGTGAAGGTGTACCACTGGCGAAAGAACAGGCGATCAACGTCGAGTGCGCCGTGGGCGCCAAGCGCTTCGTGCAGCAAGGGCCGGGTAAATGCATCCAGGTTGTCTAGCCGCGCCAACGCTGCCGACAAGCCTTCGCGGCAGGCCAGCAGTTCCAACAGCGCAGCGCTCAGGAGGGTGAATTCGGCCACGCTCAGCCGCATTAGCCAGGGCGGCAGCCGCTGAGCGATGTACTGGTCCTGGCATGCTTGCGCCATGGCGAGGGTATCGGCCGCAGCCGCTTGCTGACTGCTATTGTTGAGCATCTCTGCCTCCGCGATGACGTGGAGGTGCGAGTTTGAAGACTGTTGCGTCGTGCTGACGCCTAGCTATCTACCACCCGATCAGAACAGCAGCAACTGGTGGTCGGTAAGACGGGCAAAATCATCGCCGACAAAGGGCAGGATGGCATCTGCCACCGGTTGTAGCTGACGGCTGATGTAGTGATCGTAGTCGATCGGTGCCTGCAGGTTTTCCAGTGGCTCAGGGCCGGCGGTGGTGATCACGTAGCTGATCCAGCCCCCGCGCTGGTATTGCAGAGGGCGCCCCAGGCGCTTGTTGTACTCGTCGGCAAGGCGTGCGGCACGCACATGCGGCGGCACGTTGCGCTGGTAATCGGCCAGCGGCCTGCGCAGGCGCTTGCGATACACCAGCAGCTGGTCCTGCTCGCCCGCCAACGTCCGCTGCACATACTCGCAGACATAATCACGGTAGGGTTCGCCGCGAAACACACGGCCGTAGAGCGCCTGCTGAAACTCCCGGGCCAGCGGCGACCAGTCGGTGCGTACCGACTCCAGGCCTTTGTAAACCATCTCTTCAGAACCATCAGCCCGCTGCACCAGGCCGGCATAGCGCTTCTTGCTGCCTTCGTCGGTGCCGCGGATGGTGGGCATCAGGAAGCGCCGGTAATGCACTTCGAACTGCAGTTCGAGGGCACTTTGCAGGTTCATGGTTTCGCGCAGGTGTGCCTGCCACCATTGATTGACCTCGGCCACCAGCTGGCCGCCGATACGCGCCGCGTCTTCCTCGGCATGGGCACCCTTGAGCCAGACGAAGGTGGAGTCGGTGTCGCCATAGATCACGTCAAAGCCGCGGGCCTCGATCAACGCCCGGGTCTGGCGCATGATCTGGTGCCCACGCATGGTGATGGACGAGGCCAACCGGGGGTCGAAGAAGCGACAACCACTGGAGCCCAGCACCCCGTAGAACGCGTTCATGATGATCTTCAATGCCTGTGACAACGCCGCGTTGCCGTCACGTTTGGCCGCTTCCCTGCCCTGCCACACACGCTCCACAATGGCCGGAAGGCAATGCTGGCTTCGCGAAAAACGCCCACCGCGAAAGCCTTCCACCGAATGCTGGTCATCGGGGACACGCAAGCCTTCCACCAACCCGACCGGATCGATCAGGAAGGTACGAATGATCGATGGATACAGGCTCTTGTAGTCCAGCACCAGCACCGAGTCGTACAGGCCAGGGCGCGAGTCCATGACGAAGCCACCGGGGCTGGCTTCGTCGGGGCGGCTGCCCAGGTTGGGGGCGACAAAGCCCATACGGTGCATCTGCGGCATGTACAAGTGGCAAAACGCGGCGACCGACCCGCCGCTGCGGTCTACCGCCAGGCCGGTGACCGATGACCGTTCCAGCAGGAACTCGAGCAGGCGGGTGTGGGCAAATATGCGCGTGACCAGCTCACAGTCCTTGAGGTTGTATCGCGCCAGGGCCGGTTTGTCTTCGGCAAAGCGCCGGTTGATCTCGTCCATGCGCTGGTAAGGCGTGTCGATGGCTTTGCCTTCACCGAGCAACGTCTGGGCAACGTTCTCGAGGCTGAACGACGGGAAGCTCCAGGTTGCCGAGCGCAGCGCCTCGATGCCGTCGATCAACAGCCGCCCCGGGGCATCGGCGAACACGTGGCCACCACCGGCATGGCTACGCAATGTCATCGGGGCACCTTTACGCCCCAACGCGAGCGGCACCTGCAGCGCTTTGGCGTGCTCATGCAGCAGCCGCAGGTCGAACTGCACCAGGTTCCAGCCGATGATTGCATCCGGGTCATGCTCGGCCATCCACTGGTTGAGGCTGGCCAGCAGCGCGGCGCGGTCGGCGCAGTAGTGCAGGTCGAAATCGAGGCCGTCGGCCGTGCCGTTGGCCGGGCCGAGCATGTACACCTGACGCTGGCCACAGCCTTCAAGGGCGATGCTGTACAACTCGCCGCGCTCGCTGGTTTCGATGTCCAGGGACACCAGGCGCAGCGGCGGGCGATAACCTGGCAAGGGCTTGAGCTGGGCCTCGCAGAGGACGCCCTGGGCGTCGGGTTGGCCTGTGAACTGGACCGGGGCAGTGATGAAGCGCTCCATCAGGTAGCGTTCGGGTGGGCGGATATCCGCTTCGAACACCTCGATACCCGCCGTGCGCAGGCGTTGTTCCAGTTGCATCAGTTGCCGGTGCTGCCGGCAGTACAACCCCAGCACCGGGCGCTGGTCGAAGTCTTTCAGGCGCAGTGGCCGCAGCTCGACGCCGGGCTCGTTGGCCAGCAACACCCGCGCGTGGGCCTCATGCGCCTGCGGGATGAACGCCACCGAAACCTGTGGCGCCAGGCGTAGCTGCCGTGGCCCCTGATCGGTCGCCAGCCAGAACTCCACGCAGGTGCCTTCGGGCGTGTCATGCCAATGACGGGTCAGCACAAAACCCTGCTGCAACTCCACTGCGTCGACCTCTGCTGAAAAACGCAATTCTACGCTAGCGTGCCCCCGCCACGAAGCCACTTCTGCGCGCTGCCCAAGTCAACAACAGGGCCACCCCGATCAATGCCAACACCACCCCGCCAAAGGCCTCGGTCCCGCCCCCGACGAGCAACACGCCACCCACGATCCCGCCCAGGGCGATAGCGCTGTTCCACACGGTCACCAGCATCGATTGCGCCACATCCCCGCCCTCGCCCGCCGCATCGGCACAGGCGGTCTGCAGCAGGGTCGGTGCGCCACCGTAGGTCAAGCCCCACAGGGCGATGCTCAGGTACATCAACCACGACGACGCTTGGCCCAATGCCAGTGTGGCCAGGGCAAAACCGGCCAGGCTCAGCAATACCAGCGTGCGCAAATGCCGGTCGACCAGCATCCCCACCAGGCCGATCCCGGCCAGCGCCGAAAGGCCAAACACCATCAGCACCGGGCCAATGTCCGCCGCCATGCCGGCCGCCGCCAGCAGCGGCACAATGTAGGTGTAGAGGATGTTGTGGCCAAGGATCCAGGTCAGGATCACCAGCAGCACGATCAACACCCCCGGCGTGCGCAGCACCTGCATGGCCGCCGGGCGCCTGCCAGCGCCATGCCCCGGGTACTCGGGCACCGAGCGCAGCACCCACACCACCAGCAGCAACGCCACCAGGGTGACCAGCACAAACGTTGCACGCCAGCCCAGCCCGGCGCCCAGCCAGGTGGCAATGGGCAGCCCGAGCGACAAGGCAATCGGCTGCCCGAGCATGGCCAACGCCATGGCCCGGCCCTGCTGTGCCACCGGCACCATGCGCCGGGCATGGCCCGCGATCAGGCCCCAAGCCAGGCCGGCGGCAGCGCCGGTGAAAAAGCGCAGCACCAGGGTCAGGCTGTTGGATGTCGACAAGGCCGTCAGCCCGTTGAACAGCACAAAACCGATGATCGCCAGCAACAGGGCCCGCCGGCGATACCAGCCCTGGGTCAGGGTCACCAGCGGGATTGCCGTCAGCAGCGAACCCAAGGCATAGGCCGTGACCCATTGCCCGGCCATGGCCTGGCTGATGTGCATGCCGCTGGCGATCTGGTCGAGCAAGCCCGCCGGCAGGGTTTCGCTGAGGATGGCGATAAAGCCAGTCATGCCCAGCGCCAGCAGCCCGCTGACGGGCAGACGCTCGCTGCTGGCGTCCAGCAACGGTGGGGAGGATGTCTGGGACATTGCAATTGCCTTGAGTTGGAAAACAAGGCGGACAGTCTGCAAGCAAGGCCACTGCGGAAAAAGACGGGTACAATGCCGCTCACCCCGGACACCTGTGTCCGCAATCAGGAATGCAGCATGGACAGCCTCAGCGGCTTCGTGGTGTTCAATCGGGTGGCTGAAACCCGCAGTTTCGTCGCCGCAGGCCAATCGCTGGGCATCACTGCCTCGGCCGTGGGCAAACGCGTGGCGCGCCTGGAAAGCCGGCTGGGTGTGCGCCTGTTCCACCGCAGCACACGCAGCATTACCCTTACCGCCGAGGGCGCGCTATTTCTCGAGCGCAGCCGACGCATCCTGGCCGAAATCGAGGCTACCGAGCAGGAGCTGTCCCAGGCCAGCGAAACCCCGCGTGGCCGCTTGCGTATCAGCATGCCGCAGGTCACAGCGCTGGTGATGCCGGCGCTGGCCGAGTTCATGGCGCTATACCCGCAGGTGGAGCTGGACCTGGACTTTTCCGACCGCATGGTGGATATCGTCGGCGAAGGCTTCGATGTGGTAATGCGCGGTGGCCAGCCGGTGGATTCGCGGCTCAACGCCAAGTTCCTGGGGCACTTCCAGCACCGCCTGGTGGCCTCGCCCGAGTACCTGCGCGAACGCGGCACACCCCTGCACCCGCGCGACCTGGCGGCACATACCTGCCTGCACTATCGCTTCCCAAGCAATGGCAAGCTGGAAACCTGGCCGCTACGCCAGGAGCACCCCGAACAAGCCTACGACATCCCCATCTCGATGGTTTGCAACCATGTCGAGACGCGCGTCTGCTTTGCCTTGAACCACCGCGGCATCACCTGCCTGCCAGACTTCAATGTGCGTCGCGAACTGGACAACGGCTCACTGGTCAGCGTGCTCGACAGCTTCATGGAACGGCGCGGCAGCTTCTATCTGCTGTGGCCGTCCGGGCGGCAGATGCCGCCGAAGTTGCGGGTGTTCATCGATTTCATGCTCGAGCGGGTGTTCAACCGTACAGGTAGTTGATGTCCTTGTAGGCCAGCGGTGGCACCTGGCCCAGCAGGAAGTCGCGCAGCTTGTGCATCTGCCGCGCTTTCGGGCTGGCCTTGAGCCAGGTCATGTAGTACCCGTCACCGGTGGCCACTGCATGCTTGAACGGCGTGGCCAGGCGCCCGGCCTGCAGGTCGGCACTGGCCAGCACCAGGTCGACCACCGAAATACCCAGGCCTTGCTGGGCAGCCGAAATGCCCTGGTCCAGGGTATCGAACACTTGCCCCTGGTCGATGCTGATCTCCAGTGCGCCCATCCGCGCCAGCCAGCGCCGCCAGTCGCGCCGGTCGGGTGACGGGTGCAGGAACTCGCATTGGGCCAGGTCTGCGAGGGCCGGTTGAGCCTGTGGCATGTAGTCGGGCTGGCACACCGGGATCAGCCATTCATCGAACAGCTTGAAACTCTCGATATCGGCGGGGAAACGCCCGCTGGCCAACAGAATGGCGCAGTCGTAGGGCTCGGAATAGAAGTCCACGCTGTCGATATCCATCCACACGCTGGACAGTTGCACGCTGCAGTTGTCATCGGCCTTCTTGAACGCATCCAGCGCCCGCAACAGCCAGCGCATGGTGAGCGTAGACGGCGCCTTCAGGCGCAGGCCGTAGCGGTCCTGGCGCAGCAACGCGCAGGCATTTTCGATGATCTTGAAGCCAACCTTCAGTTCTTGCGACAGCAGGCGCCCGTGCTCGGTCAGGCTCAGTTTCGGGCCACGCCGCTCGAACAGGTCGCAGCCAAACAGGGCTTCCAGGGTTTTGATGTGATGGCTGACCGCCCCTTGGGTCAGGGCCAGTTCTTCCGCCGCACGGGTAAAAGAGCCATAGCGAGAGGCCACCTCGAAGGCACGCAGGGCGTGCAAGGCCTGAATCCGTTCCGACATGGCGACGTCCCGAGCATGAACAAGACTAATAGTAGGTCATAGTTCCACGCGTTTTACAACGTCGAGAGCGTCTCGGAAAATGCAGGTAAATAATAAACATAACCAAGATCCTGCCTGCATATGACTGGAACGTTCACTTAATCAACGCCTGGGGAAATCATGTTTACGGGATATGGAAATTGCTATCGCCTGGATGCGCTAGAGCTGGCCGTTGAACATGGATGCAATACGCAACACTGGACTTTCAAAACCATAGAACACTTTCGCAGTATCCTCGCCAACCCCGACTTCCCTTGCCTGTTCGGCCGCAAGGCGGTAAATGGCGAAACCTGCCACATACTCTTCGCCCGCGCCGAACAACTGGCCGATGACATCGCCCAGGGCCTGGCCGACTACGTGTGCACGGTCGCCCCGATCACACCCAAGCAGCGCATCGGCAGCCCACTGGTGGTGTTTCTCGAAACCGCCGCCGATTACACCCTGGCCGAACAACAGGCACTGGCCTGGAAGGTGCTGCGTGGCGTGCATGCGCGCGACCCGCACCCCTGGCCGCAGGGCATGCCGACCGACCCCGACGACAACGGCTGGTCGTTCTGTTATGCCGGCATGCCCTTGTTCATCAACATGAACTTCCCCGGCCACCAGCAGATGAAAAGCCGCAACCTGGGGCATCACATCACCTTCGTCATCAATCCACGGGCGAACTTCGACGAAGTGGCCAACGCCAACACCGAGAGTGGCAAACGCATCCGCGAGCGCATACGCGAGCGCGTGCACCACTACAACGACGGCGTCATGCCCGACACCCTTGGCTTTTTCGGCGACACCGACAACTACGAATGGAAGCAATACCAACTGCAGGAGACAGGCTCGCTCAACCCGTCACGCTGCCCGTTCCACGCACATGCCGCACACCCTGCGACACCCGACTTACTGATCGAGAACTGACCGTGAATACCGCACTCACCTTCACCTATGCCCTCACCGTCCTGCTGCTCATTGCCACCCCCGGCCCGGTGGTGGCGCTGATCGTCAACACCGCGGCTGCCTCCGGCTCGCGCAAGGCCATGTTCACCGCCGTTGGCACCAACTGGGCCTCACTGGTGCTGATCGGCGCCGCAGCCTGGATCATCCTCACCAGCGCCGCCATCGACAAGGCATGGCTCAGCACCATGAGCCTGCTGGGTTGCCTGTTCATCGGCTACATCGCCGTGGGCACGCTGAGGGACGCCCTGCAGGCGCCAGCCCCGGAGGCGGCGAGCGAGGCGCCCAAGGCCGCGCGTGGCGGGCTGCTGCAAGGCTTCATGGTGGGTATTTCCAACCCCAAGGACATCATTTTCTTCATCGCCTTCTTCCCACAGTTCATCCAGATCACCGAGTCGTTCGGCAAAAGCATGGTGGTGTTGTCGCTGCTGTGGGTGGCCATCGATTTCGCCGTGCTCAGCCTGTACATCTTCGCCATCGGCAAAATCGCCTCGCAGCGCAGCAACCGCGTGATCAGCCTGGCTTCCGGCGTCGCCCTGCTGCTGATCGCGGCGGGCGGCCTGCTGTACAACCTCAACGAACTGGCTGCCTGAGTTTGATGCGAAGCACCCGGCGCACAGAAGAAAAGACCATGACAGCGACTGATACGGGCCCGTCTCCTTCGCCGTTGCAGCAGGACTACCAGCGCTTTCTGCTACTGGGCAGCCGCCGTGCGCCGCACACTGTGCACGTGCATGAAACCGGCTACCGCTCCGGCACCATCAACACCGATGCCCTTGGCCTGCGCTACAGCCACTGCGCCGGCAAGCGCTTTTCGGCGGCCGAACGCGGCGGTGCTTCCCGTATCAATCTGCTGGTCGGCGGCTCCACGGCCCTGGGCATCGGCGCCAGCTCCGACGAACACACGGTGGCCTCGCACCTGTCGGCGCTCACCGGCGAGGTCTGGCTGAGCCTGGCCGGTTGCGGGCTCAATGCCAGCCAGGAGCTGCTGATGTTCCTGACTCACCAGCACCGCCTTGGCCAGCTCGGTCACGTGGTGGTGCTCAGCGGCCTCAACAGCCTGGCCCACGAAGCCCTGTGTGAAGTGCTCGGCAGCCCCAACGACCCACAGCACGCCAAGGCCTACCAGGCTTTTATCAACAGTTTCAGCGAAGGCATGCAGCCTGCCGCACCACCCCGCCGGCCGTCGCTGTGGCGGCGCATCGGTCAGGCCCTGACCACGCCTGCGGTCCAAGCCCCGGTCATCTGGCCGCTGTCGCCCCCGGAAAAGCGCCTGGCCCGCGCGGCCGACAGCATTGGCCGCACCTTGCGTCAGTGGGACCGGCTGCTGGCAGACAGCCACGCTACCCTCACCTTCATCCTGCAGCCGTTGCTGCCCTGGTGCCGGGACACCCTACCCGCTGGCGAGCAGGCCATGCTGGCCGCGCTGGAGCAACAGCCGGCCAACTTCGACCGGCTGCTGGACGGCGCATTCGACAGCCAGTTGCACTCGGCCTTCTTCCGCCGCATCAAAAGCCAGGCCGACCCGGTGCCCTGCTATGACATGAACGGCATGCTCAGCAGCTCGCCAGTGTTCGGCGCCGACCTGTTCATCGACCGCCTGCACCTGAACGACCTGGGCAACAACGCCCTGGCCAAGGTCATTACCGCCAAGCTTGGCCTGGCCCAAGAAAAACACGCTCAACGCAAGGTCACGCCGATCAAGCTCGTCTGACACTTGTCGACTGGTCTTTCGGCCACCCCCATTGGGTGGCTAGAATAGGCCGTCGTTCCGATTTTCCAGAGGCGTACGCTTGACCGCCATTAACATCGAAGCCGTCCCTCCTTGCCCGGCCGCCCACGGGGCTTGCCTGTGAGCCGCATGCGACGCCTGCCCCCGCTGTTGGTCGCCCTGATGCCGCTGGCTGCGCACGCGCTGGAGGTGCGCATCGACCCTCACGCCGACCTGCTCTATCGCCAGGCCTTGCCGCTGCTGGAGCAGGCCGATAACCAGGGCGACGATACCAGTACCCTGCGCACCGCCTTGGGCGGCGATCCCGAGCTCAGCCGCCAGGGCCAGGCCATGGCCCATACGCTGCCGACAGCAGTTGCCCTGCTGAAAAAGTCGGTAGAGCTGGGCCATCCGGTCGCGCAGTACCGTCTGGCGCTGTACTACATGACTTACCTGCCAGCCGCGCAAATTCCGGATGCCGCCTGCCCGTTGCTCGAAGCCAGTCTCAAGCAGGGGTTTGCCGCACCCGCGCCCGCGATCGCCACCTGGTGCCGGCCCTACAATGCCAGCAGCGAGTACCGTGCGGCGCTGGAGGCGATCCCCAGCATGGCCACCGTGTACGCCCCCTACTACCCGCAACCGGCCACCCGCCTGGCCTGCAGCCGCAGCCGGCCAGAAGGCTTGCAAATGTTGTGGGGGCGCCAGCGCGACTACCAGGCAGAGGTGTACCGCCTGCTCGGCGACCTGGACCCATCGCAGCGCCTGAGCCTGCTGCAGAAAGCCGTGGACATCAACGGCTGCGTGACGGCGCAACAACACCTGACCAGCCATCCGTAATCCACCGAGCTAACGCGATCCCTGTGTAGGAGCGGCCTTGTGTGGCGATCGGTGCGCGCAGCGGCCCCAAGATTTGAGCTTCGCAGCCGACATCGCCGGGGGCGCTATGCGCCCCGATCGCGACACAAGGCCGCTCCTACAAGGAACTGTGCTCGACAGGCAACAGAGCAGCAAGATCGTTCAAGCCATCCCCTGCCCTGTCTGGCATGCTGATCTGCCTCGTACACGCATTGCAGCCATCATGCCCCACATCGCTCGCCAAGCCTTCCTCCACGGCGCCATCGCCATCATGCCGTTGTCCCTGGCCGTCGCCCCCTGGGGCCTGCTGGCCGGCTCCATGGCCATCGAGGCCAACCTCAGTGCCTGGCAGGGGCAAGGGCTATCGGCCATCGTCTTCGCCGGTGCCGCGCAACTGGTTGCCATTGGCATGCTCAAGGGCGGCGCCAACCTGGCCTCGATCCTGCTCACCACCCTGCTACTGACCTCGCAGCACCTGCTTTATGGCCTGTCGATGCGCCCGGTGCTGTCCAGCCAGCCATTGCGCTGGCGGCTGGGCCTGGGCTTTCTGCTGACCGACGAGTTCTTCGCGTTGACTAGCAAGTACGACCAGCAGCAATTCAACCGCTGGTATGCCCTGGGGGTAGGCCTGACGTTCTACGTCGCCTGGAACCTGTTCACCCTGGCCGGCATCCTGCTGGGCCAGAACATTCCCCACCTCGATCAACTCGGCCTGGACTTTTCCATCGTCGCCACCTTCGTCGCCCTGATCGCGCCGCTGGTGCGCAACCTGGCTACCGTGGTGTGCGTAGCCGTGTCGCTGTTCTGCTCGGTGCTGTTCAGCTACTGGCATTGGGAGGCCGCCTTGGTGGCCGCAGGCCTGCTGGGCATGAGCGCCGGGTTCATCTGCCAGAAATTTGCCGGAGCCCGCGCATGACCTGGATCCTGATTTTCGCCATGGGCGCCATTGTGTTCCTCAACCGCTACGCGTTCCTTGAGCCACGCCTGCCCTTGCGCCTGAGCTCCAATGCCCGGCAGTTCCTCGGCTTTGCCGTGCCCGGCATGCTCACCGCCATCTGCGGCCCGATCATCTTCATGCCCGACCACCAGCTCAACCTGAGCCTGCTCAACCCCTACCTGCTCGGTTCACTGGTGGCTATCGCCCTGGTGCTGTTGACCCGCAGCGTGTTGCTGAGCATGCTGGTGAGTATGTTGATCTTCTTCCTTCTGCGCAGCTGGCTGGCATGACCACGCCCCTGCGCGAGCAGACACACCTCTGGCAGGCGCCAGCCCTGGGCGACGTCGAGATGCTGCACGCGCGTTACTTCCAGCAGCGCTTCGCCCCGCATGTGCACGAAGGCTACGTGTTCACGGTGATCGAATCCGGCGCCCAGCGCTTCTGGCACCGGGGCAGCGAGCACCTGGCGCCGGTCGGCAGCATGGTGCTGATCAACCCCGACGAGCTGCATACCGGCGCCACTGCCCATGAGGCGGGCTGGCGCTATCGCGGCTTCTACCCCGAGCACGAGCGGGTCACCGGTGTACTGGACGAACTGGAACTGGGCCGCCACGGCATGCCCAGCTTCAAGGACAGCGTGATCCACGACCCGGCCCTGGCCATCGCCTTCAGCCAGCTGCATCAGTTGTCCGAAAACGGCGCCAGCGCCCTGCAGCAACAGACTGCCTGGCGCCAGGCGGTGCTGGCCCTGGTGCAACGCCACGGGCAATGCGCCGAACCCTCGGCCCCAGGCCACGAACCACTGGCCGTGGCCCGCGCCCGCGAACTGCTGGAAAGCCAACTGGCCGACCCACCCTCGCTCGAAGCGCTGGCGGCGGCCGTCAACCTGTCACCCTTCCACTTTGCCCGGGTGTTCCGCCAGGCCACCGGCCTGCCGCCGCACGCCTGGCTGAAGCAGCGGCGCCTGGCCCGCGCCCGGGAAATGCTGAAGAGCGGCCTGGCCGCTTCGGAGGTGGCGTTCGACCTTGGTTTTGCCGACCAGAGCCATTTGAGCCGGCAGTTCAAGCAGGCCTACGGAGTGACCCCGGGGGCGTATCGGCAGGCATGCGCTCAATCTGTATTCCCTGCCTGAAGCCCGCAACACAAGCTGGCCCCATGTGCCAACATCGCGCGTCGGGCTATCCACGACTGTCGCCATCCGGGGAATGTTCTTTCAGGTTCCAGCGCACTGGCGCGATGAACAGCATGAACGTCATCCAGATTAAGGTTGCCGGCCCCGCAAGCACAAAGACCAGGCTGGCAATCAGCCCTGAAACGGCGTCACCAATGACGGCAGTGAAGTAGTAGAGGGAAAAATTTCTGCCAACTTCATGCTCGCTCGACAAACACTGGATGTTGGTCACGATAGCGATATCGACAAATGCACCAATGAAGCCGACCAGGAACAACATCAGCAGGAACAGCCAGCTGTTGAATTGCAGTGCCATGGCTGCAGCAAAAAACAGTGCACCGTACAGCACCCAGTAACGCACTACCAATCGTGGGGTGGTGCGCGGGTTGAAGCGTGTGTAGAGCACGCCACCCAACACAGTGCCTGCCGCAAGCAGTGAAAATACGTACCCCACCGCCGCTTCAGAGGCGAAGTGTTCCAGCACTGACGCAGGAAGGATGAAGCGAATCACCGAGGTGGCGAACATCGCACAGAGCGTGGTGCAGCCAATGACAGCAAACAAAGGCGCATTGCTGACCCTGAGCTGACTGACACTGCGCGCCGCATCCCGGACTATGGCGCGCCCATCGAATGCCTGCCGGGCGCCCTGCCTGGCAGGCCCCAGGGTAGCGATGGAAATGGCCGACAGTACCAGGCACCCCGCAAAGAACAAAAAGGTTGCTTCGCGAGTCAGCAGTAACACACATGCCGAAAACACCAGCGGCCCGATAATCGAGGCAGCATCCTCGATCACCTGGATACCGCTGTTGACCGAGGCCAGCTGGTCTTTTTCGACAAGGTCCGGAAAGTACGCGCGAAACGCAGGCACATAAAGGCATTCGAGCGCTGTCATCAGCATCGCAAGGCCGACCAGGACGGGCAACACGGGTGAGGACAAGCTGAACAAGGTAAAGAAGGCAAGTGCCAGCAGGCCTTTGGCCGCCTCGACCGCAAATAGTGTTCGTTTCTTGTCTGCGTTATCCGCCAGCCAGCCCCCCAAGGGTGAAAACACCATGCTCGGCAAGTAGCGGAAGAAATAGGCGATGCCAATCAAAAGCAGATCCGCCTCGGTCATGGACACGATTGCCACGGCAAACGCAGCTTCGAAGGCAAATTCACCACATTTGGAAAAGCAATAGCCCAACGCCAGAGAACGTGTTCCGGGGTTACGACTCAACGCCTGCATAATGGCTGTGTTCCTGCGCCAGCGGTTTAGGTCGGCTGAATTTAGAGTTCATCCACCACCGGGCTCAACGCTAAAGTTGTAACCATAGCGGGCACGGCCAGCGCAGAAAGCATCAGGCTGAGAATATTCCTACACGCAGCAACTGATCCGAAAGCAGGCCTAGGTCTGCAAAACTGCATGACAGAACTGTGCAGCACACCTGATCAAGCAGTTAAGGTTGATGCCCCATGCCGCGTAGCGGCATCGGTTTAAACACTGTGTTTATTCGTCCAAAACAGTAACTCGGTGTTACTTGGGCAATGGAGCGTTCATTTTCGCCTCTTCGGCAACTCCTGCAGAGGCAGCGGGAGCCCCGCCAACCCTCTGCTACACTGTCAAGGCTGAATGGAGGATCCTGCCATGTCCGAAAGAGAGCTCACCACCCTCCTGTCGCTGATGAACCAGCGCCAGGCCTGCCTGAACAGTGCCTGCAAGGAGATTGCCGACTGGATCGACCGGCAGGGCGATGTGCCCGCCGCCGGCAAGATCCGCGCCAGCCTGAAGGCACTGGAGGCCGATGAGGCCCAGGTTCGAAAGACCCTTACGTCGCTGACGCTCGACAGGCCGCTGCCGCGCTTTCGTAGCTGAAAGACGCAGCTGAAAAAAAGGGCCGCCAAGCGCGGCCCTTTGGTCTGTCAGTGCTTCATGTGCATGTGGTCATGCCCACCGCCAGCCTCGGCGTTGAGCGGGCGCACTTCTGCCTGCACATCCAGTGTTTCCTTGGCCCCTTTTGCGTCTTCGATGGTAAGGGTCAGCGGCACTTTATCGCCTTCCTTCACCTGATCGTTCAGGCCCATCAGCATCACATGCAGGCCATTGGGGTCCAGGGCCACGGCCTTGCCGGCCGGCAACTCAACAGCCTTTACCTCACGCATCCCCATCACGTCGCCGTTCATGGTCATCTCGTGCACCTGCACGGTCTTGGCCACGGGCGAAGCCACGCTCACCAGCTTGCTGTCGCTGCTGGCGGTCAGGGTCATGAAGGCACCGGTGGACTGCTGGTGCGGCACGCTGGCACGGACCCAGGCATCGCTCACGGTAGTCTGGGCCAGGGCCGGCAGGGCCAGACCCATCAGTGCCAGGGCAGCCAGGCCGCGTTTGATAGGTTGCATCGACATTCAGCAGATCTCCATCAGGGTGACCAGGTCTTCGGCGCATTCCTTGGCATTCAGGGAATGGCCCAGGCTCAGGCGCAGGGTGCCACGCGTATCGTAGACGTAGCTGGTGGACGAGTGAGAAATGGTATAGGTGTCACCGGCCGGGACCTTCTCGTAGAACACCTTGAACTCCTTGGCCACTTCCGCGATTTCTTCGGGGGTGCCAGTGAGTGCAGTGAACGACGGGTCGAAGGCCTTGACGTAGGCATCGAGCACTTCGGGGGTGTCGCGCTCCGGGTCCAGGGTGATGAACACCACCTGGAACAGGTCGCGGTCACGACCGCGCAGCAGTTTGCGGATTTGTGCCGCGCGCGCCAGGGTGGTCGGGCAAACCGCCGGGCATTGGGTGAACCCGAAGAAGATCATCGGCATGCTGCCGTAGAAGCTCGACAGGGTGCGCACATTGCCTTGCGGGTCCTTGAGGCGGAACTTGCGCCCAAGGATCTCGTTGCTCATGTTCTTGCCGTACTTGAACTCGAGCCCCCGGGCCGGGCTGCAGCCTGCCAGCAGGCCAAGCCCGAGAACGCCCATCCCGGCGACAACCGCGCGCCGGGTAAATAGATCATTCATGAAACCATCCTTTACAGGGAAGGTGCCGGCCCTCGGGACGGGCCGGCTGAAAAACCGGGGCATTCTTGCATGACACCCAAAGCGGTTCTACCCGACGAACGCGGGTATGGCCTGCAGCCCTTTGAATACGGGCTGCGGCCTGTTGTCGCAGGGGTTGAAACCGTAACAGTTTGTTGCTAAGAGAGCCGCCCTTACACAAGCCATGCAGGTGCGTCAGCCTTAATAGTAGGCGTTCTCTTTCTGGGTGTGGTCAGTCACGTCACGCACGCCCTTCAGCTCCGGAATACGCTCGAGCAAAGTGCGCTCGATGCCTTCCTTCAGGGTGACGTCGGCCTGGCCACAACCCTGGCAACCACCACCGAACTGCAGCACGGCGATGCCGTCGTCGACCACGTCCACCAGGCTTACCTGGCCACCGTGGCTGGCCAGCCCGGGGTTGATCTCGGTCTGCAGGTAGTAGTTGATACGCTCGTTGATCGGGCTGTCTTCGTTGACCATCGGCACCTTGGCGTTCGGTGCCTTGATGGTCAGCTGGCCACCCATGCGGTCGGTGGCGTAGTCGACCAGTGCGTCTTCCAGGAACGGCACGCTGACTGCGTCCAGGTAAGCGGTGAAGCTCTTCAGACCCACGGCGGTGTCGTCAGGCTTCTCTTCGCCCGGCTTGCAATAGGCAATGCACGTCTCTGCGTACTGGGTGCCCGGCTGGGTGATGAAAATTCGAATGCCGATGCCAGGCGTGTTCTGCTTGGAGAGCAGATCGGCCAGGTAGTCATGGGCGGCGTCGGTAATGGTTATATCGCTCATGTAGGTTCCTCACAGACTTGCCGCCAAGTGTACGCCAACCGGCTCCTCGAACAAAGTCCTAGCATTTGACTCGGGAAAGCGCATATTCCGCTGCCTGCCCCCGTGGCGCCGCCAGCCAAGCCTGCATCCGCCGGTACAGGCCGCGCTCCAGCCACTGGTAGCTGAACCACGACATTAGTCCAATGGACGGCACGCACAGGGCGAACACCAGGTAGGGGTTCAAATGCAGCCGCTGGCTGGCGAACCAGCCGGCGTACAGCACCAGCACATGGACCAGGTACACCGAATACGAACAGTCGCCCAAGGCCTTGAGCAGCCGGTTACCCTGGAAGACCGGTTCCAGGGCGATGAAGGCCAGCACGATCATCGCGCTCGGCACGCCCCAGTGCAGCAAGCGCTGGGACGCATCCAGGTGATAGATGGCCAGGCCCGCCACCCCCAGCAACACCAGCGGCAGCCAACGACCCTGGCGGATCAGGCCACGGCGGTACAACACACCCAGGCCGATGCCGAGCAGGAACTCGTAGATGATGTCGTTGTTGTAGAAGCGGCTGAGCACACCCAGCCGGCCCAGCACCTCGCTGACCAGTAACAGTGCGACGGTAACCAGCAGCAGGTGATGCCGTTGGCGCACCAGGAAGGCCAAACCGAACAGCAGATAGAAGAACATCTCGAAGTTCAGCGTCCAGCCCACGTTCAGGGTCGGGTACAGGCCATAGCCCCCGGGGTTTTCCGCCGGGATGAACAGCATCGACAAGAGCAGGTGATGCCAGGCGAATTCCTGATGTGGCATCCATTGGCTGAAGGCCAGCAGCAAAGCGGCCATCAATGCTGTGTAGAACCAGTAGGCAGGGACGATGCGCAGCACCCGGTTGAGCAGGAACTGGCGCGGTTCGATGGTTTTGTCGCGGGTCGACAGGTAGATGACCAACCCGCTGATGACGAAGAAGATGTCGACCCCCACGGCGCCACGGTCAGTAAGCAGTTGGCCGACAGGCCCGGTGGCGTGGAAGTCGAAGAAGATCTGCATGAAATGGTGGCACACCACCACCCAGGCGGCGAACGCCCGCAGTGCCTGAAGCGAATACAGCATGAAATACCCTGCGCTTGCCGGTGTATTGAGGCCTTCGGGCGCGCTTTGCGCTCCATCGCCGGCAAGCCAGCTCCCACAGGGACCGCGCTCACCGGCAATCGGGCTGCATAGCAGCCCCCGGACCACCCACCATTTCCGACCGCAGGGTGCTCGGAAAGGTCAGCCTACCCGATCAGAGGTTCTCATAGCGGTTCATGTCCAGCACACCCGCCTCCACCGGCGTGGTCTCCTTGATGAAGCTGTTCAGGTCATGGAAGTAGCGCCAGAACTCAGGGTGACTGCGGCGCACGCCCCAGCGCATGACGATGCGCTCGAATCTGGCTGCATCGTCCTTCGCATACTCCATGTCCTCGACAAACTCCGCCACATCCCCGGTCGGCACATTGAAGATGAAGTTGGGGTAGCTGCTGAGCACGCCCGGGTACAGGGTCAGGGTATCCAGGCCCGGCTGGTAGCGGTACGCCTCACCCAGCAGGAACGCCACGTTGCTGTGCGCGCGGTTGCGCAGCAGGCTGTACACTTGGCGCTGGCCGCCCTGCCCTTCGATGCGCAGCATGGTCGCCTCGGGCAACTGGTTGATCACCTTCAGCCCGGCAGCCGGGCGCGACACCAGGCGGCTGAGCGACTGCTCGGCATTGCGGAACTCCTCGCTCATCTGCGGCCGTGAGCAGAACGCGCCCTGGCAGCGGTTGATCGGGTCGGGCGCAGCATTCAGGCTGCCGGTGCGCTGGACCAGCTTCAGGCCAAAGTCGCGCTTGGGGTCGCGTGGGTCGAGCTTGATGCCACTCGGGGTGTCGCTGTCGATGTCTTCATAATCCATCCACATCTTCACCTTGCCGCTGTTCTGGTACCAGTCGCCGAGAATCGCCTGGCGATGGTCGGCCGGCATCAGGCGCAGGAAGTTGACCTCGGCGCCATTGCGGATCAGGTCGAAGTACAGGCGCGTCTGCAACTGGTGCGAAACGTTGCCGAACACGTCGAAGTTTACCGCCAACTGGTAATAGGTGCGTTCCAGCAGCGGGTAGTCGAACAGCCACACGGTCTGCGGCACATCACCGATCAGGCCCTTGCTGACCGAAGCGCTGTCGAAGTGGCGGAAGATGCTCAGCAGCGCGTTGTCGTTACCGGCCCACAAGGTCGACCAGCCTGGCGCCGGCATGTCGGCATAGGCGTCGCGGCGCAGCTTTTCATACGCGTTGCGCTTGTCACGGTAGGCGTGCCACAGGCTCAGCACACTGCCCACGTCATCGATCTGCCCGGGCATGGCCAGCAGCGGCGTGGCCTCACCACGGTACTTGGCGTCGGTGATGTAGCGGTCGAAGGCCGGCTCCTGGAACAATGCCCAGAAGTTGTCGCGGATCACGTCGGTCGCGATCTGCCCGCGGCACACCGGGCCACGGATGAACGTGCGCACGAAGTACTCGGCGTTATCCAGCATGAACTGGTAGCGCGCCACTGCCGGGATGGCCTCGAAGGTTTCGAACGGGTTGGCCCGGTGACGCGGGCCGTAGCCTGGCAGCGCGGTGGCATGCCAGTCGCCGGCGTAGAACAGCTGCTTCACCCGCTTGAGCTTCTGCGGCCCCATCGGGTAGGTGATGTGCGTCTTGTGCACGATCACGCCCTGCACCGGGATCAAGCGGTAATAGAAGTCGGTGCCAGGTGGGTCGTTGGGGCGACGCGTGGCAATGATGTCGGCCGGCTGGCCGCTGGGCGTGCGTGACCGCACCCACTGGAAGAAGTGGCCCTGCTCGCCGCCAACGAAGTAGATGTGCGCCAGGAACAGATGCTCGTAAAGCCACCGGCCGACCAGCGCCTCGGTGGAACCCGGGCGGTTGAGCAGCTCTTCCCAGTCGGCGATCTGCCTGGCTTCGGTATCACTGGGCTTGATCGGCTGGTACTCCACCGGCGCACCGGCCGCAAGCCAGCGGCGCATGGTGTCGTATTCCTTGTCGGTCAGCCCGGTCACTGCCAGCGGCATGCCCTCCTTGGGGTGCGCACCGGCATAGGCGTCGAACTCATGGGGCAACGGGCACATGTTGTTGCGGCTCAGGCCCAGGACGATGTCCTCGGGCAGCTTGGCGTTGGGCGTGAGCGGGGTCTTGTGCCCCAACTCCAGCATGCGCGCCATCAGCGCGGCCTGGCTGCCCTGGTTGTCGAGCACCGAGTAGAAGCCTTTCTTGCGCCATTGCTCTTCGCTGTGGGCGTCGTAGAACAGCCGCGTGGTGGGCACCGCCTTGCTGCGGTCGCCCTCGTAGACCGGGACCTTGCTGGCCCCGCGTACCGCACCTTCCGGGCTTTCCAGCTTCAGCTGGCAGGCGGCGTCGTTGCAGGCATGGCAGGCCACGCATTTCTCGGTGAAGATCGGCTGAATGTCCCGGGTGTAGGAAATAGCCGGGCTCGACTGGGGGGCTTGCCCGAACACCGCGCCGCTGATGAGCAGGGCGAAGGCGCCGGCAAGGATACGATGCACCATGTGCGAAAAGTCCTGATTCTAAAAAGCTATCACGATTGTTGCCTGGTCGTGCCGGGTGCTGTTAACCGTGTCATCAACATGAGCGGTTTTCATGCAAATGGGCGATGCGCCTAAGAACCGCGCAACTTTGATATGATTCCGCACCTTCTGATATTTGCCCGACCAGGTAGTTCCTATGTCCGACCGCAGCGCTCGTCTCCAAGCACTCCAGAACGCACTCAAAGAGCGCATCCTGATCCTCGACGGCGGCATGGGTACTATGATCCAAAGCTACCGGCTCGAGGAACACGACTATCGTGGCACGCGCTTCGCCGATTGGCCAAGCGATGTGAAAGGTAACAACGACCTGTTGCTGCTCAGCCGCCCGGACGTGATTGCTGCCATCGAGAAAGCCTACCTCGATGCCGGGGCGGATATCCTTGAAACCAACACCTTCAACGCCACGCAAATTTCCCAGGCCGACTACGGCATGGAATCGCTGGTTTACGAGCTGAACGTGGAAGGCGCGCGCATTGCCCGCCAGGTGGCCGATGCCAAGACCCTGGAAACGCCCGACAAGCCGCGCTTCGTCGCAGGCGTGCTCGGCCCTACCAGCCGCACCTGCTCGATTTCCCCGGACGTCAACGACCCCGGCTACCGCAACGTCACGTTCGATGAGCTGGTAGAGAACTACATCGAGGCCACTCGTGGCCTGATCGAGGGCGGCGCCGACCTGATCCTGATCGAAACCATCTTTGACACACTCAACGCCAAGGCGGCCATTTTTGCCGTGCAGCAGGTGTTTGAAGAGGACGCTGTCGAACTGCCGATCATGATCTCCGGCACCATCACCGACGCCTCCGGCCGTACCCTGTCGGGCCAGACCACCGAAGCGTTCTGGAACTCGGTGCGCCACGCCAAGCCGATTTCCGTGGGCCTGAACTGCGCCCTCGGCGCCAAGGACCTGCGCCCGTACCTGGAAGAGCTGTCGACCAAAGCCGACACCCACGTTTCCGCCCACCCCAACGCCGGCCTGCCGAACGCCTTTGGCGAGTACGATGAAACCCCAGCCGAAATGGCTGCGGTGGTCGAGGAATTCGCTGCCAGCGGTTTCCTCAACATCATCGGTGGTTGCTGCGGTACCACCCCGGGCCATATCCAGGCCATTGCCGAAGCCGTGGCCAAATACAAGCCGCGCGAGATCCCGGAGATCGCCAAGGCCTGCCGCCTGTCGGGCCTGGAACCGTTCACCATCGATCGCCAGTCGCTGTTCGTCAACGTCGGCGAGCGCACCAACATCACCGGTTCGGCCAAATTCGCCCGGCTGATCCGTGAAGAGAACTACACCGAAGCCCTGGAAGTCGCCCTGCAGCAGGTCGAGGCCGGCGCCCAGGTGATCGACATCAACATGGACGAAGGGATGCTCGATTCCCAGGCTGCCATGGTCCGTTTCCTCAACATGATCGCTGGCGAGCCGGACATTTCCCGCGTGCCGATCATGATCGACTCCTCCAAATGGGAAGTGATCGAAGCCGGCCTCAAGTGCATTCAGGGCAAAGGCATCGTCAACTCCATTTCCATGAAGGAAGGCGTCGAGCAGTTCAAGCACCACGCCCGCCTGTGCAAGCGCTACGGTGCCGCCGTGGTGGTGATGGCCTTCGACGAGGTCGGCCAGGCCGACACCGCCGCGCGCAAAAAGGAAATCTGCAAGCGCAGCTACGACATTCTGGTCAACGAAGTGGGCTTCCCGCCGGAAGACATCATCTTCGACCCGAACATCTTCGCCGTTGCCACTGGCATCGAAGAGCACAACAACTACGCCGTCGACTTCATCGAGGCCTGTGCCTATATCCGTGACCACCTGCCCCATGCCCTGAGCTCGGGCGGTGTGTCCAACGTGTCGTTCTCCTTCCGTGGCAACAACCCGGTGCGCGAGGCGATCCACTCGGTGTTCCTGTTCCACGCCATCCGCAACGGCCTGACCATGGGTATCGTCAACGCCGGCCAGCTGGAGATCTACGACGAAATTCCGGCCCAGCTGCGTGAAAAGGTCGAGGACGTGGTGCTCAACCGCACCCCGGAAGGCACCGATGCCCTGCTGGCCATTGCCGACGACTACAAAGGCGGCGGCGCCACCAAGGAAGTCGAAAACGAAGCCTGGCGTTCGCTGCCGGTCGGCAAGCGCCTGGAACACGCACTGGTCAAGGGCATCACCGCGCACATCGTCGAGGACACCGAGGAGTGCCGCCAGCAATGCGCACGCCCCATCGAGGTCATCGAAGGCCCGCTGATGAGCGGCATGAACGTGGTGGGCGACCTGTTCGGTGCAGGCAAGATGTTCCTGCCCCAGGTGGTCAAGTCGGCCCGTGTGATGAAGCAGGCGGTGGCGCACCTTATTCCGTTCATCGAAGCCGAAAAAGGCGACAAGCCAGAGGCCAAGGGCAAGATCCTGATGGCCACGGTAAAAGGTGACGTGCACGACATCGGCAAGAACATCGTCGGCGTGGTACTGGGCTGCAACGGTTACGACATCGTCGACCTCGGTGTGATGGTGCCTGCCGAGAAAATTCTGCAAACCGCCCGCGACGAGAAGTGCGACATCATCGGGTTGTCTGGCCTGATCACCCCGTCGCTGGACGAGATGGTCCATGTTGCCCGCGAAATGCAGCGCCAGGGCTTCGAACTGCCCCTGATGATCGGCGGCGCCACCACCTCCAAGGCGCACACCGCAGTCAAGATCGAACCGAAGTACAGCAACGACGCAGTCATCTACGTTACCGACGCCTCGCGTGCGGTCGGCGTGGCCACCCAGTTGCTGTCCAAGGAGCTCAAGCCGGGCTTCGTCGAGAAGACCCGCCTTGAGTACGTGGATGTGCGCGAGCGCACCGCCAACCGCAGCGCCCGCACCGAGCGCCTGAGCTACGCCCAGGCTATCGCCGCCAAGCCGCAGTACGACTGGGCCGGCTACCAGCCAGCGGTGCCCTCCTTCACCGGGGTCAAGGTACTGGAAGACATCGACCTGCGCACCCTGGCCGAATACATCGACTGGACCCCGTTCTTCATCTCCTGGGACCTGGCCGGCAAGTTCCCGCGCATCCTCACCGACGAAGTGGTCGGCGAAGCTGCCACCGCGCTGTACAAGGATGCACGCGAGATGCTCGACAAGCTGATCGACGAGAAGCTGATCAGCGCCCGCGCGGTGTTCGGCTTCTGGCCGGCCAACCAGGTGGCCGATGACGACATCGAGGTGTACGGCGAGGACGGCCAGGCGCTGGCCACCCTGCACCACCTGCGCCAGCAGACCATCAAGCCGGACGGCAAGCCCAACTGGTCGCTGGCCGACTTCGTCGCGCCAAAAGCCAGCGGCGTCACCGACTATGTGGGCGGGTTCATCACCACCGCCGGCATCGGTGCCGAAGAAGTGGCCAAGGCCTACCAGGACAAAGGCGACGACTACAGCTCGATCATGGTCAAGGCCCTGGCCGACCGCCTGGCCGAAGCCTGCGCCGAGTGGCTGCACGAGCAGGTGCGTAAAGAGCACTGGGGCTATGCCCGCGACGAGCATCTGGACAACGAAGCGCTGATCAAGGAGCAGTACAGCGGCATCCGGCCGGCCCCGGGCTACCCGGCCTGCCCCGACCACACCGAGAAGGAAACCCTGTTCCGGCTGCTCGACGGCACCGCCATCGGCGAAACCGGGCCAAGCGGGGTGTTCCTGACCGAACACTTTGCAATGTTCCCGGCGGCGGCGGTCAGCGGCTGGTACTTTGCCCACCCGCAGGCGCAGTACTTTGCCGTGGGCAAGGTCGACAAGGACCAGATTGAGCGTTACAGCGCACGTAAAGGCCAGGATGTGAGCGTGAGCGAGCGCTGGCTGGCGCCGAACCTCGGGTACGACAACTAAGACTATTGGGGCCGCTTTGCGGCCCATCGCGACACAAGGCCGCTCCTACAGGGGACCGCATTCCCTTGCAGGAGCGGCCTTGTGTCGCGATGGGCTGCACAGCAGCCCCAATGGGCACCTACACTGTCCTTGATTGCCTCTGATTCTTCAGGAGCCACCATGGACGATTCCAGCCAGGGCAAACCCCCAACCTTCTGGCAGATGCTGCACAGCATCCTCGCCGCCGCCTTTGGCGTGCAAAGCGGCAAGAACCGCGCTCGCGACTTCACCCACGGCAAAGCCAGCCATTTCATTGCGCTAGGGACGCTCTTCACCCTGATATTCATCATGGTGCTGGTCGGCCTGGTGCAACTGGCCCTGCACCTTACCCGCTAGCCTGTACCGGCCTCATCGCCGGCAAGCCAGCTCCCACAGGTTTTCTGCAGCCTCTGGGCCTGCGCTGTACTTGTGGGAGCTGGCTTGCCGGCGATGAGGCCGGTACAGGCAACACAAAAACGCCCGCAGGACATCCCCCCGCAGGCGCTGTTGCTACATCACGGTCTAAAAAGAAAAGTCTACTGGTGGCTGACCCAATACACGGCAGTGACCACCACCAGGACGATCAGGCAGAGGATCGCCCAGGCATCGACGCTACTGTCAGCTTTGCGGACCTTGGTTGAGTTTCCCATTGCATTGCCTCTTGTAGTGGTTATGGGAATGCACTTCACAACCAGCAGTTAAGACGAGCAATGCCCTTCCCTCAAGCAGGGTCTTTCAATAGTCGACCGGTGACGTCAGAAACGGGTACTGGTAGCTGGCCGGCCGCCCTTCGGCGCTATAATGCAAAAAATCTACGCCATAGTCGGGCCGTTCCAGCAGTTTCAGCCATCGCCTGGCCTTGGCCTCGTCGATTGCCTGCAGTACCGGGGCACTGTGCACGCGCTGGCCGTCGCGGTTCAGCGCCACACCCTGGGCATCGTCGTGCAACATCACCATGGCCCAACCGCCAAGAGTGAAATGCCCGCCCATCAGCGCGCTCAAGCGCCCGTCGATGCGCGCACGCAAGGCCTCGGGCGAACTGTTGACGGCGCCAAACAGCACGTCACGCCCCGGCGTATGCCCGGCCTCCTCGAACGCCTGCATGGCGCCAAAGGCCATCTCGTCATTGGCTGACCACACCAGGCGGGTGGCCGGGTATCGCTCCAGCAATTGCTGCGCCTGCTCGTAAGCGCGCTCGCGGCTCCAGCCGCCGTATACCACCTGGCGCAGGCGGACCTGAGGGAAGTCGGCCAGGGCGCGGCGCATGCCCTCCTCGCGCAACTGCGAGGCCGGTGTGGTCTTGAGCCCGGCAAAGGCCACCAGGTCCACCGGCCCTGCGTCGCGAGGCAGTTGCGCAACCATCAGGTGCAACATCTGAAAGCCCGCCTGCTCGTCGTTGCTCATCAGGGTACCGAGTGGCTCAGGATATTTGTCGGGCTGGGCCTGGATGCTGCGGGCCTGGCTGGCGGTCAGGCCATTATTGACCAGCAGCAGCTTGACGCCGGTGCCACGCGACAACCGCAGGATTTCCGGTGCCACATACTGCTCGTTGACCAGCACCAGGTAATCCGGCCGCTGCGCCCCACTCAGGATCGCCCTGGCCTGGGTCAACGCCAGGTCGGCGCGGCGCTCGCTGTACTCCACGCGCAGGGACATGCCCAGTTCGTCCGCAGCGGCCTGCATGAAGCGGGTGTAGCTGGTCCAGAATGTCTCGGTGGACAGCCCCGGATTGAGAAACACCACCGAGGCCGGCTGCGCATTTGCCGCCAGTGGCAGGGCAAGACACAAGCTTTGGCACAGGGCCTTGAGCATGGGGTCACATCTCTGCGAAGCAAACGCCGGATTATAACCGTCTGACTACCGCCAGCGCACAAATGGCAGTCAGTCTCACATAGTCCATTTGGTTCTTTTCATATGCAAAAACATCACTTTAGCGCATAACCGCAACCTGATATCGTTCCACGGCTCCGTACCGGAGTGCGCGGCCGTGCGCGCGAATAGCTGCATGCCTGAGACAGGACTTTTATGTACGTATACGACGAGTACGATCAGCGGATCATCGAGGACCGCGTCAAGCAGTTCCGTGATCAGACCCGCCGCTACCTGGCCGGTGAGCTGAGCGAAGAAGAATTCCGCCCTCTGCGCCTGCAGAACGGCCT